>Ga0325403_1007505_pt1 | contig 10429 bp, 7 predicted proteins | sample PopdelMetagenome_19_FD_205665 | JGI IMG/M metagenome (GOLD analysis project Ga0325403, IMG submission 205665) | Populus deltoides microbial communities from Bellville, Georgia, United States - Xylem-PdKOR-R4 | ecosystem: Host-associated > Plants > Phyllosphere > Stem > Wood/Secondary xylem...
TAAAAAATAAAATTAAAACAAAAATATTATAATAAATAATGTCTTCCGAGGAGAGATACAATCAAATTACCCTTATTTTTAGTTTTTTATTAATTTTTTTAAAATGAATTGGTCGGGTATTGATAGAGATTAGCTAGGTGAAAAAAGTTTTTCACTCTTTCGATCTAATTAAAAGTGAAGACTAGTGATGAATTTGTTTTTTAAAAAAACATTATAGATCAAACACGGGTGAGGAAAATCCAGCATGGACCAGCTTAAATCCTGGCGCTCGCGCTAAAGGCCAAATTGATAACAATCATCGCACGTGGCAAGACACTATTCGCCCACGATTACCTATTCAATGGTCTCCTCTTCTTGACCACCTCCGTTAACCACCATCAATGCATCTCTCCCTGTGTTGTCTCCTCAACAGTTTCTCTCTCTAAAACTTTAATTTATATCTCAAAATGGTTTACAATTTGCTTCTCGTCGTCTCTCCGAACCCGAAGCGCTGCTTCGGTTTTGACCACGTTGATTTCAGTGCTGGCAACTCTAAACGGCCGCGTGGCTCTCCGGCCACGTGCGATCCCTAACTTCACCCTCTCAAGCTCTCTCCAAACCGAAACTAACCTTCAAAACGCTGCGTTTCAAGCTCCGAACAAGAAAAACAATTCGGCGATTCTCCTTGATGTAACCGGAATGATGTGCGGCGCGTGTGTTTCGCGCGTCAAATCGTACTCTCCGCGGACGAGAGAGTTGAATCCGCCGTGGTCAACATGTTGACCGAGACAGCGGCGGTGAAGTTGAAACCGGAGGCGTTGTTGGAGGGAGAAATGTCGGCGAGTGTTGCAGAGAGTTTGGCGAAGAGATTGAGTGAGTGCGGATTTGAAGCGAAGAAGAGGGTATCGGGTAGTGGAGTAGCAGAAAACGTAAAAATGTGGAAAGATATGATTAAAAAGAAGGAGTTGATCGTTAAGAGTAGGAATAGTGTGCTTTTTGCTTGGACTTTGGTTGCTTTGTGTTGTGGATCTCATGCTTCTCATATTTTGCACTCTCTCGGGATTCACGCTGGTCATGGTAATCATACGAACACTCTAACATGCATGCAATGCACACCCGATAACGCAATGTAATGATTTCATTTCAATCACAATCCCTGACTCGTGCTACTTTCAAGATGTCAAGTGAAGATGATGTAAGTTGAAAATTGAATTTTTTGTGACCTGCTTATATGTGATTTTTGGTGTAGGTTCGTTTCGCAGGTGCTGCATAGTTCGTATGTGAAGGGAGGCTTAGCTCTGGGAGCTCTTCTGGGACCAGGAAGAGGTACTTAGTTGCCTTGGCAGTATCACTTTTCTCAAGCTTGTTATAATTATTTATCACCTGCATAGGAATGAGCCAGAATTCACTTGATCATGCATACTCTGTTATTTTTTATTTGGTACCAATCGTGCAATCTGGTAAAGTTTTGTTGTTTATGAAATTTGGGTCACTGCTTAACATTCTTGTTATAAAATATAGCTTGAATATTATTAGTGAAAGAGAAATTTATTTCACATTAAAAAGATAAGAGGTTTTGTTGTGATTTATAATGCAAGGACACTAAATCAATAGATTTGGATGTTGAAGGGAAGATTTGGAGGGAAAACTAAAATTGATATATATATATAATGGCAGTTGGTACTTTAATTTAAGTTAATTAATTAATTTTCAGAATTAATTAATTATGCGTGACATCTCTTGCCAAGTTGTTCAATTAATTTGAAGGTAGAGGTGTGTCTTTAAACTCTACAGATATATTGGTTTAAAAGAGTGTTATTTTCTTTATAAATATTAGTTTGATATTGATAAAAATTTATTAGAAAACAATCTTCTTCTCTCCCTAATTTTTCTCTACAAACTCTATGTTTATGTTTATACCATAAACAAAATAAAGAAATTGTTGTTTATAAGTTTAAGATTTTGCTATATCCTGAAGATATATTGCTTTAACCATGCAACAAATATAGTGGAGGCAATTAATATTTTAAAAATAATGATCTTTACGCCTCAAAACCTGTTTACTATACCCACTGACATTACAATTCTTGCTAACTGACTATCGTATTTCTTCTTTCAAATTAGAATGTGTTGATATTTTACTGGTATGTTACAACTGACAAAGTGTAATTGACTCCCTAATGTTGAGACTAGCAATCACAATTCTGATAAAATCTTTTTTACTTCGAAATCTTTTGCAGACTTGCTTGTTGATGGTTTAAGGGTGTTCAAGAAGGGATCACCAAATATGAATTCTCTTGTGGGATTCGGATCTGTTGTTGCATTTATCATCAGTGTGGTGAGACCCTAGTCAGTGCAAAGATTTTCATTTCGCTCACATTGCAAAAGATTTCATTTTGCTAAGTTTTTTTTGCTGAATTCTTCTCTTGTGTAGATCTCACTTCTCAGCCCTGAGCTCGAATGGGATGCATCTTTCTTTGAGGAACCGGTGACTTGCTTACTTTCAGCATTTGCATTTTCTTCTCAAAGTTTTTGTTTTATGTTTTTTAATTGTATGAGAAAGGTACTTAATCTTCCAAACTGAGTGTGACATGATGCTCAACTCAGCTAAAGTTTACTCCTTGATCTTGTTGAGACGTCTCAAATGCTGTCACCCATCTTATTATATAAGAACTTTTTTACATGTATCAGCCACTAGTTTTCTGTGTATTAAAGCCAGAAGTTAGCTTTTACTTTATGTCTCACTAACAACTTTCTCATGGGTGGCTATTGCTTTTTAGCGTGCAGGTCATGCTTCTTGGTTTTGTGCTTCTAGGACGTTCTCTTGAAGAAAAGGCAAGGATCAGGGCATCGAGTGATATGAATGAACTTCTTGTAAGTAGTAATGACTTTTATATCTATTAGTGAAAGAAGTAAATGGGATGCTTAGTTGATTCCCATGTGAAACCCAACTCTTTTTATTCCCGGTAAATTGTTTATCTGTTTGGTGTTTGTTGTACTCATAAACACTGTCATTTCTTCAAGCTGAGACAATCTCGGTCCTTTTTTCCTCCTGTACTTTCTGTGTCCTTTGACCTTGGTTGCTTTGGGTTCATTTACATTCGTAGTTGAATAACACTGGTATTGGCCATTTAATGGAAATTTGATTTAACCCTTAACAGTAGAAAGCTTCATTAGTTTCTGAAACATTGTGATGCGATATGCTTCATATATTTCCATTCAATGCATTGTTCCAATATCACAGTGTTGATTTTAGACTGATCACTATTGCCAATGTGAAGACAACAAAGGCAATATTTATTTTTCAACATACAAGAGGACATTGCTTGTTGTGAGGAGCATGCTTGACTAAGCATTGATGGCTGATGTTTTTTCAAACTTGGTTAAGTTTCATTATGTTGGGCTCAATTCATGGTTAGCTGCTCTAGATTGGTTCTTTTGTTCTCTTGTTTGTTAGAAAAAAATTAGGGGAGAAAGGTCGAAGGGAAGCATGGTGGAAAACAATTCTCTTTTGTGTCATATCACTCCCATAACTGAGGAATTGGGCATGACCGTGGAATTCCCAAAGGACTTGGACTTTGAATACAACTCTTTCAATACTTTATTTATAGTAGTCTATAGATAATTCTAGATATTTAGATAGTCACATCTCCTACATACATGTACCTAGGATAACTAAAAGGACACTTTGAATGCATAATTCAAAATCAATTCTAACACCTTGTTATTTTTTAAAATCTCATAACTCTTGAAATTTGGATTGTGCTGGAGGATCAACTCGTCATGATTACTACACCTTTCTCATCTTTTGTTGATGACAAACAATTCAATATCTTCTTCTTTTTTTTTTTGGATAGCCACATTTTTGCCACTATATTTTGAATCTTCCTTCTTCATATTAAGGTCTTTCTTGCATCTTTGTTTTAGTCACTCTTTTTATCATGGCTAGCTAATGGCATCTCATTGTCATCTGCTTGTCTTCAATAATTGTATTTGTTTGAACATGGCTACCCATAACCATTTTTCTTTTCTTGTGACCTGCTGTCATATTTCTCTAACCTAACACTTTTTTTTCAAGATTTGACTTTTCAAGTGGCTTTTGTTTTGGCTCACCCTTCATCATGCTGCTGTCTTTTTTTATAACATGGCTCCCTGACCATTTTCTATCTTTTTCTTTAGAAAGAGATTTCTTAATGTCATTTGTACTACACTTTCTCTTGTGTTGGGAATTGTCAACTTGCACTAAGCCTCTCTCTTAGGCATCTTTTATTTCTTTTCATGCAAGATTCCAATTCTTTTGTTGGGCTCTGATATCACTTTGTCTCCAAGGAAAGGATCTTTTGTTAGAGAAAGAGGAAGTGTTTGTAGGAAGATATTCATTTTCTCACTCACACATGCTCTAATCCCTCTAAACACACACCAAACCGAACTATCTCCGATGCCACTTTGTTGGAAATAATTGAAGAAACATATCTCATTTATATCATAGGAAGTCCCGTGAACTTGGACTGATATTATTGAGATTACAATACTTTCATGACACATCCTTATAATAGTCTATAGAGAATTTTAGATATTGGATAATCAAATCATTAATACTTATACATGCATCTAGAAGAACTAAAAAGACATTGAATTTACCCTTCAAAATTAATTCCAACATTGTTGAGTGATCAAAACAAGTCATTGATAGACTTTATTGTTAACTGCAAGTTGGATGAATTTTATTGTTAAACTATACCAAGTAAGCTTTAATAATATAGTGTATATGTAATAACCTGTGTGATTTCATTGATCTTGTAGTCACTCATGTCCACTCAGTCACGACTTGTAATTTCTTCATCAGATAGCAATTCCCCTACTGATACTGTTCTTTGCTCTGCTGCTATTTGCACTGAAGTCCCCCCTGATGATGTTCGAGTTGGAGTCACTGTTAGTTCTACCTGGAGAAACTATTCCTGTAGATGTAAAAGCATCACATGATCTTTATCAAATTTCTCATGGTATTAAAATTATATTTTGATTTTCTTTTCTCATATTTCAGTGCTTAATTTATATACGGTAACTCTTTTTTTCATTGATCCAAGTCTCTGGATGTGCATGCGGTTTGTGAATGCGCTCCTTGTTTACAACACTACAAGACTTGACATAAATTTGCAGTAGATTTTGATATTTGTCACAAGCAGGAATCTTTAGAGGTAGTGAAAGAAGTGATCCTAAATTATGCTTCAATGATATAATGCATATGGTATATCTGTAATTGCTACTTTCTATATCTATATTCATGAAATGTTACAAACAATGTAAAAAACATTTCTTTCACATTTTCAATCGTTGAAATGCTTGTGTATTCAGATATTCAACTAGCTTGCTCCATCTACTTACCAATGACTTTTTAATGGATTCATACAAAAGTCCACAGGCCTATTTTTTATATAGAGTTGCATAGTTTCTTTTCAAACTGAAAGGTTGCATAGTTTCTTTTCAAACCGAAAGGAACTTGCTGATTATTTGACAAATAAGTGGCCAGCATTTCAATTTGCAATGTCATTTGAATCCCAGTAGCACTCATGTTTGATTCTGTTAACATTAAATATTCCTGTCATAGGGAAGAGTTCTTGCAGGAAGAAGTGCTGTTGATGAATCCATGCTTACTGGGGAATCACTGCCTGTATTCAAGGAAGAAGGGCTCAAAGTCTCAGCTGGAACAATAAACTGGGTATGATTATATTTTTAAATTGCAATGCATCCCATCACTGCTTATATTTGCGATCTGGGTGGCACTTTTTGTATTGATGCGTTTATTACCTTCAGATGATTGGGATTAACCTTGTGGGTTATCACAGTAAAAATACCGTGGAACTCCAAAGTTGTCTCGTAAAATTGTGTTGCTAATTTATGTCAATATCTCAGGCTAAAGTAACTCTTTTGAACATGGAATATAAAATCCTGTTCTTTTGTAGCCCTTTCCTTTTATGTTTTGTTATTGCATTGCTGACATTCAGCATTTCTTAAAAAATGTTTCAGGATGGTCCTTTAAGGATAGAGGCTTTGTCTGTTGGCTCCAACTCAACAATATCTAATATCATTTGTATGGTATGTTCACTGTTTCTTTTTTTTTTTTTTCATTTGTCTCCCTCTTGTTAAAAGAATAAAAAGCAAATAATACAGATGGATAAACAGATTTGCTTTTATTTTTTTATTACTTCATAGTAACTCAATGTGTGACCCTAAACAAGATTCCCATGACATTTTTTGGAATGGTTCATGTACATTTTGAAAATGAGCTGCTTATTATACCAACTGAGTGCAGATGCAGGTATTGGTGATATAGATAAAAAGGGAAAGAATTAAACATTTGTAGGTGTAGAAAAATGTGTAGCCTGTCTATGGTACCCATCACCAATTGTTTTTTGCATAATTGTGCTTTGAGTATGCAACAAAGTAAATTCAATTAATAATGGAGTTCAGTATGTATGTGTTTTAGCCCGAAAAAATAAATAAATAAAAGGATGCGGATCCATGAAGCTGATCTCAACTAGTTTGGTATTGAGGCTTGACCTGAATTGAGTTGATTACTAGACAGTAATGCAAAGTAGAGCGAGAAAGTAGTTCTATTTTTTAGTCTTGATCAGTCTTCTTAAACATAAAACCATGGATTCAGACTTCATGGTAATGGCATGCATGAAATGTTAAAATGATTCTTTCGAGTCTTGTGGCATCAACTTGTTACATTTGCGTGAGCAGCTCCAAGGTCTGCCTTCAGCTTTATTGGCTGTATGAAAGTTCACCTCTAGATGAATGCTGCTCAATGTTTTATTGTATTTGGGAATTATAACCTGACAGTAGCTTCAAACTTTTTTTACAATTGTTAAAGCTTTATGGTGTAATTTCAGGTTGAGGATGCTCAAGGCAATGAGGCGCCTATACAAAGGCTTGCAGATTCAATAGCCGGACCTTTTGTTTATAGTGTAATGACTATATCTGCAGTAACTTTTTCATTTTGGTAGGGTTTGTTTCCCACCTTTTATAGCACCTGTTATTATCAGCTTGTTGGAATCTAGGATGCAACATGGTTGGTGATGGCGATGTTATTGATTTATCAAACTCAACAATGGCATAACAGAGCACATTCTTTGTTGGGTATCGTGTTTACCTAGCTAAGAGACCTTGTTCCCTTTATTTATACTACACAAATCCATATTTTAATTTTCCTCATTTGCTAGATCACTAAATTTAGATTGCTTGCATTATTGATTTCCATTTATCAGTGCTAGCCTTGAACTTGATGCAGATAACTCATGTTTCGGTCTGACAGGAGTGGGGAGTGATTTTAATCAGTTATGAACCTATGTCTTAATTTGAATTTTTCTTTGCTTCTTGTTTGAATAATATCATTTAGTTCTCGCTAAAGCATTGGGTTTAAGTTGTTGTAATTATAAATTCATAGATTTATCCTTCTTGATTCTCACACTTTGTTGCATGCACATTCAGGTATTACACTGGTTCACATTTTTTTCCTGATGTTTTGCTCAATGATATTGCTGGACCGGATGGAGATCCTTTGCTGTTGAGCTTGAAACTTTCCGTAGATGTCTTGGTGAGTGGACTTCCTCCTAGTGAATATGAATTTATTCCCCAACCTAACCATGATGAACTATTTAACTGAGTTTGAAGCTGTATATACAATTTCTTTATATTTCTTGACTGTAACATTCATTTTCATTCCAGATAGTTTCCTGCCCATGTGAACTGGGACTTGCCACACCCACTGCAATCCTAGTTGGAACATTGCTTCGTATGTTGTCTAACTTGTCAGTTGTTTCTTTCAAGTTTAATAAGCTGTATACAAAGTCACTTCTAATGTAGTGGTAACTTGCCATTATGAGATTGTAGTTTCTCCATTTTAATGATAACAGAAGCAAAGTCTTATATCTTCCTTTTAATGGTCACTATTCTTTTTAGAAACGCTAAGTCCCTTTTCTTTTGAAAACATTAGGAGCAATGCAGGGACTTCTAATAGGAGGAGGGGATGTATTGGAACGCTTAGCAAGCATTAATTATGTTGCTCTAGATAAGGTTATTTCTACGTTTAATAGAACTATGCTCTCTTTCTCTGTCAACAGACACACAATACACACTGCACACATGTGAACTGAGATTGACACAGGAAATAAATCATGAGGTTGTTGCATTTGACTCTTGATCATCGAGAACCTTCACACTCCATCCTTGCCCATTTTCCAATTTTCAGACAGGAACCCTTACTGAAGGAAAACCAGCCGTTTCTGCTGTGTCCTCCATCTCTTACAAAGAATCAGAAATTCTTCAAATGGCAGCTGTGGTAGAGAAAACAGCATTGCATCCAATTGCAAGGGCTATTGTAAATAAAGCAGAATCATTGAAATTGACTATCCCGGTAACGAGGGCAATTGACAGAACCAGGTTTTGGAACCTTGGCTGAGGTAGATGGTAGATGGAAGTTTGGTTGCAGTAGGTTCTTTGGATTGGGTTCAGGAACGATTCCAGAGAAGGACAAGCATGTCTGATCTAAAGGATCTGGAAACTGAAGTGATGTATCAGTCATCTGAAGGGATGTCATCATCAAGCTATTCAAAAACAGTTGTCTATGTTGGACGTGAAGGGGAAGGCATTATTGGTGCTATTGCAATATATGATGGTTTGCGCCATGATGCTGAATCTACTGTAATTAGGTAAATTTCTTTCTCAAATGACAATTCTGAGTGAATTTTGTTGCAAGTTGCTATGATAGCTTTCCTTTTTTCTTAACATGTGTACCAGGATTCGGGTTTCGTAAATATAAGTTCCAATTTGATTTCTCTTTTCCATGACTAGCAGACTTGTCCTTAGTATCTCCAACTAGAATTAGTGAAATGGTTGTTATTTCCTGATCGTTGTTTGGTAAATACTTTGTTTTCTAAAATCCAAACAGAAGCATTGCTTTGAACTCTTCAAGACAATCTTAGTGATGCACAATGCACCTGATGTTTTTCTTTTGCCTTTGTCAATGGTCAGTCAGTGACAATATTGGTCAACCACTAAAGAAATTATAGAGTATTCCCTGGATCTTGAATCATGATAGGAGCTTCGATACAAGCTTAGCAGGGGATTTTTACTTCAGTACTTTATCCTAATTATTAGGTGCTTTTTGCAGAACTTGGATGATAACTAACAAGCTGTGTGGATACTGAATACAAATCAATTTACTATCCTTGCATCATGCATATCGACGTAAAATCTTCTACTTGCCATCTAAGCACATGGTTTGCTGCTTCATTCTCTTCTTCGTTTTGCTCTGATAGGTAGGCTCTAGCAGAACGGTATCAACATGGTCCTCTTATCAGGAGACAGAGAAGAAGCAGTTGCAACCATAGCAAAAAGGAGTTGGAATAGGTAGTGAATTTATCAATGCATCCTTGAATCCGAGGCAAAAATATAAAGCTATAACAAGTCTTCAAGCAGCAGGGCATCAGGTTGCAATGGTAGCCTCTCTCTCTGTCTAGTGCTTCCAGAATTTTATTTTGACCTTGACAAAACAATATCACAACAATCATCTCATCTGGTTAAGAAATCCGGTCATTCTTTTCAGTGAAATATTGTGTGCAGCCGAAGTTAATTGGAGGAGAACTTGAGTTCTTGAAATATTTTCACTGAAGAAATGCTGTTGCAACTCATTGTTCTATATGGGAATTAGTGTGAATTCTCCATGCATTTAAATCTAACCGCTATGGATGCTACAAATATAGTTCTGCAGTGGTTTTTTTTGTTTTTTCGCAGTCAAACCATACTGTAAACACGAGATTAGAAGTGTAAAATATGATGCTGTGGAAATCAGTCTCAAAATCAATTAGGATCTTAGAGAAATCTTAGTATGTATGGTTTAGGAAAGAGAATCTGATATTAACTGTCTAGATTCTCTAGATTATTGCTTTCTAGTTTAGTGTAGGATACTTTCCTATCTAGTATTTATTTCTTGTTTTGAGGGCCAGTAGGTTAGCTTCTCTTCCCTATTTATTGTACAAACATACTGCCGGTAATATTAAGAAAAGAGAAAGACTTCTCTCAAAATTCTTCATGGTATCAGAGCCTACTCTTGAACCCTAATCTGCATCTCTAAGGCATGGCAGCAGCAGGACAAAGCTCTTTCTCTGAGGTGACCCTACAGCCAGGAACAACCTCTCATGGTAGCCTTTCAGGAGGCACTGAAGGCACATCACACCAAATCACAGGACACAAACTCAATGGATGTAATTATCTTCAATGGTCATCATCAGTCATGATGTTTATTTGTGGAAAGGGCAGAGTTACCTCACAGGGGATATCATCATACCAGAAAAGAATAATCCCATGTTCCGAACATGGAAGACTGAAAATCATATGGTAATGTCATGGCTGATCAATTCAATGACCAATGAAATTGGAGAAAATT
>Ga0325403_1007510_pt1 | contig 10425 bp, 6 predicted proteins | sample PopdelMetagenome_19_FD_205665 | JGI IMG/M metagenome (GOLD analysis project Ga0325403, IMG submission 205665) | Populus deltoides microbial communities from Bellville, Georgia, United States - Xylem-PdKOR-R4 | ecosystem: Host-associated > Plants > Phyllosphere > Stem > Wood/Secondary xylem...
CTTGGGTTGGTGTTGAACGGGCTTTGCCGACACATTTAAACTTTTCAATCTCTGATCATTTTCACTACTTTCCTTCTTCAAAAACAATAGCCACGTTTCATTATTTGGAATTTTCTATCATCGATTTGTCTTGACGTTGTGAAAATGCTGTGCCCTTTCGTCACCTCCAACAATGGGAAAAAAACTATAAAAATAAAATAAAATTACTGAAAATAAATCTTTTTTTTACCTCCTGTCCTTTTATGTCCTTGAAATAAACGGACCCTTTTGTCACTGACAAAGCCGGTCACTGTCACGATAGCAAGAAGCAATCACCGCTTCCTGCCAGCATGTGCCAGAGGGTAAAAGATTAAAAAAAAAAAAAAAATAGCAAGTTAAAATATAACTAAAACCGGCCATGCTAGCGTGACAGCAAGAAGACCAAATATTGAACCGTACGTGTAAAGAATTTCAATCGCGGGAGCGATTTATGATACGGCACGTGTCGTAGTTTGTCACGGAGCGGGCCCCTGTTCTGTGTGCATCTCGTCAGTGATGGGACTTGACGCGTGGGGCCCAGAAAGTAACGGGTCCCATGCCCGAATCTCTGTCGTTACTTCTGGGACTAGTGAAAGTCTTATTACAGCTTTGTCGGAGACTTTGTTACTTTGCATGACTTTTGATTTTTTTTTTTTTCACTATTTTATTTTCTTGATACAGTATTTTTTATCGACCTACGTGTATAACATCTGTCCTGCCCGTCAAATCAACCCAGTAATTTGTTGATTGGAACCTGCTTCGAAGTTTTACTTCAAAATAATTTTTTTTTTGTTAAAATCACTTTGTTTCAAATTATTCGAGGTTTTTTTTTTATATAAATAAAATCAAAATTTCAATAAATCCGCTCAACCCAGAGAAAATTTTGACTTGCCAATTTTTACGAGAAAAGTGTATGAAATTGGGATGTAAGATGATTTCTTTAGTAAATTTTCATTTAAAAATATATTAAAATATTTTTTATAATTTTTAATATTAATGTATTAAAACCTTCAGAAAAATATTTTTAAAAAATATTAATTTAATTTTTTTTCAAGAAATAACACAAAGTTTTTTCAACACAACTCACAAATATGGTGTCTTTATCTATTTTTTTATAAAGATAAATTGAATTATACTTACTGTGAAATATTTGCATTTTTTTTCTTTTATAGATGGTGACCGATCCTTACCATAATATAGTAACGTGGCTGAGAATATGAAAAATATTAATTTGATATTTTTAATATAATTTTATTTTCAATAACATTATCAAATATATACTCTGTCAAAAGAATATTTTATGCTAAATTTTTTAAGAAGAAATGCATAAGAATTTTATCTATCACCGACTTGATAGGAGATTTGAATTTGTGAGAAACGAATTCCTCCAAAGAATCAAGGAAACCACTTGAGCTCTTTATGATCAACTAGAAACATGCACACACTACTAAAAAATGTAGTAATTAGCAACTAACTACTCCGTTCATACACATAAATTTAAATTCTCAATCAGAGAATCACGGTCAATAAATCGACGGTGTGATTAGAGGGGAAGAACGTGGATGCCCGTAGGAAAGTTTCTTCCTAACCATCTCGGCAGCTTGGCGCATCAAAAGTTGAATGATTATGAACATGACACGGTGTGACCAAGAAGAGTCATGATAAGGTGGTTCACTAGAGCCACAACCCAGATAAATATCATCACCATTGTTTCCATGTTGTTCCTGCCCAACCGAACACTCGGATGACCCGGAACAATTCAATTGTCTCATCATTACAATATATTCGTATATATCACTCGTATTTCTTTTCACTAATTTTAGTCTTCTACCTAGTTGTCCGCTCATTATTTCATTCATGGCCCAGCATGATTATACTTTGGACCGTATTCGATTGACTTCTTCAACAAAAATATATCCCCAGTGGGAAATTATCATAGCGGAATCAAGATGTATGATCTCTACTTATCACGATCTTCTTTAATATCGAGAGATTTCTTAATATCCTGCTGTACATGTACGTTTAGATATAACCTTGGTGAAATTGGATAGTTATTTTTTTTGGTGTGGATGAAGTATTGAGATGAAAAAACATTGATTAATTAAATGGGGTTATGACAAGTGGAGGTGCGAGCCGATCTAACATGACAGGGGCAAAGAGAAAATATATGTAGAGAAGACGGGTGATCAAGAGGAGGGTGTGCATGGATGGGAAGGTTTCGAAGACCACACAACCTTGTTTATCTAGAGAGATCTTGCATGAGGTTCTTAGCAAAAAGACTACCACTAGTTTGTAACTTAGATTCGAGTCTTTGCATGTGACAAAATCCCTTTACACACACACACACACGTGTGCAGATGAAATAAAGAGGGGAGGTCACATGTTTTGGATAAATTTGATTATGTATTGTTAGGGTTTAAGGATGATGGATTTTGTTGTGCACAGATGGTGTCTTTAGTAGGTCAAACAAGCTATTTCTTTTACACTTCGGCCATAATCTACAATGGATGTCGAAGAAACCTCTGCTTGGTGTTCAAGTTCAAGCGTGATTGGAACTTGTCTGACGCTTGCAGCAGGTGGGTGGGTATCCATCGAGGCTTTGGTGGAGAAGGTGTAGGAAGATCGTAACTATCTAGTTTTACTTTGATTGGATTCAAGCGAAGATGAAGTTTATTGTGACGTGTTTAGAATCAAATAGAAATTGTTGGTACACCTAGCTAGTCGTAGCTCTCTTTTTTTTAGTGGTCACATGACCACACACGTGACTACGATTGAAAAAGCCATTTCTTTAGATATGTTACCTGCAAAATTAAGGAGGCACTTTGAACGAACACATGAATTTTGGTGTGTGTTTTTCTCCTTTTAATTTCTCATTTTTTTTTGTTAACACTCTGTAAAAATATTTGTTGTGATGTTTGAGGTGTTTGAAGGTTTTCCAACAATATAGAAGGAGTGTCTGCCCCTTGCAAATTAAAACCCATCCATGAAATATGCGACAAAAGCACCATATGCAGCATCTTAACATGGACAACGCCCAAGAAAAAAAGGGATCTGCGGGGTAAACAACAATCATGGGCAAGGATTTATCTGTTCATGTGAAAGCATGACATTTTTGTGAAGATTCCATTTCACAGTTCCGATATTTGTTTTAAATCAGACCCCTTGATGTTCCTAGGCATCGAGCTAGAGTCAAACTCATTACAAATTTTAATGATACCAAGTCTAAACTATGACATCAACACACCTTCCTTATACTTTCCATCTTCATTCCATTATCAGCAGCTGTCTTGTATGGTATTGGAAAAAAAACAACAATTAGATTAGATGGTAGAACAAGCAAGCCTTTCCATTAGGCCGAACAACCAATCGATTAGGTTTTGACAAAAACCACCACGATGTGCAGCACTGGGCAGTGGTTGCTGTTTGGCCAGACAAGCAATCAATTGTGAATGGTATGGTAAAAATGGAAATTCTATTGGGCCGATGAACTCAGACGGCAGTGGGACACATGCACAGAATGAGCAGATGGGAAGCACCCAACATATTAAATTTGTCTCCGTTCTTCCTTAATCAATCCAGTTACGTCCTCCCAATGAAGGTTTGCCATGTAGTGTTGACCTGGGAGTGGCTGCAATTTTTGTGACGGGATGTGGAGTTTGTGTCTTGTAGCATGTGAGGGGCAACAAAGATTTGCTATACAATACAGTGAAGTAGGGCAAACACGCATTCAATTTGCACTATTAATTTTATTATGGGCTGTCTCAGCATTGATTACTACACGTTGATGACACACAAGCGGAGGCAGCTGATACGCCGCCACGGTGGCCGCAGGCGGCGGGATTGCGGGTGTGCTTGCTTTCAGCTTAAATTCTCACCTCTAGGGTCAGCTAGTTGTGATTTAATGAGAGTATTAATTATATAAAACCCGGCAGAGTTAACAAATGCAGCCCAAGACAAAGCTATTAATGAAACTTAATTAGTTGTCGTGGGAAAACTGAGATAACATGAAGACTTTTTTGATAATCCTTGGGTTAGTGCCAAAAACCATGGATAAAAATCAATGAAAATGAACCGGAATCCTATCAGTGAACCAGCTATGAAGGAGTTGCTACTCGGCTCCATCAACACAGACTCAGTGATGTGATGCTGAAGATGTAGCTGCATCTAAGCTTTGCAAAAGTACACAAATTTGATAAATTTCTGATTGGGCTCTGCCTGGCCTTTCTTGTCGCCGCCTCTATGCTAATCCTCGTCCGATTTCAGGTCCAAATGTCCTTGGACCACATCTATCTTCTACACACACTAGTTTAGCATACATATAATCAAAGTCCAAGCAATGCAAAGCTATTCACAGCTCGGCTCATTTTGTTTTGTGGGCTTAACCTTAATTCAAATATTTCGTGTTTCATTGTTGAGGTCCAACTGCCTTATCCATTCCCTCGGAGGGAAAAAGCAGCCCTCATCTTATTTGTAAAGCCATCGAGGTGTCCGAAGTCTAAGTACCCTGTAAAAGTATCTCAACTAGTTCTATTTTGTTAAGGTCACGGGTTTTTTTTTTTTTTTCTTGATTAGTATTATCTTTTTAGGATCACAGGTTTCTCCCCTTCATTTCAGAGAGAATGATATAAATTCTGGTTAAACCTGGTTGATTTAATGAGTTGATTTGCAGAACCTGGTTTGAGCTGGGTTTTGAGATACGAGTTTTCCAAATGAACTTGCAAGAAAAATCGAATAAGAGACTGATTAGTCTGGGATGGTAACAATAAAAACTCTTTTCCTTGCATATATGTCCATGAAACCATGGGATTGGCCCCAAATTAGGTTGCCAAGGCTTTTCAATCTGGTGATACAATAGACAAAGTTGTTGCTCGTGGTGTGTTGTCTTTCTTGTGAATGGCACCATCCAGCTGTTTTTATTATCAAAGCATGAGCATAAAGCATGTCTATGAATGAAAGAATGCCATACCTTATGATTAAAATGTTGAATCAAACTTTAAACTTGTGAAAGCAAACTGGAATGATTGATTTAATCAATTTGTTGTTTTTCTTGCATTAGTAATTATTCTTAATAATGACTTTCTTTGGTAGTGTTGGGTCAGATTAAGACGTGTCGCCAAATGCCCTGTTAACAACCTAATGCAGGACCATGATTACATAGCTAAAGTTTAAGCAAACCAAGTCTTGTGCTAAATTATTTCTCGCCCAAGCTACTTGTCTTTCCCATATCGTCACCACCTACCTAATAGCAGGTCTGGAGCTTGATTTCTTTAATAATACTACCCACGAGCATGAGCTCCAATTTGTCTTGGAATTGGTTTTTACTCGAATTATGTTGTGTTGGGCACGATGGCTTGGATGGCCACATCGGCAAACAGAAGCAAGGTATAATTTCATGTGAGCGTTCTGTTGCCACCTCGCTAGCTTTCCCTTGTTCAGGCTCGACAAGATGAATCTGCATCACCTTGTTCCACGATTTCATGTTCTCAGTTGAGGCCATTGTTTCATATCAAGTTAGAAAGTGGCTATATTCTGATTTCTGAACTTGCAGTGTGGTCTGAGCAGTGTGATAAGGCATTGCTACCAACACGTCTCTAGGCCAGGCTATTTGATTCCCATCCATTTAGATGGATTGGTTCATCGACATCCCCTCACGGATGCTGATGACTGTATCAAGGATGGGCAGTTCTTGTCTTCAATGGTGTCAGAACCTTTTCTCCATCCCGTCTACCACCTAAATCATTATGACATCCGATGAAATCAACAGCACAAAGTCGAATTTCCTTCTCATGATTATAAGGTAATTCACTAAAGATTTTGATCAGATTTTCAACCCGGCAGATCACTAGAGAACATATCCATCATTTGTTCAATTCCCTAGTTTGAGGGCCCAAGCCGATGATTCGTGCAGACTTCAAAGTGGTCTGACAGAATTAGCCAGTCTTCCAAATTCTCCACAGCAATGCTTTCAATTCATGGAGCAACAAGCACTTAATTGTATCTTGATCCATGGATTTGTACAAGGAGCTCCATGGCCATGGAACATTGAATCCCCTGCATTATTTGATGTGATTCTCTAATCCAGAAAACTGAGGTCATTAAGGGATTAACAATATATTTAAAAAAACCCAAGCCTCGCAAGCCACGTAGCTGAAATGGGGGATAAAAAAAAATTGAACAGCTTTGTGCACGGGAGAACAAGTCGACGATTGATGAAGCATTACAAAGTGCTAAAAATCCATTACTCGTCTCAGATTTTTTTACTAACACATTGAACTGCAAAAAGAATACCCATGGCAAAGGAAAAATAAAAAAGAATGCAAGGAAGAAACAAACAGACTCCCAATACCTACTTACCTTAATTAAGGACCTACCCTTGACTAAACCTAAAACTCTACTACCCCTTAAGCTTCCATTACGCACTAACCATTTTCTGAGTTCTGTCTTACAATGCTTCTCTACTGGCTAAAATTGTGGTCATCTAGTGCTTCTATTCACTGTTCCATCCCTGTACAAAAATCCAACGAAGAAAGAAATGAAATAACAGTAAACGAACAGAAAATAGGCAGCCATCAATTTGAAATGATCCAATTGGAACACTGTTCTCTACACCATCCCTTATATGTAATCCATTGCAGGGTTGCTCTCATTAGGAATCAACTCCGGCGAGTTGGCCACCATTGCAGCAGGTCTGCTGACAGTAATTTTCTCCCCAGACTTTGCTCTCATCTCAACAACTTTCTTATGGGAATTGGAATGCAGGGAAGGAACGAAGGTTGGACTAGCCGCAGGCCGGTACTCGGGGAAAAGCCGGCCTGACTTGTAGCGAACACCACAAGCATTGCAAAGGGTTTTTGGTCCCATTGGCCCTGCTCTCCATTGTGGTGTCTTGGTTATCTCACAATGCATGCATTTTCTCACTGCTTGCTGTGGTGATGAGTTTTGGTTCATCTCCACGGGACCTAACGGAACAGTAAACTTAATTTTCTTCTTCTTCTTATGTTCTGGGTCAACATGGTTCGGTATCTTGATCACAAGTCTGGACTCAGCAAAGTTCTCAGAGTCCAAAGCGATCTTAGGTGGAACGAATGGCTGGGGAACCTCAGTGATTGACGAAGTGGGCGAAATGAGTTGCATTGCTGGACGAGGAGTGAATGTAGCAGGGCGAGGACGCTTGCTACGAGCACGCCCACGTTTGCCAGAAGCACCAACTTCAGGGCTACGCGGTGCAGTTTTCTCTCCTGAGCAGGAGCTACTGCTCTCAAGGACAGAAACTGGGCTGGAAGTCTGGAACTGGTACTGGTGATGTGGCGGCGATTCCTTGTTGTTGACGATTGTGGACTCCTCTTTCTTCATCGTCAGGCTTCCTCCAGAGAAGGAATCCTCCACAAAGTTTGATAGCCATTCCAGCTGAACAATATCTTCATACTGCAACACAAAATTCCACAATTTTAGATTTCAAAATTCCAAATTCTAAATTTTATACCATAATTAAACCATTCCATATTGAGTTTTCCAATTCAAAATCATCCATTTTTAAGTCAGCAAACATCGCTTCCAATTAAAGCCTAAAAATCCTAAATTAATACACAACATTATTATCCTAGTCCATGACAACTAAGAAATGTTTGACAACCTTAATCTTTTCATTAAACATAATTAATTATCCAATTACTAGTGATTATAACCTGAATCTTTCACTTGCTTAACACACAATTAATATGAATATATATATATATATATATATATATATATATATATATTTTAAAAATAAAGAAGAAGATCAAACACTTTCTGCTTTTTTGGTGGGCCTATAAGGCTATAACAACTTGCACATGATCATAATTCACTTTGAGTAAATCACATGACAGCCCACGTGATCCATAACTGAACCATTTTTTTTTTAAGAAAAAAAGTCCAGCTTGTCGCCGACAATCCCACTAAATGACAAAAACACCCCTAAAAACCAAAATATTTTAAAATTCTAACACAAATTGACAGGATGGCAATCGATGACATCAGCATCGAGAAAATACGACGGCTAACATGGAGCAAATGACAAAAAAAAAAACACCAAATCATACAAAACTGCCGCGTGTAAATATAATTAAATGCACTCACAGGAACGGACAACTCGGCAGATAGGTCAGAGGCAGAACCCGGGAGCGAGTCGGACTGAGTCGACCAAATACCAGGAAACGAGTTATCATCGTTGTTCATGAAACAACTGGTATGGTTGTTTGTGGTGGTGCAGTCAGGTAAAGTAGCGTCGACATCATCAGAAGGGAATTCGAGGAGGTCGTCGATGTGCTCGAAAAAGCTTCCACAATCTATCTCGTCCATGAAATTACTAGTAGTATTTGTCTGTCCAATCATTTTATCTTCTCTTCGCTTCTTTAACTTTCTATTCTTTCCTGAGAAATTATTTCAGGGGTGTGAGAAAATGGAAGGAGAATAGTTAATGGGCAAAACGTGATACTAATTATAAGTAGTGATTTGTATATGTATAGAAGTAACGTAATAATTAGGAGTGGTTTGTGGCGTTTTTTCTGTGGGTCTTTGAAAAGTTTCTCAAAAAATATAATAAAAATATTTTTAAAATTTTTTGTCTCTGTCTCACTGTCAATCAATTATGGATTTCTATGCCCAGCAACAGCGTATAATTCGTGTAGCGTAATATAGCAAAAATGCTATACGTTTAGGTCAAAAAGAGACAGCTAATATTCCTGCTTTACTTTTCTTATTTGGAATTTTAGCAAGTGTAAAATTTGGAATCTAATTTGGGAAAGGAAAATTATAATTACCTTGACGGAAGGGAAGGGAATTCTTGGTAATTCGAATTTCTTGTTGGGGTTTTTGGGAGTTTGTAATTTTAAACACCTGCAGAAGAACAAAAAAAAATTAATTAATGCAATTGGGAGTTCTTAATTACTGTTCATGAAATGCATTTTTAAAAAAATGCCGTCAGGTTGTAGAAGCAATTAGTGGAATGAACCTTTCTCGAATTTGGGGAATTTGTTCAAGGAATTATTGCTATAATATTCATTTAATGCTAAATTTAATTGTTAACGAAACTGGGGAAAGTAAAACAGGAAACGGAATTTGGCTCTGAGATTGGGGTTTAGAGTGGAGAATGCGATGAACTTTCACGAATTCAGGAATTTTCATTTCCCTTTCTTTTCTTTCTTTTCTTTGATCCAGTTTCTCAGCAACCAGACAAGGTTGTCATTCACCCAAATTAAACCTCTACTAATTTTAGTCACATAAACCATGCCGAAACTTGAAAAAGTTATCGTTTCGAAAACAATTTCAAACTCGATTTGAGAAAAAAGAACCAAGTAATTGAGCTTAAAACCACTGAAAATGCAGAGTCAAACCAGAACCACTAATCAATTCCCGCCCAAAACCCAGAACAATGCTGAATTTCTGTTAAAGAAAGAAAAAACACGCAGCCCAGAAAATGTAATTCTGCGGACACTTGAAAATCAATTTCAAAAACAGTTTAAACAACCCAGTTAAGCTCTAAGCCATTATTAGTGGAAAGCGAAACCTCAACTTAAAACCCAAAAGAATCGCTCAAATTATCTCAAACAAATCAGAAGTAAACAACCCAAGATGAATACCACATTACCTTAGAGAAAGAGAGAGGACAGTGGGAGCGACGAGGAATGTGTGATATGTGTTTTGAGTTTTAAAACGGGGAGAGGGAATGAAGAAGAGGGAGAGAGATTGAAGATAAAAAAAGGAAAAGAGGAGGAGAGTGGGTACTACTAATAGTGGTAGTAGCTGGGTAGTGATTGAAGGAGAGGGAAGGAGAGGAAGAAGTAAAGGGCTACGGTAGGTGAGCCTCCACCTTCATGCTAGCTGTATTTTTTACTACTATCCCCCCCTCCTCCTCCTTCACTCTGTCTTGATGTTGAAGTCTTCCCTACCTCCTCTCTCTCTCTCTCTCTCTCCCCTGATTACCCCCACGGGTCCCACCTCCCACCGCACCTCTTTTTTAAAAAAATTCCCTCTTTTTCTATTATTGTTTTAAAAAATATTTGTTGGCGTTGATGGATATATAGCTAAATTGCTCAAAGGTGATTATTGGGTTGAAATCACGAAAAAAATAAAGCTGTTATTATCACACTCATGAAAAGTCCATTGACTGTGTTTTTCAAGATCCAAGTGCTAGGATGCTGTGGCGTTGATGGACATACAGCTGAACTGCTGATATGATTTTCAGTACCCAGGCTAATTTTATTAAATTGCTTGGGAATATATCGATTTATTTTCATTTCTTACAGCCCAGAGAATGGGACGGTTATTTTATTGTAAGGGTAAATTTGAACAATTCCACGTTAAAATTAAGTGGAATTATGAGCTCGTATGGTGACATTTCATCTAATATTGTGATATTGCAATGAA
>Ga0325403_1007511_pt1 | contig 10425 bp, 4 predicted proteins | sample PopdelMetagenome_19_FD_205665 | JGI IMG/M metagenome (GOLD analysis project Ga0325403, IMG submission 205665) | Populus deltoides microbial communities from Bellville, Georgia, United States - Xylem-PdKOR-R4 | ecosystem: Host-associated > Plants > Phyllosphere > Stem > Wood/Secondary xylem...
TTTTTTTCCTGATAAAATCAGAGATATTTTTCTTTGATAAAATCAAAGATATTTTCCTTTGATAAAATCAAATATATTTTTCCTTACTAAAACTATGAGGGAAATTTTTCACTTTTTCCCTTCTTTCCATAGAGAGACTTATGAGCTATAGATACACAAGAGACCATTAAGCCAAAGAGGTTAGAATCTCCATTATCCACTGCATATTTATTTTTAGAAGAATATCCGTCTAAAATAAAATGTTTTTCCTCTAAAAAAAATTCGTACATACTTAAGCATCGAAGAGTCCTTAGATTCATTAAACCTTTTACAGGTATCAGGGCACCAACCATTTGCCACCTTGAGTAGAGAAAATAGATCAGATTGTCAGAACAAAAAGATTAATTGATAATCTAAAATATAAATCTTGTCCTCAAGATACTTAGATTTTTTGAGACATCTAGGAGGATAAAGAAGAAAGAAACAACAAGGCATGCAAAATTTGAATGTAGCTACTCCAAAGATGAATGTAGATAAGCCTCTATTAACTTCAAATATTGCTTTTCCAACAAAGCAAGTTTTAATTCAGTGCAGATAATCTGAGCATGTTTTCTTTAATTTGTATGATCTTGAAAGTACAGGTGCCCAATCCCTTATTCTTTGAATCCAAATGACTGATGAGAGAGAATGCAATGCCTTTTTTATGGAAGTGCTATGGTTTGCCTCGGAAAGGAGCTAGTTCATAGCAGTGCACGTGTAAACCAGCACCCCCTATATATTTTCATATATCTTTCTGAATCTAAAACCCTAGTAACTTCTCAAAGAAAAGACATGAAAACTCTAAGCCCGCACCTCTTTGCTCTTCTCGTAAATAGTATAACACCTTCTTGCCTCCTCCTTGAAACCGTCACTAGCCAGCTTTTAATTGAACCTGCTTTGACCTTATCAGCGTGGCAACACTAAATATACTACTCTCATTGCTTTTATTACTCTTTTATTGTAGTTATATGAGGTGGAAATGATAAGAAAAAAAAATGTACCTATGTATATAGAAAAATTGTGTTGTTAATGTCGTGGTTTGAGAGAGGAGAGTGGGTTGTGTTGCTAAGCTTTTTGAGGGAATTTTGTTCCCAAATGAAGGCACAATGATCAAACCTCGTAGGAACATTACTATAAGAGAGTTCAAGAAAAAAAATTGATAGAAAGAGTGTACTCCCCTCCCATTGTTGTGGCTGTTTTTCTCCTTTTTTTCATCGTCGTCAAAATGGGACAAGTTTGCATCACTTATTAACATGAAATCATACCCAAAAGCAATAAAGATCTTAAAATTTACAGTCATTCAATCATCAATCAGGCATATAATTAAGCTAATTATCAAATGCAAATTAACAACAACTAAAGAAAAAAAAAAAGAAATAACAAAACCTGAAAATGCTCAAGTAACAACCCAAATTCCCTAGCTACGAAGCCTGTCGCCTCTTTGGTAAGCTGCAAGTGATCATCGTGGGAAACTGAACTAATTGACATGGCGTTGGATCTATCTTTTGTTAGTATGGTGGTCGACCGGTGGCCCAATACGCCTCAGCTGGTAATTGAATAGAATTGAGAAGATTAGGAGGCAATCCATGAAATAGTTGCGCGTTTTGCTCCGCCATAACCTGATGTTGCTGTTGCTGTGGCTGTTGCTGCTGCTGCCCCACTCCTCCTGGTGATCCCATTCCACCCCCTTGCATGGGCATTTGTGGATCCTCCTCTTCTAGAGGGAGCCTCTCATAAGCAGCATTACTAAATGAGGCTGCCATAATCACAACTGGACCTGAAGCAGTCAGTGTACCAACAACACTCCCACCCACAACTTGCCCTTGTCCACCAGCTAAATATATGGTCAAGCCAGTAGCTGCGGGTGGAGCTGGGGGTGGCAAAAATGATCCAGCTAGTGACAATATCTCAAATCGACCATGTAAAGTCACAATTGCACCTGGTGAAGCTGGTTGCCTAAGGGTTACATTTGTTACTGTTCCAGTTCCACTCATAATGCAAACCCCTCGTTGTCTCCTCCTAGCAAATGTAGCAACACTCTCAACAATATCACATCCATCAGCAACCTCCATCAAGTGAGTGCGTAGAGCGTTTGCGCTATCCCGTGTGATGATAATTGGGGGCTTAGGCTTGTTCTTGGATCCGGCAGGTCTGCCTCGTGGTCTTCTTGTGATCTCTCCATCTCCATCTCCTGAAGTTATGAGTTCTTGGCCTTCTCTGTTGCCCATGCTATTGTTACTTTCGTCTCGCTCTCGTTTCAGGGACTTGTTTAGCCCACTGCTACTCCCACTCTGCTCATCTTCTGAATTCTGCTGTTGTTGGTGATGAAATTGGTGCTGCTGTTGCTGCTGCTGGTGTAATTGGAAGTCTCGTGTGTGAAAAGGAGGTGGAAGAGAATGGCCATGAGCAGTTACTGGATCCATAAGAGTCTTTCTTCTTTTTAACTTTATGACTTTCTTTTTTAGTAATAGTAAATATATATCTAAAAGAACTAGTTCACATACGAAAAAAATATAAGTGGCTAGCTAGAAAATTAAACCCAGAAAATGGAAACACCAGCTAGCTAGGTAGTAATACTAAAGATTCAAGAAAGAGGGCCGCTAGTGGAAGAAGAAAGGGGATAAAATAATAAGACGCGCGGAAGACTATTGGGGGGCGGGGTGGTTTCTTTTTTTCTGGCTTCTTTTGATAGTCCAATGAAGCAAGTAATTAGAAGAACCAGATGCTATTATAAGCTAGCACTCACCAGCTGGTTCAGAAAGGAGAAAGATGAGTGGATTTTTGGTGTAACCCATCAAATCCTGAGCTGGATTCTCCATCTATTGATCTTTCAACAAGCTGTACGTAGTGTTTGTGTAGAAGTGTTATAGCTAAGTTTATGTTGGTTTAGGTGGTAAGAGCTTGGGAGAGATGGAAAGAACTGTGTTTTTTCGGGTAGCTAGAGAGAAGGTAAGCAAGTATATTTTTGGATTTGGGTTAGGGTTAGATTGAGGAATAGATCGATCACAGATAGATAGATAGATAGATAGATAGATGGGTTTGGTTTTGGTAAGGCTGCGTGCATATGGGCGGTGGATGGGTCCCCACCTTTCTCTCTCTTGTCCCCCCCAGCTCTCCACGTTCTCTCTCTCTCTTTCTCTCTCTCTCTCTCTCTCTCTTATATGCAGCATTAAGTTATAATACTTTTTAATTATTCATAACTCGACCGAGTCCTTGGCCCTTATCTCCAAGTTTCAACTTTTTAACTCCGTCTACCTACTACCTTCCTTCCTTCCTCTTCTTCTCTTGCTGTTCCGATTACTATAAGGACTCCATGTCATATATATATATATATATATATATATATATATATATATATATATATCTGTGTGTGGGGGGTTTAAGCTGCTTAATTTGCTTCATCTAATTATTATTGCAAGTTCTCCTCCTATAGCATCATAAAAAAAAAATATTTTCAACATTAACGCACTCAGAGTGCCTTAATCATTGATAAACAAGTGGAATCTATACTTTTATCATGAATATGTAAGAAAAATATTTTTTTTATAAATGCATTAATCCAAATATATTATCCTAGCTTAAAATCAGAGATGATAAAATTAGTTTTGATGGACAAAAACCGTAAAGAAAAAAATTAATAAAAGCGATCATCATTAATTATCGCTTGCTTTATGTATAACAACTAGTAGTTCTCAATAAGCATGGACAGGGACAGAGTAAGAAAAAAAAATTAGAGTTGTAAAATTAAAAACATTTCTTTGCATGAGAAATTGCTGAGTAACATTGTTGTGTAAATATATCTTTGGTTGCCAGTGTCCTACTAGTTGTTTTTACCTGCAATTGATCATGCTGTAATTAAAATTTTTTTTATAACTTTTTTTCTATAAATATTTACAAAGGAAGGGTTGGAAAAAATATTTTCTTGTAAGGGCCCCGGCCCCTGCCAGCTCCCTCCTGCCTCCACTTTGAGCATGGAGCTCAATTGGTAATAAGATCCCTCTCTCCTAAAAAATCTCGTGTTTAAGCCTCTTCTTTGTAATAATAATAAAAAAAAAACTAACTAAATTATCTAATAGGTGATCTAGTGGTAAGAGTTCAGGATTAAGAGGTTTGTTTCCCTTGTGGTCTCAGGTTCGAACCCTGTGATTGCAAATATGATAGCTACTAGAAGTTTACATGAGCCTTAACTTCAAGGCCCGTGAGATTAGTCGAGGTACGTGTAAATTGACCCGGACACCCACGTTAATAAAATAATAATAATAATAATAAAACTAGTAATCAAATCTTATTGTTGACTAAAGTGGTAAAGTTTGGGTTTGATTCTATCAATATTATTATTTTGAATTGAAATGAAAAGGAGAATCCAAGAAGGAAAAAAAAAAAAACTTATTCTGTAAGAGTAAATTTACATATAGATGATTTTATTTTCTTTAAGAAACGGCGTGTAGAATATAGTTAAGAAAAAACGATATTAAATTAATGGAGTTATAAACTATATACAGGTGATGATTAAAGCAAAATGACAGTTGGCACAATTAATTAAACTGGACTATGATTGTGTTTATAAGTTGTGTGTGTGTGAGAGAGAGAGAGAGAGAGAGGGTGGCTTCAAATTTTCATGACCTCCGTGCATGCACCATGACTATATATGTTCTGCAAAAAATCTCCTCCATTGTTTTTTCTCTAGCTATTATGAATGCTCACAGCATGTGTCTCTTCCCCCGCTCCTTGCGGGTCTATTCTGCAGAATTTCAACTCCAACTGTAACATCACTTCTCCTCTCATGGACATTAACATTAACAAAACAGTACTAGAGGCGGTGCTTTAATTTCTCACATAACTATTCCTACTTCAATGTTTTGTTTTGTTTTAAATTTATATATTTTTTTAATTTTAATTTTATCTTTTAATATTTTATTAATTAAAAATTAAGTTTTAATTTATTTTATTTGTTTTATGTGAATTATCTGTCTCATGACCCGGATCACGAATTTAATAGAATAATCCAATTGACTTAGGTTTTTTTTTCTCAATTATCTTTTTTCCTTCAACTTCATCATTCAATATTTTATTGATTAAAAATTAGACCCTATGATTTATTTTGATTTACTTCTATGATGTTATATCGGTCTCATGACTCAAGTCACGGGTTTGGCGAGCTAACTCGGATTATATTTTTTAGTTATTTTTTTAATTGATTTTTCTTTAAGTTTCATCCTTTAATATTGAATTGGTTGAGGATTATACTTCATAATTTGTTTCGACTTGTTCTTTCTATGAGGTTATCTCAGTCCTATGACATGGATCACGAATTTGGTGGGTTGATCTAGGCTGACTATGGTTTTTTTTTTTGTAATTAATTTTTTTCTTGATTTTATCTTTCAACATTGGGTTGATTGAGAATTGAGTTTCATGATTATTTCAATTTACTTTCAATAGGGCTAGCTTAGTCTCATGGCTTAAGTCGGGAGTTTGATGGGTTAACTTAAACTTACTTGGGTCTTTTTGTGTGTTTTTTTTTAAAAAAACTCACTATTCAACATTGAGTTAATTGAGAATTAGAATTCAAATTTTTTTTTTGTTTGCTTTATGTTAGGGTTGTCATAGTCTGAAGATCAGAGTTGTGGATTTGACAAGTTAATCAGCTGGGTCAATTCAATATATTATCATCTCAATATTTTAAAAAGATCATCTTAATTTTTTTAGTTAAAATATATTTTTACCGGTTATTCAGGTTATCTTTGGACCTATCAAATTGATCAGGTTATATCAAGTCAACTCACACAATTTTATTTTCAAAAAAATTTAGTAACACTTGAAATATTTTTTTTTTATGTTAAAAAACATTATACAACTCGCATTTTAGGACGGGAAAATGATCTAATTGACATCTAATGTTGATGATTTATGTACGAGGTTAATTTAACTTCCACCATTAATTACTAATATTTTGTGTACGCTTTCTAATAGCTAAGCTATTCTATAACTCCATAATATATTATGCACAATATGTAGCAGGTTTTTCCCATTGTAAATAACGTAAAAACATACAAGTACACGGCTGTATTGCCACTTGAAATTGATCATAATTATATAAACTTTACCAAATTGTTATGAAATAAGCATCGAAGAGCTATTCCTGATCTTTTTTCTTTTGTAAGAGAATTTTGTTTCTCAATTGCTTTCCTGATTTCTTTAGATATTGTATTTATACTAATAGAAAATTAAAAAAAAACAATGAAAACATCGACATAAAATATTTAATGATTGTTTACCAACGAAAAGACAAAAATAATGATGGAATAAAAAGTTTCGTTGACAATTTTTTCATCATTACTGATGTGTCAAATTGCCGACATAAATTTCATCGGTGATTTTAAAAGAAATTAAAATCTGACAGTCCTCTCCTCTTTCCATTTATTATTCTTCTTTAAATTAAAATTACAGCAACCTTCTCTCTCCTAAAAAATATCTTGCAACCCCCCTGTAAATTCAACCATTGAACCTGTCAACGTCGATGTAACCTCTCTCTAATAACGTCAGCTTCCCCCTTAGTTCCGTTTCTTATCAAGCTTCACTCCACCAAGTAAGCAAACCCATCCATTTATGTTTTAACCCAATTAAATTTGAAGTTAATTTATTGAAATTTATTTGTGGCATTTGTAATTTGCTTGTATATCTAAGTGTCTTGCTTATTTTATAATGATGATTTTGTTGTATTAATGTATTGTTTGTATTTTAGAACTTGTTTGGGATTTTGGAGAAATGAATTTACGTGTAACTTATTTGTGTTAGAATTGAAGAAATGATAGAATATTTAATGGGTACTAATTATTTTGTGTTAATTTTATGTTTAAGTTAAAAATTTATAGAGAATTGACTTTGTGTGGAATTGATAATAGTTAATGGATAATTAGTTGGGTTATACGGGAAAATAAATTAATGTGTAATTGATAACAATTAGTATATTGATTGTTGTTATTATTTATTAATGATAGTATGATATAAAAATTTATGATGTTTGTGATACAGATAGCGATGATGATAATAGTAGTTATGATGATAACATTTATAATGATAGTTATAATAGTAATAGTAGCAGTGGTTATGATTACTGTTGTTATGGTAATAATGTTATTGATAATGGTTATGATGTGATAGCTAGTGGTGGTAAAGGCGGAGTGATGATAATGACTAGTGGTGGTGGTGGTGGTTATTGTTATTGTTGTGATAATGATATTAGTGCTACTAGTGATAGTTAAGTGGGTTAAATGATGATATATTGTGAATATATAGGTTAATTGTGATTCATTGTTAATAAATAATTGAATTTGTGTTTGATAGTATGTTTTTTTTTTTTTTTTGAATTGTGTTCATTGTTTTCTTTTAGGTACCATGTATTCAAGAAAAAAACAAGTCCAAGTCCAACAAAAACACTAATGTTTCATCAAATACTAGTGTAGGTGATTATGCAGTGAATCCAAATGATGATTATGAAGAAACATCTAATATAGAAGTTGCCGACCAAGACTTAACCACTAAGGACAATAGATTGGGCATCTCTTATTTAATAGATCCCATCTCAAGCAATTGGATAAAATAATGGAAGGGTGACATCTCTATATAATTTTTGTTTTCTTATGATGTTATTTGTTTTTATTGAGTTGTTTTAAGTTTTGTAATTATTTAAAAATTTCTTCCTTAAATTGATTTTCAGGTTTACCAATTAATATTGAAGCTACTTGTTTCTTCACCTATACGATAGAGTGTCCATTCAAAGAACTATTATTTCAATTGAGTCAACTTTATAACCATCATGAATGGATGTACATGGTATATGAAAAGTTTAAAGTTAAATAAATAATCTCTAATTTAAGTTACTAGTTTTTCAAATCTTTAAAACTAACTCTTATATCTAATCAATTAAGAAAAATTCTTAGTAGAACGAGAGCGACGAGGTGCTTGTCATGAGAATATAGGAAAACCATAATGCAATTAGATAAGTTTAAATCAATTAATGATATATTATTGTAAACTTATATATTCTTTTATTTTCTTTTCTAATTTATGTACTAGGTTGCATGATTTTTGATATGATACTCATAAAGAAGTGATTAAGAAGGTTAAGTCGAATGACATCAAGAGTTGGAAAGGTTATTAACCAAGGTGTGTAACAAAACATAATTGGGCATTGCATCAATAACTTGTGGTTTTATAAGATTTTACAAGGTGCTCAAGATCCACACAAAATAAAAATAAATGAACTCGTGGTGCAATGAGCAAGCATATTAAAAGAGTGATTCAATTTATCCACAATTTAAAGCGCTTAGTAAGAGCTTATTGTTATATATTTTATTATTTCTCTTGAAGTTTTAATTACGTATTTATTAGTGAGACTTTTAACAAACTATTTAATTTACAAGAAAAATAATTTGGGCGAGAACTGACTCCAATTGAGTTATATAAGAAAACTCGTATAAAAAAATTGATAGGGAAAAAAGAGACAAAGTTTGTCGATATAAGAGTGAAAGAATTTATTGCAAGTGTTTTGATAGTAAACAAGTAATTAAGATCGTTTATTTGCATCGATAATAAGAAATATAATTGAATTTAGGAATTTGATCTTTTTTGTTCGTTTTATAAGAGATATATAACATCAATATGGTTGTTAAATTAAGATCATATATTTATAACTCATTAATCTTATCCTTTTGTGGAGAGGAGGAGCTGGAATGTAATTTCACATTTGTAATTTTTTGAGATGCATTCTATTTAAAATAATACATATTTGATCAATATAAAATATTGAGCGACTTGCGTAGGGTCCCAAAAAATCCCTGGCGAGTATTGGGCTTGGGCTCATTAGAGATGAGAAACAGGTCCATGCGCACTGTCTGAATCCAAGCATGTTGGGCTTGGGGCGCGCTCTCGAGCCCGAGCCCACAGGGATGCACTCGTAGCACTAAGGGTGTTGGGCATGTCACGTCGATGCTGGGTGTGCACCCTCCATAAGCTCGAGCAAGATCTTAAGTGTTGGGCTCAGGCTACCATGCCCGAGCCCACTTTTTTTTGGTCCCCTGTTATACTTTAAGTTCAGGATACCAAACCTAATAGGTGTTGTTATTGGATTTATTTCAAGGAAAGTTTTTGAATTGAGTTTTTTAAATTCATTTTATTTGGATTCATCGGCTTTATACCATGACAACTCCATTTATATCAGGGCACATATATGATAAAGGACAGGTTGACATAGATTAGGTAGTCTGATATGAAAAACATAAATCTAACAAGGTCAGTCATAAAGCTAAATAAGTCCTTCAACTTTAAATTATGATGATCTCTTATAGAAGAGTTTCAGGGCTTACCTGTAAGGAATCAATTGGAAAACTATTTCAAAGCTTTACAATATGAGAATACCTACAAAATTGAGAAAGGTCGTTTACAAGGTAAAATTAAAATCTACCATTCTGGCAATTCCCATGCCATAGAATTTGTCCAATCTTTGATTATATTTAGTATTTTCAACGCATGTTTGATTTTTTATTTTATTTTATTTCAAAGCATATTTAATTATTTTCTTTTATAATTTTGTTAATTTGATGCGAAACATATATACCCCCCGTACGTTGTCTAATTATTTTCTTTTATACCATACTTCATAAGTGGTAGTTTTTATTCCATCACATGTCCAATGAGTTTTTGCTCAATTGTTTCTATAAACTATTTCACCATCGTGGGCGGATCTCATTGACTCACCAAACATTTACCAGATAAAAATGAACATCTTTTAACAGATGGGAAGGGGCCACCATCGGCTAGAGAGAGAGGGAGAGGGAAGCCGACAAAGAGCATCTTTTAATAGATAAAAAGAAGTGGAAGCAAATGGGTTCGCGGAGAGCGGGTCAGGCTGCGAGGGCGAAGGCACTGGTAGTCCTTTTTTTTTTTTTTTTTTTTGAGGGGGGCAGAAGAAGCATGAGGGCGGCAGCAATATCTCCGGCGCGGGTGCAGTTTGTGTCAGCGGCACCCACGCGTCTTTACTCTCTCTTCATACTCTGGATCATCCTCCTTCATTGCCTTCCTGACAATTTGGCCACTTAGACTTTCAATTACTTAATTTCTCTTCCAAATCTATTTGTTCCCATTGGATATTGGACTTGGAAGCAGGAGGGAGCTAGCTAGCTATTGGATCATTCCTTTAAAGTACTAGCTACCAACAAGTTTGACAATTCTTAAAGTGGAGACAGGTTAATTATTAGCCTATATACGATTCCAATTTTAATTACCATTTAATTACTAATAATATCTTCTTTTATAGAAATGCTTTTAAACTCTTATCCTATGGGGACATATTTTTGTTACAATCATATTACATAATTATATAGTTTTGTTGCTAATAATATTAAATAT
>Ga0325403_1007512_pt1 | contig 10424 bp, 11 predicted proteins | sample PopdelMetagenome_19_FD_205665 | JGI IMG/M metagenome (GOLD analysis project Ga0325403, IMG submission 205665) | Populus deltoides microbial communities from Bellville, Georgia, United States - Xylem-PdKOR-R4 | ecosystem: Host-associated > Plants > Phyllosphere > Stem > Wood/Secondary xylem...
AAATTCATCAGATGAATCCGCGATCATAGAAGAAAAAACAACATAATTTTTAAATGATAAATACTCACGAGCATCAAAAGATTTTAAAACCAGACAGACCAAGCAGGATCCATTTCCACCCATTGCTGTTTGGTATTGGTAACTAGTAGTCACTCAACGGCAATTGATTGATATGAAAGTTGTTGACAAGTGCTTCAGCAAGTTTGCCATTCGTTAAGATTATCGAAGATCATTGTCCAATCGATTATCAAAAGAATCGTGCATTGCTTACAGAGGTTCACCAAAAAATAGATTTTAAATTTAAATATGTTCAGGTAAATTATAAAAGCAAAAATGCCTGACTACAAGATAAAAAATGAATATTTCATGACATTTTATATCAAATATATTCGGCATTAAAGATAATAACTCGTAGATTTCCACCAAAGAATTTCTCTTTAGCAACCATCATGCTTAATTCCTAGTTAAAGCAATATATAAAAGGATGGAAAAAAATTGTTAACCATGAGGTCGAAGCGTTGATTTTACACGTCCAATTTTAGCTTGGAAAATCTTGGGGATTGTACCATGGAACCCTTCAACAAACAAAGACCTTGACTCGATTTACAGGGTTATTTTTCAACATTTTTCTTGACAAATAGTTTCCAGATTCATTAAAAAGCTCATGTAGAGATGATCAACAGTATTTGTTGTGTCAGATCCCTTATGTTGAAGAGAAATTGTCTCTTTATTTTCTTGTGGTCATTCGGTGATGCCTTTTGGAAGTAATTTCCCCAAAGCTATTTCTTGTTCATGAGAACTCGTTCACATCATGAACATAGTATAAATAATTGTTTAACGTCAACGAGGATGATAATGAAACAGGAACAGCGACACAGTAACGATCTATACTTTTATCTACTTATGATTTAACAGACAGGACAGCAATAAACCTCTTTTTTTCGTCGCTTCACCATTGGTTTTTGCATTAGAGGATGTACATTTGAACTCATTTTCGTCTTCTCTGAGCTGTAGGGGGTAGTTTCTCAGATGGACCACAAGGAAGTTTCTGCCCGGTCTCCCTTTCAATTCTGCTCTTGAGCTCTCTGAGTATCCGAATTTGGGCAAGCTTCTCAGGAGACAATTTGTCCCAGTAGATCCCTGCAGGTTAAAAGAGTTCGTTCTCTAAGAACAGGAGACCAAAACTACCTGAACCCATTACAAGGTTGCTTTATGAAACAAACTCTAAAAAAACTGCAGTACACTTCAGACTTGAAACTACGGGCTGCAGTGATTCACAAACCTTGAGGCTTGGGAATATTAGTGTTGGTGAAGATGACTTGGTCGGGAGTGCATATGATGTCAACGGGAACATCATGGATCAGCAATTTCTCGACCGGAATATCTTCTACCAATTGGCAGTCATGCACTGCAAGAGTTTTGAAGAGTAAGAAATCGTCGAAACAGTTAAAAGAGAACAATAGTTCAGTAATAATAAGCATGGCAACAGTATGAATAAAGGGAGCGTAGGAAATGAGATCTAGAGTAAGCGTTCCAACTACCGGAGGTCACAACTGGTGTTGAGTCATCAATAGCTCCCATATACCGCAGCATCCCATATTCAAGTTCTGCAAATCCCTGCACTCCGAAATCTCTCTGACATTAACCTTACAGAATCTTCAACTGCAAAGATGGTATTGCACTTTACACAGTAACAAAAACCATCTCCATTTTCAGAATGAAGGTTTGAAATTATAGTTAAGGACCATATCCATCCATTAACTCTCAAATATTTTCAATGCATTTGACTGGCAAAGATTACGTTGAGTTTATAATACAAGAAAGATTGTATTATTACCTCTCCCTTGCCAAGTCGAGCCCCTGTTTTTGGGTCAACAGCGACAGAACCAATGACAATTAGGTCAACCTTGATCTTCTCATCCAATCCAATAGGCCTTCCATTCTTGGCAACACCTACAGAGGTGCATGCCTCATTTATGGTACTAGGGCTTAACATGTGAGATTCAAGTATAGAGAAAAACCCAGTTCTCAAACGGGGTTGAGGAGTTAACAGTTTCTTTCCACCTGCAAACACCACGAGGAGGCACTGGGAAGTTACTCATAAGTTTGCTGCATGTCATCCTTACAAGAGTATGGTATGAGGCTTCAACATGATGGAAGACTAACCAGAGAGAGTGAGAAATCTGACTTGTTTTTGTGGTGAATCCGGGTTTACCTTCACACAACTCGCTTCGAGAAACACTTCCAACCCACTCAACTGCCATGACCCGACCTCATTAAAAAAACTCTTACATTCACCACCCGTAAACAAAGCACGCGTTCAAAAGGAGAGAAGGGAAAAAAAAACAAAAAAATAGGGTTGGCTCTTTTACCATTTTAGCAGCAGCTGAGGCACCAACGAAATTGGGGATCCGGTGGTGAACAGGTCTGGGGTTCTGAGCAATATTTCGGGCCTCCATCAAATCCCAAATTCTCTTTCGGATGACCCATTTCCAAGCTTTGGGGTCATCCTCTGAACTCGTCTCCATCTCTCTTTTAGAAGTCTCGGCCATTGAGTCTCTTGCCTGTGCATCAAGCCTTAACCTCTCGGCCTCGTAAGCTTTTTCATCCAAAACGACGTTATCGTCGTGGGCATTTCGCTTAGAGCTTACCAGCTTGCAATTTGAATTGAACAATCTCTTGGTATGAGTTTTCCTCGAGAAGAAACAAATTAAAGATGGAGAAGAACAGGGGTGGTTAAAGAGGAGTGTGTGTGTGAGCGGAAATGGAGCTGCTATTCGGGTCAGAGTTGAATCCATTAGTAGGAACTAGAAATCCGGGATATGAAGTGAAATATGTGCTTTGCGCGTGGATTTTAGAGGAAAAAGGTGATTGGGCATCAATCAGTGGCTGTTCGCGTTCGGCATTGTTTTTTAGATTACAATTTAAAAAAGAAAAAGTAATTTTTTAAGAAAAATATTTGAAGTGTAGTGTTAAAAAAAGGTTTATTTAGTTAAAAATTGCTGTGTGAATATATTGTTTTAACTTCTATAGAATTAATATTTAAAAATTCTAAAAATAATCATATATAGAACGTTCAAAAAAAAAATAACTGATCAAATATATTTTTTATATGATTAGACAAAATACAAGTATAAAGTATAAGCTAGCACGGTCAAGATTAACTTCAAAACCGTTTTAGCAATTATTGTTTTATTTATATTTTTGCCAGCTCATCAAAAACAATTTTAAAATATATTTTAAATTTTTTAAAAACATAATTTAGCATCATCTCACATAGATTCAATCAATCTGAATGATGGATAGAAATATAAGTTGATCTAATGTAATTTATTATTTAATTTTCTTTTTTTAATCTTTTTTACTATTCTTCTTGATCTTGCTGTTTAGAGCACAATTCCAATCAGCCTCTCCATCTTGAAAACTTCTGATGATGATGTTAGGGGCTCGGGAGAGAGTATCCTGAAAGAGCATTATTGCCGAAGCAATTATGAAAATTGTTCAGACAGCGCGTGCACAGACAGAGAGGCAGAGAGAAGGAGAGAGAGGCAGAGGATGAAGCAGACGAGAAGGCGACCTAAGAAGAACAGTGAAGAGCAGGAGCAGGAGATGGAAGGAGGGGAAGAATGAAGAGGAGAGAGTAGATGGAAGATATCCAAAGAAGATCATTAGGAAATAGGGAAGAATAAATTTAGGTGGGGGGCTAGGAATACAACAGTAACGGCCGAATTAGCCTGAAATACAAGAATATACAGCAATGATACAAAGTAATCCCTCTCCATGAGGGAGGGAAAACTTCTCTCTCCCTACTCTTCAAAACTGACCATATCTGAAAACAAGAAATCTAATCCTCTGGAATTAAATAAACATTCCTAAGGAAATAATTGGTACAAACATCAGAAGTGAGTGAGGAAGACAGTAAATAAAAATGAAGGAGCATCATCCACCAGTAAAAAAGCAATGAACCGTTACAAGAGAGGAGAGTAAGAGCAGTCACCAACATGTGAATATCCTTGTGAAGCATGAATCCTCAGGAATTATTATTACCATAGTAAATCTTTAACACTGCTATTCTTTTATTGGTTTTCTCTAATAGACTGTAGCTGGGAGAATGAGATTCGGACAATCGACCCAGCAAGTGAAGTAGCATGCTTGCACACGAGGGCTTCTGTAGCCTCCTCCTCGGTTTCAAACAGAACAAGCGCCTGCTTCTTCCCATTCATCTCAAAGAGCTTGGTGTTCACAACGGTGCCATGTTCCTCTACAAGACTCACAATCTCATCCTCGGTGATCACCTGAGGTAAAGTGGAAAGATGAATCATCTTTGTTGGTGAACAGCAGTATCGGTAGTTCTTCGCAGCATTACGGTTGAAGCGATTCAGATTAGAGTGCATGTACTCGTGCGTATCAGCACCTTGAGTTATGTTTGGATGCTTCGAAAAGTTGACCTCCATTCGCTTTCCAAAAAGCATGGCACCCTGTTCCACATATGAAAGAACATAAATACTGCCCGTTGAGACAAGGTGATATGGAGCATTCAAGGAGAGGAATTTATCTCCAACAAACAATAATAACGAAGCAATGAATTCTGAGAAATCTTCATAGACCGAACCTTCAAAAAATGTACTGCCAATTCAGCTTGGAAACCATCCCCCATCTGAACAAGTGCATGATCAGGCTTGTTGCGAAGAAGCTTAATCCGCACTATGTTTCCATAGAGAGAAAACAGGTTGAAAAGCTTATCCTCATCTATTCTCTGGGTACAGAAACATTTTTCTTGCATGAATATCAGGAGTCTATTAAAAACTATATTCAAAAAGAAGAAAGACATCAGAATAAACTTACATCAGGATTTAAATTGGAGACAAGAATTGTGCACCTATCATTTGTCCCACTAATTCCAGGAGGCAAACCTCCACCAAAGGCAGCAGCAATTGCAGCTGCGTTGGGCATCTAAATTTTCCAAAAGAGATCAAATGTAGTGAATTATATCATATCCTAGAACATTTTAGTAAGATAGATGCAAAATAAATCTAATTTTAGGCAAATAATTTATGTCTTTAAGGAATATCAGGCTATTACAGAAGGTAACATCTTATTGAGAATGTTATTCTATGAAAATTTCTTACAGAAAAGGTATATTTTTTATTACAAATAATTGTTATGTTATATAAACCAGGAGAGATGGCGAATGTATTTCCCAGTAATACCTGATATTCCCCAAATGCAGAGAATAAATTTAGAAAATAGCAAAGCCAGCCAAGAAGATTTACAAGATGTAGCTCTTTAGGCCGTCATTCATGCCTTGCCATTTCCTTTATATCAGTTCTAAAGTTCCAGGAAAAAAAAGGGTGGAAGGACACAATGGTAAACAACATACACAGTGAGGTGTTTCCTGTTACAGATTGGGAGAATATAAAAATACCAACTCTGGTGTAAAATGCAGCAAGAAAAATAGGTAAGTTCGATGTCCCAGTTCAAGTTTCCTGAAACTGATCAATAGCATCATCACTACGACATTTTTTAGGTATCAGTTTTCAGGTTTCAACCCTAGCTGTTAGTTTCTGGAAACAAGTTAGCAAAACAACCACCTGGACATCAATTAGGCAGGCCATTACTGTAAATGTAGGAAAGGACAAAAAAAAATCAATAAATAATTGTGGTCAGCAGACATCCTGAATATTACACATGGATGATAAATAGTCTGTATGGTGCACCGCAGCAATACCCACCTGAGGATATCCAACTGCATGGAATAAAAAAAAAAGGATTTAGTGCTCAATGAAAGCTAAGAGTAACAGATCATTGTAACCTCTAAAGCCAGCACATGCCCTGACTCTAGTAGCTTTAAGAGCATACATACCTACATCGCCATATGATGGCTGCTGCAAAAAGAAACAGAAAAAAATTTAATTACTCAGACCACCTATCACCAACCAACATGAAAATACAACAAGAGACGAGTACATACTTGGGAAGATCTGGCTTTCTGTTCTGAAGGCAGGTTAGGATTAGTGAAATCCCTGTACAAAGGAAGATATAGTTTTCGGCAACGTTGATAGGAAAACATCAAAAACATACAAGTCAAACAAAGAAGCCATAAGACAAACCAATCACCTTGAGCTGTCATTGTTGTAGTTCACTTGCAACTCATCCAGGCTAGATGAAAAATATGAAAAGTACATTAATATCACCCCAAAAAAAAAAGAATCAGAAATCCTCTTTCTGTGGTCACAGGAATCAGAACGCCCCCACTGCCCTTCCTTGATTCCCAAATACCAGAAAAAGAGGATTGAGGGGGTGCGATAATAAAAATCATAGAATGTTCATTACATACTTTGAAAACTGAATGTCCAGCTGACAGCAGCCATCATAGATATTGCGTCCCTACCAAAACAGCCAAGTTCCAAAAACTCTTATTTGAAATCCAGCCAACTGCAACACCTTGAAAGCAAGCTTCCAGGTAAAAGCAACTTCTTGAATAACAAATTGAATAGTACCTGAAGAGAAGTCCTAGCCTGAACAGCACTCTGGCGTGACTGGTATTGAATAAGGGCTTGAAAACCTAAAAATATGCAAAACATTCATGCATGACAATTTCAAATCATACTCCTCTGCATTTTTAATAAAAAGTATAATAAATCCACAAAGCACTCGGAGTAAGAAGTTAAGTAAGAGAAGCTAAGTAAAGAAAACACAGATGATTCTCAGCTATAAAGCTATGGTACAATTAGAATGCACAAAAGTAAATACCAAAATTATTTAATGTAGTAACTACAATTCTTAAAAGAGAGAATGAAGAGAAAGAGGCGAGGAGAAAATGAAACTTCAAGAAGCTGACCAGCTGACTTCTGAAATGTGACCATCTTCTCCACAAATCCATGGGGGGAAAAAACTTGATGCAGCACGTCCACTGTAATAGGATATTGCATGTGATGGATGGTAATTAACAGAATTCGATTTGGCTGTGCATCCAGAGAGTGCCCAACAGCAGACATCATAGAGACAGAAGAGAGAGAAGAGAATAAATAGAGAAGCATAGATAGCGAGAGGAGATATAATGCGAATTATAGTTAGAAGAAAGATAGAACAAAACAGATCCTTTATAGTTGATGGTTCAACATGCAGGAAGCATACAATCACAGCACTAAAAAGAAAAGCATGAGAAATTCCAAGGCAAATTTTGAGATATGAAAAGTCTGAAAGAGGAAAAATTGTAGGTTACAGTTTATTAAAGAGACATAATTAACCTGCTATGCCTCTATACAGTTACATCAAATCATCTGATAATGGAATGCATAAGACTTGGTAGAAGTACTAGGACCACGTTATCTCTAAATTTTAATTCAAATTAAGCACACATAGTGGATGAACTATAATAGACACATGAAGGAAAAAAGCAAGGAAGAAAACAAACAATCCACAGTGATTACAGTGTTGGCTTCATATTTGTGATTGAAGAAACTGATTATATTTCTCCTCTAATAACTTGCTTTCTGGTTATGAATAATCGCCATTACCTAAAAACAACACATGACACTCTCCAACTTAACGTCGCTATTAACCCTCACCAACCAATAAAAAAACAGTGCACCTCTCCAGTCATCCATCAATTGATAATAAAGAATCCTTTTCATCCCTGTAGCGCTCTAAAGTTCAACAAGGAATCATGGAAGCTTCTAGCTCCCCGCTTATATGGATTGCAAAGTAATGGTATCAATAATGCAACACCGTTTGGTTTTTGATATCTTAGACTACAAAGTACCCACCTCTTCTCCCCGCCCTTGAGTATTTTGATCCATTGTAGTCAGTTCTTGATGCGATGAGAATTGAACATAAACATTCCTTCCCCTGCAAGAAGAAAAGGAGATTCAAAACACGTATTACAGTTATCAGTTTGGACCATTTGGTAGCGGTATTTACACCAAAAACAAAACAAAAAAGGAAATGTCCTTGCAGAAAGTTCTGAGAGAGAACCATGTACAAACTTTTGTATACCTTATAGTTGGCTGAACATCTGTATAGTATTGAAGAGCATTGATGGCTGAAGGAACATCTTGCATTTGAAGGAGAGCCTGCATGCATGGCAATCATAACAGACCATGTCACATTCCAGGTTCTGCAAAAATCTGATGTATTAATTATCACCACTATTCAATAAGCATTAAAGTAACCTGATTTTTAGCACGAAGCATAACAAGCTTCGTTATAACCCCAAATGGCTGGAACAGCTGAAGCAAGTCATTCTAGAAGAACAACATAAGATCATCAGTGATGCATGAATGCAAACCAGTGCATAAGCACCATTCCATGATTCAGAAATGCTTTTGAAGACAAAGTAAAAGACAAATCTTTCCAAAACTATTTCCAGTTATCACTGTGTTTCAACACTTGCAAAGCTTCTAACTAATTAGGAGACAACTCTAGATGATTTCAGTGACTTTAACACTTAATGACAAAAAACAGTCAAGAAAACCCAGAGCATGTAAGCTGAGTTTTATTAAGGTTAAGATTTTATTGAATAAGATAATCAATCACACTCTTTGTATTAAAGCCAGCCTGGAATTGAATTCATTATTATTCTATCCTTTTAATAATTAGATAATTTAAAAATGTTATGCCACCACTCGGACTTGAACCAAGATGCTCTAGCATTGCTTCCTAAGAGCATAACTTTGTCCCATATAGTAAATGAAGCTAAGCTCAGCCTTGGCTATTAGTATCACCGGATTTAGCTCATCTAACGCATCTTCTTTAATGTGAATTTTTTTTTTGCGCATACCACTAGGGTAATAACTCCGGGTATTAAAGATAGATGATATAACACATATTACATAGGTTGCAGATTTTCCCTATTGTCTTTCTGTGGTCTGATAGAAAGCATGCCCTCGCATCTATCACATTTAGGAATATAACGCCCCCTGATTCTTTTCAGAAAGAATTTTTCAGTCTTCTTCAAGTTCACTAAATACTACTGCATGGGGAAATTGAAAGGAAGGTAACTCATGTGTTTGCAATTTTCTGGACAAGTCCTCATCATCCCATCAAGAGTATTGAATTTGTTTGGTTCATGTTTTCCAAGGGGTTTCTCCTCTATCCCATTTAGCATAAGGAAATATAAGACTTTCCTTCCTAGGCTACATAGAACGCTAATCAACATGTCTTTACAAAAACGTTTTCATATGCCATTCAATTTAGTATAGCCAAAAGGAAAGTTAATATCTCCAGGCATTAAAAGAAGTGTTATCCATCTTTAAAGATCAATTTCCAAAAAAGTATCATTCCTCATGATACGTTTCAACACGTATTGAGATGTTTGGATAAATACACTAATTGTTTCAAATACTTAAATCATAGCTTGTGAATTTTTATGTGTGTGCGTGTGCGTGCATGAGAAAGAGATAGAGATATACTTCAGAAATCTCATGCCCCACGTTGCGAACATGGATAACTTTGGAAGGCTCGGTCATTTTCGAACCAGTCTACAACAAACCAACACAGGAGTTAATCCATATTTTCCATCCTCAAAAGAAAAATTGCATTCAAAGTTCCTCACACGAAACAAAGGAAAAAACATTCACTTCTTCCTTCAACATGGAAAATGCTCACAGTATAATCAAACAACATTCTAAGTTCAATTCAAAACAAACAAAAAATAATGCAACCTTACCACACACAAAGCAGTACGAAATTATGAAATGCTAACAACTTGCTTGACAAACACAAAACTCGTTAAATATTTACTATTTTTCCACTTCAATTCATGTGCAAATCTTAAACAACGCATTTATTTAAGAACCTAATCATCCAAGTACAATAAAACGCCTAAACCCCATGTCACTGAAGGAATAGCATAGCTGCAAGCAAAGGTAATGAAATTCGAAACCCTAGCTAACGGTCCGTTTGGAAGCTGATAAATAGTTAAAAAAAAATAAAGCAAGAATATCGAGTCTAAAAACAAAATCATCGTGCAGTAAAATATAAAGCTGTCCGCTTTATCGGATTTTCTCAGTTACCAAACAGACCCCTACACATTCATCGAGTGCGATCGAGAATCGAAGAGAGAGAAATAGAGAACTTGCCTCGGAGAGAAAGAGAGTGAGGGGAGGGGAGGGGAGAAAGATCGTCTCGTATAAAGAACAAGGAGGAGGAGAAGTACTAAGTAGATCGACACCTACGCAGGCACGCTGTCCGTCTCTGCTGTGAGTGACTATTGCCCTATCTCCGCCTTTTAAAATGACACTCCCTTGGATGGACTTTCGAGTGACGAGTAATGGTGGACCCTCTCTAGTTTCATAAGAGAATGGGATTAGGACCCATAATATCTTTTATTATTTTTTTACTTTCTTTTGGTGGGTTCGATTTTTTATTTTACAGTTACTTTTTGCTCATTTTATATGAATCCTTGAGACTTTACACATGCT
>Ga0325403_1007513_pt1 | contig 10424 bp, 6 predicted proteins | sample PopdelMetagenome_19_FD_205665 | JGI IMG/M metagenome (GOLD analysis project Ga0325403, IMG submission 205665) | Populus deltoides microbial communities from Bellville, Georgia, United States - Xylem-PdKOR-R4 | ecosystem: Host-associated > Plants > Phyllosphere > Stem > Wood/Secondary xylem...
CTGAATGAACAAGCCCAACCGGCCCAAGCAAAGAAAGAAAGGAAAAAAAAGCCCAACTACACAAGAAAAAAAGAGGAGAAGAATAAGAAGGGGAAAACAAAAAGGAAAAAAAAATCCCAACTGGATAGCTAGATGGGCCAAATGGTCCATTTGAAAAGAAAAGAATAGGAGAAGAAGAGAATGAGAAAGAGAAGAAGAAAAAAGAAATGAAAAGAGATGGACCTAACCTAATAATAAGCCTAACAGGGGAAAGGAATGAAAAAAAGAAGGAAAGTCAATACAGAAACCATGAAAAATAAAGACAACAAAGAAAAAGAAAAAAATGTCACTAGAGTTTAATTGTGCCTCCAACGAAGACTTGTGTTGGAGATTAAGATGCGTGTTGCTGATATGAAGCCAACCTTATTAAGAAAGACCAACATCGAAGGTTAGAATTTGTTGCATGTGCTGCTAGAAGATAAAAGAGCTTGTGAATGTGTCGACACATTTTATATACGAGCTAAACATATTTCTCTCTTTTTTTTTTTCTATTTCAATCTTTAATTTGCCAACATCTCTTCAATTTAGACATAGCCCAACCAAACCCAACCCAACACAACTTAGGAGAGAAAAAAATAAGGGAAAAAGGAAAAAAAAGAAAGAAAAAGACCCAATCAAGCCTAGTAACAACAAGAAAGCCTGCATTCCTTTTGTTTTTCCTCTCCCTTTTTAACATACATGGCATGCCAAATAAGATTTGTGCACATGTAACAGCCCAATTGAATTCTCTAATATAATCGTCACCTGAATTTTTTGTTTTATAAGTTGTTACTATAACACTTATCTGAAAGCCTTTCTTACAAGTTAACATAATGGGTGCTTACTTGAATAATTTGTCAACAAAATGATTGCATGGTTGTTCTTTATGAAGTAGATATTCTCCATGATTACCTTAACAAGTAGATTTATGGCCCTACATCTACAATGAAAATACATGTTGTCCAAGATATACAAATACCTAAAGATCACCAGGTATAGAGGACAAGTGAACAAATAAACAGATCTATACATATAGTTAACATAACAACCATATCACACATTCTTTTTCATTTTTATTCTCCTCCATAACACACTCTCTTATATTTTTGTTCTTTTTCTTGCATGCATTATTTGCTTTTTATGTTTTGCTAACTTAAGCATTGAAGAGTCTTCTATTCTACATACGAAACTTGTTTTGTAGGAGAACATGGATTATCAGCCCATACCCAACTATAAAAAAATCTCAAGCTCACTAAATAGTCTAGAAAAGATCTTAAAGTTTTTCTAGCTTTGTTAGTGACACTGTCTGTGGAAAAATGAACAAAAGCTAATTCATTTCTCTTTTTACATATTCTTAAAGTTTTTTTTTTTTTTATAGCTGATAACTAGAAATGCCAAGACACGGGAGATTGACCGATCTCCCCTTCATTAATGATTAGTTCCTCTAGACCTTCACCAAATAGCTCAAAAATAAAAGTGCTCATTGAGCCACATAAGAACAACTCAAAACCTTACCTCTCCCCTAACTTAACCTCCAACGTAACTTGTAAGTTGATATCATGGTTGTGATGAATTTTCTCAAAGAAGTTACTCTTGAACCAAGCTCTAAAAAAAAAAAAAAATTAGCTAGTTGTAATCACAAGGGTAGCCATTACCAAGGCCAATGCTTCCCTTTTGAATCTTGCTCAAATAGTCTTAAACAAAAAATATTCTAACATGAGGTGATATCTACAGTGATTCAAAGTTTTTGAAAATGATGAATACAACTCTTAACAAGTGAGAGATTCTTCATTTTTTAAACGATTATTGGATACCCATCTCTCTAAGGATTTCATATTTATAAAGATAAAATTAGACAATTATGATAAACTTATAGACCTAATGGAACAAACACAAAATGTATGAAGCAGTTTGGAGCTTGTAATACAAATTAAGGATGGTATCTGCAAAATATTTTCGATGATATTTCATGTGTCAGCTTGGGCATGGTACTATATCTTAGAACCTAGCTTTATCCTTGACTTTAGCGATCTATACAACACTCATTACCTGTTTTAGCACAAGTATACTAGTTAAAAAGAGCTCAACTAAGCTCCTTTCCTTCGCACAATAAAAATATAAGATTAATGGAATGTTTCTAATTTTTTTTAAATAAAACAATGCTATAGAAGAATTTTTAAAACCGGTTGCCATAAGAGCCTTGATCAATGGGATCCATGATTATACTTTATGAAAATGACTATTCACCCTTCTAAATCAAACTCTCTTTAAGATTAAGTTGGCAATGGAAAACCATATTTATACAAAATAAACAAGTCTTGTTAGATGAGGACATCCCTGATTTTATATATAAAAAAGTAGAATCTCATAGACATCATGTTGTCTGGTCTCCCACCCTTAGCAACCTAAGGGAATCCAAAAATAATCTGAAAATGTCTATTTATAGTAAAATGGTGTTCTCTAAGTTTATGACCACACTTTTGAACACCACTTAAAATGAGGTATTCATCATCATTAAGATAAAATTTGTGCAATATCTTTCTCTAATAAATAGTGATATGAACACATACAAACATAATAAATTATGTATCTTTCATAAAAATAATGAGCGTGATATAAAGGACTGTTATTCTTTACAAAAAAAAGATTGAAAGATTGAATTCTGAAAATGATATAATTTATCAAGAAGAAAGAATAGCTCGACTAAAGAAAGGAAGAGGCTAACACATCTAAGAAAGTAGAACTTGAAAGAACAAGATAGTTTCTAGGAATTTTCCTTCCATTTGCCTAAGGGCGAGAAATGTTTTTGAACTTTTTATTAAAAGCAGTATTGTCTTGATAATTCATCATTCTATATTTCTTATAAAATTGCTAATTTGCTAATCTATATATCTCTATGTCTTTAATACAAAATCCCTATATCTCTGCCTCTTTATGAAATCTACATATCTTCAAACAAAATCTTTATATCTCTAAACAATGAACTCCCTAAAACATTTATTATTGCATTCTTTATGAGATTCTTCTTCTCGAATGAGAGCTTTTGTTTTCTACTAAAACATAATATGTTTGTCCATTCTCTCTAAGCATAAGACAACAACTATATAGTAAAGTCAAAAGAGACAATATAGCCCAAACAAAATAAATAACACCTTTATCCATGCTAGCACAAAACTTGCCATGATATGCAAGCACATAGAATTCTTTATTATGAGAAAAAAATGGTCTCCCTAGAACTTTTCTCTTATTGGGTACAAAACTCTAAAGGTAAACCAATGAAACAAATAGCCATTTCACTTATTAAGTAACAATAAAGGCTTTATTCTCTGTGTTTCTCTACGATCTCCATATGATTTTTCATTTTAGGAACACCTCTATTCAAATAACTTCTTTAGAGGAGCAGTAAATTTTTTTTTATAGCAACATCGAGAAGCTAAAAAAAGAGGCCTCCACACTAATTCCCACTTGTCGAAGGTGCTCCATGCTTAATTGCCTTAGGTAAATACCCCAAATTCTAAGAGGACAACTAAAAGTTCTTGCCTACTTGTCTTGCCGCAACACTCAATATCACTTTTCCTTAGAAAATCATTTTGATAAGAAAAATTTAGAATCTTTAAAATTATAAACAATTTCAAAGACTAGATGATGCAACTGATATGGCAATATAAACAGGCCCGATTAGGCTTAAAATATGAAAGAAAGAAGAAACCCAACTAGATAACTAGTTAGGCCAAGTCCTACTAGATAGTTGGTTGGGCTAAATGGCCTAACCATATAAAAAGCCTAATTTGACAACTAGTTAGGTTAAATAATATAATCAGACAAAAAGATAATAAAAGAAGAAGGGAAGAGGAGAAAAGAGAAGGAAAAAAAGAAAGAAAAACAGAAGGGCCTAATCAACCCAACTAGATCCCATAATAAGCCTAACTAGGTAAGAGAGTAAGAAAGAAAAAAAGAAAAGAAAAAGAAGATAAGAGAAAAAAGTCATCAAAGCTCCATTGTGCCTCTTACAATGACACACACTGAATGAAAAGATATGTCTTACTGAGACAAAGCCAACTCCACCAAGGATGACCTTTTTAATAGGCATGGCTCATTAAACAAGGTTTAGGCACTAATAACCACCCAATTGAATTCTCCAGTACGACACTCATCGATGCAAAATTATCCTTTAGATTGATAATTTGAGGTTTGAGGAAATGTTTATGTCTTGACCCATCAAGAACCTTGCTTTGAAGAATCAAAATTATATGCAATTGATCACCCCACCCTACATCTATAATAAGACGCGAACTAGAAGTATAAATCACAACGAGGTTGATCAATCCTTCAAAAAGTTTGCAAGTTCAATAAAAAACTTTGTATGTAAATCACTCAACCACACAAAAAGAAACAAAACACACAATATGCGATAATTTTAGAGAAAATTCCATAAACTAAAAAATGATGTTAACAATTGGTTTATATAGTAGAAAATTAACCTTAACTTGATTTAATGGACCAAAACTTAATAAATAGGCTTAACACATTAAAAGCTCAAAATAAATAAAATAAAACCTAACCTAAATAAAATCTTAAATTCCACAAACCCTAAAATAAACTAAAAGATAACTAAATTATATCCCAACTAATTAAAACTAGATCAAAATCGAATTATGTAACATGCTGTTAAAATCAAATACCAATTTCAAACAAATGGTTCTCCCTCATCTTGATGAATTAGAAGGTTTACCATATATCATTGGAAAGTTGTGGATGTCTAATTTTCAATGCAACTAAAATTGCATTAAAATGCATTAATAGGTCAAAACTAGTAAATTAGAATCTTTTTATTCCAATCTTTCTGTAATATCTGGATACTCTCCTACAAACCTTTTTTGAATATGAATTAAATTAGTCAAAGCTTGTTCTTTATTTTTTGATGTCCTTTTGAATTCCACCTTAGCCCATGTATCTTGAAGAAGTCCATTAATTGCCTCCTTAAACTTGTTTGCTCTAAATTTTATGACTCGACCTAATGAAAACTCTAATGGATCTCTTGGTGTTGAAGTTAGGATCACATAATTCCCTCTCTCCTTGAAAGTATTCACCCTCGAATTATCACCTACATCAAACAAAGAAATGTTAGATATACTAAATGTAGCACTAATACAATATTTACCTAGCAATTCTACTTTGTAGGCATTATCATTGATCTTCTTAATGATTTGGAATGGTCCGTCTCCCTCTCGGCATCAACTTAGATCATCTTTGAGCATGAAATCTCTCTTTCCTTATATAGATCCAAACCCAATCTCTTGGTTCAAATCCATCTCTTTTCTTCTCTTTTTAGCTTTAAATATGTATTTGCTCATTCATATTTTCAATATGTTGTCCTACCTTAAAAAGAAAATCTTTGAAAACCTGTGCTTTTCTATTCCTATTAAAACTAAGTCTTTTATCAATAGGTAAAAGCAAGAAATCCAATGCAGCTATTGTTCGTTTAATATGCCCTACAGCCAATCAGTTGGTTACACGTGACATTATTATATTCATGTAATACATATCTATTATTAATAAAGGTTTAATATTAGATTAATGAATCTAGAGTAAAGATAAAGTTCATAGGATAAAAATGTCTTGCAAAGGAAATTATAAAGTTGTATAATTAGAAGATTCCTATTGCATCAAAGCATTGTTCCTAAAGTGTTCCTAGTCGATGCTCTCTTAAATACTAGACATTTACTAGAGTCGTAGAGACTATTACATATTATGTTCTTTCTTTTATGAAAGGATGTGGTTGTTTTTATAAGCTGAAGTATAAGAGACATATAAACTAATATGTAGGTGCTTGTCATAAGACATTTACACTGAACTGACCTGCATTTGAATTCCATATAGAGAGATTACTTATGTCAATGAAAAGGCTCTCGTGACGGTTGTGTAAGTGATCCTTAGACTTGAGCTCACTAAGTCATCTTATATAGAGAATATTATGCTTTGATCATGTTACATGTTATCTTAATCTAGGTAACGAAAGGGCAAACATTGGGTATAACATAAACTATATAAAGGTTCTTAAGTGATCAAGAGAAGATTCATCACCCTAGATAAATTAGAGAAAATGTTTCATATGTTCTCAAATAGTATTAATTGAGAAATTATTGGTTAGGGTGGAATGAGATTTGAAAAGGGTTTTAAATTTTATTCAATCGATAAATGACTATTATGTAGAGAACAAACATAATTTAACATAACAGACATATTTCATGCTTTAATGCTAAACCATAACATTATTGATGAAGGATATTAATTATACTTAGAAACCGGTCACTGAAAGATTAAGTCAACCACTAAGGACTTTTCTAATATTTGAAGGATCATGACACGTTGCTAGATGACGCATCTGATCTTGAAATATAAATTAATTAATTGTTAAATTGATAGTAAATTAAATTGTTTAATTTATTTAATTCTATTTAATTTATATTTATATTTATATTTATATTTATATTTATATTTATATTTGGGTCAACATATTAGGAACCTAATGGTTCATACAAATTAAGAACCATTAGTTTGAAATTAAAATGTGATGATTTAATTAAGTATGACTTGATTAAAATATATTTAAGAAAATAAGGACTAGAATATAATTAAAACATGGAATATAATTCTAAACCTAGAAAATCAAGGATTTGATTGAGTTAGTTTCTAAAATTATCCTAAATTAATATATGTATATTATTCAAGGGACAAATTGATATTTTGCCAATTTATAAGATTTTTTTCTTCAGATTTTTCTATAAATAGTAAGTTATGCCTCTTATTTTTTTTAAAAGGAGTAGTTAACTATTAGACAAAAAACTACATAAACATAATATTAGAGTTAACATTCTAGGCATTACTAGACGTTTGTGGTTTGTGACAATCCAGCCTTTAAGGAATTATTCAAAGCCGAAGAAGATCAGATCTTCAAGTAATAAATCATTAAACAACTCTAGATCTATCTAATAGGATCCTAGGGACTCTCAAATAATTTTGTTTCACAATTTCCGTTGCATGTATGATATTTGAGAACCTAACAGTTTAAGGATTAAAACCATACATATAACAATGGAACTATACAAGGACTTATACTTTCTTGAATGTACCATTTCAACATCAACTCTTCTACTTGCCTTAGAAGCTTCTTACTCTCTTTGAAATTACTTCTATAGGCTGGTTAGTTTGGAAATGATGCTTCCGACACAAAATCAATTTGATGCTCAATCCTTCAAATTGGTGGCAAAGCACTAGGGAACTCTTCTAGGAAAGATGTTCTGAAATTCTTGTAAAAGAACTTTAGGAATACTAGGAATACAAGAATTAAAATCATCAAAATTAAAATATGCCTTCTTATATAAGAATAAAATCATAAGTATATTGTAATCATATGCATGAGTAAGATCATTTTGTTTTGCATAAAAATTAAGGTGTTTCCTCAATTTTTGTACACTTTTTTTTTTATCACCCTTACTTTCTTCTCTCCACTCATGAGCTTCCCCATGTTTGTTATATTTTTTTCAAAATCTTCAAACCTATTTCTAATGGCCAAGACTTTCCCCTTGATTAATTCACACTTATGGTTCACCTTATTTTCATTTGGCCTCACATCCCTAAATTTTCCTACCATGAATGAAACAAAAACCTGCTTAGTCACCTTAACTTTTTCACATTCATTCAACTACTGAAGCTTATATAGCTTGGCATGATTAAATATATTCAGGTTCAACTTTCTAACTAAAATTGAGCTAGCAACATTAAGAAAACTATCATTATTAATCATCATACTACATAAAATTGTTATCAATGTAGCACTTAGTGTGATAAATATTATCTCTTTGTTGCTCTACATCCTCTTCACAAACATGAACACTCAAAGATCTTCTTATAATCAAGGATTCTCCTTGCACAACATACTCCACATCACTATAATCATCAAGCTTTGGAATCCCATCCAAATCATCCTCACTAGCTAATTTCACCTCACCATCATGTCTTATAACCATAACTCTTTTTTTTGGACATTCATGCGCATAATGCCCAAGCCCTTAACATCTAAAACACCTAGTCTCTTGCTTACACTTTGATTGAGCAGTATTTTCTCATTTTCCTCTAAAGCCGCAACTTGCTTCCTCATAAATGAAGTTTAACTACTTTAGGTGTAGTCATTAGTTTTACCTATGCATTAATCTCTCTCCTGAAACCCGACTTCCAACCCAAAAAAGAACCTGAATATCCACTAGGTTTTGTACTACCATTTCTCCTCAACTGTTTCTCCACTTTTATAGCCATGAGTATCATATACTCAATCTCTATATAATGCTGCAATTCCATCACATTAGCAATATTTTGATTTAATCCATTAAAAAACTAGCCATTGTGGCATTTCTATCCTAAAAAATATTAGCTGTAATCATAGCTACTTCCATCTCCTTAAAGCGCTCATCCACATGACTAGAACCCTGAGATAAGTTTTGCAATTTATTATAGATCACCCTGTAATAATGAATAGGTATAAACATTTTCCTCATGACTTCCTTCATCTTCTTCAAAGTTTCTATTGGCCTTTCTCCATCACACCTTCTACTTGTAACAAGCTAATCCCATAAACTAATTATATAATCAATGAATTCAACCCCAACCAATTTATTTATTTTTAATTCTGAATACATATGGCAATCAAACATAAATTCCATTTTTTTCTCAATCCAAGTAAGCCTCTGAATCATTCTTTCCCTAAAACCTTGGAATTTTAAGTTTAATACCACCCAAATTATGATCTATGCCATCATGCTCCTCAGAAGACCTACATTGGCTGAATATATTAGTTGGTCATGATTTACCTCCCATTCTCCTCCTAGGTTATGACTCATACACAAGACTTTGTTGCATTCAAAATTTTATACAATAATCAACTACATCCTCCTCCTCCTCCTCCTCTTCTAGAATTATCGTCCACACTCACACAATTCACTATAGCCATAATGTTTGGCATTTCAACTTTCTTTTCCTTATAACTAGGAGCTCCTTATTTACTAATCATCTCATCAAACTTACTCATTAACTCACCTCCTTTGTTCTCGCTTTTTTTTGTTCAACCCTTTTTGAAGACATTGTTTATACCTAAAATTAAGTTTAGTGACAGAAATTTTTTCCTCACACAAACGTCACATGTTTACTCTCACAATAAAATTCACTCTTATATTTCACACAATTTATTAGGCGTTTCACTATAATAATCTCGCTACGCCTTTTACCTCTCTATTCTTGTTCTTTGGTTCTTAAAAGTAACTTAACAATTTATCAAACAATTAATCAAACTATGCAATGATTTATTTTATGTTTAAAGACTCAAGAATAAAAAATTATTCAAACTTTTCAAAATAAAGCTTGAGGAAACACTTACAAGTAGCAATGTAAATTTATGTGAATATAATGATGAAAAAGAAGATACAAAATAAAAGTAAGAATTACTATTAAGAAACAATGAAAACTATGAAATTCAAGAAAAAAACAAAACGATGCAAGAAATCAATAGAATAAAGAAATTAATGCAAGATAATTCTATTCTACCCAAATTTGCAAGAAATCAATCATGATCACAAAGAATTTCCAATAAATTTTAGCTAAACCCTAGTTCATATAAAATTCTAAATTTCTGATTTTTTTCTCCAAGAATCATTTCAAGATTGTGATTTTGATTCTTCTTTCTTTTGTTTTTTTTTTTTCATGTGTGTGTGTGTGTGTGTGTGTGTGTTGAATTTCTCAAGTCATAATGATGAACATAATTTGTTGTTTTGCATGCAATTTTTCAGCAACTTCAAGATATTTTCCTTATTAAAACTGATTTTTTCTTTCTTTTTTTTTAAAAAATCAAACACACAAACAAGATTCATCAAGAATCAATCTTTTCTTCTTTTTTTTTGTATTAGTTGAAACCCTAGAGAGAAGGAAACCAAGAAAACAATGCAACTTGACCCAACAAGAACATTGCCTTGGAGAACCAAAGTTATATGCAATTGATTACCCCCACCTTACGCCTATAACAAGACACGAACAAGAAGTATAAATCAAAATGAAATTGATCAATCATTCGAAGTGTTGGCAAGTTCAATCAAGAACTTATTATGTGAATCACTCAACTACACAAAGAGCAACAAAGCACACAATGGGGCAATTTTAGAGAGAATTTCATAAATTGAAAAATAATGTTAACAATTGGTTTATATAATAGAAAACTAACCCTAATTTTACTTAATAAACCCAAACTTGATAAATTGATCTTAACACATTAAAAGCCTAAAATAACTAAAATAATAAAATAAAACCTAACCTAAATAAACCCTTAAATACCGTAGACCCTAAAATAAACTAAAAGATAA
>Ga0325403_1007517_pt1 | contig 10423 bp, 7 predicted proteins | sample PopdelMetagenome_19_FD_205665 | JGI IMG/M metagenome (GOLD analysis project Ga0325403, IMG submission 205665) | Populus deltoides microbial communities from Bellville, Georgia, United States - Xylem-PdKOR-R4 | ecosystem: Host-associated > Plants > Phyllosphere > Stem > Wood/Secondary xylem...
TGGGCGGTGAGGATATTCACCCCGTCATGGACAATATAAAATCTCTGTTCCAATTAAATTAGACATAAGGGCTATTATTTTTCTTTGTTTTCCTTCCCTTTTTCTTCTCAAGAATCTTCCTACAAGAACTATTAAATGGAGGAACACGTGATTTCTTAAACCAGCCGCGCTGTGCTGATGCATTCCGGTGGTCACTCCATGATGTTAGGAGTGATTTAGGGTTTAATATTCTTTCTTGAACGGTCAGCATGCAACGCTGGCAATGATTTCTTAGTCAATTGCATGAATAATAAAGTTAATTCTCTTGGTCTGGTCCCTGTAGGGTGGCCAACTCTCCCATGGCAGCCCTTCACTGATTACCAACAACTCACAAGACGCGTATGTTGAGCCAACTTGTGAAGAACCTTCCTTCTATGCAAAAATGTATTAACTAGCGGGCCGGCGGCCTCTCATTCTTAGTTGCCAACGCTGTGCTGCTAAAATTATTCCTCAAAGTCAAAAGGGCCTTTAGCTTTCCAAATTCAGACAAGGTCAGAGTTGGTAACTACCTAGCACACATGTTACTTTAATTGCCCCGGCCAACTTATTCATTTCGAAGAAAAAAAGGAAAAAAAATAGAAGAGAGAAGGTATAATGCTAATTCTATATATTATATATTTTAAATAAATAAATAAATAAATAATTGAATGAATAAAATCAACTTATTCAAGGCATGAGATTTTCTATAAATGAGCTTAGAAAAAAAAAAAAAACTAGCTGTATCTTGTGGAGACAAAAACAGCTTGCTTCTGAATTATTCCACGTGGTTTCTTTTCTTAATGTTTGAACACGATGGATTCACTGTTGAAAGAGAGAAAAAGTCGTAATTTTCATTATTAAAAGAAAAAAAGAAGAAGCCGTGATTTTAAAACAATGAACCAGAAAGCCACCGTCATATGGGGTCGCACCACAAATTTAAGCCAACGGCATCTCATCTTCTGATTTCCACACCACTCTCTAGAGATTTCCCGTCTCTCCTTCTCTCTCCCTCTCTCAAAAGTCATCAAAATTGTGATTTCTTTCTTGAAATTCTCCATTAAATATGCTTGATCGCCTTTGCTTTAAGAAGTTCCCCATCTATCTTTGCATGCATATATATATGTAATAGTTAGCGTCTCGTATTAATTTCTTTTTATTAGCTTTTAATTTACACAAACTTCTAACAAACAACTCACATCTATCTGTGTGTTTGGTGGTCATCAATCCCTTCTAGCACTGCTTACAACAAACGTTTGCTTGACAGTACTATCATTTATTCTTAAGATATCATCATTTTTTCCAACTGACATCTCTTGTGCTCGAAGGAAAGAACTGCTTATTGGATCAATAAAAGAATAATCCTGAAGCCTTCGCAAGCAAGACTACCACTACCCCTACTTTAGTTCTTTCGAGTTATTGAACTCTTTCCTTTCACATATCAAATTAAAGCAACCAATTACCATGAAGGGTCAAACTCAAAACCAGAATCTGGTCACTACATTTACAAAGCTGTTCAATGCCCAGTTGCAACTCATCAATGTCCTTTCTCTCTTCTTTTTATTTGGCTGTGGTCTTGCCACCGGAGTCATTCTTAGTTCCTATCTCAACAACATATCATTCAATCTACAAGTCAGTCATTTCTCTTTTTCTACCACTACCACAACAGCATCGCCAACATTCAAGCTGCCTCCTCGCGTAGGCTTGAAAGAATATCTGAAGGTGCCTGATGTTAAGCATGATATGGATGAAAAGGAATTGCTGTGGAGAGCTTCCGTGACTCCAAACATACGTGAGTTTCCATTTGATAGAGTTCCGAAGGTTGCTTTTATGTTTTTGACAAAGGGGCCAGTTTTGATGGCTCCACTGTGGGAGAAATTCTTCAAGGGGCATGATGGGTTGTACTCAATTTATGTGCATTCAAGTCCATCTTACAATGAATCAGAGCCCGAAAGTCCTGTGTTTCATGGCAGAAGAATTCCCAGCAAGGTTAGTTAATTTATCGCATAATTTCGTGTGGCTTAATCATGTGAATTTAGCATTTCTTATCCTATTGTTTTGATCCTTAGCATCCATGCCCTACATCTATTGCACAAATTATTAATTAATGATTGATATTTTTTTTCTTAATAGCAATACTTGATTGATTAAAGCCCTTTTGATTTCTATCAAAAAAGAAAAGGATTAGAAGCCTTAGGATATATATATATATATATATATATATATAGCCATACGCGCGTGAGAAACTAGTACCTAGGTTGTTTCCTAGAAGAGAAAAAATGAATGCCTTTTGTATCACACAGTAGAGATCCATTTCTCCACTCAATGCAGGTGTATGAGAAATTGCCATTTAGCTAAAAAAAAAAGGAGGTCATGCCAATCTCAACCACCGCTCCTCTCTAAACAAAATCTCTACCGCCACAAATATGTACTCGTTTACATGTCAAATTTAGCACAGTAATAAATAAGCACGCGCGCACAGCATGTACATTAAGGTTCTATATACGATCGATGACCCCTTCCTAGCCATATTAAGTTGAAATGGAATTTGTTCAGAGACATGTTGTTTGTTGTCCATGGGATTCATGAAGGTCTTGACATAAGAAAATTAATGAAGGTCTAAAAGATCTAATCAACAGAAAAACAGCGTAAAAGAAAGATCTAGTTGTCTGCGTGAATTATTAGACTGCTTTTTCTTGACATTCTATAGCACAGTTTCTACGGTTCTTTTTTGTTAATTATGGTTGCTCAATTTCCTGCTTACGTGCCATGATGCAGGTTGTTCAATGGGGAAATGCAAACATGATTGAAGCTGAAAGACGACTATTAGCCAATGCACTCCTTGACATTGCTAACCAACGTTTTGTTCTCCTCTCGGAATCATGCATTCCACTATTTAACTTCTCCACTGTCTACACTTACCTAATGAACTCAACCAAAAGTCATGTGGAGTCCTATGTCTTAGAAGGTCCAGTAGGTAATGGCCGATATAGTCCACAGATGAGACCTGGTATCAAAATCGACCAATGGAGGAAAGGCTCACAGTGGTTCGAAATAGATCGAGACCTTGCCATTGAAATTGTCTCGGACCGAAAATATTTCCCCCTATTCCAAAAATACTGCACGGGACAATGTTACGCTGATGAGCATTACTTACCAACATTTGTGACTATGAAGCATTCGAAGAGGAATTCAAATAGGACTTTGACTTGGGTTGACTGGTCCAGAGGTGGGCCTCATCCTGCTAAGTTTTTAAGGACAGAGGTGACCATTGAGTTTTTGGAGAGGATGAGAAGTGGCAGCAAATGTGTGTATAATGGGAATCACACCAACACTTGTTTCTTGTTTGCAAGGAAATTCTGGCCTAATGCTCTAGATAGGCTATTGAGGTTTGCTCCCAAAATCATGCATTTCAACTCATAGGTTTACAGAATAGTTTCATTCTTTATTCATTTGTATAAATGTTGCATATTCCCTCTCGAAGAGATTGGAGTTTACAGCTCTATGATTCTTTATTCCTTCATGTTACAAGATATAAAACATGGAAATTTTTAGGTTTTTCCCTTGCATGTATTTACATGTGCTCCGCTTCAATAATATTAATCCTAATTAATAGAAGCACTAATTTTATTTCTGTTGCTCTGATTTTGTTACTAATTCATTGTTCTTTTGATGAACATTGTTGATACCATATAGCAGCAATGGTGAAAGCAAAACCTGTCGTCATGGTTCGCGCAGTAAAAAAGGACAGTAAAAATCTATCAGAAATTCATAATCATCTGCTAATTTGTTTTTTGAATGTTTCTAATTAAATCACAGTCCAATTGATGATTACTGGTTAAGTTTACCGAAGCCTGGGTACTCAGAGCATTCCCCAGCTGCTGCTGCTCTTTTCTCTTCATGCTTTCACAACAAATGCATTCATTGATTTTTGGAAAAATTAACATGAAAATGACTACCATCTCCAAGATTTCATCACATGTTCAAGAGGGCATGTTGACTGTAACATAAACAGTTGTGTATAGGCCCTTGGGGGCCAAAATGGCTGGCAACCCAATTTTATTCATGATGACGGGGGGCAAAGGGCATTTAAAAAGCCCTGACAATCAATATTTTTATCTCGCTACTTCGCAAAATCCAGCTCTAGAAATTTAGAGTCCTAGATGCAACCACATAATGTCTGCCCCATACTTCTACTACCAATTGATTCCATTCGATCTTGTAGGTTTACCTTCAGGTCTGAAATGCAGTTTTCAAACCAAGCCCTCATACCATTAGCAGAAAAGAATGATTAAATTGAAGTGCACATTCCACAATGATTAAAAATTAAGATTCCATGGCCCAAAGAAGAAGAAAAAGGATTCTTTGTCCAGGATATAACAATTAAATACTCCCATTCATGAATATTTTATGCAGATGAACATGGCAATCGCCTCAAGATAAGAGGCCACTAGTGATTAAAGAAATGTAGGGGGATTGGCCATCCCTGTCTAAGTGATCAATTTCATGATTACGAGAACATCATTGGTAGAACAAATTTCATCAACTCTTCGCCGATCTTTTAGCATAAACGGCCAAAAGAGAAACATATCCTCCAATTCATTGAATCTAACAAAAAAAATAACATGGCCAAACTCAATAATGCAGGAAAATTAAACCCACCATGATTTACATCAAATCCCAGTACTCTTAGTTTATAACTGAATAAACTGCCCTTCTCCTTCTGCGACAAATTGTTCAATCACTGGCCAGCTCCACTAGTGTCTTCGGACAAGCAAGGAGAATCAGAGACAGAGTCAAAGGTGTCGTGACATGGAGACATTTCGACCCCGCGTATCTCCTCAATCATCCTAACCACGTGGCCCATCCTAGGCCGATGATCAGGAGATGGAGTTGTACAAGCCAATGCAATTTGAAGTAGGCCCACCATCTCCTCCTCAATATCCTTATACCTCATCAGCTCCAAATCAAACACCTCAGCCGTCCACTCCTCCCTCACCACAGATTGGACCCACCTTGGCAAGTCCACAGGCCCACCATACCCATTTCCAGGCCCAGCACCACAATCCACTATAGATGGGCATTTCCCTGTTAAAATCTCCAATAGCAAAACCCCAAAGGAGTACACGTCAGATTTTTGGGTCTGTTTTCGACCGTCAGATGTTGCTTCGGGAGCGCGGTAGCCATTGGATCTTGGGGCAGAATTAGTAGAAGATGCAAAGAGCGTGAGCCCAAAATCTGAGACACGGGCATTGCCTGCCTTGTCTAAAAGGATGTTTGTGGATTTGATGTTACCATGGACGAGTTTAAGAGCTTTGCATGAGTTGTGCATAAATGCTAACCCACGGGCTGCTCCAGCTGCTATTTTTAGCCTAGTGGTCCAGTCCAGTGGGGTTCTTCCTGGTCCTCTGTTACCTGTCGGGATACATAATTAGGCATATTTTCCCACAAATTTAATAATTTTACACTGAACAAGAAGAGTTGGGTTGTGTATCAGGGGTGTCTCCCTCATGTAATGTCACCATCAGATGTTTGAGATAAAAGTCCCGAACAATTTGGGTCGAAGAGTATCTTAAAATTGGCTTGATCTAAGCCACCGACCCAATAGTGACATTAGTTCATGGTTATGATGTGATTAAAGAGCCTAAAATAAGAGAAATCATTGCCCCGTTAACCTCTATACTCACACACTAGATTCTTGAGTCACCCTAAAACACAATAGTATAGCTTGGCTAATGAGGTTAATTTTTGGTCTTTCATTCGCTGGAAAAGGAAACAGACCAAAAGGAAAAGGATTGTCGAGAAAACACAATTATCTGTAGTGTTGTCCACTCCTGCTATATCCCAAATCACGATTAAGCTCATAAGCTGAACTTTTCTGTCAAACATTTATAACTGCTCCCTTGTCCGTCATGAATCATGACAATGACAGTAACTATGCATGGACCCCACCCCAAATACACATTACTATTCAGGGGCGAGAGCCAGCCTTGCAACCATTGGATTTACTACCTAGAAAGAAAGAATTCATCAAAACTACTCGACTAAGGTCTGCTTCCAATGCAGTGGTAGCACAAGCACAACAGCATATGGAATCCAGGCCCCATACTATCAGCCAAATGTCCAATTCCATAAAAAAAAAAAAAAAGCGGAAAAATTCAGAGGGGCCCGCTAAAAACCAACCTATACCTACTAAAACCTACCCCCGCATGTTGTACTCCTCCGGCTGCACTCTCCCTTCCCACTAGGGCATGATCCCAAAATAATTTATAAATTTTTCATGGTCCACAATCTAAAGCAGTTCCTAGAGCCCCAAACAATCAAGAACGATCATCAAAAGAATCTAAACAATAAAAGAACAATTGCAGCTAAAGAAGGGAAACAGAGAAACCGAAACAATATTGTAATGGAAACAGAGAGAAAATTGAGCAAAAACGTAATGCAACGTACCATGAAGTAGCCAAAACAAGCTCCCATTTGGCATGTAATCATAGACCAACAACTTCTCTTCTCTAGCGAAGTAATAAGACTTAAAACTAACCAAATTAGGATGTCTTAATCTCCCTAAAACCTCCATATGTTGCTCTAACTCTCTTTTCCCTCCGACATTAGCATCCTTGAGCCTTTTCACTGCCACCACATTCCCATCATCAAGCACTGCTTTGTATGCGGTTCCAAACCCGCCTTTCCCTAACATCTCTGCTGAAGCTCTAAGTAAATCTTCAAGCTCAAACCTTTCCACCCCTTCAAAGAACACCATCCTTCCCCTCTCAAAGCCCGGCTGGTTCGGGTAAGGGCTCGAAGAGTAAACAATCTTCTCAGTTTCTAACAGCTTTGAGCCCTTCCCATTTCGCATTTTGGCTGCGTAGTTGCGCCAGAAGTAACAGTAGAGAAGGAGAGAAACCACGGCAAGAATTAAAATATCCCCTAATATAATGGCTATTAGGGCTAATGGGCTTATTTTGGTTGATGTTTTGCTGATTTTGTGGTTAGTGTTTGTTGGTTTGTTTGGTGCTACTACTGAGCTTGGTGTTGAAGAAACTATGCTTGTTGGGTTAGTTCCAGGCAACAATGGAGACGCTATAGCCCCATCGGATCCGGGTCTTGTCGGGTCGGAAGCTAAACTTTTACAAGCCTGTAACGGGGATCCACAGAGACCAGCAGGGAGGTTTTGAGCGAAAGCGGATTCAGGGAAACCCGATAAAGATTTGGGTATTTCACCGGATACCCGGTTATTAGAAACGTTAAAGTCTTGCAAGCTTGGTAAATTCAAGCTAGAAATGGACCCAGTAAACTGATTCTCTTCAAGCCTTAAAGTCAACAGATGAGTCAAACGGTTGACAATCACCGGAAGGTTACCGGAGAAGTTGTTGTGAGACAGATCCAAACGGTAAAGTCTAGAAAGAGAGGGGACAGAAACAGGGAAGGTACCAGAGAAGTGATTGTGAGATAAAAAGAGAAGCTTTAACGCACTGAGGTTAGAGATGTTTTGAGGTATGGGACCTGAAAGATTGTTTCTTTTGAGGCTTAAGACTCGAAGCTGAGTGAGAGAGGTTAAGGGCTGCAAAGAGCTGCCTTGAAGGTTAAGGTTTTCGAGGACAAGACGAGAGACTCGGTCGTTGAGACAAGCAATGCCCGTCCAGGTACATGGGTTGGTGCTGGAGTTCCAGTCTTGGAGCTTGTTATCTGTGTCTGACAAGGTTTTGAATTGCAGAAGAGGTTCTGAATCTGGGTTGGAAGAAGCTTGGAGAAGAGAGAAATGAAGAGATATTAAGAAGAAAGTTGTCATGTATGGAAATAGAAAAATGGGTTTTGCTAGTGCCATTGTTGAGGATCTGCAAGAGCAGAGAGAGTAGGGAGCCAGTGAGGGGAGTGAGGAGGATCGTTTGTAGCTTGTAAGGGAGACAGGTGAGAGTTGAGGGTGTGATTAATGGAGAGGTGAAGGGGTTATCTCCTTAAGTAAATGACAAGTAAATTAAATTACTAATAATTAACAATCTTCATTTCTACTAGAGATGATTTGAGGTGGATGGAACAAACACGCAGAGTGAACTGAAAGGGATGTAACGGATGTACTGCAAGGTTAATTTTGATTGAAAAGACTTCACTGCACTTCTATTCCTATTAGAGTAACGCTCTGGAGTTAATTTTTGTAAATTAATTTTATTAATTATACTTGAAACCAATTACAATGGCTAAACTGGAGTAACTACTTACTAATTATTCTTATTAATGTTGAAGTTTGTAGAATCCCTTTTGATTTTTAAGTTAATATACATAGTTTAGTGTTTGCAAGTGTGATATCTTCTATTTTTCAATGTTTTTTAATCGCGTGTTTTATTTAAAAACATTAAATTTATATTTTTCTTAGTATTTTTCTGTATTTTAATACGTTGTTGTTGAAAATATTTAAAAAATCTAAAAAGTAGTTATTTTAATATATTTTTTAATTAAAAAATATTTTTAAAAACCACCATTCACTGTAAAAACAAAAATATATATAGAATGGTTGAAATTTAAGATTACACAAATAGATCATGTTGTGCTTTTTATTTTTAAATATTAAAATTAATCAATATATAAAGATACCACCTTGTTAATAAAACCAATAAAATAAAAATAAATAGAATGGAAGGCCTGAGCTAAATCCTCATTTCTCCCATCTAAATCAATATCTTGCTGTTAAACAATAACCAATCATGGTAAAAAGCCCTGATTTTGTATTGTTATGATTTATTAATCGTTATCTTCCGTAATCCGTACCTACAAGATATCCTGACACGCGTGGCTTTTAAGTTTTACCTTTTCAGTATTACTATTTACCGGGGTACGTTTTCGGTTTGTTTTGCGTGTAAAAAATGTTTTTAAGAATTATTAAAAAGCTTTCTTTGCTTTAAATTAAAACAATTCTTATAATTTTATATTATTTTTTTACATGGTAATATCAAAAATATTTAAAAAATAATAATTTTAAATCTTTTAAAAATAAAAAATACTTTAAAAATAACTATTTATCATAGCAGCATGAAATCACTAAAATTAGCCTTGTTTGATATTGTATTTCAAACGAAAGTTGGGTAAATTTTGAAAAAAAAATATTAAAATTAATTTTTATTATATTTCTAAATTATTTTAATATATTAATATAAAAAATAATTATTTTATGTATTTTTTAATAAAAAAATGTTTAGTAGAATATATTATTTTAATATATTTCTAATTTTTTTTAATTCTAACTGGCTAGTAGAGCAGTAGAGTAGAGGGAGCTCTCAACTTTTTTGACTGAAACGGGAAGATGTCCTTGTTATCCAGCAAGTAAATTACCAATTTGCTGTGGACATATACAGCTTTTGACAGACAAGACAGGAATTATTTGGTTCATCTTTTTGTTTAACTTGTTAACATCAATGCATGTCTTCTTTTGAAGTCATGAGATTATGGAAGAAGGGTAGGGGTAATATTGTGATTTCGATTCAAAAAAGGGCACAAGTTATGTTAACAGCGGCACGAATAAAGAGCGCAGCTTTGGCTTGGCTTTGGTTTTCGAATTTGTTGCCATTTTAAGCTTTTGCTTTTGCTTTCGCTTTTCATCTTTTTCGCAAAAAACCGGTCTGCTGGTCATCTCTTGCTTAGACCACGGGTTTCCACTCTCTAGTTTATGCTTCCTGCCACGTGGTGCGTTATCGACTGGCTCCTTTGCACATCGATGAAATACATCCCTTCCACTCTACAATCATGCAATATCGCGGTAGGTTAATTTTGGTATGGTAAGAACAAGTTCCGGCCCTTTCAATTGAATCTTCGACATGTTATGTACACTGACTAATATATTTACAATACAATATTTTTTATACCCTTTTAAGAGTTTGAATCTTGGATAATAACGCAGAGAACATACTAAATTATTAAACAAAATGAGTTTCCAGAATTACTCACTGCATGCCAGTCTAGCTTATGCTATTAGAATACTAGCAAAAACTAACAAACAGGGCACAATTTGTCTCGGAGACCGGCATTTCGTGCTTTATTATTTGAATATCCGTGTAATCGATAGGAGGAGGCCGTATATTAAAACTACGGTAGACTGGCACACTATTCCTTGCACCTTGCACGAAGCAGGCAGGAATTCATTAATAAAATATTGAATACATGTGCAGTTTGCCGATAGCTTTATTTTCTCATGTCTCCGATGTTGAATGCAATCGATTACTGGCTTTCGTTTTCCAATGCAATCGAGTATAAGAAAATTGGAAGGAGAATTTTGTCTCGGGGTTGCGGATGGACCATGGAGCCTTCGACTTCTACTCAAATTTGCTCGGTAGGGCACAGCATTTGAGTGGGGCTATAGTAATAATTGATGGAGAGCGTCAAAGGCGTTTGTTTCAGTGGGACGGTCAACCGGGCTGCA
>Ga0325403_1007519_pt1 | contig 10422 bp, 7 predicted proteins | sample PopdelMetagenome_19_FD_205665 | JGI IMG/M metagenome (GOLD analysis project Ga0325403, IMG submission 205665) | Populus deltoides microbial communities from Bellville, Georgia, United States - Xylem-PdKOR-R4 | ecosystem: Host-associated > Plants > Phyllosphere > Stem > Wood/Secondary xylem...
AGCAGAGTCACGCATTCATCCAATATTTCATGTCTCTTTGCTTAAACAGTATCACACCAACACAGAGGTTCACAACCACAGCACAGAGATACCATCCTTCAATGATGATGGGGAAGTTCTGCTGATACCACATGCTGTTCTTAATCACCGCTGGGTAAAACAGGGTGCCCAAATTGTCGAAGAAAGTTTAGTTCACTGAAAGTATCTAACTGTAGAAGATGCCACATGGGTATCTACCAAACAGTTACTGGAATTGTTTCCAGGTATCAACCTTGGGGACAAGGTTGCACGCGATGGGGGAGGGATTGATAAGCCACGTAGATCAACCAGGGCCATTAGGCCAAATTCCAAGTATATATGATGAAGGAAAGTAATTACATAAGCCATGCAGCAATAAGGAACGTGAACAATATTTACATGGATATGCAATTATACAGAAAGAAGAGGAGCAGTTTCAATACAAGACGGGTCTTGCAATTTATCAGTTATTGCTTTTATTATTATAGTTATTGCGATTAATATTCAGTACGTTTAATTCCAATCTGTACGTGGGTAAACTCACATAGAGCGTTACCAACTTTTCCTTAATTCTAGACGTTATCTGTAACGGCTTTGCTTACTTAAAGCAGCCGGCTGTGCTTATATAAGGCAGCCAAGAATTATGAAGAAGCAGTCAATTTGATATTAACACAATTTATGGTTCTTTCTTACCCGAAGAGAAACAAACAGTTTCAGCAATTACTTGCTAAATAATTGTTGAACTTATCATACTGTAAGTTGTTCATCTTTTCCCACCTTGATGAGTCTCATACAAGTTTTGTGATCAAGAATATTCACAACTTAGGAACCTTTTAGGATTGTGGTAAATTAATAAGTATACCTTCATTCTTGTCTATTTGATTTTGCATTTTATTTAAAGCCACATTCATGCTTTCAAATCCCTGTTGTGCAATCCATAACAAAAAAAAAGTGTTTTCTTGCTCCTTCTTAGGTGATGCCTTGTATTTAGAAGACATCATCAAAATTTAAATATCATGTTTGTAACAAGAACTATGTGCTCACACACTCCTTTATGTGTTTACACTCAAATAAATGTTATTCACTTGTGTTCACATAAATACGACTTTTCACAATAATATATTCACATTTTCGCCTTTTAACACTCATGCTCTCTTTATCGACTCTTTAAGGAACCAATCTCAACCAAATAAAGAGAACAACTTTGTAACATTAACCTCAGATTTTTGGACTATAGGAATATAAAAAAAAATCCTAAAACAACAACAACAAATGAGTTATAAATATGATAATGATAATGAGATCAAAACAATAACAAAAATTATACGAACATAAAAATCAAAGTGAAAACACAATGAATGAAATAAAAACTCTAAGAAACCTAAAATTCATAATTATAATACTAATAAACTTAAAACTACTAGTAGTGATGTAAACTCTAACGGAATTTAATTGAATTCGTGAACCTAAGATCTTCCTAATTTCAAGCTTTAGATTGAGAATTGAACTTGACACAATGAATGACCTACCCCCAGACACCAAGACTATACTAAACACCCTCAAACAACGTCCTTACCTGGAGACAAGCACAAAAAAGTATAAAATCACAATAAAGGTTGGTCAATTCTTTGAAAAGTGTAGTTGAATCAAAAACCAAATAAGAAAATTACTTATTCTCTATGCTTCAATATTCGGCAATTAATATGTGTTCCAATATGAAAATTAGTCTTACAAAAGAATATTTATACCATTTAAAAGAAACCCCTAAGTTAACTTAATGGGCTCTTTGACCTAATTTGAAACTAGACCCAAAAAAACCCAAAACCTAACTAATAACAAGAATTAAAAAAATAAATATTCTAAAATTTTATCTTATGATGCCACCACAACTTTTTAAAGAATACACTAGGAAATTTTCTTGTCTCAATAATCCTATTTCGACGCCACCTTTATTGTTCAAGGTAGAGTATGATTTTATTTCCAATTACATCTTCTTGATAGATTAAACTCTTTGATAGATTAAAATCCTTAATAGATTAGACTTTCTTTGCCTAAATAATTCATGATTTTCTTGTTAGATTAGGAAACACAAAATACTTGACAAAATAAGTCCAATGATAGCGAATTACTCCCTTGGCCAAAACCCATAGTCCTCAATCCCATAGTGAATATGAATCAACTTTTTTAAGGCTTGTTCTTTTTGGGTTGTTGTTATTTTATAGTCCACCTTGGCCCATGTGTCTTGTAAAAGCCCATTAAAGGCTTCTTTGAGCTTCTTTCTTATAGCCCTAGTGATTGAGCCCACTGGAACTCATACTGGATCCTTTAGTGTGGGTTGGATCACATCATCCCCTATCTCCTCAAAAGAATTCAACTTTGAATCATCACCTACATCAAACAAAGAGAGATCGGATACATTAAAAGTAGCACTAACTCCATACTCATTTGGAAGATCCACTTTACAAGCATTATCATTGATCTTCTCAATAATTTGAAAATGACCATTGACACGATTAAAGATTTGATGTCTTATCCCAAGTGCAGGAGTGTCGAAGTAATAAATAACCCAGCAAGACCAGGGTCGAACTACAGGGAGGTGAACTATATAAAATTATAAACAATAAACAAAAAGGAGTTGAAGAGAACTTTTGAGATGTGATATTGATGTAAGGATTAAACAAGGATAAAACAAATGTCAAAGTCAGAGGATCAACTAATGGTATTTCAAATAAGTATAATATAAACTTTTTTTATTACTCAACTGGAAACCACACACAAAGAAGGTTCCAATTGGATTATAAGTTATTAACATGATTATATTAATTATCTTATTTGAGTAATGCCAATACTTGTAAATATGGTTAGGTATTCATGGTGATAACTTATGTTAACAATAAATCAAGTTCCTTTCATAGCATAGATGTCGGTTATATCATACAGTTAGGCTATGAAAGTGCTAAGTATTTGTTGTGCCAAGGGTTGCTCAACACAAATCTAGATTAACCATTTAATAAGCAAGGTATTAAGAGTGAGTAAGATAATAAATATAAAACATGTTAGTATCAAACATTAAAGTCCATGTTGAGTTTATACTATACTTATTCTTACACCATTAGTGTAACCTTTTCACCTTGACATAATAAACTTAGCTGAATATTATGAATAAAAACATAGATAAACAAGATAAGAACATAATTATATAGTATAGTAAAGGAAATGAAAAGTATAAAAAAGAGATTAAGGAAAATATAACATGGAATAAAACTTGAACATTACAAAATACAAAGAAAGAGAGCAAGAGCAAAATCTTGATCTGAAAATCAAGATCCCTAAATGCATGGCAAATGCCTTCTTTTATAGGCCAAAATTCAGAACTATTGATTTGATCACTAATTGTTAAGTGGGTGGCCACCTCTTGACTTGGTAACAATCCTTATCTTCTTGTCTGCAGAAAACATCATTACTAACATCAGAATTTGAATAGATAGTCTCATGAAAGTTCTGGAAAATTGTCTCAGCTTTCCAACAAAACAAGAATGAGGTCATTTCGACTTCTACAACTCGAGATATGGGCTGAACACTAAACAATGTTTGGGCTGCAGGACAAATTCTAACTTCTCTGATGTTGCTACAATTTGAACTTGAAAACTATCCTTTTGAATCTTGAACTCTTCATAAAAATTTTAGGCCTATGTCTTAGCTTTCTATCCATATAAACCAGATCTAAATCCAAATTTTACAGCTCCAGTTATGATCCAATAACTGAATGGTGTTCCAATTTGAATTCAACCAGCATTTATTTTCTAAGCTTAGACCTTTCTTTGTCTTCTCAATTTCAGTAGTTAAACTCATCAATCAATCATTTGATTTAAGAAACCTCTCTTTTCGCATATACGCCCCAACCCAATCTCTTGGTTCAAAACTCACATATTTCCTCCTTTTATTGGTTTTGTATGCATATTTCTCATTCTTCTTTTCTATGTGTTTTTTGCTACCTAATTTTTTAATCCATTTTTTAAACAAAATTTGAAAAAAAAACAAAAATAGCAAAAAACACAAAAAATATGTTCTTGACCAACTTGAAAATTAGAAACTCTTTCACCAAGTAACCTATTTTTTTTAATCAAATGGTCCACCATAATTCTCTTAATCCAATGATTCATTTTTCTTTGCTTTGTTTCAAATTATCAAATGAATGGTTGAAATTTATTCTTGAAATCAAATGGTTAATCTTGGTTTAATCTGCCTTCAAGCTAAAAAAAAATCACATATAAATAGATGGTCACACACACACACACACAAAAGGTGGGAGGGAGATATCAGAGAGGATAATTTTTTTTAGAGATTTAGAAAAAAAAAAGAAAAAAAAAGAAGGAATTAGTTAAGCACATAAAACAAAAACTATGACCCTCATTATCCTCCATCCCTAAAAAAAAAGAGCAAAAAACAGGAAATGACCAAAATAATTAACTCCTTCCACAACACACAACCAACGACCATCAACCCTTGTAAGTGGCACCACCATCAGTTTTCCTGTCAGCCACCTTCAAATGCCTTGAGCAACAGTAGAAATTTCCTGCTTCAAAAAATAACCCACCGTTAGCATAGTTCTGAAGAGAAAAAAACAGTAAAAATGCTAATACAATTATAATAGCAGCGACTGTCATTCCTTCCCTTTTCTTGTTTTGCCTCTGGGTTTAAAAGACCTTGAGGTCAACACCACCACCGACAATCAGAAGTAAAAGTGATTATGAGATCTTAATAACAACAACAACTTGGTTGATCTACTTGTAAAAGATTTCATAGCAGTCTAGCTCTAGCCATACTTTTTTGATATTACAACAGTAACAACAATAGCTTCTAGCATCTATAGCTCCCCAAAGTCCCAGCAGCTGTTGATTTCTCATTTGTTTCCTTTAAGAGCAGCAACAACAGTCTCTTCTCAGAAGCTGCGAGAACCTCCATCGTAGTCTTCAAGCTTTAGCACTTCAACACAATAGCTTTGTACCACGTGAACTCCAGTGATATCAGCATCAACATAATAACCCATCAATCTAACCCTCAACTAAAGTCTCCCCATTCATGGCAGCCAACAGCAACATCAGCATTCATTTCATCTTCAATCAACTACAACGATGAAGCATTTTCCTATAGCATCTCACCTTCCAAGCAACGTTTTCTTTAGCAGTAGCAATAAAGGATCTTCCCTAATTACAGCAGCACCAGAAACATTCTTTCTCATAGTCATGGTTTTCTTCAAGTGCAGCAACATTGTAGGCTCTTTCCAGCCAGACCAATAACTCTTTGTAGCATCATCATGAGCCTCTCTAGTGCAACTTTTTTTCATCTCCATTAGCTTCAACTGTGGACCACTACTAGTCACAACCCCTCTTGGTTGAACCAACCATTAACAAAGATTTCCCAGAACCAACAAATGCAATCGTGACATCCTCAACACACGTAACCTTTCTCTTTATCACGTTTCTTTTGTATGTTGTTTTGATGAAATGTAAATAATGGTAGGAGAAAAGGAATGCTGGAAATGCAAACGTGATATGCATGTATTGTTTTTATTGGTTTAATGGGTTATGACATGTTGGGTTGAATGCTAGGTTTCTTTTGACCTAAGCCCAGCCTGCGTGGCTAAGTTGGACCTTTCACCCTCTAAGGTAATGTTTGGTTTGTGAAAAGTTTTACAAAATAAAAAAAATACAATTTTATTTATGGCCATACGGTCAAATCCCTCAAAAATACAAAACTCATATCTTGCATAAAAAAATATGGTGTTTTAGCATTTCTATATAAAATTCAATATATATATGTGTGTGTGTGTGCGCGCACGCACGCACATGCATTTTGGATTTAATAAATCAGTTTATTAAATCCATAAGAATTTGGTCAATATTTCAATAACCAATAAAAACTTAATTCATGAGAATTAATTGTCAATATTCTGGTATAAATATTGGACATATACGCAGGTTGATATTTAAATATTAGGAAGTGACTAGAAAATTCTCGAAATTATTCTGAATATTCACCAATTTTAATTAAGAGTATTTTTCAGCACAACATATGAGTTGTGGAAAACCCTTCACCTTCCAGGATAGGTGAACCCTATAAAGGCACCTAGATAGATCTTTTCATAAGAATTTATTTGGGTATACGAGTTCATAATGAATTTGAAAAGCTAGATTTATTCATGTGAATGAATCTTCACCCTGAGCCATAGATTGACCACCAATTAGAGTATGCTAAGGGTGCTAATACATTCTCTAATTACATTCAAACCACACATTGCAACTTACCTCAAGTAGGGTATGCTAAGGGTGCTAATACATTCCCTAACTACAACCAGTCTCTTATTCTTAGAATCTCTGATAAAACTAGTACACTTAAGTTTCCTAGCGACCTTCAACCAAACAATGAGGTGGTGAATCCTCAAAACTCCAACGTCGCGCTTCCCCATGTGGTAGAATAACAACTCCACTGGGAACGATATTATTTCTGACAATATTAGACTAAGCTTTGTGTGTTTTGTGTGGTTTATTTGTTTTGATGTGTTTAGATTTTTGTATTTGGCTTAATTATTTTATTTATGCTTTAGCATATTTTATTCTGCTCATGCATGTATGCTTTCATGCATCATTAGCTTATTTGAGATATTTCACTTTATGATACGCACATGGAAACTTCAAGTTAGGTAGGGGAGTAACGACTTACTTTACAACTTTTAGTTAACGTTTAAGTTTGTGAAACCATCCAACTATTTGCTGAGAGCTTGGACTGGTAATGATTGGTATATGTGTCATCTCATTACATACTAGGCCCCAAAATTGCCTTTATGAGGGTGATCATTAGGACAGTGAAAGATCTTTTTTAAAGACCAGGTAGTAAACTTATCCCTTGTCTTACATAAAAGGATTACAGCCTGTCTTTAGGGTGTATGCTTCCTACACATGTTTCATCAAGGCAAACCCTTCTTGAAGCATATTGAATTCAGGACTTACGAGTGACACAATGGTCGTCTGAGGAAATTTTCATTGTAGAGTTTGGGCAATAACCAAAATTCTTATTCATCATGTAAGAGTTACGACCATGTGTCACCCCTTGAAGGGCGAGTTTATCATATAAAAACATGCTCATAGGAAGGATAGGTCGACCTTGTAATTAGGAAGCTCCAAGTTTTCCAACCCCACAATCAGGAAGTATGAGGTTAACCCTACAATTAGGAAATATCAAGTTCAAACCCTACGATTGGAATATATCAATTCAACCTTATCATTAGGAAGGATAGGTCAACCCTACAATCAGGAAGCACCAAAAAATTCAACCTTATCATCAGGAAAAGTATATAGGTGAACCCTATAATAAGGAATCACTAGAAAAGTTTAAGGAAAACTTAATCAAACCCTATCATCAAGAAGAAAGAAAAGGAAGCACCCTGCCATTAAAAATCCTTTTTTTAACCCTGTAATCAGGAAGAAAAGTGAGAACTATTAGGAAATTCTCAAGAAAAGAAAAAAGTTCAAACCCTATCATCAGGAAGAACAAGAAAAAGCATATTATCAAGAATTTAAGTTTTGGGAAACCTGTCATCAGGAATCTCAATTTTCAATTCTACAATCAAAATGTTTGGGATTTATTCAAATAATTAAAGATACCCTCAGAAAGTTTTAGTTGAAGAGGATCCCAAAGATTCAACATTTCAAGTCAAACAAGCTGGAAAAAAAAGATAGTTGTGCAGGAAAATAGTTGTGAGAATAAGGTTCTCCTAGTAGACAAAGATATTTGTTTTAGTTAAAGGGAATCCCCAGATTGAGATTTCAAGTTGATTGAGCTATAAACAAAGATTTTGGTTCTTATTAAAAGAAAATTATCAAATTAGGATTTCAGGTTAATTGAGTTGCAAACAAAGAGTTTGGTTATAATTAAAGGAAATCACTAGATGGGATCTTAAGTTGACCGAACTTAAAAAAAAAAAAAGACTAAGATTCTGGTTAAATGGGGTCTTTAGTCAAGATTTCAGATTGATCGAACGAAAGTCAATATTTTGGTTCTGGTTAAAGAGAATCGCCAGATTGGAATTTCAAGTTAACCGAACTATAAACAGTTTAATCATAGTTAAAGGGGATTACAGCAAAGACAGAGTTTTAGGTTAACCAAACTAGAAGCTTTGAAAAGATTAGTTTTGGAAGAACAATTAATTTGTCTTTACAAACTTACTACGTAAAGCACTTAACAAGTCTTTCCTCTATAAGTATTGGCTAACAATTTTAAGAGAAATCAATTACATGTAAAGAACAACGTTCTACCAACCAACTCCCTAGGAGATGGCTAAATACCCAGATCCTAGTTTGAATTGCAAAATGGGCAAGTAGCTTGTGAAAAACATACCAGTTTTGAATTTTTAAAATGGACATTTCGCTCATGAAAATAGATCAATTTCAGGGAAGCATGAACGCTTGCTAAAGTTCTTTTTGGAATTTGAAAAGGGCAGGTCACCAATGGAAATAGTCTGATTTCTTTAAATGGGCAAGTTGCCCGTGAAAATAGATCAATTTTTGAATGGGCAAGTCGCTGTGAAAATAAACCAATTTTTAAGAAGGGCAGGTCGCCCTTGAAAATAGATCGGTTTCTTTAAATGGGCAGGTCGCACGTGAAAATAGACCAGTATTTTAATAGGCATGTCGCCCATGAAAATAGACCATTTCTGAAAAGGACGAGTTGCCCATGAAAATAGACTGGTCTTTAAATGGATAGGTCGCCTGTGAAAATAAACTAATTTTTGAAAAGGGTGGGTTGCCCATTAAAATTGACCGGTTTCTTTAAATGGGCAGGTCACTTATGAAAATAGATTAGGTTTTAAAAGGGGGCAGGTCACTCATGATCACGAGACCGTTTTCCTTAAAAGAGCAAAGTTTTTAGATTGGTGGGTCACCCAGCAAGTCGGGCAAACATTTTGTCTTTACAAACTTACTACACAAAAAATTTAACAATCTTTCTTATATAATTATTGTAAATAGAAGGCATCTGTTGATACCTAATTTTTTACCTCGTTTATGAAAAAAACAAAAAAAAACCTAAAAAATATATTTTTGTCGTATTTGCGTCGTTTTTGACATCTTTTCTAAAGAATTTAAAAAAAAATAAAAAAGATAAAAAAAAAAAGAAAAAGAAAGATAAAAATATGCATTTAATTTTTAGTCATCTAGTTATAATTATGGAAGGGAGAGGACCAACTTGAAAATTAGAAACCCTCTCACCAAGTAACCTATTTTTTTTTAATCAAATGGTCTACAATCATTCTCTTAATCCAAGGATCCGTTTTTCTTTACTTTCTCTCCAAGTTAACAAATGAATGGTTGAGTTTTATTTTTGAAATCCAATGGTTAATCTTGGTTTGCTTTTCCTTTAAGGAAAAAAAAAACCCTTATAAATAGGTTTACACACACACACGCACACATAAAAGGTTGGGGGAGAAAGATTTGAGGGGATAATTTTTTTGAGAGATTTTAGAAAAATAAAACAATTAGTTGAGCACAGGAAAAAAAAACCATGACCCTCATTGTCCTCTCTCCCTTGAAAAGCCAAGCAAAAAAAAGAAACTAAAATAATTAACTCCTTCCACAACACACCATCAGCAACCATCAACCCTCGTGAGTGGCACCACCACTAGCTTCCTTGTCCATCACCTTCAAAGGCCTTCAGCAGCAGCAAAAATCTCCTGCTTCAGCTAAAAATAGCCCACTGTTAGCAAAGTTCTGTAGAGAAAAAAAAATAAAAATGTTAATACAGTGACAATAGCAGCAATTGTCATTCCTTCCCTTTTCTTGTTTTGTCTATGGGTTTAAAAGACCAGCAACACCACCAACAACCAGTAGTAAAGGTGATGGGGAGAGCTCAATAACAACAAAAATAACTTGGTTAATCTCTTTGAAAAAGATTTCACAACAGTCCAGTCATACCCTTTTGATATTGCAACAATAATAACAATAGCTTCCAACATTTGTAGCTCCCCAAGGTCCCAGTATCTGTTGATTTCTCTTTTGTTTCCTTCAAGAGCAACAATAATAGTCTCTCCTCAGAAGCTGCGAGAACCTCCATTGTGGTCTTCCAGCTCTAGCACTTTAACACAACAGCTCTACACCACGTGAACTCTAGCGATATCAGCATCAACATAACGACCAATTAATCCAACCAGCAGCTCAATTAAAGTCTCCCTATCTATGGCAACCAACAACAACAACAACATTCATTTCATCTTCAATCAACTGCAACAATGAAGAATTTTTCTACAGCAACTTACCTTTCAATTAGCGTCATCTTCAGCAGTAGCAATAAAGGATCTTCCTCCATCACAGTAGCACCAGAAGCATTCTTTCTCATAGTCATGCTTTTCTT
>Ga0325403_1007522_pt1 | contig 10419 bp, 10 predicted proteins | sample PopdelMetagenome_19_FD_205665 | JGI IMG/M metagenome (GOLD analysis project Ga0325403, IMG submission 205665) | Populus deltoides microbial communities from Bellville, Georgia, United States - Xylem-PdKOR-R4 | ecosystem: Host-associated > Plants > Phyllosphere > Stem > Wood/Secondary xylem...
TCCAAGAAGAGCCCAATTCGTGTGGAACAAGGGGTTGATGTGTCCGGCCCAATACCAGCCTTGTTAGGCTTGTTTTCCTAATGCTACAAGAATAAAAAGTCAGCAATTTATTCTCCTAATTAAGTAAAGAAGTTGACCATATCTTATTCCTAAAGAGAGGAGAACTATTTAATGCTTTTCCTAAGTACGCAGGCACCAGCACTATTGGAAACGAAAAACCCTCACCCAATGAATATTGATTCGCGAATGAGACGTATAAGAATGACGCCACGAAACCAGTTGTTCTTTGATACGTTGTTTTTAATTCTTTAGAGAACCATGGAAAGGAGATTATCTCACCAACACACACACACACACACACACAAAGTGCGACAAACTAGAGGTTTTATTCATCTGAATTGTCCAACTTACATGACTAGTTATGCATTTATTTATACTAACTCCAGACTTAAATAAACTCTAATGAACCCCCCTTAGGTGAACTTATATGATGACCACTTACAATTGACCCAAATATGTAATAATAACCCAAAGATTAAGAAGGAAATAATAAAAATCCAAAAATTACCATCCTAAATATGCTAGAATCAGATTTGTCACCCTTAAAAAGTCTCAAATAAACTAGGAAATCTGATTTAAAAGTAGAATTAGTTTGGAAGTTTTTCACTGAAATACACAGTGGGCCTCTTATCCTACATTAACACAACTCTCATACCAATACCTGATGCATCACATTCAACTTCAAAAGCTCTTATAAAGTATTGCAAAGCTAAAACAGGCGTTGAACAAATTTTATCTTTCAACAAATTAAAAGCCTTATCCTGTTCATCATTCCTATTGAATCAAATAGTCTTTTTCACAATTTCAGTTAAAGGTGCAACAATAGTACTAAAATCCTTCACAAACCTTCTATAAAAACTACCAAGTTCATGAAAACGTGTATTGTCCATTCTCTTTATTTGCTTCTCCACCTTCATTGCCATATAGACCATGTCCTCCAATTCCACACAATGTTGTAATTCTACAACATTTGTAATGTCCCTATTCAGTCCATTTAGAAATCTAGCTATAGTAGCTTCCCTATCCTCAATCACATTGGCCCGAATCATTACCATCTCCATCTCCTTGAAATACTCATCCACGAACCTAGAACCCTGATTCAAATCTTGCAATTTCAGATACAAATATCTATAATAGTGGTTAGGCACAAATCGCCTTCTCATCAACACTTTCATCTCCTCCTATGACACTACCAGCCTCTCTCCACTTCTCGTTCTACTAATCACATTCTGATCCCACCAAATTAATGTATAATCCGTGAATTTGATAACTACCAATTTTACTTTCTTCGCCTTCAAATAATTTTGGCAATCAAAAATCCAATCCATTTTTTTCACCCACTCAAATACACCTCAGGATCGTTTTTACCTTGAAAGAAAGGTATTTTCGGTTTGATAGCATTCAAATCACCATCTAAATCATCATGTCCCCCAGCACTATGAAATTTCCCTTTTGGCCGAATTGGTCTCTAGTTTCATTCCCAAAATCCCTTCGGTTGCTAGGCTGCTGAAAACCTTCCCGATGGCCTATGGTCTCGTTCTCAAAACCACCCTCACAAATATCATCAACATCCTCATATTGCCAATGGCCCACCTTGGCCTTTCGGCCCTATTGCCATTATTTGCTTTCGGTTCAACCCCAAGCTTCCTCACGTCTTGGGTGCTTGTACCAGCCTCGTTACCATGTTTTTCCATCCTATCAAGTCTGTCACACATGTTCCCCATCACAAAATTCATCCTCTCCATCATCAGCGTCATGACTTGCATTTGGGAACTTAAGTTCTCCCTTGGGATGGGGTGGTGTGTTGTTTTGATCTAGCATGATAGTACCTACAAAAATTGGTTATTGGTAAAAAACATATCCTCGCGTAGCTCATGTTTCGCTCAAACACTCATAATATCTTCACACGCTCACACCTCTTGTCTCACCTTGTGGTTCTTGCAGAACTAAAACCAATACTAAATAGAACCACCTAAGCAAAACAATCCAAATATGTATATATGACTCAAGAAACAATAAAAACTAGAAAACAAGCAAAAACAAAACTGCGATGATAGTCTCGCGAGTAGCAAGTGAATCTATCCGAAATTTGAAGGAAACTGAAGACTCAATAAAAACAGAAATGAAATATTAAAAATGATGGAACAACACCCAAATATGGTGGATATGTTGAAATTATACTGCAAGAAATGAAAACAATAGAAAAAAAATGAATTTTAAAAGTTGACGCAAAACAAACACATTTACAATGAGTTAAATCCGAATCTAGAACCTAAAGTAAATGATGTCCAATTGTGCTACAATTTTAGATATAGTACAAGGTTTGATATACTGACACAAAAACATTACGAATGAGACTTGATTATAGCCGAAATTGAAAACTAAAGCAAATGATATCCAATTAACCGCAAAATTAATATGTGGTGCGATTAGGTAGCCAGTAATTCGAGCGTCAACGTTTACTCTAATTACAAGTTGATTTGATCCAATTTTTCCTTGTTTAGTTTTCTACGGCAGAAACCAATAAACGTCTTTTTGAATGAATTTTTTTTTGCTTCTCTTTTTTTTTTGTTGTTGATGCTATTGATATATTTTGAACAATATTAGAATGAGATAACAATGTTGTTTTATATGCCGCAAATTCAAGGAGAAGAAGAAATTGGATACTAAGTAATTTTTTCAGAATCAAGAAGAAATGAAAATTTCAGAAGGATATAACCTGATTAATAGAGCCAAGTTCTTTAGAGAATCAAGGAAAGGAGATTATCCAGCCAACACACAACAAGTGCGGCAAACAAGAAGGTTTGATAGGAGTGTGAAACTAAGATAACTTATACCTAAGCATCAACACTATTGGAAACGGAAAACCTCCACCCAATGAATATTGATTCGCGAACGAGAGGTATAAGGATGATACCACGAAGCCAGTTGTTCTTCGTTAAGTCGTTTTCTGTTCTTTAGAGAACCATAGAATGGAAATTATTTCACTAACACACACATAAAGTGCAGAAAATAAGAAGTTTTATTAATCTGAACTGTCTAACCCTTACGTATTTGGTTATGCCTTTATTTATTCTGACTCTAGACTTAAAACAAATCCTAATGGACCCTCCTTAGTTGGACTTATATGAAGCCCACTTACAATTGACCCAAATAAGTAATAATAACCCAAAGACTAAGAAGAAAATAATAAAAATCCAAAAATTACCATCCTAAATAAGCTAGAATCAGATTTCTCACCTTTAAGAAGTCCTAAATAAACTATGAGATATCTGATTTGGAAAATTTGTGTTGTTGCCCCCTTTGATGTCCTTAAGTAGCTTGAATTTTCTTCTTTAACTTGGACAAATAAGAAAACAAATTTTCTCCTTTATTGCTGATTTAATTACTTTCCATCATCCCCTTGATGTCCTTGATTAGCTTGAATTTTCTTCTTTAACTTGGACAAATAAGAAAATAAATTTCCTCCTTTGTTGCTGATTTAATTACTTTCCATCATCCCCTCGTTCCATACGAGTTGGGCTCTTCTTGGACCTGAATTAGATGATTTGAAGGCTGTCCTTCATGCTCCTTAAATGTCTCAAGCCCCCTAGATCCATGTTGCTCCATATATTTTGAACAAGCCCATTCAATGCTTTTTTAAGCTTGTTTGCCCCAACTCTTATAATTGACCCAATTGACACCTCCAGTGGGTCGTTGGCATGAATACGTTTGGTGTTGAGCTGATCCTCATGACATTTGGTTTGATTTATGCTCCAAATATGTCTTATTCAATTTCACCGTTGTTCATGGATTAAGACCATATTTTGGGTTTCAAATTTGAATGGAGATTGCACTCTTAATTTGCCGCTTATGAGATTGATGTTATCTGTTGCCGTTTATTATATTTGGAGGGAAAGGAATGCTCGCTTCCAAGGTGATAATCCTCGTACTAGTTCGATGATTTTAGATGATATTTTCAATCCTATTTGATTTGTTTCTTGGCTCTTTAGGTTTTGAGGACATTTATGCCTAGTTGTTCCCGGAATCTATTCAGTTTTTTATGTTGTTTCTGTATAGTTTAGAGTAAGCGGGTTTGTCCGCAAATGCCAAAAAAAGTTTATATCCCTTTTTTGTATTTGTTATGTTTATATCCCTTTTTTGTATTTGCTATTTTTTGGTTAATATACTTACCCAAAAAAAGTTCCAACATATACAGTTTTCAAGGGTTCTTCTAACCAATATTCCATGATCGAACATAATATTGTCATAAATTATTCATTCCATTATTCTCAATTGTATCATTCCAATTCATCAAACACAAGTTAATAACAATTTCACATTACATAAGAGTTCCATTTCCAGCCTATATCTTGTTTCCTTAAGGATGTCCATCATGCAAAGTTTCCTTCATTGTGTTCCTCTTAGCTGAACATTGTAGTTCATTTGCTTCTAGTTTACTCATGCAACTTATCATTTCTATCACAAGTATATTCATGTTATCATGCTATAATCACACATTCATACACTTGGTTCATATTCTACAATCCCATATGCAAAAATCAAGACATTAGCATAAGTATAAAATCCTGTTTCAACTCAAGCATATTTCTAGGAGCATAACAAGATTACAATTTACACATTTCATCACTTCATTTCATCCTTCTTTCATTCTTTCAATAGGTCGACCTTTAGCTAGGTTTTGTTCATCCACATACATCAATTTCTTTTGTTATAAATTCTGAAATTATGTTCCCTTCACCCCTATTTTTTTCAATATTTCTATTTAATCATCCGAATTTGTAAGTGCAAGAACTCTAGGTCATTCCTTTTAAGGTTTCTTTCTTCTTTGTGATACGATTTAGAAAAGGCCAAATTCAGATTTTGACGTAAAATGTGCAACTATCCAGTTTTATAGTAACAGTTATAATTCTCAATCCGACTGTTTGAACAAGCTGAAATTTTATGTGCAATCTTCTGACATGTTTTCCTACCTTGTTTTATAATTTTAGGTCAATCAGAGTTCGGGAAGGCATCGAAACACGGGTCAACAGAGGCTATATGATTTTGTTATTTACTTCCTTTTGACTTGTGGACTTCCTATTTGGGTAGGATTCTTTTCCTAAAAGGATGTGGCAGCTTATTTTGAAAATCTGCTAATTATACAAAGATCTTTAATGGGCTGCAACATAGTTTCCAACTGTGGCAAGGATTCATAAATGTTTCAGAATCCTTTTCTTACAAAGATTCCTTATTCATCCTAGGTACAAAAAAAGGAAAGAAGATTTTAGAATTAATTCTACCTTCAGATTTGATTCTCCTAGCTTATATGGGACTTCTAAAGGGCAACAAATCTGATCCTATTATAATTACGATATTAAATTCAGATTTATTATTGTTATTATTATTTTCTTCTTAGTTTAAGGTTTATTTATATTATTTGGGTTTAATTGTAAGTGGGCATCATATAAGTCCATATAAGAGGTCCATTAGGGTTTAATTTAGTTTGGAGTCACTATAAATAACGGTATAACCAGACATGTAAGGTTAGACAATTGAGGTTAATAAAACTTCTTGTTTGCCGCACTTTGTGTGTGTGTGTTGGTGAGATAATCTCCCTTCCATGGTTCTTTAAAGAACTGAAAAACGTCTTATCGAAGAACAACTGTCTTTGTGGCGTCATCCTTCGTTCGCGAATCAATATTTGTTAAGTGGGGTTTTTCCGTTTCCAATAGTGCTAGTGCCTAGGTACAAGTTATCTTTGTGTCACACTCCTATCAAACCTGATTTACTTGGTTTTTCGGGAATTGGTGTCTTTGCGTGTGGGTTATGTGATCACAAGGTTCACATCAGTTGATATCAGAGCTTGGCTCCATTAATCAGGTACTATCATGTCAGATCAAAACAACACACCACCCCGATGTAGAACTTAAATTCCAAATGCAAGCCATGACGAAGATGATGGAAAGAATGAATTCTGTGATGGGGAACGTGTGTGACAGACTTGAGAACGTGGGAAAACAGGGTAATGTGGCCGGAACATGTACCCAAGACGTGAGAAAGGTTGGGGCTGAACTGAAATCAAACAATGACAGTGGGGCCGAAAGGCCAAGGTGCGCTAATTATGAGGATTTTGAGGTGGACGTTGATGATATTGTTGATGGTGGTTTTCAGGATGAGACCACAAGCCACCGGGAAGGTTTTCGGCAGCCTACAAATCAAAGGGAATTCATGTATTTTGATGAGGTGTTATGGCAAAAGAAAAGGAGGATTTAAAAGGAGAGGTGGTATCAAATGGAGAGAAATAAAGAGATTAGTGTTCTAAAAAAAGAATCCAAGAGTCTATCCTGTATTCTAGGGAAGATGAAGCAAGAACTTGATGTGTTAAAGGCAATAGTCAATCCAGCAAGCTTCAGAAAGAGAGGAGAAAATACGCTACAATGATGATATCTGAAATAGAACGACTGCTACTTTCATCCAAAGTTGTTGGCGACAATTGTTGGCAAGGAAAGAACTCCAAAGGCTTCAAAAAGAGGCTAAGAAATTGTCCATTCAACTTGGTGATTTGAGGATGAATCATCTTGAAAAAAGAGGGAATACCAGAATTCTTGCTTAAAAATCTTGAAGAGACAAGGTTTGATGTTACTTTGTCCGAAATCTTAAAATAACAAGTACGGAAGTGATGTTATTCTTACCACATGATTTTTAAGCAAGATTTAGGGAAGGTTTTGGTGGTGTTCCTCCTCTCTCTCCCTCTTAGTGTTTCTCTCATTCTTTTGTTGTTCCAGCTGGGCCCTTTAAGCTCGGTCCTCTTTCCTTTCTCCAACTCTCTTCTCACTCAAGCATTCAAGGAGGTGACATGTAAAGGTGGTTTGGATGGGTTTCTTTGCAAGAGGAGGTTGTTGCAGCTAGGGGTGCTACTGGTTTTGGGGGAGAGAAAAAGTCATCTTTTTTTCCTTTTCTTGCATTTATACCCGCTCTTAAATGTGATAAGTTGTGTTTGGGTGTTCTTTTTTTGTTTATGGAGTTTTACTTTCTCCCATTCTAATATAAATTTCATCCTCGAAATTAAGAAAACTTCCCATTTCATACTTGATTTCTCGAATAGTTTGAGATACTTCTTCCTTATTTCAGATTCCCTCTCCCAAGTTTCTTCTTCTATTTATAAGCTTCACTATAAGATGGGGATCCTCTTATTCTGCAACTCCTCTTCCCAATCTAGAATCTTTATGAGCTTCACTTCGAATTTTAGGTCTTGTATGACCTCCACTGGAATCTGGGGTAGTACTTGAGTTGGATCTACATCGGCCTTTTGTAACAAGGAGACGTGGAACATATTATGAACCTTGGCCAATTGCGGGGGCAAGTCTATGTTAGGCTACAAGTCCGATGCGTCGTAGGATTTCAAAGGGTCTGATGATTCTATGAGTTAGCTTCCCCTTCAATTCAAATCTCAACATATTCTTTCACGGGCTACATTCATGAATACCTTGTCTCCTATATTAAATTCAAGGGGTCTCCTTCTGATATATGCATGCTTCTTTTTGTCTTTCCTGAACGGCCTTTATCCGATCTTTGATGATACTTACTTTTTCAATTGTGACTTGAACCAATTCCACGCCATATAATTTCTTGTCCTTGATTTCTTCCTAGTATAAGGGAGTTCTGCACCTTGTACCGTATAGAGCTTCATAGGGGGTCATTCCTATTATCGCTTAACAACTATTGTTGTATGTGAATTCTACCAATGTTAACGTCCTCCAAATTCTAACGCACATGTTCTTAATAAATCTTCCAGGATTTGGATGACTCTTTTCTAATTGGCTAACAATCTGGAGGTGAAACGTAGTACTCATATCGGCCAAAGGTGAGAGGTGAATCTAGGACCCTGATCTAAGACAATGGATACCAGAATTCCATGAAGCCATACTTGGTCTATCATCTTTATCGGTAGAAATAGAGCGCACTTTGTTAAGCGATCTAAGATGATCATTCTCTTCCTTTTTCGTAGGTAGACTCGACACAAAATCCATGGTGATCATTTCCCACTTCTATTTAGGGATTTGTAGTGGTTGTAATGGTCCCCCTGGTCTTTGGTGCTCCACTTTAACTTGTTGATAGATTCCACACTTTGAAACATATTTAGCTATCTCTCTTTTCATGTTGAGCCACTAGTAGTGTTGTTTTAGGTTCTAGTACATCATGGTACTACCAGGATGCATAGCAAACTTGGATTCATGTGATTCTTGCAAACCTTCTGCTTAATCATTTCATTGTTAGGTATATACACATGTTGTCCTAACATTTGCGACACAGAACGGGGTTTCGATTCTAGTATCTATTTTACTTCTTATCCTAGTGTTGCGATGTCGCGATCGCATAAATTAAATATCCTAACTTCAAACACAACACACAAGATAGTATATAGCAAGCAAGGGGTCGATCCCATAAGGTTCAAGGTAGATTTTTGTGCTAGATGATATGCAATTTGAGGGGAAGGGGGTTTGGACGTTATCTAGGCTAAAACAAAAGAAAATAGAAAACTATGAAATGAAATTTAATAAAATCAAAAAATTATCAAGAGAACAAACATTGGTGCAAGTAAACATACACCTACGGAAATCAGAACTAATCATGGAAACGAAACATCAATATATATTCTGAATATTTATCTCTTATCTCATTCTTTTTATATCCTAGGAAACCCTCTCTATTTTACAAAATAGTCCTTCAAGCTTTGACTTAGAGAAGCTAAATTGATGTTTAAGTACTTCAATAACTATATTCCTAAAAAAGGAGAAATAACCTTGCATGAAATCTTCAAGCTTTGACTTAGAGAAGCTAAATTGCTGAAATAAAACTTGGATGTCGGTTTAGATGCTTTAGAACATAATTTGGACTTGTTTCTTCATGAATCCTATTTGCTAGCAGAATTCAGTTGTCATCTTTTAAAAATCATATCTCTCTCATATGACATCGATTTTGTCTGAAATTTGGAGAGTTGATAGGTATTTGGGTCCGGAATCTAAAAAACCTCAATTGGATTTTTTTAGCTCTAGATATTCAAGTTGGAATGACCGGAGGTCAACACTAGCAGATTGCAAGATTTGATTTTGAAAGCTATGATTTCCATGCTCTTACTTTTTTTTTTCTTGCCTTTATTGTCCAGAAAGGTATGAATGTTAGCTTTTTAATGTCACTAGAATCACTTCATTTCGATCTCTAGAGCTCACGCTCTGCATAAAACATTGACTGACGGTCAAATCTGCCAATTACCTCCAATTTACTTCTTTTTGTATATTTCATCCAAAAGTGCCTTCACAACATAAAACAAAGAATATCAACGTATTTTATATATAAATCATAGGCAAAACACTAGTTAAATGTGGGTGAAACTATCGAATAATATGGTTGCATCAAATACCCGCACACTTAGCTCTTGCTCATCCTCAAGAAAGGATAGGTAACATCAAATTGAAATTAAATCAAATCAAATCACTATGACTAATCTCCTAATCTTCCATCAATATCCAAGAATATATGTAATGGGTCCTTGCTGGTGTTTCTGGGCTGGTCCACATCATCCTCTCTCTCCTTAAAAGGATTCGACCTCGAATCAAAATCTGTGTCAAACAACGTAAGATCAGCAGCATTAAAGGGAGCACTAACACCATACTCACCTGGAAGGTCAATTTTGTATGTGTTGTCATTGATTCTCTCTAAAACCTGAAATGGCCCATCACCACAAGGCTGTAATTTTGATTTCCTTTGGTTAGGAAATCGTTCCTTACGCATGTTGATGTTCATCATGGAAATTATAATCCATCTTGTAAAGCTAAAACTAATATGCAAGAGGATTCAGATGGTCCAATGATATGAGCGAGAGCGAAACAACTACAAAGGACCTTGACGAGTCAAATTGGAATGATTGAAGCTGCATCGGAGTTAAAAATTAGCAATCAATTTGAAATTGGTTCACGGATGTTTATTTGCCTACAATTGGAACTTGGAGAGGGGAAAAGCCCTTAATGGTTCTCTTGATGCTGGGCTACTTGAATTTGGGTTGATATGCAAATAAGTGAAGGAATTGATGCTGTTTATGGTCAGAACAGCAAATGAATTTGAACCTGAATTTGAAGTCATCTATTGCATGTGAAAACAAGACTAATCTAGGTGGATTTCAAGTTCAGAACATGTTCTTTCTAGATTTTCCAACCATGATTGCATTGGACTTTTGTGTAAAAAGATATGGTTGTTTTAAATTTGGCCTGTTTATGTTAGAAAGGTCAAAAAACATGTGCTAGTTAATTTGTCTAGGTTAGTTTGTCAAAGTCTATTTTTTGGGCTTGACTTCTGCCATGTTGAATTTTTCCCAACTTT
>Ga0325403_1007524_pt1 | contig 10418 bp, 5 predicted proteins | sample PopdelMetagenome_19_FD_205665 | JGI IMG/M metagenome (GOLD analysis project Ga0325403, IMG submission 205665) | Populus deltoides microbial communities from Bellville, Georgia, United States - Xylem-PdKOR-R4 | ecosystem: Host-associated > Plants > Phyllosphere > Stem > Wood/Secondary xylem...
TTACTTCTCCACCGCCATCATTTCTTAGGGTTTGGACCAAATTAAAATGATGTGAAATTTGAAATCTTGCCAGTATAGAGGATATGCTTCACATGTGGAGCCCTCTCCATGTGCCTTATTTCCCACTTTCTTCTTTAAATAAAACAGGCGATTGCATCATTTTTACTGGCTAAGAATTAAATTGTATTGAGTGGAAATGAATTATGGACTTACCATTAAAAATGATTCATCCACCTATAATGAACACTGTCGTTTTAAGCTATAAGAATTAGCTTGTGCTTTGTGTAATCAAAGAAACTTAGAGGAAACATCTTACAAGCTTTCAAATTATTTCAATGATATTACTCTTTATTATCACCAAATTATTTCAATATTTGTTCGATAAGTTTATAACTTCATTTATTTCATTTTATTGCTATTTTTTTTTAAATCTAAACTTGTAATAGCTTAAGAGTTTTATTCATATTTGGTTTCTATACTTTTAATTGTTTTTTACTGAAACCTTTTACTATTTTTTGTATTGATTGCATCCTTATAATTAATATTTATTTTGTTTTGTTTTGTTTTCATCCCTCCTTTATTTTGTGAGTTGGTGTGGCACATTACCCTCTTGAATACACAACAAGTGTCATATGTAGGACTCTCTAATAAAGGGAAATTCAATAAAAAAAAATGAGACTTCAATCAAAACAATTCAAAAAATAGAGGAACCAAATTATTATTATTATTATTATTATTATTATTATTATTATAAAGTCTCATCCTAAATATGTAAAATGTGTCATATATGGATTCAAGACGTTTTAAATTTTTTTATTATAATAATCTAAAATTAATAAAATAATACATAAAAAAACCTAACTATCATTACTCAATTTTTACCCTCCACAAGTACAATAATTTGCATCAAAATATCTTGCAGACAAAATTTGTTTATTTGTTTTTGCAAAATAAAGACAATTGCTAAAAAGGGAATAAAATACAAAAAGTTCAAAAAATAAAAATAAATAAAAATACAACTAGGGATAAAATCAAATAAATAATTAAATTCAAAAAGACAAGGACCAAGCTAGAGCAATTACAAAAGTGTCAGGAATAATTTTAAGTGACAATTAGGGGCGTGATCGAAGAAAAAAACAATAAAGAAAGAGGTTAAAATTTGCTGAAATTTCAAGAATTAAATAACCAAGGACCAAAATAAAAGAGTTGATAAAATTTGAGAGTCCTATTAATTCAATCAATGGCTTAATTGAAAAGAAAAATTAAAACTACGAGTCAATTTGACCAGAAATACACATATTGGGGAACTAAAGACTATATTACAAAACATGGTAAAATAATAGGTTTTAATTAAGTCTGATCATAAGCAGAATTGAAAGAAATATAAGATAACGACCCTATATTTAGAAAACTATAGAATTTGTTTTTTGTGTGTGTGTGTGTATACTTTGAAATTTTAGCAAAGTTTTTCTTAATTTTAATGTAACCAAGTGATGACATAATTATTCATCAATAAAAATCCTAATTTTTCACAAGATCCAACTTATGGGATCATTCCAATATCCAACAAGATCAAAATAGATTACGTTCATTTCAATATCCAACTTCGATTTGGTTTTTGGGTTTCAGGCTTATGAAATCAAAACTGAACCAAACCGGATATTTTTTAAAATATTCTAATCGGTTTAATTAGTTTTTTTTCATCGTTCAGTTTTTTCTAATATTTTTGTTTCCGGTTTTCTCGGTTTAATTGGTTTTTCGGTTTTTTTGCTCACCCATAAAACTAACACCTCTAGTACCACTTAGGTACTAGTCAATATTTGAATTCTAGATTGTCAGATAAACTAATATCTCTAATACCACTTAGATATTGTTCAATATTTAAATTTCACTTTTCAATTGTTCTATAATTACATTGCACTCTATATATATATATATATATATATATATATATAAACAAGCAATTAAAAAATTTATATTATTTAACAACAAGAGCCTTAAACAACTTAAATACATAAGTGTAAAGTACTTATTTGGTTCTTGAGCTCTAGATATAGTCATTTGTTGTTGTCCTAAACCTATAGCCTCACCCGTTACCACAAGAATCCAAACGTCATTACAACATGAACAACATTGGAAACTCATACTATTTTTTTTTTAAAGTAGTAATAGTTCATTATCGGTTAGAACAATCAATCGGTTCTTAAGCTTCAAAACATACCAAACTTAAAATTAATCATGGTGAAAGTAATCCTTACCTCCAAATCACAAAGAAATTGATGAGATATCCAAGCTTTCTTCAACTCTTCTTCTCTTTCTCTCCCTAACTTCTAGCACCTTTATTTCTAAGCTTATAGCCTTTACCAAAACCTGAAATCCTTTGTTGTAGTCCTTATAAACTTTCCTAAACACTTTAATCTTCTTCTCTTAAGTCTTTTATTAAAAGCAATTTTAAGAAACCATGGATGTTTTGTTATCCTTTCTTCCATCAATAGGCTGCAGCTTTTAGCTTCCAAGAGAAGCCAAGAACATTATTTACAAACCCATGTTTATTGTTATTTATAATATTCCTATTATGCTATAATTCAAGAAGTTTTTTGTTTACCCTATATCTTATTTCAACAAAACATTTACAACTTGTCTTGCCTTAAAGTTTTAATCCATAAAACTTCATTCTACATAATTTAACACACACACACACACACACACACACATATATATATATATATTATTACATTATATTTTTCAATTAATTTTCCAACATTTTACTAACACGAAAATATTTTTAAATGGGTTTTTACATCCAAAGATAAAAATATAATTTTAGTAAAAATTAAAGACTTACCAGACCAAAACCAAAAAGGTGTTGGAATTCTAAGACCATTGTGCATCTCAACCTACAATGTCATTTTCAATGAAATTTAAAACATTAATTTAACCTAAGAGAAAAACTGATGTTACGTCATTTTAAATGAAATTGTGAGTTTCATTTACAACAACATCATATTTTTAAATAAGAAGATAAAATAAATAAATAAATAAATAAAATAGCGTTGTTTGGGTGTCATTGTTCATTATCTTCTTCCCTTCCCCCCTCTTAGTTTATGAGAGATAACTCTTTGTAGATACAAGTCTTTATGATCTTTAATGCCCCATTATCCTTCATTAATAAGAATAAAAAAACATGCACTCCTTATAGCTCTAATCTCTTACTTCTTTTTCAACCCATTTCTTGCTTGTTTGCAACACTAAATACCATTGCTAAACCAGCCAAAAACCCTTGAAGATATAAAAAACATATGAGCACACCAATTTTCCAGCTTGTAGTTTAGGCAAAGATGAGCTTGAACTTGAACCAATGGTTACAATGGTCCAATGCATCAAGGGCCTTGATTTGTCTAGATCAAGAATGCTAAGACCATTGGTTTTTCCTATAAATAGGCCCTTAATATGCCTTCCCTGAGGAAAGGGTAATAAGAAAGAAAAAGAGTAAGCACAATGAAAAAGAGAAAAAAAAAGGGAAAGAGATTAAAAGAAAAAAAAGAAGAAAGATAACATAAAAAAAGAGTAGATTAGAGAAAAATAAGTAAAGAAAAGAGAGAAAGGGTGAAAGTTAGTGTGAAAGAGGATTCAAAAGCGAGGTTGGTCTTTACTTTTAATAACTAAGGCAGTATAACTTTATCTAACAACAACAACAACTCCTTTGGCTTTCTTTGTCGAGTTTGAGATGTCAAAGAATAATAGCAACTTTCTTAGGAAGACACAATAGTAGTGTTAAACCCCAACAACATCTTCAAGAGGCAATAATAGTTGGTTGGCAAAAATAGTAATTGCTCTTCACGATGGTAGTAGCCACGTTTATCCATCTATCTTTTAGATTGTTCTTAAGGTTTTGACATTCCACGAATCGTAACCACATGTCATGAACAGTGGCAACATGATTCAATATAAATAGTACTAACAACAACACTCACTTATCCAAATGAATTTTTTTTTATCTTTTTTTTAATTAAATAGCCTTCATTTAATTATTTTCTACATGTTATATGTTAACAAAACTTTGCTTATGGGTATTAGGGTTTATGGGGGTGCAAATCATAAACTTATCTTGGAAATCTATGGTGAGAACATGCCAAATAAATCATAATTATTTTCTACAAGTTTTTTTGTTGTGGTTGTGAAATTCATAAGAAGAATACACATAGGAGGGTTATTTTTTTTAGTACAATACATGAGTATGAAGAGATTTGTTGTTATGTAGCATGGTTTGGTTTGTGGTGTCCTTTAAGTCTTAATTTTATTGCATAAGAAAATCAATCTGTTGGGGTTCTAACCTATGTTTAGTTTATTATAAATTTTAGAAGGCATGTTTGTCTTTTAGTTTATGAAATCTACAACAAACAAATAATCTAGGGTTTTTGTTCCCTTTATGCCTTATTAATTTTGTTTTTTTGGGAAATCAAAGTAAATTGAGAATGTATGAGAGGTTTTAGTTGAGGGTTTAGTTGTGTTTTTAATCTTGAGTTCGTTGGGTAAGAAAGAACTAGTTTGATCAGAATTTTAGGATTTCGTTGTTATTTCACGCATATTGAGAATTAAAAATAAATTGATGAATTTTCATCATGAATAGCAACCCTTTTTAGAAATATTTCTCGCAATTGTCCTAATTCATATCTCTCATTTTCTAAGGGATCAATGTTGAATTTTTAAAAAATGGTCAATTTAGCAATTCTTGTATTTTAGGGATAGGCATTCAAATTTCACGAAGAGCCTGGTTGAAAAGACTTTTTTTTAAGTAAAAGGCTTAATTGATAAGTCCTCTGTTTTTAGGAACAAACATTAAAATCTTTGTGAATAGTTTAGTTGATGAGTCCTCTACTTAACTAACTAGTCTCTTTTTTAAAAGACCTATGTTGATTTTTTCACAAATAACCTAACACCGAGTCTCCTATTTTCAGAGACCAATGTAAAATTTTCTGTAAAACTATTAGAAATAAATTAAAATAAGCTTAGAAATAAATTCAAATAATTAATAGCATGTGTATAATAAATTTAGGAGAAAATGAATAGAGGAATGAATGGTCAAGTATTCCTTTATGTTTGAGTGGTGATTTAAAATAGTATGGGGTTCTTGTGTATATTTTTTAAGATTGAGAGGATAAGATGGGGGGTAGGGTTTTCTCATCAAATAGTGGATTCCTCCCATCAAAATAATAGCCTTCCTCCTTTTCCAAGATTCCTTTAGCATTTATATACTAAAATTTTTCATCTTGTTTTCAATTGGTTTGTCCCCAAGTAACTTGATTTCACTTTGGGCCTCCACTTTCTCCTTTACACTTTTGATCCATCTATCCATTTTACTTCTTTTTATTTTTTTATTTTGATTTTTTTGAAAAAAATAATTTCAATGTCAATTCAATAAAAAAAAATATAGGATTTTGGGATGGATGTGTTAATAGTTGAATGCGTCAAAAGCATATTTTTGAATGTTTCTTGAAATGTTGAAAATCATGAAAATATTTGTTGAAAATCAATATATATATATATATATTGATTTTGTTTTGCTTTTTTTGGATTTTTGAAAAATATTTTTAAAAAAGGGGTCAAATTAGGTTATGATAGTTTGCAATGCTTACATGATAGAGTCTTATGAAAGACTTTGTGTAGCAAGCTTATGCATAATAAGATGAGGATACTTTAAAATAAGTCAAAAGGCTTTTTAAAAATATAAAATTTTTCAAAAATTGGTAAACCTTTCAAAAAACAGGTCTAATTGCTTTAGCTATCAAACCAAAAAAGTTTTAGAAAAAATAAAAGTTTTTAAAAACATATTTAAAAATCTAGCCATTTAGAGAGGCGACCTACATCAAGGTTAAAACATGAGCTTTCTAATGACAGGGTTAAACCCATCTTCTTGATTGTAGGGTTAAATATTGATATTTCTTGATGACAAGGTTTAAAATAGAAGATTTCTGATGACAAAGTTAAATTCCAGATGACATGGTTGGATTTTTTATTACAGGGTTAAAACTAGAGCTTCCTGATGATAGAGTCAAACTTTTCTTTTCTAATGATAGGGTTGACTTTCAGATTATAGGGTTGAATTTTCCTTTTCTAATGGTAAGGTTAGATTTTCAAATTATAAGGTTGAATTTTCCTTTTCTAATGGTAGGTTTGAATTTCCTTATTACATGGTTAAGACTAAGAATTCTTGATGATAAGGTTCTTCTTCTTCCTAATCACAAGGTTAAAACTTTTCTTGGTATCATGGCTCAAATATAAATTCTTTGTTAACTTAGATTCATTAGAGCCTTATTAGACTTCACTGAGAATCTTTCTTCTAAAATTTATATAAAAATATTATTCAATTTTTTGGGTTTAAAGACATGCATGAATCCTTACTTGGTTTGAAATATAGATCCCCTTCTTCACAATCTACCTCTTACTTGATTGGTGAGGTTTTCTATTTCTAAAATGAGTCTTCTTTGTTTCTTGACTCTTTTGCCCACTCGAGTTTTGCTCGTGTGATTAGTGAGTTTGACTAATTTATCATACAACTTGGACCTTGTACAACAAATATTATATTCAGTTGACCATTCCGTCTCTTTTCTGTGATGTTGCCCTCTGGTCAGACGCTGCCCCCAAGTGTGGTATTCTTGTACTATTGCTCACTCATTGACTATCTTGATAAAGAAGAGGTGCTCTATTGCTCTTATTTTCAAAAGGAGTTCAACAAGTCCTCTACTGTCAAAGACCATTTCAAATTACCCCAACTAATATGGTTATGTCTATCCTTTCAACATTCATTAAAAGGCACTCTTGTGGTAAGATCTTTATCATGTATTATAATCTTTTTTCCTAGGGGAAACTGTCTTTCACCAATAAAGATGCCTCATAGTTGGCTATACTCCTCATGTGTGGTGTTACTCTCAACTGCTGATAGAGTTTACCAAATCATCTACCATCATGGAATATTTTGAGCAATATTGCTCCCTACCAATCTGGTTGTGCTTATTTTTTTTGGCTAAAAAGCGTTCATCATTTTTAGATGCCATTTATGGCTTTGATAGAGTTTGCCAAATCATCATTTAACTATTTTTTCATAATGGATTTCTCTAAGCTAATTTGCCCTCAACTAGATGTACTTTTTTTTTTCTAAAGATCGTGAAAGGAATGCATGCATCATCATTTTTATAAACTTTGTAAAATTAGTTAATGAAAATTTTTCAAGATATCTAAGAGCAATAAGGATGTGTTATGAGGGGTGTACTTCTAAAGCATTCTCTTTATTGGATGACCCTTTACTAGATAGCTTATTCTAATAGTTCTATTCAATTAAACTAGTGAGCCTAACTATCTAACTTCTTATCAATTACACATCTTTAAAGTATTTTTGCTTAAGAATAACCCTTTCTTCATTTTCCATGACTTTGTAAATATCAAGCTTATAAAACATTATTTATGTTTGCTTCTCCTTTTATTCCCCTAGAAAAACTTAATAAATAACCTTCGTAAACATGAATATTGATGAAGATAAATGGATTATCCATTTATGATAATATATGGAGGCATTCTAAGGAAAAGTCTGAGTTATTATGTGTGAGTAGGTTAGCTAACCTAAAGTGATCTTAAAGGTTTCCTTGTTGCTTAGATAAATAAACCTTAAAAGGTTAACCTGAGGCTTACAAGATGCAAAGATCATAGACTAGGAAAATTCTATCAACTACTAATCATGACCTTATAGACTTACAACGAGAGTATAAGGTTTCATGAGTACTAGTTCATGTTGAAACCTATCAGGGCGCCATTAACTCCTCATATTAACTTAAAACAACGTATGTGTAAAGGAAAATGTTATATAGCGAGTGCATGAGCATAAATTCATATCTAATTCACATATGCATGATAATAAAATAAATAAAAGAATAAAAATAACATTAAGATCAAGCCTATAACAATAATCATAATAAATCAAACAAAACATGTAATGTAGACATACATGTAAAAACAAATAGCATAATAAAGAAGTTTAAAAAAAAAAATACAAAGTGTAGCCCTTACCCTGGTGTAGTTGTTATTCTATTAAAAGGGACATCTTGATGAGTTGATTAGGATTGGTAGGGTAACAATATAAAAGAAAAGGTTTTTACCTAGTTTTATAGTAACTACAAGTCATAACTGACTGGTTTGCTAAAACAAATATGAAAGCCACCATAAAATGTCCTATCTAAGGTAACCTACTTCGTGTTTGTTTATAATGACAAAATATATGTATGATGTATTAATGTTAAGAGTATGTCTAAACTGATAAGTGTTTTTGTTTTTAATATGGACCTAAAACAGTGATTTGGGACCTGGCCTAGCAACAAAGCCTAATTATCATTTTTGAAGTACGAGCATTAGACCCAAGATAAGGGTGAATAATAAAGTAGGCTTTATCCTCTTCATTTAATAATATTCAGGAAGAACTCTAAGGATGTCACTCACACTCAATGGGCTTTTACCAGTTCATATTGACCTAACCGATTTCCACTCACAATGATAAGGAGAAATATATTGAAAGACCTAAAATTCACACATTAAAAAAAACAAGCAAGTAATATTTACAAACAAATATTAGAAAGAAAATATTTACATGATTTGTTTTTTTTTTTTTAAACAGCAAAGTCTTAACATCCAAAAGATAAAGACCCTATCAAGGATCTTATCACTCATGGGTTGGTTTTTAGATTAAAAAAAATGAGTGGGAACAAAAACCTTTAAATTGGTTTTTTGTATAAAACAACAAAGTCTCAAAATCTAGAAAACATGATCCTTTTAAGGATTTTATTGCCTATGGGTTGATTCTAATTTGGTACAAACAACTATCAATATATAAACACATAAGAGAAATAAAAAAAAATGCATATAATCACATCATTTTAAGAAAATAAAAGTAAAAATTATTGTACAATAAGATACACACACATATAAAATTTTCACACTAAGATCAAATAATTACACCTTGGATAATTTTAGTTCAACTTGACCTCCTAACTCTATCTTAGGGTATTGATTTCAACTTTATCTCATTTTAAAATAATAATTCTCTGAAGCCTTCATACTTCAAGGTTGCCATGTAATAATGTGGACCCAATAATTCAAATATTATATAATACATATAAAAATCAACTACATATTACTAATTTTTCAAAACAAACAAATAATTGTAATGGAGTTTGAAAATGAACTTCCAAAGGGTGGCATATGGCTGCAAGAGTGAGTTGTGGAGCGAAAGTATATACGCGCCAAAACTGAACGTACAAAATAAGTAGAAAAGATCAGGATTTTAGGATGTGATGGTGACTATTATTTATGGGTTGTTGGGCTATGATTGAGGTTGATTTTTGGGATTTTTTTGTTGTTTTTGGATGTGATTTTAGAAGAATTAGAGTGAAGAAACCACTGGGTTTATCGAGGCTGCTGTTGTAATTAGGGTTATGCTTGGCCAAAGAAGTGGTTGGTTTGTGACTACGAGGCTGAAGGGTTATTGGGAATAGATGGTATGGTGGAGATGTGCTTTCTGGGCTAGGCAATGGTGGTTTGATTAAAGAAGATAAAAAAAAAAAGTAGCAGAAGAAGAAGAGACTGCAATAATGGGTTATTTGGTTATGAGTTTCATCGTTGTCGTTGTTGAGTTGTTTGGGATGAGGGAGAGACGACATTGTGGTATAGTAATGAAGGTAGTTGTATGGTGGTTGGTCTTGTGGAGAAGATGGTAGAATCCGACTAAGGTAAAGAAGAGCAGCGACTAAAGTTAGGGTTTTTTTTTTTGTATTACTCTCTCTCTCTCTGTGGAAAAGTGATTTTTTGCAAAGAGGATTTATTTGTTTTTATATTGTATTTCTATTGTCTTTACTACTAAAATAATTTATTACTCGGCAAATATTACAGATTTATTTTTATTATTATTATTACTATATATCACCACTTGTTTCTCCCATGATCATTATTATAATGATCATCGCCATCACCACTCTTAATCATTGTCATCACCATCTTAATTAGAACACTATGAAGTCATTTTTTAATTATTAATTAATTCTATTTATTTTTTAAAAAATAACTATTAATTTGAATAACACCCCGATCCTTTATTACAATCTAGCATAAAATTGAAATTTAAATGTGATTATGCCATCAATAAAATCATTTTCATAAATTTTTAAATTGTTATATGTCAAAATGATCAATTTAGTCTCTAAGGTCATCAAATCAATTGGAAAATAAACACCAAAATATTAGTAATTATGATTTGAAAAGTTGGCAATATATGCCATCAATTTTATTGAGAGGGACTGCTTGTTACTTGAAAGATCATGATTAATTAGTTTATGTATTTATTTTTTTAATTTTTTTTGCATTTTAAAAATATTTTT
>Ga0325403_1007531_pt1 | contig 10411 bp, 11 predicted proteins | sample PopdelMetagenome_19_FD_205665 | JGI IMG/M metagenome (GOLD analysis project Ga0325403, IMG submission 205665) | Populus deltoides microbial communities from Bellville, Georgia, United States - Xylem-PdKOR-R4 | ecosystem: Host-associated > Plants > Phyllosphere > Stem > Wood/Secondary xylem...
TCGATCACATGTTTGTCTATTTTTTATTTTCTATTTTAGTTTTGTGTCCGTACAATACACTTCAATATTCTTGTACGGAGGAGCTCATCTTGTCTGGAACCGTCACGACTTCCCACATTATCTAACACATTATCTAACAGGCAGCTGCTGTGGTGCCCTAGCGCCGTGTATTTCCACGGATCAGGGAACTGCTAAGCTAGGGCTCCTGCGAACAGGATTTTTCTTCACAATTTGTTTTTTTATTATTATTATTATTTTTTTTTTTTTTTTGCCGTTTGGTTTTGTTAACAATGCATTCGAATCAGGAGGAGCACGCAGTATCAATAAACCTCCAGAAGGCAATATATATATATATTTATATAGTTACTCCTCCGCCTTTAAATAAAGGTTTTATTCAAAGTGTATTCCATCAGCAAATATTATTTTCTTATAATGAAAAGGAATGAAGTGATTGTCTTCTTTCTTCTACTCATCAGCTGTTTTAGCCACTTGCAAGATATATATATATATATATATATATATATATATATATATATATATATATATATATAATGTTCTCTTAGCCGGGTCAATTTCCGGACCGAATTTAATAACTATAGTATATATGTGTTATTTTCTCATGTATACTATATTCGTTATTTTCTCATGTTAAGTCTCGTCATTTATTGAAAAAGAAAAGAGTTTCCATTAAGTAGTCGTAAATATAATGTACAAACTTGACCGGAAGTGATATCCTCAATATAATTGAGTTTTTAACACTTTGTCTGTTTATTACACGCATCTATTGGACTAATAAATCTATTTTCTTTTATGAGAGGAGGGAACATAACTCCCTGTAGGAACTCGTACGGTGTTAATTATGTTTTGCTTTTCTTTATCTGCAAATAAATAAATAAATAAATAACCAATTCGCTAACTATTACGACATCGTATGGTTAGAAAAAATATCTGAAGCAGAAGCGCAAGTTAAGGAATTCAGGAAGGGGTGGCTAAAATGCACGGGGTGCCTCCCTAAACGATGCCGCTAACTTTGGCGGGGCCGTAGCTGCCAAGTAGTTCGTGGGTTCTTGAAAACAGCAGAGAATTCGTGACAAGTGGCCGTAATTCACCTACCAGCTCAATACACCCATTTCAGCATGGCTGCCACTTCCTGCTTACCGTCCACGTGTCCCCTACTACCCTTACTATACGTCTCCAAAACACTCCATCAAAATGTCTCGATACTTCTCGTTAATTTATCGAATGATCTAAGACTTCTCCGATATCTCATGAAACACTCTTTCGTTTCGTGAGTCGATTTTTTTGGTTCAAATTCTTCATTCCACTGCAACGAAACCAGGACGGCGGCTCGATTCAAGAACCAGCACTCTGAACTGGGTTGGGTTTCATTTTCCAACCCTGACCTAGATTATTCAATCAAAATCCAAGTGAATGTAAACCCGGCTCAACATTTATGCCTCGTATTTCCCAACCAAAAACAAATAAAATTAGAATTTATTTCAACCAAGTGAATGTGATGGAAAAAAATTGAAACAAAAACATAAGCTCATTGTTTGTTTAGTGGCTGACCTAAGATAAAAGAGGCGTGGGAGAATGGGATTTGATAAACTTTGTGTTAATTCATGATGTGTATGTTTAATTCATGGTAATTAGGGATAAATTTAGAATTTATTGCATGATTGCATACTTGCAGCCGTGTTTTTCAAAAATAAATTAAAGGAATGTAAAATCCTAGGTTTGTTGGGGTTGAGATGCTTATTGAATAAAGATTTGATTAATTAATATTTGAAAATTTATGATGTGAGAAACAATTAAAGATATTTGATCGTTTAAAATTTTTTACTTAGAAGTGGTCAAAATGTTAGTTTTGGGAATTTTAGAGAATTTTAAATAACTGACCTTGATTTTTGGTTAATTTATGTGCTTGTAATATTTTGCATGCTTGATTTTGAGCATGGATGGTATAGAGTTGATTATTATGCATGTGGCTATGAAAAATAGGAAATCGAATTATGTGAGTGTGAAAAATTTACATGTAAATATGTTTGAGTATTTGAGCATTGGATTAGAATTGTAAAAGTTGGTCACATGGACGGGAGTTATTGGGGATGTTATTGATAATGATATGAGTCGATCGTTTAGAAGAGGGCTATAAAATTTAAATCAAGCTAATTGTTTGAACAAAGACTATTGATTAATATAAAATAATCTGGTTGTATGAATGGAGGGTTATAGATTGAAAGTATTTACATGAATGGAGGTTATGGATTTTGAATGAATTAAACAAACACTTATTTAAATTTATAAGTAATGTTAATGTGCCACAGGCGGCATGAAAATTATTTTAAATCGACGAATGGCATTATAAAGCTAAAAATAACATAATATTTGTTTCAAAATGGTTAATGGTGTTAAGGATCCAAAGATGACGAAGTACTTGTATTACATATATAGATGAGCTATTATGGGCCTAAAGTATATTGAGATTAAAAAATAACATGGGTGAGCCATAAATGGGTATAAAGTATTTATATAGAGATTGAAAAATAATATAAGTGAGCTATAAATGAGCATAAAATATGACGAGATTGAAAAATAATATATGAGTCATAAATATGTATAAAGATATTGAGATTGAAAAATAACAAGAATGAGCAATAAATGGGTATAATGCATATTAAGATTGAAAAATAACTTGAATGAGCCATAAATGAGTATAAGACATATTGAGATTGAAAAATAATATGGATAAGCAATAAAAGGGCATAAAAGTATATTAAGATTGAAAAATTGATATATTAGATTTTGGGATTGAAGATTGATATTGATGAGCCATAAATAACATCATGATAGTCAAAATGAATTCATGAAATTAGTTGGTCGAAATGGATATAATGGTCGTTGAGGTGAACTAATGAAATTATATGGTCAGAAATGATGAAATAAGTGTTGAAATCAATGAACACAAATAGTGAGCCAATATCATATCCATGAATATTAAGGGTGTTATTTGGTTTGATGAAAGCGAAATTAAATTAAAGTATAACCTATATGTGTATAGTAGGTGGTAATGAATCTTAATAGGGTTTGGATTTCGAACTGAGAGTATTTGTGATGCTTTTATAAAAGGGATCTAATGAAAATACAAGCAGATGATTGATATGTTACCATGAATAAATTAATTTAAAGTATAAGTGATGAATGTTTTAAGATTGGTTAAGAAATAGAATTTTTATCAAAGAGTTATTACGAGTATGACGATGATAGTTTAACGAGTATAATAAAGAAAATGAGAGTTCATAAGTTCTCGAAGAGAATGTATTAAATTGAAAATTTAACACAGAATTGGTGTGTTTATAAATGAGTTAAAAAAATGATGTTTGCTCATATAATTTGACAAATATTAGTAACCGTGATTGTACAAATATTTATTTTAATTGTGTGATTTTATGTGTTTTACAAGTACCTTCTCTCGAAGGTTTTAGTCCTTAAAAAGTACTATTGAGATATCTAGACTCCCATATTGGGTAGGTTTTTGTAATATATGATGAAAGTTTTGAAAAACCAATTTATATGCATGTAATCAAGAAAATGTTGTAACCTTACTATTTTGGATGTATAATTATGTATATTATTGGCATAATCTCCTACGGCCTCATGCAAAGTCCACTTTAGGTCGTTACTATGCATTCCAAGCATTTGAGTTTCGACAGCTCTTGTTAATTAAGAAAAGCTACAAAACTCTCTTTTACTAATTCCACCCGACAATATACAAAACCTTTGCAACTAGTTCACACTGATATATGGGTGTCAGTTAATCCCATTGATGGTTGTCGTTATTATGTTTCTTTTGTCAATGATTTTAGTAGATTCATATAGATGTATTATATGCGTTTCAAATTTGATGTGTTTGTTATTTTTCTAAAATACAAAGCTCTTGTCAAAAATCTGTACTATACTAAAACTTAACAATTACGATCGATAATAGAGGAGAATATCTCTCTAACAATTTTAAATATTTTTTAGTAACATATAGGATATATCATACATTAATTTGTTTTTATATTTTATAGTAAAATTATATTGCTGAAAGAAAACATCGACATATCCAAGAAATTGATTTAACTTTATTGGTCATAACACCTCTACCTAATAAATATTAGATAAATGTCTATTTTACAATTGCCTTTCTTATAAATCACCTATCTATAAAAGTCCTATATAATTTATCACCTTATTTCATGCTTCAAAAAAATCTATCATTATACAATTCTCTTAGGACATTTTGATGTTCTTGTTATTCATACTTACAATCCTATAAAGATAACAAACTACATTTCAAAGAAAACAATGTCTCTTTCTCTGGTATGCTAGCCAATAAAAGGGATATAAGTGTTTTGATTTGAACATATATAGGGTCTATATTTCAATGTATGTTGTATTTGATGAGGACTCATTTCTAATAAAGGGTAAATGTCGTATAAATGTTTATTTTCTATCTTCCATGCATTTCCACTAATAATAATATCACTTCAATTCAATTTCTCTTATCTTTGCCAATAATATAGCAAATGATCCTCTTTATAACTCTAGCCTCCAAGATAATACTCATCATTTACCTTTCTCTCCAGATCCTAACATTATCTTTCTTGAGAATTCTTCAAAGTTCCACCTAAACACAAATTCATCTCTACATCAATCACATTTTACTATTGCACCTCCTCACAATCTTTGGCTCTACCAACCCAACAGAGTTATCATAACATGTTAAAAAATAGAAAATTTTAAAACCTGAATAATATTTTGTTTTGAAATGTTTTCTTTCTATTGTTTGACTAGTGTACTTACAAAATTTATACCAACTTGTTTTACATAGGCAATAGCAAAACTTAAATGGAGATAAGCTATGAGACGTGAATTTGATGCTCTAATAAAGAATGTGATGTGGTCTTTTTATCTAAGGATAAATGGTAAAAATGTTGCGAGGAATAAATATGTATTCAAAATTAAAAGACATCCTGATGGCATCATTGAACATTGCAAAGCTAGACTTGTGGTAAAAGACTTCGATAAAAAAAATATAATATCAACTACATTGACACTTTTTCTTCAATAGTCAAATCAATTATGGTTCGATTGATTTTATAAATTATAGTAACATTTAGGTGGAAAATTAGATGTCTCAAATGCATTCTTACATGGAATCTTTGATGAAGAAGTTTATAAGAAACAAACTCACGGATTCATTTATGAAAGTTAGCCTGATCTAGTGTGTCATTTTCATAAATCTATTTATGGCCTCAAACAAGCTCCAAGGACTTGGTTTTAAAGGCTATCCCTATAATGATTGGAGCTTGGTTTTGAGGAATTCATAGTTGATTATTCTTTGTTTACATTTTGTATTAATACATTAGTTTTTTTTGTTGGTCTATGTAAATGATATAATTATCATTGGATCCAACCTTTCTATCATTCATTCGTTCATTAACAACTTGAAGATAAAATTTCATCTTAAAGATTTTGGGTAGTTGAGTTACTTCTTTTGTAACAACCCTGATTTTCTACATTCTGTTTTTGAAATATTACCACTTTCAATCTTACGTTTACATGAGGGTTTACGCATCTGCATATTTAAATTATAAATTTCCAGGGTTTCACATCTTTGGTATTGAAGCATAAAGAAATAATGAAGGACTTCATCGTAGATAATCTAAACATATCTTAAATCTTTTTTAAATCACTAAAATGATAAGTGTTAAACGTCTAGCTTGTCCTACAACTTTAAAAATTAAGCTCTCCTTTACTAATGACACATTTATGTTGGATTCTACTGAATACAAGCATGTGATAGGTGCCTTGCAGTATTGCACCCATTACACTTTCATATATTTCTTATACAGTAAATCGGTTATGGTAATTTATGTATAGTCCACGAGACTCTCATTGGATGACAACTAAGAGGGTCTTTCACTATTTAAAATATGCAATTGACTACAACTTATTTTATGCACCTTTAATTATCGACTTAAATGTTTTATGTGACTCGAAATGGGTTGGAAATCTTGATGATAGGAGAAGTACTAGTGGAATCAATATTTTTCAAGGCAAGAATTTAATATCATGGTATGCCAAGAAATAAGGTGTTGTCTCGCGTTCAACCAGATAAGTGGAATACTAAAGCATGGTTTTAGCTACAACATAGGTTTACTAGATTAAAATGTTAATGAAAGAGCTCCATATTTGTTTTTCATCACCTTCTACTATCTAGTGTGATATCATTGAAGCACTAATCTTAGCCTTAAATCTAGTCTTCCATGCTCGAACAAAGCATGTGGAAATTTACTACCATTTTATTAGACAAAAGATAGTAAATAAAGATATTAGAGTCAACCATATCTTTACCAAGGATCAATTAACATTTATATTTATAAAAAGGCATACTACAACTAGATTTTAATTTCTAAGATCTAAACTCATGGTTTCTAAACTACTCATCAGTTTGTAGAGGGTGTTAGAGTATATACTGACCTAATAAAAAATAAGCTGCAAGAATCTAATAATTAATTGCATAAATCAAGTTAGTTTAGTTATATAGCAACAGATGAAACATCTCCATATTTTTCTGATTCCGTTGAACCAACATATTAATATTAGTTGAATAATTTTATTATACTATTTAACTTTCTCTTGTTTGTTAAATGTAACTCTCTCTCTGTATATTAGGACTATATACAAGGTAAAAAACAATAAAGCTAATTAGTGTAAATATTTTATTTATTATTTTTGTTTGTTTATTTTCTTTATAGGAGTGAATGTTTTCAAGGATGTAACTTTAAATTTTAATAATAATAATAATGATATTAAATAATGTTCTAATAAAAATATAAATATACAACTAATGTTGAGAAAATCTAAATGTATAAAAGTTCTATCGTTTTCAAGATTGTTAAATTTGTTTTATATAATTTTTTTTCTATATAGGAAGGGTATTTTTAAAGTCAACATTGATATTTATCTCTAAAACATTTTAAAGTTACAAATTTTATATAAAATTCATAAAAATTAAATTCTTTTTATATAATTATTATAAAACTTAAACTAAACAAAATAGGAAAGAAATAGATTTATTTAAGCCTGAGACAACTATTAGAGTTACATATTAATTAGTTAAAACACAATTATATAACCCGATTTAACCCGAAGGGTTAACTTAATAATTTAAAGCCTTGTTAAGCTTGTTTTTATTTTGATTTCGTTTGAAAGATAACTTGATTAAACTTGATTGATTAAGTTGATCAAACTAAATTTACATAATATTTGTTCAGCTAAACCTCAATAATTTTATTTTTAATTTTTATTTAAAATGATATTATTTTAATATTCTTAATAAATCATTCAAATTAACATCATTTTATTTTAAAAAAAAACCTGAAACAATTTTCTTTTAAAATTAATTCCATAAATTCACGATCCAAGTCTGGTTATAATATCCGTGCTTTAGAAAAATTAAATAACTATTTGTCAATAAATATTTTTGTTGACTAAAAGTCCAGTCGGTCCCACAGTCACGAGATGTACAACGATTTACCTGCGATACGTGACAAGTACCTCAAAATATTTAAGGGTTCTAAATTAGTATGCAATCGGTTTCGACAAACAGTGAGCAATAGAATCACAGGGCTGTAACATCTCTTCTCACAACAGTCACTAACAAACAAATGACTTGTACCTGACCCGTCAATTATAATTAACATCGACGGTGGAAAAATTGCCGTGACCACAAACTCTCACATCAAGCATTTCACACTATTCAAATCTAGACACTGTACTGTAATCACAGTTAAAGGAAAAAAAAACAAGGACGGTAGATTTAATCATTTATCAACACCTAACCATAGTTAATTTTACCTAACCATAGTTAAACAAAGCAAGTTTATAATCCTCGCTCACCATGTCCTCCTCAACTCCTCAACCCCACGCCCGCTTCCATAACCGTATGCTATGTGCAAACCATGATGATCGGAGAACATCCTCATCACCATCCAAATCCCACCGTCCAAATCCCTCAATGGGACCCATACGATGACCAAACAACATCACCATCACCGTCAACAATCCCCTCTTCTCCATTCACCAACTTCAATGCGCTCGACTCCCTGACGGCCCTTCACCGTTACCTTCCGTCAAACGAGCCAGACCCATCCTTCGAAGACGAGCTAGACTTACCAGTGGATGCGTTCTCATGCGATCACTTCCGTATGTACGTGTTCAAAGTGAGAAGGTGTGGACGTGGTCGGTCGCATGACTGGACTGAATGTCCGTACGCGCATCCTGGAGAGAAAGCTCGGCGAAGGGACCCACAAAGGTATCATTACTCTGGAACGGCCTGCCCTGAATTTCGGAAAGGCGGTTGCAAGAAAGGAGATTCTTGTGAGTTTGCTCACGGTGTCTTTGAGTGCTGGCTCCATCCTGCCCGTTACAGGACTCAGCCGTGTAAGGATGGACCTGCTTGTCGCCGCAGGGTTTGCTTTTTTGCTCACACTCCCGAACAGCTTAGGCTCCTTCCTCAGCCTAGTCCTAAAGGAAACGGATCCGGGTCGTGGGAACTTGATTTTGGGTCCCTGGTTATGCATCCTCTCGACTCTTACCTGACAAAAGCTGGGTCTTTTGTTTCATCTCCAACCTCGATTTTGACTTCTCCGCCAGTTTCTCCACCATCTGATTCGCCACCGATGTCACCAGTCAGTCCACAGGTGATCGGCGGGTCTGGATCCGGGTCTTTTAATTCCATGAGTGAGCTTCTTGCTTCTATGCGGGGATTGCAGCTTGGGAAGATGAAAATAGGTTCTCCTGTTGGTTCTTGGGGGGTCCAGTCCGGGTCTAGATTCGGGTCGCCACGTGGGTCATCGCTGCGACCCGGGTTCTGTAGCCTGCCTTCTACTCCTACTAGAACAATGGCAACTCGGTCTGGACTTGGCCAGTTGGATATCTGGGGAGATAGCAGTACTTGCGAGGAGGAGCCTGCAATGGAGAGGGTGGAGTCTGGGAGAGATTTGAGGGCGAAGATATATGCAAAGCTGAGTAAAGAGAACTCACTGGACCCTGATCGAGTTGAGTCGGCTGTTTCCGGGCCAGATGTTGGGTGGGTTTCCGAGTTGGTGAAGTGAAGTTTCCAAATTTTTGTTAATTTTGTTAATGGGGTTTAATCAAATTCTGTGGCCCATCGATTCTTCTGACTTTTGTGAATATGAAGTTGATGATTTGGTGTAAATATGAAGTTGTAGATGGGGAGAGAGATCTCAATAGTCTCTCCGTTTTGTGGCATTCGAGAGGAGAACAAAGACAAGATGCAAACCTTTTTCTTATACAGAAAAATGAAGTATTTCCCAGGGGCTGCCGGAGAATGGGTAGCGGCTTGTTGATCATTCTGTTTATGAATTGTATTTTGAATTATCATTCTGTCTAATTTCCCGGATATTATTTTTATATCTGTAAGTTGCCCTATGTTTACTATTCTAATCAATGTAATGTTATATCCAGTGAAGTTTATTGCTGTCTTCTACCAGTTTTTCGGCACTGTTCAAGACCCAAATACTGGAGATTTTCTGGACCAGATGGTGGGTGTGGGAAGAAAAATGATGGTGGGAGAAGTTCTGTGTTGTTTGGTCGGAGCTCAATCTGGGCAGCAGCTAGAGTTCATGTGATGGTGAGAGGAAAGGGATGATTTTGTTTCAAATTCCATGTTGTTTCAGGTTTTTCCCCTTGCTGTTCATGACCTCAGCAACATGTATAAAAAGGATGAATAAATCAATGAAAATCAGAGAGTCGTATGTATTTTCAGCCATGAGGAAAGAACACGCAATGGCTACACTACGATTCCTGTTGATTTGTATTTTTTCTTGAATAAGACATGATTTTCATATCCGTGGAAGTAGAGTGTGGATGATGGATGACATAGCAGCAGCACCAGCCAGCCAGCCAGTAGATGACCTTTTCGTCCGAGTTTATCAGCATTATTATTATTGACAAATTAAAGGTGAAATCAATTGCTTTGATTAATTAGGTGTTTGCCCCTTGCATTATCTTCTACGTTCAAAGAACCATATCGGGTCATGTCCAAACAGGATTTGGATGGTTGACGTGGATGTTGTGAACAGATAGAAACCCGTCCTTATCTGCTGAAAATCTTTAAAGTTATCTCCTCGGTGCCACTTGTAATTGAGACCAAATTGCTTTACTCTTGCGAATTTATTTAAAGATTTAATGAAACTCTCTTTCAGTTGATGTGAAAGTTATGGAGACACAAGTTACGCTAAAGACAGGCGCCACTAACTATGGTCTCTGTAGGGCCCCTTGCAAAATAAATCCGGCTGCTGTGTCCGGTTTCGCCGTAGGATAAATATATATATAT
>Ga0325403_1007535_pt1 | contig 10409 bp, 6 predicted proteins | sample PopdelMetagenome_19_FD_205665 | JGI IMG/M metagenome (GOLD analysis project Ga0325403, IMG submission 205665) | Populus deltoides microbial communities from Bellville, Georgia, United States - Xylem-PdKOR-R4 | ecosystem: Host-associated > Plants > Phyllosphere > Stem > Wood/Secondary xylem...
TCTTCGTTAAATATAACATTAAATTGTGGATCATCCATATCCTCAATTACATGTAAATAAAAAAATTAATAGGTTTTTAATAAAATACCATAAATTAAAATAAAAAATATTTAGTAGCAAAAAAAAACAATGAAAGACTTGGAAATAATAACTTTACAACAAACCTGTCAAGACCACAAAGGTGTTTCACTTGTTAGTAACAAATTCAATTGAGATATTCTTTCTAAAGATAGTTATTTTATCGGAATGCATAATAGAAACATTCTCCCTTATATTGAAAGAAGTAAATGATGCCTTGTATAAAACATCTGAATTTGTTTGTTGACATTGCTAAATTATTATCTACGTATCTTTTGTATAGATTTTGCTTTACGTATAATTGTCTGCACAAGTTCTGCTATGCATGAGCTGGAAAAACTAAATATGGATGTCCTGTCATATCAAACATTTTTTTTTCACGTGGTTTCTGACAATTTATTGTTCTTTCTCTATTATTCAAGATTCTATGTTCGTATATTTTTGAATATTATTGCTTGCGTGGTTGATTACCTTCCCAAGATTTGAATTTTAACACTATCACATGCTTCATTTTCACTTGTGAGTCCCCAGGACTTCAATCTTTTTATTGCTTTCTATAAAAAAAGGCATTCATTAGCAGCCTTTGTCATCCTTTTCTCTGTACCATTTATTTTTTTCTTTCCCTACTTTTCTTGTTTTGGCTGATTGTCTTTATTTTTTGCTCATTCCTCTATTTGAATTTTTATTCTGTTAGCCTCCATCTTCTTGTGAACCATTGCTTTGCAATGTAATTTTTTTTTGATCTTTTTTGGGTAATAAATATGCTATTATACAAGGCTACTTTTCCAACTTTTTTTTGTTTGTGCCAGTATTTTAGCAAAGTCACACACCACAACAAGGATACTTGAAAAATTGCCCATCCAAAATGTTGCACTTTATCTTAATTATTTCCGCCAATATTGACAACAAAAATACATATTGAGTTATTTAAACAAACATTCATAAAAATAAAAATATTACATGTTTACGGTAAATAGTTATACTAACTAAAATATTACATGTTTACGGTAAATTAAACAAAGTTCTGCTAACAATGCATTAATACAACAAAATTTTCATCTCCTACCTCCATAGACAAAGTATCTTTACCACAATCAATTTTTGTATTGACAGTTTTCAAGAATGGTCTCCCAAACAATATAGGAGTGCTGTTTGATGAATCACAAGAATCATGTTCCATATCAAGAATATAAAAGTCGCATAGAATGACCAAACTATCAACTTGACTAGGACATCTTCTATCACACCAAGTGGGTAAACAAAACTACGATCCGCAAGTTATATTACAATGCTAGTTTTATTCAAAGGCTCAAGACTAAGAGAATCATAAACATGTTTAAGCATAACACTAATGGATGCACCTAAATCGCACAAGGCCCTTTTGAAACTAGCATTACCAATAACACATGGGATAGTACACGCACCTGGGTCGTTTTGCTTCAAAGGCATATTTTTTTGAACAATAGCAGATACAACTTCACCCATACTTACCATCACAACCTTTTAGTTTGAAAGATCTCTTGGTAGTACACAACTCCTTCAAGAATTTGGCATACTTGGGAATTTGCTTGATAGCATCAAGCAAAGGAATGTTGAGTTCTACTTTCTTGAAAACCTCTAAAATCTCTTTTTCTTTGTCCTCTTTCTTTAGCCTAGAAGAACTCACAGGAAAGGGTGAAATTGTTTTAAAACTGGAATTCATTGAGTGGGGAGTTACCTTTGGAGTGTTGGTTGATGTTTCAATTTGTAAAGGAGGAGGATGTTCCTTCTTTATACTCAATTCGGTTTCCATCTTTTCTTCTTTCTCCATCTCAATTTGTTTCGACCCTTTTTCTTCAAGTTCTTTCCCATTTCGCAACATGATCACACTAACATTCTCTATTGGATTCAATGCTTGGGAGGGCAATTTTCCATTCATTTGTGCTTCCAATTTCCCCACACTTGAAGTTACTTGCCCTATTTGCTTCTCCAAGTTGTGAATATTTGACCTTGTTTCCTGTCGAAAAGACATGACATTTTATTGCAAGGTCACAGTGTTAGAAACCAAAGTTTTCATCATCTCACGAAGATCATCACTAGATGACGACCCCATAACATTGGAGTTTGTGAATGGAGGGGGTTGTCTTGCTTGATAATTCTGTTAGGGCTGAAATCCATGAGGATGGAACTGTCGGCCTTGATTGCCTTGTTGAGGTGGGTTCCCATAACATAAGTTTGGATGATCTCTCCATCCGGGATTGTATGTGTTGGAAAAGGGATCATATTTATGCTAGGACTGTCCGTTGAATCCTCCACCAACTACATGAACCTGTTCAATGTAATCTTCTTGTATTGTTGGGCACATATCTGAGGTATGTCCTTGTAAGGAATAAATGCTACAAACTTTCACCTACTGTATATTTCCACAAGCCAAAGAACACACAAGAGAAGTAAGATCATTGACTTTATTTTCAAGGTTAGAAATACTTACCTTATTTACTCGTTTGTTTGCGAAGTCTCTACGCGTGCCAAATTGTTTCGAGTTGGCTGCCATGTTTGAGATCAATTGGCGTGCAGCCTTGAGTGTCTTATCTACCAATGCCCCTCCACTTGCAGCATCAGTGATACTACGGTCAGTAGACATCAATCCTTCATAGAAATATTGAATGAGCAGCTGATCGGGTATTTGATGATGAGGGCATTGAATGCCCAGTTGCTTAAATCTTTCCCAATACTCAGAAAGTGTCTCTCCATGAGATTGTCGAATCCCACATATTTCTTTCCTTATGTTAGCAACTCAAGATGCTGGGAAATACTTTTCAAGGAAAATCTTCTTCATGGCATTCCACGTTCCAATGAAACCTGGAAGAATAGAGAAAAACCATGCATTTGTTGCCCCTTTTAAATAGAAAGGGAAAGCTTTCAACTTAACCTGTTCTTCGTCAACTCCATTCGGTTTCATGCCAACGCAAACCATATGAAACTCCTTGAGATAAGTATGAGGATCTTCACCTGCAAGACCATTGAATGTTGGTAGCAAATGTATAAAACCAGATTTGAGCTCGAAGTTTACATTATTATCGATGTTGATGCACAATGGTTGATTTTCCATGTTAGGAGCAGTAAGCTCCTTGAGTGTTTGTTGTCGTTCAACACCTTTTTGCATCCATCCTATTTGTTTTTCAGCTGTGTTTTGGTGAATACATGACCGGTTTGTTCTTTGAATGATATTTTAAGAAATTTCTAACCTGTTTTATCAAAATAAGTATTAGGTCTTATTCTCATGTCAATGGACTTATTGTATAGGTCACAAAATGTATGCAATATTTTCTTTGTCCAAGCAGCTTTATCCATAGATTCAGTACCTTTCATTCTATATTTTAAAACATTCATCAAAGCTTGATAATATAATTCAAAGAGGTTAACAAAACCAACATGTAATATTAACAATAAGACGATGATACTACCTTAATTATGTAATGTTTATGGGAAGGGTCATGAGTGAAAAAAAAAGAAAATTTGAAATCAACTAAGGTTATGCATTGATTATCATTGTAATCAATCCTAGAAATGTGTTACCAACAAGCAACTACTTCTAAAAAAAAATAACACACTACCTATAGAACCTATACAACCAGTCGCCAAACATATTAAAAAATCATATAAATCAATTATTGAAAATCAAAATAGTAATTAAAAATTGACATTAAATTACTATTTCCACTATTTTCTTAGTAAATTTGCATTGAGAATGGACTAATACGTTGCCCTTGTTGTCGTGACTAGTTTTGATTTATGGGTAGTTGAATTTTTTATTTCTTCTTATCTTCTTTTGTGGTTTCATATTTTTCTGGGTTTTTGCTTATAAGCTGTTTTTTTTTTTGTATGTTTGAAGGGAGGTTCATATGGAAAAATTCAATAAAATAAATAAGGAATATTGTATCCTAAGTAGGTTCATCAGGTTTCTAGTCATGTATTGTGATGTTGTATACTTACTTTGTGTTATGGAGAAAAAATGGTCTTATATACCCCTTATTTCCTTTTTAGTAACTTCAAGATACTTGTAAGAGCGACAAGTTCTTCTTGCTATTTTGCTCTCCTAATTTATATCTATATCTTGTCTTTTTGAGATTATTAAAGTGTTACAAGAAGAAGTAACAAAATTATTAACAAGGGCTTTTGAGTGCTTGCTTTAGCTAAAATTTTGAATTTTAGGTGCAATTCTATGTTTATGCAAGTGTAATTAGAGCTCTTGTAACTCATTTGTTAAAGACATAACATTTTAAAAAATCAAAGTTAAATTATAAACACCTAAAATAGACTGCAATTCTCAATATAAAAGCAGTTTATAAAAAATAGCTTTTTCAGCATTCATAATTGCCTTCACACATAAGTTAATGCAAAAGTAACAATAAATCCAAGCATTAACCCAAATAAAAAATGCAAAGCCATTTTACAAGAAGCAGAACCTAGGTAACCTAAACTAATGCAAAGCCATTTTACAGGAAGCAGAACCTAGGTAACCTAAACTAATCAAACAAACAAAACTACATCACATATAAGTTAACTAAAAAAAGATTAAAATTTCAAAAGAAAAAAGTAACTACCTTCAAGAATAGGTTTCAATCAAAAAATTAATTAAACAAATGATGTAACTTAAACAATATGTTTCAGTTGCATGCTTCTAATACAATTTGTTTAAGGAAAACAAACATGACTAAACAAACATAAATTATCAGTAATGATAATTAATTAGAAGAAAAATAATTAATCAAGCATTACATAAATTGAAATATGTAGTTAATTAAAACAAATTTTTGGATGGACAGGAAGAAACTCATGGTCTATGTTGAAACCATCTATGTTTCCCAAACCCTTACTTGTTGTCTTTTTCAGTTAAACCACATATATTTGCGGTTTATTTATGAAAAAAAAATGGAAGCATTGTCAGAAAACATCATAGACAAATCTAAGTAAAATATCATTTAATTTGAGGAAGATTGAAGAAGAGGGTGAGGGGGCATGATATTAGAAATTGAAAAAAATAAAAAGAAAACCATTTCAGAGCTTATTCTTTGATGAATAAGTTAGAAGATCATTGAATGTTATCTCATTTACAACAAATACAATGATCTTTTCTAGAAATCTTAAAGTAATAAAACGAGTGCAAGCAAAAGAGATTTTGAGAGGAGAGAAGAGAAGTGAGGGGATGAGGGCTGGAGAAATCTCAACACTGTTGGTAATTTTTTTTTATTGGTGGAGAGGTGAGGGAGACAACAAAAAACAGGTCTGGATAGCTTATAAGAAACTGAGGTTGAACCTTGGTTTCTGATGGGTTCCACAATTACAAAAGTGTGGTTTAACCCTATCCAAACATAACAAATCTGTGTTCCAACCCAACCTCAGTTGCACCCACAAAACTAAACACCCTTTAAAAGACTTGGATTATGCAATGCTGCTTCACTGTTTACACCTCATTTCTTTTTCTTTTGTTTTTTTTCTTATAAATTAGTTCTTAATTTTTTTTTCTCTTGTTGATTTGGTATTTTCTCTCTCTTTCCTTTTCATTTTTCTTTTTACAAATTGGTCATTATACTTTTTCCCATTTTGATTTGATTATTTTTGGACCTGATTGTATGAGATAAAGTTTTTGATTTAATTATAATTTAAATGCTATATTAAAAAAGTTGTTAATTACTATACAAAAAAAAATCAAGGTTCGCTCCACCCACTTCATTTTTCATAAGAGGTGGACCCTTTTTCTTTCTTTTTTTTTTATATAAAAAATTATCTTCCAATTTTTCTTCTTTTAATTGAATGTTTTTTCTTCTTCTTTCAAATTCATCATTCAGTATTTTGTTGGTTTTGAATTGGTCATCATAATTTTTTTTTCAATTTGCTTTCTATGAAGTCATTACATTTTCAAACAAACATCTCGACATTTGGTTGATGCTCAATTTTATAAACGTCTCTTTTTTATCATATCATTAAATAAAAAAATAAAGTATTTAAACCCAGTGGAGTCCATAATCCGGGTTGCGGGTTTGACGAATTAAGCCACGAAACCTGGATAAATCAAATATGTCGCCATCTCGATATTAAAAAAAAATTACATCATCTTGAATTTTTTTTAAAGCCAAACCAAGCTTTTATTGATCATTTAGGTTGCTTTTGAACACACTAAGTCAACCTGATCACATAGTGACAACTCCTATATGAGTTAATTTTAATTTTAAACCCGAGTTAGACAAGAAGTCAGGTTGAGATATTTCAAGTTTGACCCTCTAGATTGGAGTTTAATAACAAAGCCAAATAGTTAATTTGTTTTTAAATTCCACATTTCAATTTTTTTTGAGTGAATTCTTTTTGCCTTTTTATCTTTTGATTTCATCATTTAATACTTAGTTGATTTTGAAATGGTCTTCATAATTTGTTTCGATTTACTTTTTATGAAGTTATCTCAGTCTTAAACAAAAGTCCTAGTATTTGGTTGGTGCTAAATTTTATGAATGTTTATTTTTGTTATCATATCATTAAGTAAATAATAGTTAAAAAAAAACAAAGCATTGGCCAAATAGTTTCTCCACCAGATTCTGCGTATATATAACTCCAAGATGTAAATCGATAAATTTATGCATGCATCTAATTAAACAACCCAATAACCATTGTGTAACGTAATGAAAAAAATAAATTCATCAACAATAAACAATAATGAAATTAAGAAAACCAAGTGAAAAATAAAGATCAAGATATCTTACAACGCAACACGGGTAATTTACCTAGTCATGTTTAATAAATTCCTCTATCAAAATAAATTTGTAATAGAAAAAAAATATAAAATTTATAATAAAAAGCGACACACACATAAAATTTATTAAACAGTAATTATAAAAAAAACAATGCAAGGCTGCACGTAACACATAAAATTTATTAAATAATACTTAAAAAAATAATGCAAGATTGCACATATGAAAAATCTTATAAAAAAACCAATATTAAAAAAAAAATTAGTCTTTATAAAATTATGAAAAAACCATAGATGAATCATACTCACCTCTCTTAAAACTACACACACCTAGTATCTTTTAAAAATAATCACAATCTAATTAAAACATAAATAAAAAATTTATTTGAAAAAATATACACAAATAATACATTATTTTTTAAAAACTAAAAAAAAACCAGGCTAGACGCTTGTGGGCCTGGTAAGCCAAGCCCAGCTTACCACGCCTAGCGCTTGGCATAATGAAGCAACGGCCTGTGCTCGGGCTTGCAAAGCCAGGCCCATGCATAAGCTTTTTTTTAATGTTTTCGTCCACCCCAAATATATATATAAAAATGATGCGTCGCCTGTTTCAATTCAAAATTCAGCCACTGTGGTGGCCAGAAAAACGAGGTCCGTCGTTTTTCACCCAAAAATCTCATTTTCAACCTATTTTTGATCCAAAACACCTAGAGAACACCATAGAGATCTTGTTGAACCAATCCATGGCCACTAAAAAGCCATAAAACCTCCCAAAACCCTGAAATCCACTAGGAACAAAAATTCTTTTTAAGCTTAGATATGTTGTTTTAGGTGTTTTCAAGGTAAAAAAAAACACTTGAACGCAATCCCCCTCATCATATTAAATATTGTGACACAAAAATCAACTGTTTTGGTGGCCAGAATTTTCCCTAACGCTAACTTTCTCGCTCTAGGCTGGAATCCGACAACTCCCTCTCTCTCTTCCCAATAGAAAAGTACTAAAAAATAAGAAAAATAAAGTTAGGTACCAAAATATATTGTCTTGAAATTCAAGGGACCGGTTGTCTTATATCTAAAAAATATGGGGGATTAAAATGAATGTTTCAACAAAACTTTAAACCCGCCCCTTGTGTTACCTGAGATTTTCACTTCAGTCTCTTAGCTTTCAATTCAATCCTCTCCTCTAAAAAAATATGCAATTAGGGGATAATTTAAGCTTCAAAGAGTCAAATCACACAAAATAAAAGTTTGAGGATTAAAGTTGTCATAACCCATTTTTTTTGGTTATTCCCATATTCATTTCCTTTTCTTAAAAATAAAACTACAACAGTGCCGTTTTGAACGGCATTGTTCTCCTTCTTCCCCTGCATATGCAGAGGCAAGGGAAGAATATCTTTGCTACCCTGTATTTTTCCCCCTTTTTTTTTTCTCCTCACTTGCCCAAACCTTGACAAAACCCATGCCCCTCACCTGCCACCAAACAAAAATGCAGAGGGGACAAGCCCTGCGAGCGGCCTTGAGGCGGCTTCCCAGTGGCCGCCAGGCTACCTGCTACCCCTGTGCCATGATTAGACAAGGATGGTAGACTTCTCTCCCTATTTTTTTCCCTATAAATACGATAGAAACAGAGTAATTGGTGGGTGGGGGGGTGAAATAGAGGAATAGAAGAGAGAAAAGAACGGAAAACATAACAAAAAAAAAACAAAAGAAAAACATAGTGAAGGTTGAGAAAAAAAACAGAGGGAACCAAAAGACATTTTCACGGTCGGAAAAAAAAACAGAGGGGGATGTCTGTTTGAGAACCAAAGGAGCTGAAAACAAAAAAGAATAGAGAAAGGAATATATGAGCAGAGGAAACGAATAGAGAAGAGAAGATTTGAGCAGAGGAAAAGAACAGAAAAACAAGAAACATAAGAGAATAGAAGAACAGTAACCTCCTTCTCTTTTGGTCTCTCTCTCCGCTGTTGGATGCAACACCGCCACCTTGAGGCACCGTCAACAACTTAACTATCCGCCTCTCGCCATCTTCTTCCCTTTGCCGGTTGCACTGCAACAATCTTGAAGAATAAAGAAGAAAACAATGCCTCTGCACAGAAAGAAAAAATAGCAACAACAATTGGTTGCTTCATCGTCGCTTGGAACCAACGCCCGATCATCTCCACCGCCACCGGCAGCATTGTTAGCAACCGCAGGTCAGCCCTCCTCCCCTTCCCTTTCTTCTTCTTTATTCCCTAGCTGCTCCACTGTTCTGCATGAACAGTAGAGAGTGAATTAATTCACTCTCCACTGTTCACGTTGCATGTGAACAATGGAGAGCTGCTCCACTATTCATCGGGCCGGTTTTAGACAAAAAAAAAATTCAAAAATTTCAAAAATCTTTTCAAAAAATTTATGATTTTTCACATTTTATTAATTTTGCGTAATATTGGTTTGTACAAATCTGGTATTAAAATATCTAGTTTTCTTCGAAATGTTAAAACAAAAAAAAATTAAAAAAAAATCTTGTTTTCATGCATACAACTAAGTCTTTCAAAGAATTTTTTTTATATCATATTTTCATAAAATAAAAACAATTCAAAAACATGTTTTAGCATGCATTTTGGCTTTATATAACCAGTTCATTAAAGTCACGAGAACTTGACTAATATTTCAAAATTTTCAAAAAAAATATTTCATTTTCTTTTAATATTAAAGATTACGAACTTACACGTAAGACGTATTCATGATATTAAAAATATAGTTCTTTTATGTATAGACTTTAGAGCGGTTAGGTTTTACCCATTAAGATAAGAATCTCCTTACCGAAGAGAACTTTTCTTAAACCGTAGATGGACCAGCAATTGAAAATACAAACAAGACCTTAGATTTCTATCAGACAATTAAACAATACAACTTACCTTAGGTAGGATGTATTTGGGGTGCTAATACCTTTTTTTTACGCAACAGTTCCCGTACCCGCTCTTTGAGACCAGTTAGGGCTCTTAGTGACCAAAATACTAGGTGTCAGCTTTTATTTCCTTTCCCACTGATAAGAGACAAGAATTCCTTGTCTCCCCATATTTGCCAGATAGACACAATACTTAATAGTGGATTGATCGCCGAGACGCCGCACACATGCGACAAAAGTGAAAATTAATAAAAAATACATTGCTCGTCGTCCACCCTAAATATTAAAAAAAAAACGATGCGTCGCCTGCTTCAACCCAAAATCCAGCCACTGTGGTGGCTGGAAAAACGGGGTATTTCGTTTTTCACCAAAAAATCTCATTTCCAACCCATTTTGACCAAAAACACCTAGAAAACACCCTAGAGATTTTGTTAAACCAATACATGGCCACAAAAAATCCGAACCCCCCTAAAACCCGAAATCTACTCGGAATAAAAATTCTTCTTAAGTTTAGATATGTTGTTTTAGGTGTTTTCAAGGTAAAAAAAAAAGCACCTAAATGTAACCCCCCTATCATATGTAACCTTTTAACATAAAAATCAACCATTTTGATGGCCAAAATCTTCTCCAACGACCGCTTTCTCTTTCTAGACCGAAATCCAACGACTCCTTCCTTCTTCTCCCAACAAAAAAGGACTAAAAAAAAGGAAAATAAAGTTA
>Ga0325403_1007537_pt1 | contig 10409 bp, 5 predicted proteins | sample PopdelMetagenome_19_FD_205665 | JGI IMG/M metagenome (GOLD analysis project Ga0325403, IMG submission 205665) | Populus deltoides microbial communities from Bellville, Georgia, United States - Xylem-PdKOR-R4 | ecosystem: Host-associated > Plants > Phyllosphere > Stem > Wood/Secondary xylem...
TGTGTTTTTCTATCCATTTTATTTAAAATGATATAATTTCATTTTAAAATTATCCCCAAAATATATTTGTTTTTATGTATTTTTATTTTTTTCTTTAATTAAATATGTTTTTATCCATTTTATATTTATAATTTTTTTATTGTAAGATATTAAGCATACGACAACTTAAATGATCCCGTGTCCATTATATATATAGGGCATGTTTAGAAGTGTAATAACCATAGTTTTGAAACCCGGCCCGGCCGGTCGACCCGGGCCGGGTTGAAGAAAAAACAGGAAAAGAAAAAACCAAGCTGACTTGGCGGGTTGACCCAGTCAAGACCCGGTTGCAAACCCGTTGACTTTTATTTTTTTTACTAAAACGACGTCGTTTTGATTTTAAAAAAAAGAACTGACCCGGTCGACCCGGTCAAAACCCAGAACCCGGGCCTTTGACCGGGCCGGGTCTTAAAACTATGGTAATAACAGTTGTTTTTCAAAGTATTTTTGGCTTAGAAATACATCAAAATAATATCCTTTTATTTTTAAAAAATTATTTTTGACATCAGCATATCAAAATGATATGAAAACACCTAAAAAAATTAAATTTTTTTAAAAATACTTTTAAAACACAAAAATAAACAATCATTCCTAAAATGATAGTTAAGCTATTAACATAAAAAAGAAAGATGCTTAAGCATTGTTTGATTAGGTATAAAGAAGATTCGATTGTGTTCTTCAACTTGGGAAATAAGTCAGCATATCTCCATGAAACACTCTTTAATATTAACGAGCATGGCTAAAGAAGAAGCATCCAAAATTGAAGGGATTGTTACTCTATGAAAAGGATCACATGAATGGAACTGAGCACCGAAAGCCAAATGGATACAGCAACTACTTCCACCATGTGAGATGGCGACTTTCGCTCTTTTTATCTATATATGTTGCCAAATCTAGGAGAGAGTGATGACGAAGTCTTTATTAGAGAGAGAGAGAGTGAAAAATTCTCGACCGACACCCATTTGACGTCAAGAGTATGCTTATTGTTATTTTTTTAAATATTTTTTATATTAAAATATATCAAAATGATATTTTTTTATTTTTAAAAAATTATTCTTGAGATTAGCACATCAAAACAATCCAAAACATATAAAAAAAATTAAATTTTAACAAAAAAATAAATTTTTTAAAAACACAATTTACACCGCATTCCAAAACAAGCAAGTATGAACCACCGGTCAGACAACCTTAAGTTTGGTAGTTCTAATTATAGTATAAACCACTGGTCAAACAACCTCAAGTTTGGTAATTCATTGAGAGGTATGTTTGGTATTATAATATATGATAATTTTATATATAAAAAATTATTTAAAATATATTAAAATGGTTTTTCTAAGTTTTTTTAATTTTTGATATTATAATATTAAACTCATTAAAAAAATATTAAATTTAATATTTTTTTAGATAAAATATAATTTTAAAACATATCCAAAACAAAAATTACCACACTTCCAATCACTCACTTAAATTGTGGCAAAAGAGATTATAGTAAATTTTTAAAAAATTTACATCAACACATAAAAAAAAATTATTTAATAACACTAAAAACAATTAATTTAAAGCATAAAAAACTTAATCTTTTTAAGAAGTACAATGTGATTATAAAAAACAAACAGATTCTTCATTAATTATATGAATTTTTTTAAAAATGTCCTTTCAAGATAAAATTCAATATTTAAATTATGAATTTAAATATAGAAAAATACATCCTGAAAAGTCAGTTATATATAACATGTATGGATCAACATCATAATCTTGACCCGTCAGAGCCAATTCTGCTATATATTTTACACATAAAAAAAAAAAAAAAAAAAGAGTTGTTCCATATAAAAAGGTAACAGCTAGATAGAAGTGGAGGTGTGCAAATAATGCTGATTGCAGAATCAGTGGAGGAGATGCTCGTCTTGGGAGAAAACATTAATCATCGCGGTTTGATGATAACAGCCAGGCACATATTTCCCTGTTTTTTACCTCTTCCAGTCAACTTCTTATTTTTCTAATACTTATTCACGCATTACATAATCATTGCCCAACCTATCTTTAAAAATATATATATATATATATATTTATTTATTTATTTTTATTTTTTTTCATGTGGGTATTTTTTTTATGTGGGTATCTGGATTAACTTACGAGCACCTCGACTAATTCCACGGATCCTAAAGTTAAAGATCATGTAAGCCTTCAGTGATCATTGTATTAACAACCACATAACTTGAATTTGAAACCATAGAAGAATAATCATTTTAATTCCAAGTTTTTATTACGGGCTTGCAACTAAACAGTATTATAATAAAAACAATATTATTATAGGGCTAGGACCTTGCCCAATTTTCCACCTAATTAATTTACATAATAGGAGTAGCTTAACATTAGGTTATCCACTTTCTTTTTTTTTCTTTTTTTTTAATTTTAATATGTTGATGGTAGTTGTAAAGCTCAATTCAAGAGTTCAAAACCCAGGTGAGTAAGATTTCTCTATATTATATTATTACTATTCAATTTACAAATCATTAGACACTTGTAAATAAAATCTGAAACTACCTCAATTGGGACAAAAATAAATAAAAAAACTAAACTAAAACAATATTAATTTAGATAAAATTAATAAAAAAATGAAATTGATTTAGCTGGATTTAATTAGTTTAATATATTCAAAATAGTTTAAAATAAAATTGAGGTTTCACATCATCAGGTGAGTTGACCCGTGAAAAACAAGTAGATTTTAATAAGTATGATGTGTATATGGATGGAATAGTTGATTATGCCACTTATTTGTTTTCGTGCAAATAATTTGTTGGGAAATGGAAGGCACTGAGTTTTGCTTTTCAGTATTGAGATTGCTTCTAGGAAAAGTGTTGTCATGTAAAAGCTGTCAGCTTCTTTTTTTTTTCTTTCATGTGCTGAAGCCCTTTAGAGTATTCTAGATGATTATTTTGTACTTGAACTATATTGCAGGTGAGATTAACTTCTTTTTTAATATATATATATATAAACATTTAAATATTATTAATGATTTTTTAATAAAAAAATAACTAATATAAATATTATTTGAATCAATTAAAAAAATAACTTTAGTCAACCAAGTTAACATGTTAAACCTACTGTCTGGATTATAAATTTAAAATAATTTCATAAAAATAAATTGAAAAAAATTATAAAATTTATTTTTCAATAAATTTTATATTGAAGAATAAATTTAAATTAAAAAAAACCATAGAAACAAAAAAAACAAAAAATATTATTATAGTGAATAATATTATATGAGGAGGGGTACAACAAATTATAAAAAAAGGGAAAAAAAAATACTCCTTTAGATTTTTTTTAATTGTTAGTTTACATATCACATAGTATTTCCCCCAACTTTATAGTTTCCTTTGATTCTTTCTGCCCCCAACTGAGGTCAATTCAATGCCCGTTTGGTACTGTAGCAATGGCAAGATGCAAACACTGAATTAAAGTGTTTAGTTAATACTATCCATATTTTTTTCATATGGATTCCATTCAAAAACCAAGGTCGGATCTCAGTTTACGAGAAATGATTTTTATCTACTTCTCCTTCTCTTCTACATGGAGAGTGTCTCCACTGTTCTAGTTGGATCGAGTCCGGTCCAAAGCTAAATATATTAAATCGGGTCCAACTCAATAAAATAAAAAAATTAAATTAAATTTTTTATTTTTAATTGTGTTTTATTCGAAAAACTAGTGTTTCATATTATTCGATGACACTATATAAATTAGAAAAGGATCGCTTGATGAGGTAACATTTGTAGAATTTGATCGCAATCATAATTTTATTCCTGATGATATTTTACCTGATGTTGTTGCGCGCTTACAAAACCAATGAAATTATAGTCCTTGTCGGATGTATTTCATACGTGATGGAATTGTAGATAATTTAATGGAACAATAAAAAATATTTTATATTAAGTATTATTCATTTCATGATCTAATAGCACTAGTTAAATCTACAATATTTAAATTAAAAACCATCAATATTAATATATATTCTTTAAAATTATTTTATTACCTCAATTTGAAAAGCATTCTTAATCAAACACATTAAATTACTTTTTGTTCAACCTCAATTTCAACCACAATTTCAACTAAACATATATAAATATCAAACCAACCTCAACCAAAAGTATTTTTTATAAAATAATTTTTTTTTCAAATCACAACCACAATAGCTACCACAATAACAAACACAATTAAATCTATAAAACAAGCCTTGTGATAAATCTATTCATGAACTTAAAAAAAAAATAACAAACCATATGCTATCTGCTTTCTGATAATCTAGCGACCAGAGGTTGCCAAAAAAATAAGGTCTCAGTTTTTTTTACTTAAAAACTCATTTTCAAATTATTTTTTTTCAAAAAACCTAGAAAACACTCTAAACATTGTGATAAATCTATTTATTACCTTAAAAAACAGCTCAAAAAATCAAAATTAACCTGGATCAAAAAACATCATCTTTATCATATTTGCCTCCTCAAGTAAGGAGGAGGAAAAAAAAAACACTCAAGTGAAACTATCCCTATGAAATAGAATCCATTGACATTGATTTCAATCATTTTAATGGTCAGAATCGTTTTTAACGACCACATTCTCTTTTTAAGCTGGAATTCAATAGTCCTTTCTCTCTTTTATCACAAAAAAACTAAAAAATAAAGTAAATGAACTTTGGTACCAAAATTAAATTTCTGAAAATTAAATGGACCGATCACTTATAAACAAAAAAAAAAGAGGATCAAAATAAACTTTTAAAATGAAATTTGAAGTTGCCACCTATTTTACTTGCTATTTTCACTTTGATCTTCTAATTTTCAATCCAATATTTTTTTAAAAAAAGATAATTAGATGATAATCTGAGTTCAAAAAGCCCCAATTGTAAAAAATAAATAAATTGAAGATTAAACTTAAAAAATATATTATTTTAATCCATAATAATTTAAGAAAAAGTAAATAGTAAAAAATGTTATGCTACAATGATTTCTTCACACGGGCTTAGTTTCTTTTAATTTGTTTGTGTAATCAACCATAATAAAATTCCTTCGTTTGTTTGGCTAGCCGCACACCAGCACCAAAAGTCAAGGCTGGAATTTCAGAAATGGTAAGCTAAAAAAAAAAAATTGGGAAATGCCAATAAAACCAAGGGCATTTCAGTCTTACTGGCTCCTAACAATTATAGCGGTCCATCCACATTTAAAAGGTTCACATTCCATTTCCAGCGGAAAACTATATATGAATAAATTAATTATATGTGGTTTTTAATATTTCTGAATTTAGTTATTTAACCTCTATACTGAAATTTTGAGCATAACGACCCTTACACTTGTCAAAGTTGGTTGGAAAATGGTGTTTTTAGCTCTTTTTTTAATTATTTTTTTTCCAAAAAAATCTTGATAACATTCCAAAAATTGTTTTCGTTTGTTTAAAAGCTAAATTATTAAGCTATAAAACAAAACTTTTGGACTTTGAATATGTTGTTTCTTTGTCCTATAAAAATAATCATTTTTTCCTCATTTAGTTGTCCTAAACTGCACGTTTCTTATTGAAAATTCAAAAAAGTAATTATCTTACTTTTTTTTTTTGTTTTGTCCTTCATGAAAATAAAATTTACACTATTCTAATTTGATCATATTAATATTTAATTTGAAAGGACAATCCCATGAAGCTAATTAATGTATCTATATGTTTTGTTTATATTTTTATTTATTTGGATTCTTATTTAGAAGAATCATAGATGAAGTCATAACCCCGTAATCTTGAATTCAGTTAAATATTGAGTTTAAATATATATGAGTTTGGCAATCTACCAAACCCAACATCTATGAACCTAGTCAAGCGCCGAGTCCACATGCATATAAATATATTCTCTCTAATTAAATTAGAGATATTTTTTTTGGTGAAGTCAAAGATATTTTTCTTTGACATGGATAAGGTTGCAATGTGATTGAGAAAAAGGTAAGAAGGATGGGCTATTAAAACATGTTGGAGCCTAAAAAGAAAAGGTTCTCAATTATTATTTCCCATGACATATTTATTTTTAGAGTTTTTCTAAAATATCAATGTATTTTTTCTCATATAGATACTATTTTTCTAAATACTAAAATGACTAAAATACACATAAAATCAAAGAAAATTAAAGCCATTGACCAAGTGTGTTTGTGTCTTTTTATCTTTTTAAATAGAATAAGGAGACTTTTGTGCCATTGAAATCAAGAAAAAATAAGGCATGTATGTATGGGAATTTTAATCATTTCACTTGGTTTTTCTTTTGTTATTTCCATATTTATGAAGGGTGTTCTAGTCCTTTTACATTGAATAATTGATTTTTAAATTTAAAAAACAATTGGCGCATGCTCTTTAGTCAACGCTTGTGGTGCCTCCCGTTGGCAAAACTTGCTCTTTCATCATGTCGTTGAAAGTACCACTGCATTCTTTTTCTTATTGAGAGATGTATGAGAGTGGAGTATGGATAGTTTATCACCATTGGTTGTTTTTTCTTCCTTTTCTTTTCTCTTTTCTCTCTCAAAAAGTACATCTAAATCCTCTTTATTTTTTGTATTTCGATTTCAGTCCTTATTTTTTTATTTTTTATTTTTATTCTTGGCCCTTTTTTAAAATTCTTGTTTGTTTTCAATTTAGTTCTTCAATTATATTTTTTTATTTATTATTTTTTCAATTCAGTCCGTATTCTTTTGATTTCTAAGTTTTTTCCTTAGCCTTTCTATTAAAGTTTTATTGGTTTTCAATTTTATCCTTCAATCAAAGTTTATGGTGTATTTTGTTTTTCAATTTTTTTTTCCTTTTTTGTTAAAGTTCTTTTCTTTTCAATTTAACTCTTCAGTAAAAAAAATTGGTTGTCCTCTATTTATTTTTATTTTATTTTCAAGCTCATTCTTTTAATTACATTTTTTTTTTGTTTTGGATCCTTTTTTGTGTAATTAATTTTTTTTCGATTTTATCCTTCAGCATTTGATTTGTTGAGGAACTAGCTTTGCAATTTTTTCATTTATGATGCTTTCAATTTAATAACTTGGGTTATAGGTTTGAAAAATTAACAAGGGTTGATATCATTTTTTTTGCTCATCTTCTTTTATGATTTCATAGTTCAACATTGTTCTTTTTTTTTCAAAAAATTATTTACTCTGTGGTTTTCTTTAATTTTTTTCTACCAAGTTGACATGGTCTTATGACTTAGGCAATGACTTTTGTAATAACAATAGGATACATGTCCATCATGCTAAGCAGGGTTAACTCGAAAAAATTTTTCTGTCCATTTTTTATCTAATTTTTCACTTCCAAGCTATCATGATTGTTTTATATATAAAAACTTAATCCATCTATTATTGTTGGATTTTTTTTCTATCATCTAATTAAAATATAATCAACTTAGTAAACCCGATCAGGCTCGTAATCCAAGCCATTTGTTTTTCTTGTTTCTTTTAAATGTGCTTACGACAACAATACTATACAAACTTTTTTCTTTTTTTAAATAAATCTAATTTTGGTTTTATTTTAATGAATATCTTTTTTTAATATGTATTTTCTTTTAAATATATTTTTTACTTTATGTTTCAATTAATATCCCTCCTTTATGATTTTTTTTTATTTTACTTATTTAGTTTTTTTAATAGAGTTTTTTTTTAAATTGTTTTATGTGGATAAGATTTTTGAAGATATTATTCTAATTCATCTATAAATTTCTTTTTATGTTTCACGTAGATGAACTTTATTTTTAAAAATAAAAAATATATATTTTTAAATAATATTTATAATATATGCAACCTTGCATAATATTATTTTCCCCTTTTGTTTTATTTAATCAATTTCATGTGTTTGTCTATTTCTATTATCATTTGATTGAAAAAAAAATGAATTTAATAAAAAAATCAATATACACAACCAGGTAAGTATCCAATATTTTGAGATCAAATATCTTGATCTACATCCATCTCTTGATTTTTCTAGTTTTACTTTTAGTTATCGTTAATGACTTTTTATTTATTTATTTATACAAGTGGTTATCGATTTATTTAATTAAATACTTGCATAAACTTTTTAATTCACACTTAGAATTTTTTTATGTAAATTGAACATGAAGGGTCAATTAACATAAATGCCTTTTGTGATTATCTATTAGAACGGGTGCCTCTGGCCAGTGTTTATAAGGGGGATCACATTAAATTAACATGGTTGAATATAAATTTTAAGACCCTCAACAGATATGACAGAGGACTAGTTGATTATGTATGCTCGAGTATACATATTATATATGTTTGAAAGTCTTATTTTCACGAGCTCTACTAGAATGCAATACTTTTGTTCTTTTTGGGTCATTTATAATGACAACTGGGGGGCATGTTTGCATATTTATACTGACAACTACGTAAAACATGTCTAAAAAAAAAAGATAAATTACCGGGGTATCTATTATTTCTTCATGTATAATTATTTTAAATTCTATGATTTTTAGAATTAATGACATTTCAAATACTAACTTAAAATTATCAGTGTTGATTAATATAGCTTTGGTCATGAGATCATACTCATATTGGACGTCTAGTAAGTTGGGTAATAATATGTTTGACACTGTCATTCAAATGTCGCTATCCATTTGTTCTAGGTAATAATAAAATAAAATTAATTTTAATCAACATATTATTTATATAAATTGAATGCAAAAAATATACTAGATTTATGGCTTGTCATGTTAGAAGGTGTGAGATTAGACATTTCATGATAAATCTCACTCATGTCTATGAGTTCTGTCAGGATGAGTTGGACGCACATCAACCACATCAGGTAATGGTTACAAATGTATTGTATTTTTTTTGTTATTTGAATAAAAATTATTTAGTTTTAATTTGTTATCTAATATAAGTCTTTCATATGTTTTGATTGGTTATATGGATGTCATATACAAAGGACTTGATACTTTAGCTTTGCCTATATGCCGCGAGGAATCTGACCTTTAGTTAGCACAAGTCTCGTTGTACTGCTTCAACATTGTTGAGATGCATTGCTTAGATTGGATAATGTGACAATTTGAACTATCTCAACATATACCGGATTATGTTGATATCAATGACGAGTTGCATAATAGTAGTCATTAGGGTAAACGCAAAGGAAAGTGGTTGGTGATGCTATGAAAGATCGTGTTTTTGAGGAGCTAACATCTGATGACTAATGTATATACTTATATGAGATGATATTTGTCCATTACAAGTTGTTTCATTATATTTTTCCGGTCACATTTCTCGAGGTATCCATGCAATCTAATGCATTATGCGCTCCGATATTCAAGATAGAATCGACTGGTATGCAATGTTGTTTTATATATAATATTTATTAAATATTGTTAATATTATTATGGATGATGACTACAAATTAGTTTTTTATGTATATATATTGATTCATTACTTGATACGAGAAGCTTGAAAAACAACAATGACTATTCATGAAGGTGTCAATGAGATGTAGTATATTATGACCAACACTACACTCAATTTATGTCATAATGGATTTTAAGAGGTTAGGGAGGTTGAACGTCTTGAAGTGACATTAACAAAATATTAGATTGTTTATTGTGAGAGTAATAGAGATGTTGGCCCATCCATGAGTATCCTATGCCTGCTCACGAGCGTCCCAGGTCCATTCACGAGCTGTGATGATATTGGTCCTCCTCACACCTATATGGATGTTATAGACTTATTCTCGAGTTGAATGAGTTAAATTGATTCTCTAGACCCGTTCACAAGTACTTCAGGACCTTCCATGAGATAGGACGATTATTAGATATAGTTAGATGTTTTTATATATTATGAAAATTATGAATAAATCTATAATTAGTTTAATTTTAATAAAATGTTATGTTATGTTAATTGTCGGTCTAATTTTATTATTTATAATTGAAAATATTATGTGTTGTTTATATAAATTATGTTTTGATGTTGAAAAACTGGTTATTTGAACTGCATGAATTATAATTTTTTAGGTAAATAGTTAATAATTAAAGAAATTCTTTCAAGATAAGTCTTTTTAGTGGAGTCAGATGTAATATCTCTGCAATTCAAATATCACAAACTCAAATAATGCAATTGACATTTATGGCTTTTGACGAGTCGCTATCTATCGACTTCATTAAGTATGCTAGATCTTAAATAATTTTTGCCAATTCTATTTTATCAAAAAAAATTTCACTGTGCTAAGTAAAAAAAAACCCTCCAATTTAACTGTTCCTTCCAAAATTATCTGCCTCCCCTCTGCAGATAAATATTTCCTTCCTGCTCTTAAAAGCAATGCTTGTGATTCTCATTGGTAGCTTTGAATACAATCAACGGCCCCACCAAACTTACCCC
>Ga0325403_1007539_pt1 | contig 10408 bp, 6 predicted proteins | sample PopdelMetagenome_19_FD_205665 | JGI IMG/M metagenome (GOLD analysis project Ga0325403, IMG submission 205665) | Populus deltoides microbial communities from Bellville, Georgia, United States - Xylem-PdKOR-R4 | ecosystem: Host-associated > Plants > Phyllosphere > Stem > Wood/Secondary xylem...
CTAGTAGAGAAAGAAAAGTTTTGAAGATGTGGACTCATCCGTACAGGAAGAATGACGTGGAGGTCGGAGCAAGGCCTCTGTATCCAATGATGCTCGAAAGCCCGCAGCTCCGGTGGGCCTTCATTAGGAAAGTGTATTCAATCTTGGCTTTTCAGTTACTTTTAACAATCGCAGTGGCAGCCGTCGTTGTTTCTGTCCGACCGATTGCTGTGTTCTTTTCGACCACTGTGGCTGGGTTGGGAGTTTATATACTGCTTATTCTCATGCCCCTTTTTAGTAAGTTTTTGAAACCAATACCATGTTTTAAGTTTATTACTGTTAGGTGGTGAATTTAGTTTTTAATTATGGGTGATTTTGTGCAGCTTTGTTGCCTTTGTATTACTATCACCAGAAGCATCCAGTGAATTACATTCTGCTTGGGATTTTTACCATTTGTCTCGCCTTCGCTGTTGGCTTAACTTGTGCCTACACTGAAGGTAATTAAGTTTAATTTGATTTTGTGTCTCTATCAGTTTAATTAAGTTTTGGAATAGGATATTATTGGTTGGTAGCATACCAACTTTATGCCTGCAAAATTTGAATGTGTTCTAAGAGTCATGGTCTTAGCCTGTAAATTAGAGTTTATTACGATTCTAACGTTACAATCCTAAATTGTACAGTGAACTGAAATGTTTTTAATAAAACTCACAAATAATCAATTTATTGAAAAAATAAGTTGCAACGTGTTTAAAATTAAAAAATTAGCTAGGAAAAAAAATATATCCAGAACAACCGGCCCCATAGAGAACAGGGTATGTAGAATGCTCTGTTTAAATTTCAGCCCTTCGCTATCAGAGAAGTCAAAGGCATTTAGACTTTTTCTCGGACATGTTAGTCCGTCTCATTTTGCGTATGAATTTCTTACTGGGCTTGTGTATACATGACTGAAATAGTGAAATATATTTGGCAACACAGGAAAGGTGATTCTGGAGTCTGTGATTCTGACAACTGTGGTAGTTGTCAGTCTCACCCTGTACACATTCTGGGCAGCTAGGAGAGGCCATGATTTCAACTTCCTCGGCCCCTTCTTGTTTGGGGCAATCATGGTCCTTATGGTATTTTCTTTGATCCAGGTAATTTCATTCTTCAGCTTCTTCTGTTTTCATTATTCGAATCTTGATAACTTTTTTTTTTTTGAATATTTTCATGGCTTTATTTTTGTTTTCTGGATGCAGATTTTATTTCCACTGGGTAGAATCTCTGTGATGATTTATGGGTGCTTGGCTTCAATCATATTCTGCGGATACATCATATATGATACAGACAACCTGATCAAGCGGCACACTTATGATGAATACATTTGGGCGGCAGTGAGTTTGTATCTGGACATCATTAATCTCTTCCTCTCACTGCTAACCATCTTCAGAGCCGCTGATACCTAAGATCACTGTCCAGTTTTTGAACCTAAGATCATTTCTCAGCTTTTGTCTCTCACGCGCATTCATTGAAATCAAATTGTTAATCTTGTAAAAAGCAACTCTCTACTATACTACTTTCTTCCCTCTTTTCTCTTTTCCGCCGCTGGTCTCCTTTGTTTCAAGGCCAGATGTGAATGGCTTTATCACATGCGTATAGATTAGAGTGACTTTTAATCGTAGATTTTTGTAGGGTTTTACGTCACAGTGGCTTACCTTTTACCAGTTTCCTTATTTTGGAAGTTTTCCATTTTATGTTCCTTTACTTCCTTGAAGAGGTCGTGAAGTAAACTGTATAGGACTTAAATTACGATCGAGTCGCGATCTCTTCTTGTCGTTAAAATTATAAATGGATCAAAATGTGAAGGTTCTTTCTAGACTAGCACGAGAAGATGAAATATTTTCCAACGCGTGTGTTATTTTTGACACGTGCGGCTGACTACTTGTTTGCTATATATATGCTACGTGCGCGATTACTATCTAGTATTTTACTATCTCCTGGTGTGGGAAATGAGTTTGTTTATAGTAGAAAGAAACTCCTTAAATTACCTTATGTTTTAATTGGCTTGGGTTTTTCAACTGGCGACTACGTCTGAGAGGACGACGAACTGTGATAATAAATATGCTTTCTCGTCTTACGATGGCTGCTGAGTGATATGTTGATACGGATTGATGACCTGCGGGCTGTAATATAGATGTAGTAGTTTGGGAAAGTACAGGCTCGAGAAGGAATAGCAAACGTACACACGAGGGAACTCATCTAGAGGACGGAATGAAACATAAAGGCTTAAAGCTATGCTTGAAAGGAAAACTCTTTCTCAAGTATATTCCTTGCTGTATTTTTCTTATTCATAGAAAACTTGCCTTGATATTTCTGCATCTTTGGCTTGTTGTTCTGCCACATTTTTGCTTTTATTTTCTCACTGGAAAAACAACCTCTAACCTAAAACAGAGGGCACAAAAATTGACCAATTCGGACAATGTGGATGAATCCCAGGCATAGGAGAAATTTCGAGGTTGGAGAATATCCAGCTGAACTGGACGGTCCGAGGTACCACTGGGTCTTCATTCGTAAAGTTTATACAATCATTGCCATACAACTGCTAGTCACTGTTGCGGTGGCAACCGCAGTTGTTTCAGTCCATTCCATTTCAAACTTCATCGTGCACACTAAGGTGGGGTTGGCTGTCTATATAGCTATCATTGTGATTCCTTTTATTGGTATGTTTGCATATTCAGAGCCATCAATTTCATCTTCACCTTGTTCTCTTTTTTGCTTGACGGGTTGATCTAATGTTTCGTTTGAATCTCTCCCAAAAAAACCACTGCAGTCTTGTGTCCATTATATTACTTTTACCAGCTACGCCCACTGAATTATCTTCTCCTTGGAGTTTTTACCACTGCTCTCGGATTTCTGGTTGGACTTACATGTGCGTTTACCAGTGGTAAGAGATACAAGTCTCTCTCTAGTCTTTGGTGTTCTGCTCATGAATAGAGTTGGGAGTAATTTTGTATGATTAAATCTTCAGTTGTTTGATCAGAGGACCATTACCTAGTACTTCTATATGCTTCAAACTTTTGCTTCCACGTGAGATGGAAATGGTGGGGCAAGTTTGGTTAATGTATTCCATTTTAAACATTGCTGGAAGCAGTTCGAATCACGTAGAAGCCTTGTTTGATTCAATTAGGCTAATATACTATAGGTTCCTGTGCTGGTTGATTCAACAATTGTATCACTGATAATGTGATAAATGATGTGATAACAGGGAAGGTTATTTTGCAATCTGCCATCATAACTTTTACGGCCATGGTTATTCTCACTCTGTACACCTTCTGGGCGGCAAGGAGAGGTCATGATTTCAGCTTCCTCGGGCCTTTCTTGTCTGCTTCCCTGATTGCTCTTCTGCTGTTTGCTCTGATTCAGGTATAAATACTTTCATCTTTGACTGCTTTCTTGAACTCAACGAGGTTGTTTTTCCAACTGATGTTTTATGCTGTTCATACAATGCAGATTTTCTTTCCCTTGGGTCGGATTTCTGTAATGATCTTTGGGTGCTTGGCATCGATCTTATTTTGCGGGTTCATAATATACGATACAGACAGCCTGATCAAACGTTATGCTTATGATGAGTACATTTGGGCTGCAGTCTCGTTGTATCTGGATATCATTAATCTTTTCCTTAGTATTCTAACTGTCTGCAGTGCCCGAGATAGCTAAGGGACATCACTTCTTTATGTATCTAACCTTTAAGTGAATTTCTTAGAAACTGCACACTTAAATTCTCTACTGCAGTAATCTATATAGTAGATTGACATTCGTTCAACTGCTTTTTGGCATTTTTTTTTATGGTTTTGCGATGCAGAAACGGCAATCCAACTCATGGAAAGTCATTAGCATCCATCAATTAATTTTCACACCGTGAGGTAATCCAATTTTTCCAGAACTCATGTATGATGTTGCAGAAGAGCTTTCCAGTACCGATTCTAATAAGATATGCACCACAAGGAAAGAAAATTGCCTAGCAAAATTTAACGAAAGAAATTAGGCAAACCACGATTTTCAGTTAAATAACACCATCTAATATTTGAAGTCAAATTCTCCTTCAACGTGCTTTTTACTACAATACCTCTGCTTCCTTTGCTTCTGTCGAACTGAAGACAGAAAGCATGCACATGTTCCTTTTCTTTCCTTCTCTCCTTACGTTCATTTCTAGTTCCCAGAGGAAACCTCTTTAATTCCTACATTCCACACCTCTCCATTTATATTTCCGAGAAGGATAAAACCAACAACAGTTCCACTATGTTCAGAAGCCTAGCAAATTAGTCAAAAAAACAAACTAACTGCCTTTAGTTATAGTGGAACTCTAAAATTGAAGAATTCTGTTTTTTCTTTGGGACACAGTAGAGAGAAGCCTCGAAACACCTTGAGTCCAGATATCGTGTTCCCTCTGGTTCTTGCACTCAAACTCCACGATGCCTCTAGCTAGTGTTTTCAGTCCAAAGTATCGACGATGATCTCCACCCTCTAACAAGTGTCTCCCTGGCCATGCTGGCATATCCTTGCAAACCTCCAACACAATATCTGCATCTCACAAGACATATCAGTATGAGTATTAGAACTACAATTTGTGGTCCTCTGTAATTGGCAGAAAGGGTAGCAGGTTACTTTTTTTCTTTTTGGTGATAGTCCCTGCAACGTGTCTGCTCTTCATCTTTAGCATCACCTACATTGAGACAACATCATTTCAAGTGAAACAGGTGGGAATCGGAAAGTAATTAATAAAGATTTTTAAACAAAACACTTCAATGAGAAACCTCACCTGGCCTGTCCTGTGTAAGTATACAGAGACAATTTTCCAGTGCAGATCACCTGCAATGACAGTAATGTTAACTGTTTTATTTTGTTTTCTCCAAGAAAGGATATAAAATATAGAACTGCAATCGGAGTAGTTGATGATTTAATATTCAGTTTTGAGGTGATAAAACTAGCCATATTAGAGAAAAATGTTGATGATTATAAATTTACCTTGGCGGGTGCGTTTGAGAAGCTCACTGCCCCTGGCAAGGAATTCTACGCTACAAGCACCCAAAAAATTCTCTCCATTGACAAGCTCACCGCTGTAGCTTCGGTTATGATGTCCATTATTTCCTGCACCACAGATTCCAGTGCATCTCTCTATAGGTATTGCCGCTGCAACATTCAAAACATCCTTTAATGCTCTTGCCTTCAAGGTTGCTGCCCCACGTAGAGCTGCACGATAAAGGAAAATAACCATCCTTGAATGCCTATTTTCGAAGTGCTTTAAGATTAAGGGACTGTATAAGCTGTAACAGTATTTGATGGCCATGAGGTTCATAAACTTCTGTCATAAAAATCATTGAGACTCCCCGAATTTTATCACATTTCCATACCAAAGTAGCTTCTAAAGGATGATCCTCAAGCAAGTCTAAACATCTAAAAATAGATTTACCCAGCTGACCAAACCGGTTAAGTAAAACTTCGCTGAACTATCATAATTTTTTTACTGACAAAATGTGCGCTAGAGACAGCTTGCAGACATATTTTCAAAAATTTCTCGTATACATAAAAGCGAACGTCATTACCAGTAGCTGCAGCTGCTGTAAGAGTGGTGATATCATCATGTGAATGAACATTCACAGCAGAGCTCACTACTGAAGCAAGATGGTCCCGCTCAGCGCCCATAGCCTCAGCAGCCTCCACACACTGAGCAGCCACCAATGTAGCCGCAGATGCCACAGCCATGTCAGTCCTGGCCAATTGCTCATTCCTTCGTGCTGCTGAAGCAGAAGCTGTGGCTGCTGCAATGGCTGCTATGGCAGAAGCCACCGCAGCAACTGAAACAGCTGCATGGAGCTGTGCATTCTGGGCTCTAGTTTCTTCTTTCTTTTTCTCTTTTCTGTCCTTCAACCACCTCCCAACTGTCTTGGATCCACTCGGAGGAGCACCGCTGCCAGGCCCAGCACTGGCACGGCCGCCATTGAATAGGGGGTTTAAAGAGTTGTGAGAACGAAAATACTGCACGGAGAACGTAATGGTATCATCAGTAACAAAAGTGCATGTACAACTAGACAGGTTATAAGTCATGTCATGCCAGCTTAAAACACACTAATTTCTGTTCATTTCCTTGAGGAAACAAAATGAAATATACCGTTCCATCTGAACGGGTGATTCTTTAGGGTAAATGGTGAAAGATTAGAAGGATCAGACTATATAGATCCTACATTTCTTTTGTCAGTGTCCCTAAACAGGAAAAATGTCACTATGGTCAGAAAATTCATGCCTCGAAATCACAAATAAACAGGAATTGCTTACGTATTCTAGAAGTAAAATAAAAGTACTCAACTTCGCAGCATGTCCAAGTCACAGCTTGCTTCAAATAAGCTAGACAAGCAAAATTTATTGGGAAACATGACGAGTCCAATTTCAACTTAATTTGCTTTCTGACCCCACTCCTTCAATCAACCTGCCTAGTTTTTACAAAGGCATCAATTCTCTTGATGGGAAATTTTGGAAGTTTGCGGGTACTTTTTTGACTACCTGGATAGGTCTTCAGAATTTTTTTTCCTTTTCTACGAATGCAACCGATTCAAAGGACAAGGTGAAAAGCTTTTGAAAAGAATCATGCCCTGATGGGGTTCATATGCAAGGGTAAGGAACCAAGAAGAAAAATCATGTATGTCAAGAAAAACATAATCATGACTAAGAAAATATTAACTTCAATGGTTAAGAAAAAACAAAAATATCACTAGAGTCTGCCACTCTCAAATGTGGGAATGGAGTCCATGGATACAGCAGATAATCGTGCCCATGGCTGCTAATGAGTAACAGCTCACCTCAGGTGGCAGCTTTTTTCTTTTTTATGTTTTCTCTCTTTCAGATTATCAGGGAAGACCATAAATTCAACCTAGTCGAGAGACACCTCAAAAATATATCAAGGAAAAAAAAGTGTCATTGGAACAAGACAAAGGCGTCTCTCTCTGTGTCTTCAGAGTGCGCTGGGACACGAAAAAGATCTAGGCGTTATAGGTAGTAGACAGAGTCAGAGAAAGCTGTGCAGTTGGTCTGCTTGTTATCGATGCCGTCTTCCTCTACCTTTTTTTTCTCCTGATTATAAAACTCTAGAATTTTTTATAGGAGGAGAGGTTAATATCACATAAACTACAGCTCACTGACCTCTCATCAACCTCCGTATCCGTGCTTAAAATTTGGAAAAAATGGAATAACATGGAATATCTTTAAGGAAGAAACATGTATACAAAACCTTAACAATGTCTTCAAAATCATCAGAGGGTGAAATTGGGGGGCTGTCTGATTCTGTTAAGTTTAAAGGTCCACTGCTGTGAGAGAGCCTCCCTGAAGCCAACGGTGACACTTCCTACAACATCAAAAATAACTTCATTGTAAAATCATGAACATTAAATAATGTCAGAGGAACATAAAAGAAGAAGGCTTGTCCTTGTAGCTTTTGGAATTATTGCAGGGATTTTTTTTAAATATTTTTTGTTTTTTTAAATTTATTTTTTATATTAACGCATTAAAATAATCTAAAAAATATTAAAAAATAAATTTAAAAACACAATTTTTTTTTAAATTTATATGAAACACAGATTGGGCCGGCGTTCCTAAACGGGGCTAAAGCAAAAGAAATTGTAGGTCGAAACTCTCAAATTTTGAAGGCTGTTATCATATGGACTTACTGATTGTGACATGATACGCTCGAGTAAAAGCTGGGAAGTGGCGGAAGAAGCAAAAGAAAACTGATAATTAGCAGACGGATTGGTTTGAACAATCTCCTCGGTCATCTCACCAGTGACATCTTCAGGTATAGAAGAAGCAGTAGTACAACTAGAGCTACTTGCAGACTTGTTAGAGGCCATGCAGGAGAGAGATTTTGAGACTTCAAGAGCCGAGACACTCCATGACCTTGACAAGAACTCCATTGGAAGTTTTGGGCTCTCTGGCAGCGGAATATTGCTGCAGAGTGGGCTGTAATCTGGCCTGCGAAGGTTGATAAGAGGGATCTCTTCCATAATGGCTGTGGAGTCAAGAAGAGAGTCTGTCTGTGGTTTTGAACTAGCAGCTAGTATTACTTATTTTGAGCAGCAAAGGTGGTAGGGGCTTAGGGGACAGATGCTTTATACCAAAGGGAGGCTATGGTCTATATCTCCCTAGTTGCTTTTTGTAAGTTTATGGTAATGTCTGGACCACAGTAAATAAAGTTTTTCACGTGGCATGATCATTGGAGCCCACTTCTGGGACCTCCATCACTCCTCCATGATTGGTTGAGCTAATTATCTAGATTGTTTGCGATACCTTTTACTATTTTAATTTTTTAAAATTATAACTCATAATTTTTTCATAACCAATATATTAATAGAGATTTTAGTTATATAATATAAAATTATAATGAATATCGATTAACAAAACACCTTTAAAACTTTAGTTTAGTCAATATACAGCACCTAACTAAATTACTAAATATAACCTTAATGGTTGATTGTAACAATTAATTACTAGGTATTTATTTAACAATATGTTCATTACGTTTGAGTGTATTTAAAAATATGTTTACTATAAAAAAAATTAAATTAATATTTTTTTATATTTTTTTTGTTAATACATCTATGATAAAAAAATAATAAATATATATATATTTAAAAAAATCAGTAAAAAAAACTTTTAAAAAATATTTCTCATTACAGTACAAAAAATTGCAATAAAATATGCTTAGTATTTGAAAAACATCTATCACGTTCACGCATTAAAAAGCTTTGAACTATGTGATGATTGGAAATTAAAAATATTAAAAAATAATTTAAAATAAAAATAAATAATTAATTAAGGTAAAAGAAAATACAATGGTAACAACGCTGATTTGTTTTTACATTTCAAAAATATTTTTAAAAAAAATAAAATTATTTATTTTTTTCTTTGTTTAAAATTAATATTTTTAGATTATTTTGAAATAATAATATCAAAAATAATTTTTTAAAATAAAAAAATAATATCTTAATATATTTTTAAATTAAAAATACTTTAAAAAATAATATCAGCATGCGCACCTATATAAGTAATTGGAAATGCGGTTCTTTGATACAAGCAGATTCTGCATTCAAAGTTCGGAGATGGGGACTCCCTGAGAGTTCTGAAGATGGGCAGAAGGGGGGAGAGGTTAAGGAGCACGTTTGATGGTGACCAATGTGATCATATATGCTCCTTGGGCGGGTCTCCTTGAGGTCTTGGCAACATCTCAGGCCGACAAGCTTAGAGGTCCAAACAAATTTCGGTGCACAGTCTTGCCTCTCCGGGCTTAGACACAAAGCTGCCGCCCTGCTCACCGAAGAGAAGAGAGACCTGACCCAAAATGCGCGTGCCTACGTACGTCATCATTTCTCTTTTGATCTCAGCTTCTTGCAAAGGCCTGTGTCTCTGCTCTTTTTTTAATTTTCTCGGATCGAAATCGAAAGCTCAGAGTCAGAAAGAAGAAGAAAACCGGCTTTCTCTTTTATAAAAGGCTTCTCTACCGATTCTCGGTTACTGACCTCCACTGGAGAAAGAGACGCGCTTTATTCCTTTGGCCACGTTATTGTGAATTTATGATCACGGCCACCCTATCCTCCTTTAGCTTTTCCCTTGCATTTCACACGTATTTCAAAGGTTAATCTAGCTTTATACTTCATTCAAAGCTCATTTACTCAGACGTCTAATTCTTTTTAATTTTACAGGAAATTAGATTTTCAAGCCCATCCCCTCCCTTTATTTCTTTTGAGGGGTAACTTTCATGTGCGAAAATGAAGTGTCCAGCACCATGGCCCTAGCCCAGGATAGTATTTCCTTACCCCAAGGATTTTGGGCAACGTTCCCATGACAAAGAATAAGTAATTACAGCAACTTTTAATATTTTTTCCATTGACTATATAAATCTTAATTTATTTATTTTTTTACGTACGCACCAGCTTTTTCAAAGTATTTTGCATTCAACTCATGTTAATTAATGCTCTGTTATTTAAAAATGTGTCCTTTTCTCCTTGTGGCTAAATTATGATTTTGCCATCTTCTACTTTTTGTATCGTAAATACCTATATTATCCTTATATCCACAAAATAAAAATTGGCAAAAAGATCTTGGAGGATTTTTTTTTATTTTTTTTAGAATTAAGGACTAAACTATAATTTTGTCATCTTTAATTGAAGCCAACACATATTTTTTAGAATTTCAATTCTGATTTCCCACATAATTCTTCTGTATTTTCCTATTTTCTTTTTAGTACTAAAATTTCTTAAGGTTTTATTCAAAATGCATCAAAGTGTGTCAATTAAACAAACAAATACACACACGCATGAATCAATTCAAATAAACCCATAACATATATCAACTAACACATAAACCCTAATATTTTAAATAACTTCTTGTAAAGAAAAGACGCAAGACA
>Ga0325403_1007540_pt1 | contig 10408 bp, 9 predicted proteins | sample PopdelMetagenome_19_FD_205665 | JGI IMG/M metagenome (GOLD analysis project Ga0325403, IMG submission 205665) | Populus deltoides microbial communities from Bellville, Georgia, United States - Xylem-PdKOR-R4 | ecosystem: Host-associated > Plants > Phyllosphere > Stem > Wood/Secondary xylem...
GAGGAAAAACAAGACAGAGAAATGGCTGCTACAAGCTCCTGCAATTTCAACTGGGGAGTGAATGGAAAAGGGACCCCTGAACAGCCTTGTTCTTCCTCAAAGTCCTCCCAGATCCTCTTCTCTTCTAACTTATCTTTTTGTTACAGTAACATCAGATATTGCCTCTCTCTTCGTTCCCATCAAACCTTTTTGTCCACTCGTTTCAACGAAACCAAGAATTCAGCTTTTGTGAGTAAAAAAGATTTCATGTTTTTTGTATTTTGGATTTCACCATGATTGATATGTTGTTAATTGAGAACCCGAACTATAGGGTTTTGTTGTTGTTAGATGAATTTGTTTGGCTTCTTTTCTCCTTTTTTCCCGATAATTTTATGTGTGTGTGGTTTGTGCAGGTTGTGGCATCAGCAAAGGCAGACCCTTTGAAGATAATGATTTCCGGAGCTCCTGCTTCTGGTAAAGGTACTCAATGTGAGCTCATCACTAAGAAAGTAAGCTTTTTTTCCTTATATTTATTTTGATCTCCTGTACTCACTGTTGCTCAGCTTCATTAATCCTTTCTTTAGGGAGCAACTTTTAGTTTCCCTCACTTGTTAATTATGTTTACTGTTCTGCCTACGAAAGTGTGGCTTTTTAAAGAATTTCTTTTCATTGTAATGCGTGTAGCTTCCTGGGATTTCTTTGGATTTTTATCCGGTGAAGGTTTCAAGAATCTGATCTAGACATTGTGCTTCTAATGTTAATGACAGTATGTTAGTGTGTTCACAATGAGGTATATTGTTAGTTTAATATGTTATATATCAATTGGTTGGTTATAATTGATATTATTATATTTATTTAATTATATATTTATTATTAATAAAAACTTAATTTATCTTTAATATTTATATAATATTATATTAATAAATCTGGAGTAAAAATAAAGTTCATGAACAAAAATACTTTGCAAAAAAAATTATAAAATTGTTATAATTACGAGATTCATATTATATCAAAGCGGTGCTTCTAAAATGTTCATGATTGATACTCTCTCAAACATTGGACATTTATTAGAGCGGTAGAGACTGATACGTATTATGTTCTTTCCTTGATGAAAGGAAGTATTTGTTCTCATAAGTTAAGATATAAAAGATACCTAGAACTAATATGTAGGTGCTTGTTATAAGACATGTACACAAAATTGATCTATATGAAAACTCCATATGGAGATATTACCTGTGTTTATGGAAAGAGTCACGTGACAATTATGTAAATAATTCTTAGACTTGAGATCATTAAGTTATTTTATATAGAGAGTGTTATGTTTTAATTCTGCTACATGTTATCTTGGTATAGGTAACAAATGAGTAGATATTGGATATAACATAAACTATATGAAATTATTTGAGTGATCAAGAAAGGATTCATTACTCTATATGAATTAATAAAAATGTTCCACATGTTCTCAAATAGTATTGTTTGTTAAATCCTTGCGCAAGATGGAATAAGATTTGAAAAGAATTTTAAATTTTATTCAAATGATCAATGATTATAATATTACGAACAAATATGATCTGAAATGATAGACACACTCTATGCTAAAATGTTTAAATCAAAACATTATTGATGAAGGAATAATAATTATATTGAAAAACTAGTAACTCAAAGGTTAAGTCAAACCACTTATGACGCTCTTAATATTTAGGGGATCATGACATGTTGCTAGACGGTGCATTTGATCTTCAAATATAAATTAATCAATTACTGAATTGATAATAAATTAAACTGTTTGATTTATTTAATTCTATTTATTTAGAATTATAATTTATATTTGGATCAACATATTAGGAACCTAATGAGTCACACACATTAAGAATCATTAGTTAGAAGTTAAACTGAGATAATTAATCAAGTGTGACTTGATTGAAAATAATTTTAGAAATTAAGCACTAGAATGTATTTAATTTAGGGATTATAATTCTAGTCCTAAATAATCAAGTAGGGATTTGATTGATTAAATCTCTAAAATTATCCTCTAATAATATATGAATATTATGTATGGGGCAAATAAATATTGTCATTTATAGGGTTTTTAGGATTCCCTATAAATATAAAGCTACGCCTCTTGTTTTTAAGTGGTTGTCTTTTACCAAAAAAACTATGCAAGTTAGAATAGAAAGCTAACACTTTAAGCATAACAATCTCTCTTTTCTAAATAGGAATTTAAGAGATTTTTTACTGATGGTTCATATAGATTACTGTTAGAGATTGGACAATTGGATGACTTATGGTTTGCAACAACCCAACCTTTAAAGAATTATTCAAAGTCGATGAAGATTAGATCTTCACGTAATAAATTTTTAAACAACTCTAAATTTGTTTAATAAAATTCTAAAAATTCCTGAATATTATTTTAAATTTATTATTTTCATTGCGTGTATGAATTTTGAGAACCCCACTATTGTCTGGTGTGTTTTAATTACGTAGTCAAGCACTTTCTCCATGGAACATATTCACACTACTTAAATAGTATACCGATGAAGGAAAACAGACAATTTACTGCTTTGGCACATAGGGCTCTAAGAGAAACGAGGTTGGATGGGCAGCTTGGCATAGTTGTTTGTGCTTCGTCAAGTCCAGTTCCCCTTGATAAAGCATGTTCGACATTAATTTGTGAGATCCATCAATCTTATGAGATTATGTTGACTTGGTGTCTACGCGTATCTAACTTCATCTCTATGTAATTTGGTATTTGAAAGCTCAGCTTCGCTTGAGAGGTGCATGATAGTTTCACTTGTTCCCAAGGATTGGCATATCTGTTTCACTCAGGAAGGGAGGTGGTTAGTGTAAACTATTAGGATTTGATACATGCGGCCTTCCAAATGTAGAGAAACACAATTGAAAACCCATTTGATTGATCTTCTAGTTGAAACTTTAAAATCAACTCCCTCTACTCTTCCTCAGCCAGGACTGGGCATAATGCCAAAGCAAGTTGAAGTTTTTGTGTATGAGCAGATCATGTAGTCACTATCATCAATATGATGGCTTTCTTGCTGCAGTAGCTAGGCAATCTCTGATAAAAATCACCTTATTTGCTTCTTTGAGCTCTTGTCATAGTTTTTCGTATGGCATTAATGAGTATGCCATACTTAACTTCTGCTAATGCTTGGATTAATGTGCAAGTGGTTTGATTGAGCTATCAGAAAAACCAATTGCAAGCTGAGCTCAAGCAGTTGGAATTGTTACTGTCATTGGTGATTACTTGTATAAACAAGACGAGTACTTGAAATTCTGCTTTGAGATCAGATATGTATTCCCTTCCCAATGTTTTTATGGGGATTTGCTGATAGAAGTTAAAACATTCACTGCATTATTTCTCATTTTGCAATTGCCATTGAGAAAACACAGATTGAACCAAGTCATCCTCATAAATGCAGTATGGTTTGGTGCATATTGCTGCTGGAGACCTTCTGAGGGCAGAAATTGCTTCAGGAAGTGAGAATGGAAAGCGAGCAAAGGAATACATGGAGAAAGGACAGTTGGTCCCAAATGAAATAGTTGTCATGGTAGGCATGATTTCACTGCCCCCTTCTTTCCTCCTCCGCTCCTTTCAAATCATTCATATTGTGTATTCAATGACCTGATCTTGTAGATGGTAAAGGAGCGTCTGCTGCTGCCAGACTCTCAAGAAAATGGTTGGCTTTTAGATGGATACCCAAGGAGCTTACTACAAGCAACTGCTCTTAAAGAATTTGGCTTCCAGCCCGATCTTTTTATTCTCCTGGAAGTAAGAATTCTTGTTGCTGCAGGCATGCTATATTATTTGGTTGCATCCCATTATCTGGTTAGGAAGAGGAGAATGCGTACTTGCATGCTGATATTCTTCCCTGTACATAATTTGATGATATCCATGTATGTTTGAAAATTTTTTTAGGATACTTTATCCAAGCCAAAGTAAAAGAAGATGTTAATGAAGATGAAAGAATTGGTTTAACAATGTAATGGCCTTGACGTATCTTCACATCCTTGGGTAGATTTCAAATTCTAAATATCAAGATTGAGTTTCCCCCGTCAGCCAACCTCATGAATGTTGATTTGCAGGTCATTGAAGAGATTCTTGTTGAAAGAGTGGTTGGACGTAGGTTAGACCCTGTTACTGGGAAGATATACCACCTCAAGTATTCCCCCCCTGAGACTGAAGAAATTGCTGCCAGGCTCACCCAACGTTTTGATGACACTGAAGAAAAGGCATGTTTTGAACTTATCTGTTTACTTACACTCTTATTAGTTCAGAGGACTGTCTTCTTTGTGTCTTTAATGGGTCATTGGGTCAATGTTTCTAAGCGATAATGTTTGTTTCCTTTTTTTGTATGGCTGTATTTAGGTGAAGTTGCGGTTGCAAACTCATCATCAAAATGTGGAGGCGGTACTTTTAATGTATGAAGACATTACACTCAAGGCAAGTGATAAAATACCTCTTTCTCTCTAATATTATTTCCGTGTGTTCAATCGAAGACACTACCATATCATCCCAGCTATCCTAATGCTATCAGGCTCCACTACCTCGTGAATAAATTATTATGTTGAACAGCTCTTGGTAAGTTGATACTGGGGCTGCTACTAGAAGATACTTCCCAACAAGTATATGACAATGTGCATGTTGGTGGATATGCTCAAGCATCATGCTTTAGATTTCTATTATTCAACATGTGTATCACCTCTGTCGATGCTTGTGCTCTATTTTAACCATGTTCTTACTGCCACTAATCCGATGCCAGCAATATTTACTGGGTTTCCTTTTCTTGTGTTAAACAACAATATGAAAGGAAAGGTGAAATGCAGAAAGTCGCTCTGTATTATTTTGAGTTAAACACAAGCAATTTGTCTTGCATGTCCCCTATGAGGGAGGAAAATCTGCTTGTTGAGGCAGTAGATTATCGTCAAGAAAGAGTGGGAAAGAGAGGGAGGGGGAGAGAGAGAGGGTTTCTGGTATATATGTATATGATTTGGCAGATAATGCATCTGGTATTATACTATTATCAAATCTAAATTGGAGAGCCATTTTGTTGATTTCAGGTTAATGGAAATGTTCCCAAAGAAGATGTGTTTGCACAAATTGATGGTGCTCTCACAAAATTACATGAGGATAGGAAGTTGATTTAAGGATCTCTGGCTGCATAGATGGAGGGAAGAGCTGGTGTATAACCAATAGTCAGGACTCAGGAATTATGAAAACTGGTATAATTGCCAGCCTTTTTTTTTTTTTGCCCATATACTCAGGTTTATGCCTCAATTTCCATAAATGCTTAGCTAGTAAGTGTCCTTGTTTTCTCTTTCTTAGAATTACCACATGCTTGACATTTGATAGTCATTGTTATTAAATTATTCTTTGAAGTATGCTTGTGAAAATTTGGATTTCATTTGTATGGAAACCAATTGAACAGTGCTAAATTTGAGGTCTTTTAGTCCCTAAAATACTGTGGGGAAAAAAATAAAAAACTTCATGTAGAGTCTTCATGCAATTCCTTTCCAAGGACAACTAGTTTACATATGCTAGTAAGCATCATGTTGCATGTGCTGGTCTCCATTTCTGGTAATTTGACCAGCTTAACACTGCTATGGATAAAGTATCCTTGAGTTTGCATTTTCAACATTTTTAAGTATTTATAAATTTGTGTACATGTTTGTGCTGTCTAAACTTGTTTGAATTTTCTCAAGTAAAGAATGTTCCAGCAAATGATAGTTATTGTGGATGACAACCACGTAGATGTTGATGGGTGCCTGTATTTTCCCATCTTTACATAAAGTCAGCAAGTCCTGATAGTGCATTTTTATTTGATACTTAATGCTCGTTCCAGCTTTTCTAGATGATCCTGTTATAGCAAAGATTTGATCCTTGAAAGCAATGGAAATCTCTGTAGTATCATCTTGAAGACTTTTTCAGTCTTTGTAGTTGAGAAACATTCAAAGGTATCAGGCTTCAATTACCTGCTAGACTTTTTCATTATAATTAAGCTAGAAATAGTCTTCTCTTCCAACAAATCCAATACAAACTTTGAATTGACCAAATAATTGGTGCACATGTTTCTTTCCCGTCTGTATGAACAACTTCTTGTGGACGAAGCTCATGGAAAAATCTTAATACCACTCCTAAAAGACGATACCGAACACTTCCTACTCAACTAGTGTTGCTCTTTGCTTTCTTGGGATTTATGGAACTCAAGTGACTCAACATGTTCAAATTTTTTTCTTTAAAAAAAAAAAGTAAATTAGGTTAAGCTTGAGTTTCTCTTATGAGTGTATTTTCTTCTTTTTGAATGAGAATATTTGTTAGAATGTCAGACTCAAGAACGACCAAGTAGAACTCTAACACTGCACTTCTGTTATAAGACCAGGAACAAGCCTGACTTACTGGAAATCTTGGATAGCACATCAAGATATGGTGGATGTAACCATGCAAATATCTAGATTTGCAGGAGATGTTATAGCAAGGATCAATTTATACAGCATCACGCCTTATGTAATTAGGACTCGTTGGTTCTTATATACCGCTAGGAAGCTATAGTCAGAAACCGTTTATAGACGCGTTGGACGTGTTCTGATATGTGCTATAAGCTATTATTGTTGACATTGCATAGCACCATGATTTCGAAAACTTCTCAAATCATTGAACCACTGGGACAATATTTTTTTAAAAGTACAGATAGGCCTTTGTAAACCTAGCTATATTTTATGAAAACCCTTTTAAATCCGTCGCAGTCATAACTTAAATAATTCAGCTGAGCTAAGAAAACAGTGTAGAAGTCCATTCTTTGGTGCATCGTGTTGATTCTTCAAATTTAAACAATCTCCTCCCCTTGACCTCGTAATGGAAGAAGTAAATTCAAAGCTGAAAGTTGAAAGAATCATAGAAAGAAAGAAACTGTAACAATTTTGTGTTAGGTACACCGTCATAAACTTCTTGCCTCATTAATGAACAAATTGGAGGAGAATTTTCCTTGTATTTGAAAAAAAATGGCTTATACTACTATTTACTATACACTCAACATACACAAAAGAAGAGGACTATTTCATGGCACATGTTTGATGCCGAGAGCTCTAGAGAGAGATGCACAAATTGGCCAGTTCTTTCTATGTTAACCTCTCATGTGGAACCACCGGTTGTGGACCGGGAAAGCGATGTTGGGTGCACCAGGCACGCCGCCAATGCCTTCTCTAGGCTATTTACAACACCAGCCATGGATGGCCTGTCTCGACCTTCAAGTGTCACACAATCTGCTGCTAAGTATCCTATGTATATCACTGCCTCTATTTCAAACGGCGTTGGTGGTGGTACTCTTGCGTCTAAAACCCTGTGGATTTCATCCTGGACAATGTAGGGCACAACAAAATCAACGACATTCCTCGGCACCCCGTTTTCGTTTTTGTGGATGGCCTTGAGTCCGGAGAGTATCTCCAGCAACACTACTCCAAAACTGTAGACATCACTCTTTGTGGTCAACTGCTGGAGTCTATAATACTCTGGGTCAATGTAACCCACCGTGCCAGCTGCGTGGAGTGAGAGGTGTGACATGTCATCTTCGGGGCCCATCAAAGAGAGACCGAAATCAGACACCTTGGCAGTCCACGTGGAGTCGAGCAATATGTTTGATGACTTGATATCACGGTGGATGATTGGTGGCACTGCGTATCTGTGAAGGTACTCGACGCCTCTGGCTGCATCTAGTGCTACCTTGATGCGTGCAGCCCATGACATTAAGGGTGAGTTCTCGAGCTTGTGGAGATGGTCATGAAGGGTGCCGTTGTGCACATACTCGTAGACTAACACCCGCTCATTGCTATCTTCGCAGAATCCTAATAACCTGACAAGATTCTTGTGGTGGAGTCTTGACAGAGATTCAAGCTCATTGATAAATGCACTGTCCTTGTCCTCTTGACGCCTTGTTCCGACAGCGTATGAAGAAGTGTTAGATATTTCAGCTCGCTTGATAGCTACTTCACGGCCATCCTCTAATGTTGCTTGATAAACTGAACCAAAGCTTCCCGTGCCAATTGTTTTATCGTGTGAGAAATTGTTGGTGGCTTCAAGTATAACTTGCAAAGAGAACTCCTCCAAGTGACCCGCATTTCCCATGCTAGCCAACTGGCTCAGCCGCTTCTCTAAGACCGGCGATGCTTCTTCAGTTTGTGGGGCATGAGGTTGGCTTGGACCACCACTCTGTTCAACAGGGGCTCCTGGTCCGGTCCCATCCAAGCGCCCGGAATCATGGACGCGGCAGCCTCTACACTTGCAGTACTTGAAGAGGAAGAACCCAACGACTAGCAATAAAATGAGCGAACCTACACATCCTACCACTAAAAAAGCTATCATTTTACCGCTCCAACACCTCTCTTGATGAGTTTCCAGTGTTGGAGGCGGCGGCGGCGGCGGCGAAACTGCAGGTGGAACACTATTACGGATATTGCTCTTGGAATGCCGGCAAATCTGTTGTCCCTTGGGACACCATCCGCCAGATCCTTCTATGATACCATCTGGACCACAAGCACTTCTACAGGGGCCTGGCAATACATACTTAAACACAATTGAATTGGGGTTAAAATTCTCATTACCCCAACAATACAAGGAAAAATCCGATTTCTGAACTCCACAGAAGACTTTTCTTTTCGCTTCAATAGTACTAAAGTAAGTCTCCCTTAACCTCTCTGGCAAACTGAAATTACCTTGTCCCCAACAAACTACTGTCTCATTAGTCCGCAGAGCGCAACCACGATTCTCCCCCAAGGCCATTGATATGAACTCACCTTGCGGCGGCTTCTCCCCTGCCATTCCCCAACAATCCAACGCACCAGTAAAATTTATAGCACAAGCATGCCTAGACCCAGCAGCAATTGCACGATAGATCCCCTTGGGCTCTTGCATAGCAACAGCATTATAACTTCCTACACAAGTAATATTCCCAGATTCTAAAAGCCCACATACGAAATCTTCACCAACAGCCATACTTGAAAAATTCTGATCCACACTGCTAGTGTTGAACTTTCTCCGTGGCCAGCATTCGAGGCGATTAGTGTCATTAACTAGACCACAAGTCACAGAATTTCCTGCTTCCAGTTGACTGAGAGCCAGGTCTTGATAAATTCTCTTGTACGACATGTTAGTACCATTAACAGAGAATCTCCAACAAACCAAAGTTGAAGTAGCAGGAGACAAGGATATCAAACCACAGAGGAATCCATCTCCACCAACTATGGCAGAAAAGGAAGTATTAGAATTCAAAGGGATTTGAATTCCACTAGGAAAACTTGAACAGCTTAGAGAAGACTGTGTGGCACCAGGGACATGTACTAACGCACATACCAATGTTTGGTTAGAAGTTTCAGATATCGACACAGTTGAGAGGGGGAAAACGAATGGAATGAAAGAAGAAAAAAGAACGAAGTAGAAGAAGAGATGAGGAAGAGGTTGGCTAAAGAAATAACAAGCCATAGAAAGAACGGTTTGTGGGATAACTGGATACTAGTTTCATGGTGGTACACAAGACAAGAAAGGAAGAAGGTGGTGATGATATTTAGAGGTGGATTAGTGTAGCATTTTGAAGGTGAATTTGGATTTATGAAGAAAAGAGAGGAAAGAAACGCGGTTTGATAGAGTTCGTAAAGGAGGACCAAAGACCAGGTCCTTTCAAGAACATTTTTATTGAAGACTTTAGGCAGAGATTTAGAAATATAGAGAGAGCGTGTGGTCAATAGTTGAGACAGAGCGAGTGGTCAACCGTTGAAACTTGAAACTCGAAATACAAAAAAGAAAAAAAAAAATGTAACGACAAAAGCAACAAAAAATAATAATTGCAAAGACGAAAACATCATTAGGCCAGACAAATGAGTCCACAATTTTTTAGGCGAAAAGATTAACAAGGCCTTTTCACTCTGATTTCTCAATGGATATTTTCAATTCGGGTTTAGATTAATAATTATAATTAATTTAATTTTTGATATTTTATAAATTATTAACTCAATTTATTAATTTTTTTAACACATGAAGTCCATTATTCTTCGACTGTTAAAGAACCAATTCAACTCAATAGCTTAAGGTTTTAGGTGAGATCTCAAGATATGATTTATATTATTCTCTAACACACCCCTCACAAGTTAAAACTCTTTGAGCTTGAAATTTGCACAAACCTACATTACCTTGTGCTTAATTTTTATCAAATAAATAAGGATGATGAGATTCGAACTCGTGATCGTTTGATCATCAAGGCTCTGATACCGTGTCAAAAAATCATCTCAACTCAATAGCTTAAACTTTTAGGTGAGGTCCCAAGATATAATTTATATTATTCTTTAACACACACCTTCAAGTGAGGATAGTGAGATTCGAACTCGTGACCGCTTGGTCATCAAAACTTTAATACCATGTCAAAGAACCAAT
>Ga0325403_1007542_pt1 | contig 10408 bp, 12 predicted proteins | sample PopdelMetagenome_19_FD_205665 | JGI IMG/M metagenome (GOLD analysis project Ga0325403, IMG submission 205665) | Populus deltoides microbial communities from Bellville, Georgia, United States - Xylem-PdKOR-R4 | ecosystem: Host-associated > Plants > Phyllosphere > Stem > Wood/Secondary xylem...
CCGCCCGACACCGCGCGGCGGGTGGCCGAGGAGCTCGACGGCTGGCCCCTGCCCACCGCCGCCCTGGTGCCCACCCACGGCGACTACCACCCGCGCAACTGGCTGGTCGACGGCGGCGGTGCCGCACCCCGGGTCGGTGTCATCGACCTCGGGCGGGCGGGGCTGCGCCCGGCGGAGAGCGACCTGGTCCGTCTGGCCCAGCGCGACTGGGTGGGTCGCCCCGACCTGGAGGCGGCGTTCCTGTCCGGCTACGGCACCGACCCACGACAGCCCGGGAGCTGGCGGCGGACGCGGGTGCGCGAGGCGGTGGGGACGGCCTGCTGGGCCCACCTGGTCGGTGACACCGCCTTCGAGCAGGAGGGCCTGCGGCTGCTGGCGGAGCTGACGGCGTGAGCGTGCCCACCCCCGGAGGGGTCGTCCCGCCGCCGCGAGTCCTGCCGGGGTGGAACTGGGTCCCGCCGGGCGGCCTGGACCTCCGTCCGCAGGACCTGCCGTGGTGGGTCCGCACCTGGCTGCTGCTGCCCCTCGTGGACCGGTACGCGCACGTGTGGATGTGGCACCACGGCCTGTACTCCCTGGCGCCCCTGCCGCCGGGCGGTGACGGCGGCGAACCGTCGGGCGACCGCTCGCCCCGAGGACCCTCGGGGCGCCCCCCGGCGCTGGTCCGCCACCTCCCCCTCGGCCGGTGACGCCGCGTCAGCCGACGAGGCCCTCGACCCGGTAGCGGCGCTCGACCCCCGCGGTGGCCGCGCCCCAGGCGCTGGCCGCCACCCGCTCCCGGTGCGCCCGGAAGGCCGCCGCGCTGGTGAAGACCTCCTCCACCTGCCAGGTCAGCCCGTCGCCGAGGGGCACGACGTCGAAGCGCAGGCACCCGGGCTCGGCCCTCGTCAGGGCGACGTGCTCCGGCAGCTTCCCCAGCACGGCGTCGACCTGTTCGGGTGTCGCGCAGCGCAGCTGGCCGCTCAGGCGCACCCCGCCCACGGCGGCCTGCTCCCCGGCGGACCGGGGGCGCTCGTGCTGGTCGTCCACGCTCCGAGCGTGGACCACCACGGCCGCCACCGTCCACGTCGCTCCGCGCAGACCTGCTGCTGCGCGGAGCCTCGCTGGTGGTGCGGCGGTCCGTCCGGTGTGCCTCGCGTCAGCGGGTTCGGCCCGAGCGCTCCCGCTCGGCGGCCAGCGCCTCCCGGCGGGTGGCGAAGACGCGCGGCGCGGCCTGCGGCTCAGCGGTGGGCGCCGTCGCGGTGGCGTCGTCGCCGCCGGACCACTGGGCCGGGACGAGCCCGAGCAGAGCCGCTCCGCGGTCGACGCGCTGCTCGCGCGCGGACAGCTGCCACCGCAGGTGGGCGCTGAGCTGCTGGACGTCGACGGCGTCCAGCAGCACCGGGAGCCGGCGCACGGAGGCGGCCAGACCTCGCGGTCCCGTCACGGTCACGCCGTCCTCGACGGGCACCGCGGGCAGCGGCTGCGAGGTCAGGCACAGCACGGCGCGGACCGCGGCGTGGTGCTCGCGGTGCAGCAGCGAGGCCACGTCAGCCGCGCGCTGGGCGGACGCCCGGCACTCCCGCGCGCCGTCGCGCCGGCCGAGGCGCAGCCCCCCGTCGGGCGTGAGCCGCCAGGGACGTGCGTCGGCGTCCACCACGACGACGCCGCCGAGACCGACCAGCACGTGGGCCGGGGCCACCGACCAGCGACCCGGCCAGGTCGCTCCGTGCAGGACGGCCCAGCCCTCGCCGGCGAGCTCGTCGAGGACCGCGGGCAGCTCGGGCTCGGACGGCACCGCGGTGGTGGGGCTGGGAGCGGGGGCCGGGGCGGGGACGGGCGCGGGCACGGGGCGCAGGGCCCCGCGCGGGGTGGGCTGCGCGGGAGCGACCGCCTCGGTCGGGGTCAGGAGGCTCATGCTGCGACGGTCCGCCCGTCGGCCCCCCACACCGAGGACTGTCCGTGACCATCACCTGCGCAGCGTCATGCGTTCACCCGATCGGTCCACCGCGGCCGTGGTCCTGGGCGCTCCCCCACCCCGAGGAGAGCGGAGCCGTCACCCAGCGCCGCGTCATGACGACGCAGACGACGACGACCGCCTCAGCCGCCAGCAGGCCCACGAGCCGCCACGGCCACCCGGAGGGCCCCAGCGAGAGCCACGTCCACGCGGACCACCCCACCAGCGCCAGAGGACACCAGAGCAGACCCACGAGCGCAAGACCGCGAGCACCCGGACGGCGCGCTGCGACGACGAGCCCGGTGCCGGCACCCACCACCGCCGTCGGCAGCCCCAGCGCCGCCCCCACCGCCGCGGCGCAGCCCACCAGGACGCCGAGCCACTCGACGGAGCCGGCCCCGAGCACCGTCGGGAGCACGCCGAGCACGACCCCGACGAGCGCGCCCGTCCCCACACCGACCACGACGAACCTCGCGACCGCCGTGAAGAAGGCGGTGCTCCACACCCGCGGCCCCGCTGCGACGATCACGGACGCAGTCTGGACCTGAGGCGGGGCGGTCGGGTGGACCTCAGCCGGCTCGCGGGCCGTGCCGCGCGGCACCGGTCAGACTCGACGGACGCACCACCGACACGCACCACCGACACGCACCACCGACGTGCACCGCTGACGAGAGGGCCCCGATGAGCAGCGCACCCCCCACCCCCGACGGCGCGGGCGGTCCCCCGCGGCGCCGCTGGCCCGTGGTGGTGCCCCTCGTGGGGGTGCTGGTGGCGGTGCTCGTCGGCGGCGCGCTGGCCGTGGGCATCTTCCGCAGCGCTGGGAGCACCGACGCCGCCGACGAGCCGACGGCCGGCCCGTCGGCGCCGCCGTCGTCCCCCGGCAGCCCCTCGGCCGGCCCCTCGGCGACGCCCTCCGGCAGCTGCGGCCCCACCAGCGGTGACCTGCGCTTCGACACCGAGATGACGGCCGCGGACGGCCACGCGGTGCCCTACAGCGTGAGCCTCCCGGCCGACTACTACTCCAGCTGCGAGCAGTACCCGGTGCTCTTCGCGCTCCACGGGCGCGACCAGAGCAGCGCCACCTTCCTGCCCGAGGCCGAGCGGCTGCGGGCCGCGGTGGAGGACGGCGCGCTGGGCGACGTCGTCATCGTCACCCCGGACAGCAACAGGGACGGCCGGTGGGAGGGGCAGTACGACGCGGACGTCGTCGACGAACTGCTCCCCCACGTCGAGCAGACGTACCGCGTGCGGCCGGGAGCCGAGAACCGGCTGCTCGTCGGCTGGTCGATGGGCGGGCACGGCGCGTTCCGCTTCGGTGTGGAGCACCCCGAGCTGTTCGCGGCGGTGTGGTCGGTGGACGGGGCGATGAGCCGCGAGCCCACCAGCTACCTGGAGTTCCTGGACCGCGTCCGCGCCGACCCGCCGGCGATCACCCTGGTCGGCGGCGACCTCAACGGCGACCGGGTGGAGCAGGTGGTCGACCTGTTCACCGAGCAGGGCGTCACCTTCCCGTACGAGCGCCGTCCGCTGGGACACGACTTCCGCCTGTTCGTCGACGCCGACCGCGACGCCGGCTGGCCCACCCTGCGCTGGATGCAGTCGCAGCTGGCCACGCCCGCCTGACCCCACCTCACCCCGCCGTGATCATGGGACTCCGGAGCACCACCAGACCGTGATCATGGACAGCAGGGCGGTGAGGGGGTCGGTGGCGGTGACGGAGCGCAGGGCGACGGTCGACATGCTCCGCGGCGCCGGCGGGCAGGCCCGGGAGGGCGACGCCGTCGTTCCCCGGCCGGCCGCTGGCACGACGAGGTGCTGATGTCCGCGCTCGACCACGGTTGGGCCGCGCGGCCCCCCTGACCAGGCCCGACCGGGTCCCACCGACCGGGTCCCACCCGACCGGGACGGACTCCTCGATCAGGAGGAGCAACCTCTGGCCCGCTCAGACGTCTTTCCGGTGAGGCCGCCACCGCGGGGGCTGGCGAGGAGACCCCGTGATGCCCGTGACAGCCCCGAAGGCCGACGACGACCACCCGCCCCCGGCGGTCGCCAGCTCCTTCGACGAGCTGTTCACCGCCGAGTGGGCACGGGTGGTCCGCACCGCCCTGCTGCTGGTCGACGACGACGCCAGCGCCGAGGACGTGGCGCAGGAGGCGTTCGCCGGGCTGCTGCGCCACTGGCACCGCCTCGACGACCCGTCCCGGGCGCGGGCGTACCTGCACCGCGCCGTCGTCAACGGGGCCCGGTCCGTGCTGCGCCGGCGGCGCACCGCACGGGCCTGGACCCCGCCGCACGCCGTCGCCGGGCCGTCGGCGGAGGAGCTCGCCCTCCTCGGCGACCAGCGCCGCGAGGTGCTGGCCGCCGTCGCCGAGCTGCCGGAGCGGCAGCGGGAGGTGGTGGTGCTGCGCTACTGGTCGCACCTCGACGAGGAGGCCACCGCCGCGGCGATGGGCATCAGCCGCGGCACGGTGAAGTCGACCGCGCACCGCGCCCTGGCGTCGCTGCAGCGCCGCCTCCAGTCCGACCCCTCCGCGCCGGAAGGCCAGCGATGAGCCCCCTCGACCACCGCCACGACGACCTCGAGCGGCTGCTCGGCGACGCGCTCGGCGCCCGCGCGCACCTCAGGACGGTCGACGCCGCGGCGGTGGAGCACCACCGCGCGCAGGTGCACGCGGCCGTGGACGAGGGGGTGGTCAGCCTCGACGTCGACGATCCTGACGAGCACCGCGCCGCGTGGGACGGCGCCGGTCCGCGCCCCCGGTGGCGCCGCCCCACGAAGGGTCTGGTGCTGGGGCTCGCGGCGGCCGCGACCGCCGCCGTGGTGGCCGTCACCGGGGTCGGGGTCTTCGGCTGGGGTCGCTCGGCGAGCACCCCGCCGGCGGGGTCGGTGCAGGTGGCGGCGTCGCAGCGGTGGCAGGACTACGAGCTCCTCGACCGCCCGCAGGACGAGGAGGACAGGAAGGGCGTCCCCGAGCTCGGGACGTCGGTGGTGCCGGGCTCGGTGCGGCTGCTCGTCAAGCTCGGTGAGGTCTCGTACTTCGCCGGGTTCGACCCCGACGGCCGGCTCGCGTGGTCCGTGGTGCACCCGTCGGGCGGCGAGGGCGGCACGCACCTGCAGCCGTCGTCACCCGAGCCGCTGGAGGTCTCCGACGGGAGCACCGCCCCTGCGCTGTGGCTGGTGCCGAGGGGCGTGGACACCTCCGACCTCGCCGCGCGCGGCTTCGTGGCGCTGCTCCCGAGCGTGTGGGTCGACGCCGACGCGCTGGGCACCGCCGAGGACCTCTTCGCCCGGCTGCGCGCGCCGCAGACCGCCGACGACGCCGTCCCCGCGGGGGGCACGTTCCCGTTCGGCGAGTCGGTGACCCCGGCGTCGGTGCGCAAGCTCGCCCAGGAGGGGCCGAAGAGCCTGTACCTGGGAACCTCGGCCTCGGGTGAGGTCTGCTTGGCGATCGTCGACGGCGAGGTCGCGGGGAGCAGCTGCCGGGTACCCGTGGTGGTCGCGTCCGAGGGGATGTGGGTCGGCCTCGGCGGCCCCGAGGGCTCGACGACGGCGTGGCTCGCACCCGACGACCTCGACACCTCAGGGTGGCCGGCCCTCGGACGCCGCCAGCTGACGCTGAACCTCTGGTACGCCCAGCCCGAGGACGACGGCCCCGACCCCGCGGCGCACCGGCTGGAGCTCGCGGACGGCACGACGGCCTTCACCGGCACCCGCGGTGAGGGCCTGCGCTTCGACATCCGCCTCACCGGGCGCGTCGTCGTCCTCGACGGCGGCTGCCTCGGCCTCGGCCTCGACGACGGCACGAGGACCGGCGTGCTGGTGCTCCAGAGCGGGACGACGGTGCTCGACGGCGGCCGGGGTCTGATCACCCCGGCGGGGGTGGTGCTGCGCGTCGGCGACACCGTCGTCGGCACCGACGGCGGCAGCGGCGTCGCGGGGACCGGCCTGCAGGAGGCGTGGAAGGCGTCGTCACCGGCCTGCTTCGCGGGCCACGAGGTCACCGCGGTCGACGTCACCGAGGTCATCCCGTCGTGAGGTCCACCAGCCCGCTCTCGGTGGGCCGGAAGCCGCACGCGTCGACGTAGAAGGTCCGCAGGCCTGGGGCGAAGTCGACGTGGAGCCACTCGCACCCGGCCCGCGCCGCCTCGCGCCGCGCGCACGCCACCATCCCCGTGCCGATGCCGAGGTGCCGGGCGTCGGCGGCCACCACCACGTCCTGCAGCCACGCGTGCGCACCGCCGTCCCACACGACGACAAGGAACCCGACGAGCTCGCCTCCGCGCCGCGTGGTGACCCACCCGAGGCAGTGCTCCTCGACCCGTCGCACCCAGTCCGGCGCCTCGTCGGTGTGCACGCGCGTGCCGAAGGCCTCTGCGTGCAGGCGGTCGACCTCGGTGCTGGTGATCTCGCCGCGCCAGAGGGTGTCGGTGTCCACCCCCGGACCCTGGCTGCGGCTGCGAGCAGCGGCAAGGGGATCGCGGGTCCCGGCAGCCACCGGCGCCCGGGCACGACGGCGGCGACGCCGACGGCGCACCGCGGCAGCCAGCGCCTCCTGCACCAGGCCGTGCACCTCGTCCGCGCCCGCGGACCCGGGTCGCAGGGCGGCGCGCAGGGCGTCGGCCGCCCGCTGCTCCCGCGCGCTGCGCCACGCCGCCGAGGGGTCCACGCCCACCAGACGCGCCGCGCCCCCGATCCGTTGCCGGCGCGTGCCGCGTGGGTGCATCAGGGAGACGCACCGCAGCGTCGTGGTCGTCGAGGGCACCCGCAGCGGGGCGCCACGGCAGGACGGTGGACAGCCATGCGCTCGACGGGACCAGCAGCAGCGGCGGTCGTGGGGATCGCCGGGATCGCCCTGCTCAGCGGGTGCGGATCTGGAGCGGCAGCCGGTCGGGAGGCCGTTCCACAGGGGCGGGTCGCGTTCTCCGGGGCGCTCCCGGAAGACCGCTCCTCCGGCCTCCTCGTGCTCGACCTCGCCACCGGCGAGCGGGTCCGCGTGGGCGACCAGCAGGAGGCGTGGGACGCCGCGTGGCTGGGCCCCGACCGCGTGGCCGTGGTCCGCGGCGGGCAGCGGATCAGGACCGACGGCCCCGGCGAGCTGGTCCTCGCCGCCGCCGACGGCTCCGGCACCGGCACCCGCGTCGACGGCGTCGCCGACGTCAGGGAGGTCGCTGCGAGCGACGGCGGTGAGCAGCTGGCCCTCCTGGCTCGCACCGAGCACTCCTCCGGGGACTGCCTCGGCCCCGCGCCCGCGCCGACGGGTCTGTACCTCGCGGACGGCGACGGCAGCAGGATGCGCCGCGCGGCCGACCTGCCGGTGACCTCCCACTCGCTCGTCCTCTCACCGGACGGGCGGACCGCGGCGGTGCTCGACCGCGGTGACGACCGTGCGCTGCCACCGGGCGCGGACTGGTGCGCTCCGGGCGCGGAGCGCCTGGTCCTCGTCGACACCGCGACGGGCGCGTCCCGCGCGGTCAGCGGCGTGCCGGCTCTCCTGGGAGCGCCGCTGTTCTCCCCGGACGGCACGACCCTGGTCCTCGACGGTGGTGACGACGGCTGGGCCGACCGCGACGTCGTGCTGGTCGACGTCGCCACGGCCGCAGCTCACCGGGTGGAGACGCCCGACCTGGCTGAGACCTCCCCGGTCTTCTCCCCCAACGGCCAGCGCCTCGCGGTGCTGCGGCGCGCGGTAGACGGAGCCCCTGAGGAGACGGCCGCCGTCGCCGTGGGGGGTGCCGGCGCCACCGACCTCGTGGAGGTGGTGCGCACCGGCACCCAGGACGAGGACCTCGCCTGGAGCACCGACGGGAGCCACCTGCTGGTGGTCGGAGCCGTGGTCGAGGCCGCGTGCGGGCCCGGGGTCGAGCTGGGGCCCGAGTGCGACGTCGCGACGGCCGTCCTGGACGTGCGCGCCGTGCCGGCGGTTGGTGGAGAGCTTCGCCGGGTGTCCGACACCGTCACCGGTGGGCAGCGGAGCCTGGCGGCCGCGCCCGCCAGCTGAGGGAGGTGCTCGCGACGTCCCCTGGCACCACGGCCGAGGGGCCGGGGGGCTGAGCGGCGCGGGCGGCGAAGACGTGCAGGTCCAGCGCGGTGCTGAGCTCCCGGGAGGCCAGGTGGCCGCGCACGCTGGTGCCCTGCTCGTCCAGCGGCGGGCTCACCACCGCCGCCCCCAGCCGACCGGGCGCCGCGAGCACGATCCCGCCGGACACGCTCGACTTCGCCGGCACCCCCACGCTCCGCATCCACCGGCCCGAGCCGTCGTAGACGCCGCAGGTGGCCATGACGGCGACGACGTCGCGCGCCACGTCCTGCGGGACGACGCGCTCGCCGGTGACGGGGTTGCGCCCGCCGAGCGCCAGCGTCGCTCCCATCACCGCGAGCGCCCGGGCGTCGACGAGCACCGCGCACGCGCGGGCGTAGAGGGCGACGGCGTCGTCGGCGCTGACGCGGAGGGTCCCCTCGCTGCGCATGAGGTGGGCGAGGGCGTGGTTGCGGTCGCCCAGGAGGTGCTCGCTGCGGGCCACCCGCTCGTCGACGCGGAGGTCCCGACCCGCGAACGCCGACAGCCCCGCGGTGACCCGCTGGGCGCGGGCGTCGACGTCGTCACCGCCGACCAGCGACGCCGTGAGCAGGGCGCCGGCGTTGACCATGGGGTTGGGGGGCCGGCCGGTTCCGCCCTCCAGCTTGACGGCGTCGAAGGACTCCCCCGTCGGCTCGATGCCGACCCGCTCCAGCGCGTCGCCGCCGGTGTCGAGCAGGGCCAGGGCGAACAGGAACGGCTTGACCGCCGACTGCACGCTGAACGGCGCGTCGGCCTGCTCGCTGGCCCGCACCTCGCCGTCGGGCAGCGCGAGGGCCAGGCCGCACAGGTCGGGGTCGGCGTCCGCGAGCTCGGGGATGCTGTCGTCGACCTCCCCGCCCCGCTCGGGCAGCAGGCGCCGCCGCAGGGCGTCGAGGTCGAGGTCCCGGGCGGAGCTGCTCACCCCGCCACCCTCATGCCTTCCCCCGCTGATCGCAGACCCGGTGGCCGCCGCGCTCAGCTGGTGATCGGCGCCGCCGACGCCTCCGCGACCCCGTGGGCGGCGAAGAGGGCCAGGGCCCGCTCGACGGCCTGGGAGTCCTCGTTGGCGTCGATGGAGACCACCCTCATCCACCGCAGCCGCACCACGTGCACGCCGTGGTTGGCGTAGGTGGACCCGTCGGGCAGGTCCTGGGTCGCGTTCCAGCGCAGCAGCGCCGTCGTGTCGTGGGGCAGGCCCTTCACCCACACGTCGGTGACGGTGAGGCGCAGGGTGGGGCACAGGCGGCCCAGGCGGTGGAACCACCGGCGCAGGGCGTCGACGTCGTGCCGCTCGCCACCAAGGGCGTGGTCGCCCCCGAAGCGGTGGTGGACGTCGGGCCGGCAGGCCGCCAGCAGCGGCTCGTAGTCGTGGTCGTTGACGCGCTCGAAGTTCTGGCGGCTGATCCGGGCGACCAGGGCGTGGTACACGGCACTCTCCTCGATCTCGCCGGCTGGCGTCGGGTGGGGGTGGGTGGGCTCAGAGGGCGGTGGCGAGCCACTCGCCCACCGGGACGCCGAACACCCTCCCGGCTCCGCCCACGCTGCCGATCGAGAGCACCGACCCGACCGACCCGATGGACAGGCACGAGCCGACCGAGAACGCCGACAGGACGGAGCCCGCGGAGGCGAAGGAGGCACCGCTGCCCACGGACAGCGCAGACAGTCCTGATCCGGCGCTGCCCCAGCAGAAGACGGAGAGCACCGAGCGGGCCGAGCCGAAGGACCAGCGGCGGGTGCGGGCCGCGGCGAGCAGGACGGCCAGGGCCTGGCTCGTGGCAGCGGTGGTCGGGGCGGTGGTGGCGGTGGTGGACACGGTGGGTCTCCTCGTCGTCGTGGTTGACACTGACAAGCGCAACGCTCCCACCGCTACTTGACACTGTCAACCGCAAGCTGTGACGATCTCTCGGTGCCCGTCGAGCCCCCTCCCGCCACCGGTGACGACCTGCGGCGCACCCTGCTGCGCGCCGCCCGCGCCGAGCTCGCCGAGGGCGGCCGGGCCGCGGTGAGCCTGCGGGCCGTCGCCCGGCGGGCCGGCGTCTCCCATGCCGCCCCCGCCTACGCCTTCGGCGATCGCGCCGGGCTGCTCACCGCTGTCGCCGCCCAGGGCTACCGCGAGCTGGCCGCGGTGATGGACGAGCCAGCGACCTCCGGCGGCGCGGCGGACCTGGCCGAGCTCGGCCGGCGCTACGTGGCGTTCGCCGAGCGTGAGCCCGCCCTGTACGAGCTCATGTTCCGCCCCGGCGAGCTGCGGCAGGACGACGCCGACCTGGCCTCCGCCCGGGCTGCGTCCCTGCGGGCGCTGACCCGCCGGACGCGCCCCGACGGAGCCGAGGGACCGCCCGGTGAGGTCACGCTCATCAGCTGGGCGCTGGCCCACGGCGTCGCGTCGCTGGCAGCGCAGGGCGCTCTGCCC
>Ga0325403_1007543_pt1 | contig 10407 bp, 8 predicted proteins | sample PopdelMetagenome_19_FD_205665 | JGI IMG/M metagenome (GOLD analysis project Ga0325403, IMG submission 205665) | Populus deltoides microbial communities from Bellville, Georgia, United States - Xylem-PdKOR-R4 | ecosystem: Host-associated > Plants > Phyllosphere > Stem > Wood/Secondary xylem...
ATACATACTTAATAAAAGTGGATGTATCATTGAAAAATAGATGAAAACAGCAGTAGTTATTTCAAAACAAAACTTCTCACGTAAAACTTTCTAATCTTGGAATACACATCGCTCGCACCATGAAGCATATAGAGAGAGCATCAATACAAAGAAACTGGAAAATCGAAATCTAATCCTTCCACTAGATATAATGACATTTAGAGCCGACCAGTATACGGATAGGAAATGAAATTGTTTTAGGCTTAATTTCTTAAATATTTTTAAAAAATCTATTTATAATTTTATCTAATACTCTGTATTCACCTTATCTACATTTTTCAAGGAAAACTTACGCCTAGCCCGGTATTCATCACAGCCCAAAATCACAAGCCCATGCTTCTTTGTTGCATGAAAATGGATCAAATATTTGAAGCAACTTAAAATTAAAAAAAAAAAAAAAAACTTTTTTTTTAATTGTGAGTATTTGGAATAATTTGTATACATCATAACTAATACTCTGTATTCACCTTCAATACAAAATAAAATTTCTCATATTTTCGGGCCAAGGAGCCAGACAAATTCTACCAATATATATGTTCAACAAGTTCTGGGGCAGATAATCCAAAATTGAACCCAGCAGTGGATTCGAATTTGTTGAAATTTAAGTGTGATAAAGTGATGGTTTGTGTGGCAGAAAAGGATAAGCATAAAGGCAGAGGGGTGGTTGAATCGCCGTTGGTAGGCAGCGGCTAGATTTCTTTTCCTCCACTTGTTTTTTCTTTCTCCTCAACCCACTCAAAAGTTAAAAAGAATCATAATTTTTTTGTATTATTTCAATTGTGGTTCTTGTTTTTTTACTTTATTTTTTTATTTATTATTTATTTTTATATCAGATTTGGTTTTTTTTATTAATATTTGTTTTATTTTTTATTTTTTAATTGATTTTCTTTTTAATTTCCATACCTAATTTTTTTTTTCATTGTTTGATTTCATTTGATTTCCATGTCAAATTTAATATTTATTTTTTCGATCATTGTTTTTCAACCCGTTCTAGGAATCAATCTCGAGCAAGTTCTAGGTCACGAATCGAGTGAGAAGGCCAAAAATACCGAAGTAAACTTAGACTAAAAAAAATATCCAACAGATTTAAAAAAAAAATCACAAAAAGGTTGCGTCCTTATTTTGTTAATCATGATTTTTATACCTGGCCTAGAAGTCAACTTCCAGACAAGTCTTGGGTCACAGGTTGAGTGGATTGACCAGGATTACCCGGACAATTATTATTTTATTTTACAAATATGTAAAAATAGCATTATTTTGGTCAAAAGTTTACAAAAAAAAATCAATAGATTTTAATAAAATTTAACAAAATAAATTCAATAGTTTAAAAAAAATACAAAGAATTTAATAAAAAAAATTAAATTTTCATTCTTTTAATCATTATTTTTAAATTTAGCCTAGTAGTTGACCCAAGTAGCTCTTGAGGTCACAAATCAAATATCCAGAGATATCCGGATCAACTGATTTTTTATTTTGCAAGAATATAAAAATTACATTGCTTTGATAAAGATTTAACAAGTAAAATCAACAATTTTTTTAAAAATTATTCCTCAATCCTTGGATTTTAGTTTTTAATTATTATTTTTATTTCATTCCTTAACCTTTAGTTTATTGGTGATTTTGTTTCGTGATTTTTTCAGGTTTCTCTTTTATAATGTGACGCCTGCTTTATAACCAAGATCATGAGTTTAAAATGTAAATTTAAAATGTGCTTTATAACCAAGATCATGAATTTATATATATTTTTAATTTTTTTTAAATTTTATTTTTTAATATTTGATTGGTTATAAACTAACATTTGTTATGTTTTTTAGAGTTATCCTGATTTCATATTCTAAGTTACGAATTGATAGGTTTACCTGGTTTATATATATATATATATATATATATATCTTTAATGTTAATTTTTTATTAATTTGATTTATTTACTGTTATTACTTTTTATTTAAGTATTATTAGATTAGCTTTAATTATTAAGCCCGATTGACTTAATAAACTAATTCTTTGATTTTTTTAAAAAAATCCTGAATTTCACATGAAATTTTTTTTATATTCAGAAAAAAATAACTCGATTGTGTATTATTATTACCAAAACTCTAAAACATGTTGGAATTCTACTGTATATATACTGACCAAAAAACAAGAAGCTGTGTACTCGCACAATTAATTCTCGCGGCTTTTGAAAGCCACTTTGCTTTTGGTGTAGGCTTAGAGAGGCTTGGAAAAACAGGCCATCGAAACAGGCTGAGAGACAATGAGCTTGCACAGCTGATTTTCGCGTCTTGGGAGCTGTGTTCAGCAGCGGCTTAGGCATGGGGATAAAATATATGCATAGCGAGTCAGTCTGCATCGTGTGGAGCCCAAGCGACTTGGGCAGCGCGGGACGAAGACTTTTACTAACCAATAAGCAAATTCAAGAAGACAAATTTTGTCTTCAAAACACAGCCATGTTGCTTCTCTGAAACTTCAATTGCTGCAGTCCCTTTTCGGTATGTCTGTATCTTCTTCTTTTTAAAATATTTTTAAAATTGCTTTTTACCTTTAAAAAATATTATTAGATAATCTTAATGTATTAATATAAAATAAATAAAATGAATGCAGTTTTAATCTTTTAATAAAATGGATCCACCATATTATCAATCACCATGCTCCCTCTCCTTGTCCACTATTATGGTGGTGGCTTTTGCATAGGCTCTCCATTTACTTCTGCCTTGAAGAATTTTCTTTCAACCCTAGCCACCCAAGCCAATGTCACCGCTATATCTATTGACTACAGGTTAGCAACTGAACACCAATTACCGATTGCATATGATGATTCATGGGCAGGGCTTCTGTGGATCGCGAAGCACTCTAATGGTAATGGACCCGAACCATGGATTAATGAATATGCGGATCTCCGGCGGGTTATTTTAGCCGGTGAGAGTGCTGGAGGCACCATAGCCCATTATGTGGCGGTCCAAGCTGGGGCTGCGGGATTGGCTGCCGTGGCTGCAAAAAGGTTACTAATAGTGCACCCATATTTTTGGGCTAAGGAGCCAGACAAGTTCTACCAATATATATGTCCAACAAGTTCTGGGGCATATGATCCAAAACTGAACCCGATAGTGGATCCGAATTTGTCGAAATTTAAGTGTGATAAAATGTTAGTTTGCGGGGCAGAAAAGGATAAGCATAGAGTTATGAAGCTATGAGCGAGTGTGGATGGGGTGGTACTGTGAATTTTTATGAAATTAAAGGGGAGGACCATTGCTTTTATTTGCTGAATTTTTATGAAATTAAAGGAGAGAGAGTATCGAGCCCCTTATGAAAAAAATGGTTGATTTCACACGGCTGGATTGATTTTTGGAGTTTTATTAAGTGGGAATCAGCTACTTAATTTTCAGCAATGGTAAGAGCAGAAAAATAATGGTTGAATTTAAGGTTTTTTCAAATGCCATATAAAATGTGTGGCATTGTGTTTATATACTTTGTGAGAGCCTCTTCATTAGTCATCTTATTAATAGGTTCAAAGACTCCAGTAGCCAAATTCACTCTTGAAACTGGTTTCTGCAGTAATTTCTCACCCACTTTCACAAGATTTTCCAAATTCTCTTTTGTAGCAACATCCACGGATGAAAGTGTTCCAGTCAATGAGTCATCCTGCATTCATTTTTAACAGGTATCATAAGGTCAGATTTCCTCGTTTCTATATTTTCCTTTTGCTTCATGAATAAATATATTAGATGACCACAAGAGAATGATATAAAAGCACCTGAATTCGAAGATAATTTTCTTCAGAGTTAAGGGCTTGAAAAACAGTTGAAATATGAAAATCAACCATGTCACCACTAGCTTGTGTAAACACATCCACTAGTGGAGTAGAATGATCACTTGTCAACCATCCTATGATACCCCACTTGGCTGCTTCATCTGCATCATACTTTCCTTCCGATTTTGCTGTACCAGTGCCCAACGACAGGACTAGAAATCGACCATATTTCATTGGGTTCATGCGGAAGGATTCAGGACTCTCCCTATTGATGGCTTTTGAAACTTCACTTATGGCAACTAACGTCTGATCAAATTACAAAAGAAATGAATGATATAAGATTCTTTAGTTATACAAGCTGAAGATGTGTTTGAAGATTGATAAATCATAAACATACTGGATTGTTTGCTGCCACACCACCATCAATAAGATTGAATTCTCTAACTTTTCCGGATGGATCTTTGGTTTCAAAATAATGGGCAGGAAGATAAGTCGGGGCAGCTGAAGTTCCAATGCAGATATCGGACAAAAGGGCATCCGTTGATGGGTTATTCTTCACCTGATAGTTAGAAAAGATAGCTGGCTGGAGGCGCTTGATGTCAAAAGTTGGGATCACAATATTTGTCAAAGTCTGGCGCAACCATGTACCCCCCAACTTTTCCTTGACAATGCTATGCAAGAATTTGCCATCATACTTTGGTCCAGTCAATGTCTTGACAAGATTTGCAGCTGAAGCAAATGGAGATCTATATAATGCCGAAGAGTACTTAATTAGTATCTTGACAGTTTGAAGGACATAATTTTTTTTTTTTCATGCAATAATTCGTCACTGTGACATTCATCATCAAAGATCCAAGACTATTACCCGTCTTGGGGAAAGATTTTAGGGCAATTCTCTAAGTAGAAGTTGTTAATGTCTTTAGCAGCAAACAAAGGGCGGTTTCGCTCATTAGGGGCAGTTAGCATAGCAGTCACGAGGCCACCAGTGCTGGTCCCTGAAATCACATCAAAGTAGTCTGCAAGTCTTGCATCTGCACCATCCAGCTTCTACAAAATTGAATAGCAGAACAAGCAGTCATTACTAGCTACTCGTTAATATAGTTTGTGAAAAATAAATAAACACCACAATTATATATGAATGGACCATTTAAAACTATTACTAAAATTCATGCATTCAAACGCTGTTTTATTGTATGTATCATCATGAGCTCAAAAACTCGAACATGCATTGGTATACATGCTTAAGAGGCCAGTTTCTTTTCTAAATACCTGAAGCTCAGACTCTAAAAAGGCAAGGATAGTTCCTGGTATAATGCCTCTTATTCCACCTCCATCAATGCTAAGAACGGTGATTTGGTTTCTATGTGTTGGAGGTTGAGGAGGGGATGTTGGAATTTGCATGTTAGCCATATTGAGAAACAAATGCTAAAATGTAAAGATGAAATCAAAGAGTCGTAGAAGCGGAGGATAGAGTTGAGAGGTTTAGTTTAAACTTTCGGAGAGCTTGAGAGATAGCTTTCACTCAAATGTATTCAAGTGTTAAAACCTTGCAATCGCCCAAAACCTTGCAATCGCCCAAAGGAGATGTGGAGGTATTTATAGACTTCTGTCCTTCATGAATTTTTTTTATAGGAAATTTCAACAAATTCCTAGGATTTTACTCACCAAATTTGACCATTTTGAAGTTTCTTGGACGGGGAACAATTTTGAATGAAAATCAATAAGAGATAGGAGTGGTTTGCTTAATAGCAGAGGATCTCAGATGTTCAGTAACTTTGCGGGTGAATGAGCCAAAGGAAACAAAGGACCAAGCTGAATGAATCGATTGGTGGTGTCAAAGTTCCACAGTAGTTGGGACCAGTTTGGCTTCCCCTTCGTCATCAATTTATGCACTGGCTGCTTCATGATGTGTTTAATATTGTATCTTAGCGGATTATCAATCAACAAAACCATGAATATAATATTATTGTATATGATATTATAGCAATGTTCACAAGTGAATATTCATATGATTATCAATTTGATCATTGCGACTTTTCATTACATCGTCATCTTCGAGGCTTCATTTTGTTTGCGTCCACAGAACATCTTCTGAACTTCCATACATTCCATGCCTAAAGGTGATTTCAATGGATCGAATACAATAATTAATCTCGAGCAAGGTCTTCAATTGTCTTGATATGATCTTATCTGCTGTCCTTAAGCATCGTTAATATGTGCAGTTTATACCATCTTGTACAAGATATTGACATAGATTAACGTTTCTACTGTAAAGATATCAACGACTCTACTTCTACCAAGTGTCAGAAGATTAGAGACTGATATTGTTAGAATGCTATTAGTATTGTTTGTTAGTTAAGAGAGTTTATTAGCATTGTTTCAATGCCAAAAAGAAAGACTAGATACCGTGTATTATTTTTCTAATATAGCACATATAAACTGAGGATTAGTAAGGAGAACAATGAATCAATGAATAATGAAACAGTGCTAGAATTCGTCTTCTGTTTCTCTGTGTAAAAGAATCAATCTCTGTTCTTCTTCCTTTCTATTCTCTGCGTTTTCTTCATTTATGTTCCTTTCCTGTATACATTCTATTGTCTTTCATCTACTAATAGGACAATACTAGATTTCTAGACCTGCTTGCGGGCTATAACATTTTATTTTAATTAAAAAAGCCCAGATAACACAAGCATGTTTTAAAGAAGTAAAAAAATAAGCGGCTCAAGACCTGATTTGGCCAAAAAAGCTGGTATAATTTAATCATAAAATAAAAAAATAGATAACGAAAGAAAAAATGAGCTAATTTAAACAAAAAAAACTATGAAAACCTAAAAAACAACGGTTATTGAAACGAAAAAGGTTACCAGCTAAGATTCAAGCTAATCAAATTAAAAAAAAAGGGAGAAAAAGAAAAAGAAAACGAAAAAAAAAAAGAAGAGAAAAACGACCTCAGCCAATCAAGGTAAGCATGATAAACATGCAAGCCTAGTTATGAGACCGGGACGAGTCAGTAGAAAAAAAAATTAAAGCCGAGTTTCAAATAAATCCAATATAAAAGGATAGAATTAAAAAAAAAAATAAACAAACCCAACTAGCAAACTAGACAAGCTAATCAAACTATGCAATCCGGATTATGCGAATGAGATAATAAAATAAAAGACAAGCCATAAAAGATTTTGAAACTCAATTCTAAAATAACTTGATGATGAAGAATTAAACATAACAAATATTATTTACAATGATAAAATTTAAAAAAGGATGTTGAGGGTATTTTTTCAAAACCATTTCAAGCAAGTATAATCTAGCATTTATGTCTTTTAAGTGAAGAATATTTGATTTTGTTAATAACTACAATTTGTTTAAATGTTATTATAATTTAATGAGAGAGAATTATCCCATTACTTTAAAATAAGATCCTCTTGTTCTAAAGCTTTTTTTTTTTTAAATGCTCACAAATATAGTCCTATCACTAAATCATGTGTCGGACTTAATGTATTGTAGAGAAAAAAGGACACCAAAAAAAAGCATGGGAAAAAGAGAGAAAATATATACTAGGAAAAAAGAGAGAATTTCAAGATAATTATTTAATTTTTTTTTAATATTATAGCATATTTGCCTTTTCAAAATTTTTAGATATGAGATTGGTATTTCACAATCGCACCTATTAAATCAATTTAAAGAATTATGAAAAGAATTTAAATTGAAATTTATGGACAAACAAAAGACAATACAACAATCTGAAATATCTTATAATTAAAGGAAAAAGAAAGAAAAGGCAATTAATATATATATATAGACACACACACACACACACAAATTTAAATGTGGATGACTTCTTTAAAATCCATGTGGAAAAATAAAATATTTAAAGTCTGATTGAATTCTAAGATTCATATTCAATTAATTACATTGCATGTGTTGTAAGAACAAAATTACATAGGATTACAAATCTTTGATACCATGTGCATAGCATCTTTATTGGAAGACTATCTTACAGAGTAAAAAAATTATTTCTTCCAAATTTTATTTGCATCTAATAATTTAATTTTAAATAATAAAACAACAAATGAATAGTCAAGTTATTTATCAATCATGTCCCTTTTGGAGTAGTAGCTGTAATTTCCAACAGCTGACTTAGCCTCACGAAGATGCTTCTCCCTCGAGAGTAATTTAGCCAAATTCACCCTTGAAATTGGCTTCTTCAAAAATTCCTCGCCCATGTTCACAAAATTCTCCAAATTCTCTTTCGTAGCAACATCCACAGATAAAAGTGTTCCGGTCAATGTGTCATCTTCTTCTTCTTCTTCTTTTCCGAGGATAATCATAGCACATATTAATGTCAGATCATATCTTCTTCTTTTCCGAGAATAATCATATCCGTTTCTATACATGACATATATAATAAGCACCTGAATTCAAAGATAGTTTTCTTCCGAGTTAAGGGCTTGAAAAACAGTGGAAATATGAAAATCAACCATGTCACCACTAGCTTGTGTTAACACATCCACTAGTGGAGTGGATTAAACACACAAACAAACGCCAAAAAAATTCATCAATTTTTTTTAGAAAATAAAGGTTGGGTTTTTTAGTTTATTGGGTATATCACCCTAATAAGTTTTTTTAATTTTGATCAAGTTTTAATGGGTTAACTGTTATTAAATCCAAACATATATACTATAAATTTATTTTTTAAATAAAAAATGACACTTTGTTCAAATAAAAAATCAAAATAAAAAAAACTTTCTTTTTTGCTTTTTTATTTTTATTATAAGATAAGTATTTTTATTGAATGCTAAAATATGAAAATACTCTTTGTTTTTTTGTTCTTTTTCCTAAATAAACGCACTAGAAAGAGAGAAAAAAATAACAATGATGGGATATGCAAAAATTGATTTTTTTTTTGAAATACTTGTCCGTGATGCACATAAAACATTTATTTGCATAAATCTTATGTTATTTTTATAATTTTATTTCTATTTTTTTTTCTTATTTTTCTTGAACATATGTATACTCAACCCAAACCCATTAAGCCCATGGATACAACCCAAATAATGTAGCCCAGACGCATAAAGCCATAGCCCAAAACCCAATAATATTTATCAAAGAAAATCCAAGCCTACAGTGCATCACACACAACCCGCGGCCCCTGTCGAATAAGCCTAAAGAAAAATAAGTCGAGGCCATTTTCTAGAAACCATACAAGCCTTATCCCAGGAAACGAAATGGGCCTCGACCAAAACATCCAATAACCCCATACACATAAGAAAACGCACGGGCTTGCCAAAGCCTAGCACGAGACTTATGTCTTTGGCCCATGAACAATTTGCAAGAAATGATCTTTGATACTGTAAAGATTAAACCAAATTCTTTAGCTGGAAACACAAAGACAGAGGAAAGGGGAAAGGGAGCAAAGTCTTCAATTAATGGATCGAAAACAATATTTGAATATATATATATATATATATATATATATATATATATAGTTAGCTTGTAGAGAATTAATATAAAAACTATGATCTTAGGACATTAAGTTTATGGATGTGAGGATGATTTATTGATAAAAAATAAAATGAAAAACTATCAATTAATGTATTTAAATCAACAGGAGAGAGTTTATATTATTATTAAAATATTATTTGCTTTTAATTTCAAGGAGAATGGAAATACATAATGAAATATCGATTGAATAGCAATTAGTTCTTAATTAATAAGTTCTTCCCGATTATGAAATTAACTTGCGAAATTACGATAAAATCAAACAATCAAAAATGCTAATTTAGGTTATTGTTCCAACTATTCTACTAATTCTGAATATTATTTTAGTAATAAACCATTATTTTTTTTAATATATCTTTTCAGTTACATTAGACGCGCTGCCTTTTACGAATTGAAATTCGCACATTTTCAAATAACATCTCATTAAATATTATTTTAATCAAAGCATATTCCAAAAAGCATATTATATTGTAATGTGCGTGAATTTACAAAAGAAAATATTCTCAATCCAATGGGATGGAATTGGACCTCTACTGATCAATTCAACGCCTAATCATTCTAAACTGCAAGTCTCAACTGCAAGTCGCTTGTGGTTCCCTAATTTCAACTACGTACGACTAATTTCAACTTTTCCAAACTAAATTAACCAAATTAAAATTTGGCATTTTGAAATATATATATAATTTTAAATAATCATCTCATTCTAAAATCTTAGTTTATTAAATGAGATTTTAAAAATAAATTTGTAATATCTTTGATGCACCCTGCCTAGAAAAAAAATTATATGTATCATTACTTTTACATGCCAAAATTTTAATTTTATCCAGTGAATTGAAGACCTCAAAATTATATATAGGATTTATACTTGTTATTAATGATACCACATCAAAAAAAATTATTTGGTGAAGTTTCGTGAATGATTTTATACTCTTATAGTATATGACAAACATTTTAAACTAATAATTTTAAATTTTAAATTAAGACATGACAAACTTATATTTTTAAATTAATACATGAAAAATTCTTTGATATGGAAATATATATTATATTAGTACTTTTGGCTACATATTGTAAGATTCCATTGTTTTGATAATATTTTTTTTACTATTTATTGTTTTTGCACA
>Ga0325403_1007545_pt1 | contig 10406 bp, 11 predicted proteins | sample PopdelMetagenome_19_FD_205665 | JGI IMG/M metagenome (GOLD analysis project Ga0325403, IMG submission 205665) | Populus deltoides microbial communities from Bellville, Georgia, United States - Xylem-PdKOR-R4 | ecosystem: Host-associated > Plants > Phyllosphere > Stem > Wood/Secondary xylem...
GCAGCCGCCACGAGGGCGGCAGCAGCGGGGCGGTGGCCCTGCCGATGCGGCCGGCCGCACCGGTGACGACGACGACCGGACCGTCCACGCGCGATGAGGGCACCCACCGACGCTAGCGACCGCACACCGCGCCCGTGGCCATCGCGCCCCCCTCCAGCACCTCGACGCGGCACGACCGCCGGGTCCACCCCGCCTGGGGCGTGGCCGCCGTCGCGTTCGTGGCCCTGGTGGGGGCCGCCGGCTTCCGCGCCGCGCCGGGCGTGCTGGTGGTGCCGCTGCACTCCGAGCTCGGCTGGTCGACGTCGCTCATGTCCCTGGCGGTCAGCACCGACCTGCTGCTGCTGGGCCACTACGCCTTCCGCGGGGTGGGCCTGCTCGCGCTGCCGTCGCTGCTGGGGCTGTCCGTGCACCCGAACATGCTGCTGTTCGTGGTGGTCTGCGGCCTCGACCGGGTGGCCACCGTGCCGCCCACCGCGGTCCTGTGCCGCGAGCTGTTCGGCGCCGAGGGCACCGTCGTGTTCGGGTGGGTCTTCGCCTCCCACCAGCTGGGGGCGCGGCCCTGGCCGCCGGCGCCGCGGGCGTGCTCCGCGAGCAGACCGGCAGCTGCACCTGGGCGTGGGTCGGGGGCGCGGCCCTGTGCGCGGTCGCGGCGGTGCTGTCGCTCTCCGTGCGCCGGGTGCCGCGCCCGTCGTCGTCCCCCGCCTGAGGACCCCCGACAGACCGCAGCCGAGCGCCTCGCTGCGGTTCGAGCCCCCTCGGGAACCGCAGCCGAGCGCCTCGCTGCGGTGCGGGGCGCTGCGGGGTCAGCAGCAGCGGGCGCCGGGGGTGGCGGCCTTGGCGTCGGTGCGGGCCCGCTCGAACGCCCCGCGGCTCACCGGCTCGTGGCCGTGCTCGCGGCAGTGCTCCAGGTAGGCCTCCCACCGGGCCGTGCCGCCGATCTCCCTGAGGTACCAGCGCACCCCGGAGACCAGCGACCCGAGCCCGGTGCTCACCGGTGGCCGCCGGCGTGCCCGCCGGAGGCCCGCCCGCCGGCCGCCGCGTGCTGGCGCGCCGCTTCCTTCTCGGCGGGCGTGGCGAGCATCCCCGCGGGCTCGACCAGCCGCGACTCCTCGAACGGCACCTCCGTGGTGGGCAGCGACCCGGCCCGCAGCGCTCGGACCACGACGAGCGCGGCGTTGGCCGCCACCACGACGACGAGCACGGCGAACAGCGACTGCAGCACGCCGTTGGTGGTGGAGTTGGTGACCACCTGCTGCATCTGCGCGGCGTCCTGCGCCGGGGCCAGCACCTCGCCGGACGCGAGCGCGTCGCGGTACCGGGACGCCTGGGCGAAGTAGCCGATGGCCGGGTTGGGGGAGAAGACCTTCTGCCAGCTGGCGGTCATGGTCACCACGAGGTCCCACGCCAGCGGGACCCCGGTCACCCAGGCGTACCGCGCCCTGCCGTGCTTGATGAGCAGCGTGGTGCACAGCGTCAGCGCGATCGCTGCGAGCAGCTGGTTGGCGATGCCGAACAGCGGGAACAGCTGGTTGATGCCCCCGAGCGGGTCGGTCACGCCCGTGTAGAGGAAGTACCCCCACGCCCCGACGACGACGGCGCTCGCGACGTACGTGCCGGTGCGCCAGGTCAGGTCGCCGAACTTCGGCCACACGTTGCCGATGGTGTCCTGCAGCATGAACCGGCCCACGCGGGTGCCGGCATCGACGGCGGTGAGGATGAACAGCGCCTCGAACATGATCGCGAAGTGGTACCAGAACGCCTGGAGGTTGCCGCCGAACGCCTCGTGGAAGATCTGCGAGATGCCCATCGCCAGCGTCGGCGCCCCACCGGTGCGACTGATGATGCTCGGCTCCTGGATGGCGGCCGCGGCCCCCGCCAGCGCGTCGGGCGAGGTGGCGAAGCCCAGCCCGCTCACGTACGCGGCCGCTGTCTCCGGGGAGCCGCCCGTGGCCCCCGCCGGCGCGTTCATGGCGTAGTACAGCCCCTGGTCGATCACCGACGCGGCGATGAGCGCGCTGATCGCGACGAAGCTCTCCATGAGCATGCCGCCGTAGCCGATGAACCTGACCTGCCGCTCCTTGGCCACCATCTTCGGCGTGGTGCCCGAGGAGATGAGGGCGTGGAAGCCCGACAGCGCGCCGCAGGCGATGGTGATGAACACGAACGGGAACAGCGACCCCGCGAACACCGGCCCGTTCCCCTCGCGGGCGAAGCTGGTGACGGCGTCGTTCTCGAGCACCGGCCGCGCCAGCAGCAGCGCCGCGGCCAGCAGCACGATCACGCCGACCTTCATGAAGGTGGAGAGGTAGTCGCGCGGGGTCAGCAGCAGCCACACCGGCAGCACCGACGCGACGAAGCCGTAGACCACCAGCGCGATGACCAGCGTCTCCTTGGACAGCGTCAGCGACTCCGCCAGGCCGAGCTGGTCCACGTACCCGCCGCCGATGATGGCCGCCAGCAGCAGGACGACGCCGATGGCGGTCGTCTCCAGCACCCGCCCGGGCCGCAGGTAGCGCAGGTACACCCCCATGAACAGGGCGATCGGCACGGTCAGCGCGATGGAGAAGACGCCCCAGGGCGACTCGGCCAGGGCGTTGACCACGATCAGCGCCAGCACCGCCAGGATGATGATCATGATGGCGAAGACGGCGACGAGCGCGGCGATCCCGCCGACCACGCCGATCTCCTCGCGGACCATCTGCCCCAGGCTCTTGCCGTTGCGGCGCATCGAGAAGAACAGGACCACCAGGTCCTGCACCGCCCCGGCGAAGATCACCCCGACGACGATCCAGATGGTGCCGGGCAGGTACCCCATCTGCGCCGCGAGCACCGGCCCCACGAGCGGCCCGGCTCCGGCGATGGCGGCGAAGTGGTGCCCGAAGAGCACGCGCCGGTCGGTGACCTCGTAGTCGGTGCCGTTCTCGAGCCGCTCCGCGGGGGTGGCGCGGCGGTCGTCGGCGCGCAGCACCCGGTAGGTGATGAAGCGCGAGTAGAAGCGGTAGGCGATGGCGTACGAGCACAGCGCCGCGAACAGGATCCACAGCGCGCTGACGGACTCCCCGCGCGAGAGCGCCAGCACCGTCCAGCAGGCCGCGCCCACCAGGGACACACCCGTCCAGAGGGCCACCTGGCCGGCCCTGGACCGCGGTGGGGCCGTCTGCGGCTGCTCGACCTCGTCGGGATCGGACGTCGTCGTCGCGGTCGCCATGGTCGGCTCCTCGTGCTCGGCTGTGAGATCGCTGAGGAGGCTATACCGGGGGCGCTGACCTCCCGGAGGACGGCCGCTGCGACGCGCCTCTCAGCGGTAGGCGAGCAGGCTGATCGCCACGTAGTGCGCCGGCCACGCGAGCAGCGTCAGCGCGTGGAAGACCTCGTGGAAGCCGAACGTCCGCGGCCAGGGGTCCGGGCGCCTCAGCCCGTAGACCACGCCCCCCACCGTGTAGAGGGCACCACCCACCAGCACCAGCGTGAACACCGCGACGCCCCCGTGGTCGAGCAGCACGGGCAGCGCCGGCAGCAGCGCCCAGCCGAGGACCAGCGAGATGCTCGTGTGCAGGGCCCGGGGGCACCGCGGCCAGAGCCAGCGGAACGCCACGGCCAGGAGCGCCGCCGTCCACACCGTGGCCAGCACCCCGACGCGCCAGCCGCCGGTGAGGCCCAGCAGGGCCACCGGCGTCATCGACCCGGCGATGACGAGCGGGATGTTGCCGTGGTCGGCGCGCATCAGCCACAGCCGCGCCCGGTCCGACCACCGGAACCGGTGGTAGACGGCGCTGGTGGCGAAGAGCAGCGTGCTCGTGCCCGCGAAGACCGCGACCGAGGTCGTGGCCGCCGTCCCGTCGGCCAGGCTCACCAGGACAATCCCCGCGGCCAGCACCAGCGGCACGGCACCGGCGTGCAGCCACCCGCGCATCAGCGGCCTGAGCGCAGCGGGGGAGGGCACGGACACCCGGGAGGGCAGGGGCTGTGACGCGCTCATGCAGGACACCTCCGCGGGGTCGGCGCTGGCCGTCGTCCCCCCGGTCTACCACGCGGACCTGGCACCGGGCAGTGGGCTCAGCCGCAGAGCAGCCAGACCGCGGCTGCGTGCAGCGGCCACGCCAGCACCGTCAGGGCGTGGAAGACCTCGTGGTGGCCGGCCAGGCCCGGCCACGGCTCCGGCCACCGGGTCGCGTAGACGAGGGCGCCCGCCGTCAGCAGCGCCCCGCTCACGGCCACGAGCGCGACCACCAGCCCCGCGCCCGCCACGGCCCCGGTGGTGAGCACCAGCGGCAGCACCGGGGCCACGGCCCAGCCGAGAGCCGCCGTCGCCGCGGTGTGCAGGCGCCGGGGGCAGTCGGGCCACACCCACCGCGACGCCGCCAGCAGCAGGGCGGCGGTCCACAGCGCCGCCAGCAGCCAGGCCCCGAGCCCGCCCGGGACGCCGAGCAGCAGCAGCGGCGTGGCGCTCGCCGCGACGACCAGCGGGATGTTGCCGTGGTCGAGCTGCTTCATCCGGCGCAGCCCCGCCCGGCCCCAGGCGCGCCGGTGGTAGAGCGCGCTCGTGGTGAAGAGCACGAGGCTGACCGCGGTGTGGACGCCGACGGCCCCCACCTCCAGCGGACCGTCGGCGCGGTCCAGCAGCACCAGCCCGGCGACGGCGACGACAGGCGCGAACCCCGCGTGCAGCCACCCCCGCAGCGCCGGTCTCGCCACCGGGACGGGCACCAGCTCCAGGACGTCGCCGACCTCGTGCTGGCGGGCGCCGGCTCGCTGGCGGGGCAGGGGCGCGGCAGCCGCGGTCGTCGTGCTCACGAGGCTCCGGTCTACCGGCGGCGCACACCCCGCCGACGACGCCGAGGTGGACGCCGGGTGACCACCCCGCGAGAGGTCGGTGCCCTCCCCTCCTGACCGCAGCCAGGCGCCCGGCTGCGGGTGGGCGAGGGCGCGGGGTCAGCGCGCGAGCGAGGCCACCAGCGCCTCCTTGATGGCCGGCCGCGACCCGAAGACCAGCAGGAACAGCGCCTCCCGCACCGTCCGCTCCGCCAGCCCGCCCGCGATGACGGCGCCGCTGCCCGTCGTGGTCGCCAGCGTCCCCGCGGCCCTCCACGCCAGCTCCACCGCCGCGGCGCGCGCTGCCGGCAGCTCCGCCGGTCCCGCCGCGTCGAGGCGCTCGCGGGCCGCCGCCAGCTGGGTCCCGAGCGCGTCGGCCGCGGGCGAGCCCTCCAGGGCCCGGACGCACCGCAGCACCAGGCCGAGCGCGAGCGACCCGTTGGGACGCAGGCCCGCGGCGTCCCCGGCGAGCAGCGCGCCGTGCCGGCCGGTGGCCACGAGCCGGCCCGCCGGCACGCGGTGCCCGGACAGGTGCAGCTCCACCGTGCGGCTCGCGGGCACGCCGACGAGGTCGAGCGGCTCTGCGCGCAGGGTCGGGCCCGTCTGGTCGGGGCTCGCGTCGAGCAGGAGGAAGAAGACGTCCTCGCCGTCGCGCGCGGTGAGCAGGACGGCGTCGAGCAGGCCCCACCCGGTGACCCACGGGACGGTGCCGTCGAGCACGAACGCGCCGTCGTCGCCCTCGCGGTGCGCCACCACGGCGGCGGGCCCAGGGCGCAGCGCCGCCTGCAGGGCGATGCCGGCGTGCAGCCGTCCGGCGCGCAGGTCCTCCAGCGCGTCCGCCCACGCGGGGCCGGCCTGCTCCAGCCACCGGACCACCCCGGTCCGCTGGACCCAGACGAACGCGGTGGCCAGGTCTCCCGCGGCGAGCTCCTCGAGGACGGCGAGCGCGTCGGCGCCGTCGGCCCGCCCCAGCCCCGCCGCCGCGAGGGCGTCGAGGTGCGAGCGCGGCACGGAGCCCAGGGCCTCCAGGTGCGCCGCCCGCGGGGCGAGCAGCTCACCGGCCACGCGCCGCGCGGTCTCCCTGCAGCTCATGCGACCCCACGCCCTCAGAAGTAGTACGGGAACGGCGACCAGTCGGGCTCGCGCTTCTCCAGGAACGAGTCGCGGCCCTCCACGGCCTCGTCGGTCATGTACGCCAGCCGCGTCGCCTCGCCCGCGAACACCTGCTGGCCCATGAGGCCGTCGTCCACGAGGTTGAAGGCGAACTTCAGCATCCGCTGCGCCGTGGGGCTCTTGCCGCACACCTCAGCGGCCACGCGCAGCGCCTCGTGCTCCAGGTCGGCGTGGTCGGCGACCACGTTCACCGCGCCCATGTCGGCCATGTCCTGCGCGGAGTACTCCCGACCGAGGAAGAAGACCTCCCGCGCCCGCTTCTGCCCGACCATCCGGGCCAGGTACGCGGAGCCGTAGCCGGCGTCGAAGCTCCCGACGTCGGCGTCGGTCTGCTTGAAGCGCGCGTGCTCGCGGCTGGCCACCGTCAGGTCGCACACCACGTGCAGGCTGTGCCCCCCGCCGGCCGCCCACCCGGGGACGACGGCGACGACCACCTTCGGCATGGTGCGGATCAGGCGCTGCACCTCGAGGACGTGGAGGCGGCCGCCCTCGGCGGCGGTGCGGCGCGCGTCGACGCCGGAGGCCGTCTCGTCCGCCCCGTCGGCGTCACCCCAACCAGCGGCGTACTGGTACCCGGAGCGACCGCGGATGCGCTGGTCTCCGCCGGAGCAGAACGCCCACCCGCCGTCCTTGGCGCTGGGGCCGTTGCCGGTGAGCAGCACGCAGCCGACGTCGGCGGTGCGGCGGGCGTGGTCCAGGGCGCGGTAGAGCTCGTCGACCGTGTGGGGGCGGAAGGCGTTGCGCACCTGCGGCCTGTCGAAGGCGATCCGCACGGTCCCGCCGGCAGCGCCCGGGAGCACGCAGCGGTGGTACGTGACGTCGGTGAGGTCCTCGAACCCGGCCACCTCGCGCCACGCGGCGGGGTCGAAGGTCTCGGACACCCCGGGCAGCGCGCTCACCGGGCCACCCTAGGCAGGGCCTGCGACGGGTCGCCCGGCGCGGCGCTGCGCCGGGTCAGGACGGGGCGCTGGTGAACACCAGGGCGGCGCCGGCCGTCAGCGCCGCAGGCACCGACAGCAGCGCGAGGAGCCCCACCCACCACGCGCTCCGGCACCGGACGAGGCGGCCCACGGCCCAGGCTCCGAGCCCGAGGAGGGCGCCCGCGCAGGTGGCCACCAGCGCCAGGGGCACCGCGAGGACGAGGACGACGACGCTGACGACGACGTCCACCGCCGAGCGCGCCGGGGGGAGCGGGGCGACCTCGACGCGCACGGCGCCGATGGGGCCCCGCGGCCGCCCTCGCGTCCAGGGCCGCGGAGCGGCGGTCAGCCCCCCACGGCCGAGACGGCGGTGGTGAGCGTGCTGATGAGGGTCCTGAGGAGCGGGACGGTGGCGACGAGGGCGCTGACGGCGTTGCCGAGGGGGAGGAGGAGGGCCGAGACCAGCGCCACGGGCCAGGCGCGTCGACGCAGCACCAGGAGGACGACCACCACGACGGCGAGGGGCGGTCAGGTGGCGGGGCTCCACGCCAGGACGTCCAGGGCCCCGGAGTCCAGGGGGCCGGCGTCGCAGGCGCTGGGGTCGCCGTCGGCGACGGCCCGGGTGAGGCAGACCATCCCGACCAGGGCCGTGGCGAGGAAGACCAGGTGCGAGACCACGAACAGGAGCGGCCCCAGCAGCAGCAGGAGGACCGACGCGACGGGGTCACCGGTGCGCCGCGGCGACCGCACCCGCCGGTCCGAGGACGGCTGCCAGCGGCGGGGGAGGTCCGCTAGGGCCGTCGACCGCGGGGGTGCCTGGTGCGCGTCGGTGATCTCCACGACGCCACGGTCGCAGCCCGCCGGCCCGGAACGGCAGGCCCCGTCCCCCGGTCGCACCACCCGCTGCCGGGCGGCGGGGCGACGTGCGGCGCGACCGCGTCCTGCCCGGGCACGGACGGTGACGGTCCGGCGGGCGACCCCGGGTCAGCGCGGGCGGCGCCGCCCGCGGCCACCCCGACGGCCCAGCACCGACGCGACGAGGGGCGCGAGCAGCAGCATCACCAGCAGCCGGAGCACCTGGACGGCCAGCACCAGCGTGGTGTCGCCGCCGGCGTCGGCCGAGGTGGCCACCACCGCGTACAGACCGCCCGGCGTGGTGGCCAGGTAGGCGTCCAGCGTCGAGGCACCCGCCAGGCGCAGCAGCGGCACACCCGCGGCCGCGGTGGCGACGACGACGAGCACGATCAGCCCCAGCGCCGTCGGGAGCAGCCGGCGGACGGACCGCAGGCTCTCGCGGGTGAACGACAGCCCGACCTGCAGCCCGATCAGCGCGAACGCCACCTGGAGCACCGCGGCGGGCACGGTCGCGCCCTGGGTGAGGCCCGTCGCCGACACCGCCGCGGCCAGCACCATCGGCCCGAGCAGCGCGCCCGCGGGCACGCGGAGCCGCCGCGCCACCAGCACCCCCACGACCGCGACCACCGCCGTGAAGACGACGTCCAGCCAGGCCGGGGCCGTGCTCGCGGTCAGCCCGCCGGTCGCGCCCGGCCCCGCGGCACCCCCGCCCGACCCGCTGCCGAGCAGCAGCGCCACCGCCGGCATCGCCAGCAGGATGACGAGCACCCGCAGGTACTGGACCACGGCCACGACCCGCTGGTCGGCCCCCAGCTCCCCGGCGATCGACGTCAGGCCCGAGGCGCCGCCGGCGACCATCGCGAACGAGCCGGTGGCCGCGTCGACGTCGCGCCGCAGCCCCAGCAGCAGCCCGGCCAGCACGCTGATGAGCAGCGTCGCCACCACCGCGGCGAGCACGGGGGCCCAGGCGCCGGCCAGCTCGGCCAGCGTCGCCGGCTGCAGCAGCGCCCCGGACAGCACCCCGAGCACCGCCTGCGCCCCCAGGGCCACCGGTCCCGGCAGCTGCAGCCGACCGCCGGCGCCCGCGCCGACGGGCTGGCGACGCGGGCGCGGCCAGCCGGACAGAGCGGCGACGAGGCCCACCACGAGCGCGGCGAACAGCGCGGCCGAGGGGACGCCGGAGCGGTCCATCCCCACCGCGAGCGCAGCGGTCGCCGCTGCGACGACCAGCCACGCCACGCGACCAGGCTAGGCGCGCCGTGTCGGGTGCCGGGTGGGTGCCGGGTGGGTGCTGGGTCGGTGCTGGGTCGACGGCGGGGCCCGGCGCACCGATGCTGGGCCCATGACGAGCGCGCCCCAGACCCCCGGCCACAGCTCGGCGCTGCCCCGCCTGGAGGGCCGGACCGTCGTCGTCTCGGGGGCCAGCTCCGGCATCGGCGCCGCCGCTGCCCGGCGGTTCGCCGCCGCGGGAGCCACCGTGGTCCCGCTCGGCCGCGACCCCGAGCGCACCGGGGCGCTGGCCGCCGAGCTCGGCGTGGAGCCGGTCCTGGCCGACTTCACCCGCTTCGCCGACGTGCGCCGCGCCGCCGCGGAGGTGCTGGAGCGCTGCGACCGCATCGACGTGCTGGCCAACAACGCCGGGGGGACCTTCCCCGAGCGCGTGGTCACCGAGGACGGCCACGAGAAGACCTTCCAGGTGAACCACCTGTCGACGTTCCTGCTGACCGCGCTGCTGCGCGAGCGCGTCGAGGCGACGCCGGGGGCCCGGGTCATCACGACGTCGAGCCGCGCGAGCTCCTTCGGGCGGGTCGACCTCGGCGACCTCGACAGCGCCGTGGGCCGCTACCGGGGCTTCCGGGTCTACGGCACCACGAAGCTGATGAACGTGCTCTTCACGCGCGAGCTGTCCCGGCGGCTGGAGGGCACGGCCACGGCGTCGTGCTTCCACCCCGGCGTGGTGGGCACCGCCTTCGGCGCTGACACGCCCGTGGTGCGGGTGCTCTACCGGCCCCCGCTGAGCCGCCTGCTGACCATCACCTCCGAGGAGGGCGCCGCGCCGCTGCTGGCGCTCGCCACCCGCCCCGACCCCGAGACCGTCGACGGCGCCTACCTCGACAGGTTCGTCATCGGCCGCACCAGCCGCCAGGCCGACGACGTCGAGCTCGCGCGCGGGCTGTGGGAGCGCTCCGCGGCGGCGGTGGGCGTCCCCGCCTGAGGCTGGCGGGAGACCGACCGGGAGCGAGCCGGGTCAGCGGGAGCCGGCGAGCGTCAGCACCGCGTCGAGGGCCGCAAAGCCGCCGGCGCCCAGCGCCACGGAGCAGCACAGCGCCAGGGCGGAGGCGGTGCGCTCGCCGCGGCGGGGCAGCAGCGAGGCGACCAGCACCCCCACGACCACGAACAGCCACCCGCCCGCCGCCTGCCACGGGAACAGGAGCACCGTGCGGAGGCCGTCGGCGAGCACCAGGGCCCCCACCAGCCCGAGAGCCGCGCCACGGGCGTGCCCGGCCCCGGCCACCGCGGCGGCGGCGCAGACACCCACCAGCGCGCCGCTGACCAGGCCCGCTCCCGCCCACACGGCCACGGAGGTCGTGGCGTGCGGGGTGCCGCTCACCAGGGCCGCCCATCCGTAGTAACCAGCCACGAGGG
>Ga0325403_1007548_pt1 | contig 10405 bp, 7 predicted proteins | sample PopdelMetagenome_19_FD_205665 | JGI IMG/M metagenome (GOLD analysis project Ga0325403, IMG submission 205665) | Populus deltoides microbial communities from Bellville, Georgia, United States - Xylem-PdKOR-R4 | ecosystem: Host-associated > Plants > Phyllosphere > Stem > Wood/Secondary xylem...
GAGTGAGTTAAAATTCAATCTGAAATATGTTTTAAGTTACCTCATAGCAAATATCAAATCCAAAGTTGAGATGTTAGATTTGTTTTGTTTAGATCCTACATCTGATGAATTTGCAATTAGGAACCACGGGATCTGTTAGCCAATTTTCCATAACATGCCCAAATCCTAAGTATTATCGGTTACAATCTGCTAGCCAATTTTCAATTAGGAACCACAGGATCTGTTAGCCAATTTTCCATAACATTGTTCTTCCTAATTTGCAATTAGGAACCACAGGATCTGTTAGCCAATTTTCCATAACATTCCCAAATCCTAAGTATTATCGGTTACAATCTGCTACTCTTGTTTTGTGAAATTTCACAAAGCAGCATGAAAGCTTTTGCAGTCCATGTTAATGGAAGAACAATGTTCACGTTGTGGATTTCCAGCAAAAGACAAAAAATGCAACCAGAGAAATCATTAAAACAAAAGGGGAAGTACGTGCACCTCTTATATAGGATTGATCACATATCTGCCTCAAGGAATAATGATCTCCAGTTCCAGTATCATAATTATCCTCAAACACAAGATGCTGAAAACCAGCATTTAGTGCCTGCTTTACTCTGCCCATAAAATCAATAATCGAGAAAAAAATGCATCAAGCTAATTTAGAAGGGTAAAAAACATGAAAGCACTTAAAATGTGTGAGGTAAAAAGGACTAGACAGATACTACGAGTACCTCTTCAATTCATTCTGATGGTCATCGAAAAAGATAAGAACTCGACTGATATCAGTAATCCCATGTTTATTCATCACACTCTTCCAATCAACATTACCAAAATCTACAAAATCTTTCCCAGCAAAGTATGTGCAATTACCATCAACATAAGCAGGTCCCTTCTTTAGGTACTTCCCAGGATGCCTGGGTGAAAGTGAAATAATTGGTGTGTCTGGCATTGCTTGTCGCAGAACCCAAGTGGAATGCCCCTTAAAAACACCACTCTCAATCATTAGAACTGGCTTCAGCCACTTTGCAATGAACCAAAGCCCAAAGCTGTGGTCAAAACCCATCCCATAAATGTTGTTTTTTATTGGCCGAGTTTCATAAATTGGTACAAACTCTTCCAAGCCTTTGAGTAAATCCTTGGATGTCCACCGAACTGTTTTTCCATGTTTCGATCTGCCTTTTGCCAAAGACAAGAATCAAATGGGAGTGGATGATAAGAACTCAAATCAAGCACTCAAACTCAGTTTTTCAGTAGACTAGCAATATAGCATCCAATGCCACAAAAATTTTAAAAAGTGAATCAGATGAAAAACTGACTGAGAAAACAATAATTACCATAATATCATGAAAAGAAAGAAGAAAATGAAAAAAAAAAACCCAAATTCACAAAAATTAACAGACATGGACTCACCAACTACAGACTAAAGAGTTGTCAGAGGGAGTGCGTAAAGTGAAAGACACCAGAAAAGGATTCAAGAATCATGTAGTTGGTCATTAATTAAAATGAAATGTTTCGAGGGTATTATCTAGTTCTGCAGAATATCTCAAAAATTTCAACCATCAACTCAAGTGGCAGTTAGCAATAAGCCTTCTGCAAAAGCTATATCCCTTTTAATTAGAGACTTCGAGGACAAGTAGCATCCTCTCCGACATCCTTCAAATCCCCTGGATCTCTCTCTCTCACACACACATTTGCATGTGGGGAAAATCTTCATCACTCCCTTTCAAAACATACATCTTTCAGATTTCAATAGTTGCAGGTCCCATCATGTTGGACCCACAAATACTGAAATTTGAGCAGAAGATGCATCAGTGGTTATTGGTACAACGACAATACCACATTTTTTCCCCCTGTGCACCCATAAAAGCACAAATGCAGTTCCTTTTGAGGTAATTATACTAAGTTAAGCAACCTTCAGGAAAATAAACCAGCAAAATGAAGAATTGCAATAACCAAGAACATGCACCCTAAACTGGAAATTCCAGCTTGGTGAACTCAAAGACAACATCTTTGAACAATCAACCAAGTCTGATGCCAATACTGCAGTTTTACAGAGAGCCAAATCGAGCTTAGATTCCATATCAAAACAAGAAAACCCCATTTCCGATTCTCATTTTTATTACAAACCCATTAATTGAACCAAGCCAAGAAGATAAGAAGTAGATTTCCTTATAATTTCTCATATTTATAATTCCTACATTTTCTCAGCCACCAAACGGAAATAATCAAACTCAAGATCCATATCTCCTCAGTTGCCACCCAATTAGCAAAACCAAATATGACTCCGAACCTGATACCCGGATTTACATACATACACACAACAATTACAAATGTATAGATAGATAAATTCATCGAAGGCTAGATGAGATAGAGACTTACACCAGGGAACACCAAGTGATCCAAAGTCGGACTCAAGACCATCGAGACCGAAGAAGCCAACGCGAGAACCGGGATCAGAGACGCAGACAAAACTCCGGGAATGAAAAGCGAGAGAAGTGATCAAAACGATAGCTAGTAAGAGACAGAGAAGGAGACAAGCAGTGGGGCAGAAGCAGAAATGGGACAAGCGAGAGAGGTAATTAGAAGCCAATAAGGAGAGGTTCTGTTTCTTGGTCTTGGAATCGTCGGCAGAGGCGTCAGTATCGGAGTCGTCAAGGTGAGAAGTGACACGGCGGGAAGAGAGGACTCGGTCTAGCATCTTGGTGGTGGCAGTGATGGTGTTTTTGGGACTGTGTGCTAGAGTGTGCATATTTCTGTTCTGTTGATTTATAGATTGTTACATTTTTAAGTTTGATGAAACTGGAGATTGAGTTTATAACCTCCTATGGCCGGAAAGTTGGGCTCCAGTCTGAAAATTAAAAATCAAAATTTTAACATAAAAATACATTAAAAAAAAAAAACACTCCAAGAAACTACAAAACCATTTTCAATCTCAAAAAACATCATTTAATTGGTTTAAAAATAGTTAATTAAAATTAATGAAAATAAAATTGACAGGTCATTATCTATTTTGTAAGGCCTGTTTGATGGGAAAAATAACCTCTCTTGGACTCATCTTTTTAAAATGAACCACTTGATGCCAAATTTGATTCTTTTTTGCAATTAGAGTATGGTAGGCCAAATACTTTTTCTCCTTTTTACCTTTTTCTGCAACTTTTGCTCTCATCTATCACTATTTAGGGACTAAAACATGATACAAATGAAGTTTAAGTCTAAAATGTAAAAAGCTAAAGTAAAATGGACCAAATAAATGCATAAATTGAAACTTCAGAGACCAAACTGATGATTTTTGTGCTTTTGAAAGTGAAAATGAAAGGGAGCTTTTTTGTGTGTGTTATATTTGATTATTTTTCTTTCAATTATCTTTAACCCTAACCTAAAATTATATTTTGTCATATTAATCTTTAATCTAACATTTAAATATTCTATAATACTTTGCATATGCTTTACATTCTAAAACTTATATGATTATAATACTTTACATCCTTAAGCTGACGCATAGAAAAAAGTCAACAAAAAATTGAATTATGTACTGAAATGCAATTATATTTCATTTAATGACTAAAAAGTTATTGTTGTGTTAAAATAATAAAAACATCACTGAAGTTACCATTGCTATTTTTTTTTAAATATTAGTTGTTCAATGCCTTTATAAATACAAAAATGCCATAATTTATATATTTTTAACAAAATACCTCCATCTTTTCTCACCATTTTTAATTATAATAAACACAAAATTCTCCATTTTTTTACAATTTTTCTCAACAATTCTTAACAAAAATTTGCAACTATATTATCAAAACAAACACACCATTTGAGTACAAAACTCACCATCATATTTAAGAATACAAACAACAAAAATTCAAGCAAACTAACACATAAAATTTTAACAAACACACTCCCACAAATTTAGTAAACGCATTGCCCAGAATTCAAGCAAACACAACCAACATTTCAAGAAAAAAATTATCCTAATTCCAACAAATACCATTGCCAAAATTCCAAGAAACACAACCAACATTTCTAGCAAACATACTACCCAAAATTCAAGCGAACACAACCAATATTTTTAGCAAAAACACATAATAATTTCTAGCTTAGATATAACAAACAACAAACCAAACCATGCACTACTAATAATCCAAAATTTACAGCAAATTTACTACCAACAATAAGTGTACACATTATCAGCATGTCATCATATTCATCAAAAACTAATAGTCTATAAATTTGCAATAACTTGGATGGACCAAATTTCAAGAATAGAGAGCATGAAATATAGGGAAAAAAATCAGATGTTAGGATATAAAAATCAAAAGCAAGTAAAACCAAGATATTATAAAAATGTGATGACAAATCTTGCAACAATTTATTCATTGATTGGTGCAAACCTATTAATAATATTGAATTAGTTACAAGAGGGGAATAAGATATTAATGATATCGGTTGAATGCTAGATAAAGTGAATAAAATGAAAGATGAATTATGTGAGTTTTGATAAAAAAAAATCACAATATAAATGCTAGTTTTTCAAGTGTAAAGTTGTTATTAGTAGCTAATTAAGAGTGTGTAATGTTAATGTTTTTAACTTTGATATTGTTCAACATAAACAAATGAAATAAAATACATATATTCCATAACAAACAAAATGCATGAAACATAAGTATCAAATATAGCAAAAACAAAATGCACATTAAACAAAGTAAAATCTATAATTTAAACCTGCAATAACAATAACAATGATCCATAATATTTATGTTTTTACTACCTTTACATATTTTAAAATAAAATCCATATATTGGTTCTTCTACACCTTTTAATTAATATAGCTAGTTTGTGTTGTGTATTGAGAGGAGAAAACACCAACACAAGTCTATAATTTCAAAGAATATTGATTAGTAATAGAACAATTATTAAACTAAATGAAACATCATGCATATTTATGAGACTCGCCTACATTTGTGTTGAGGGTTTCGATTGGTATAGACCTGTGACTCTCCCATCATTTATATCAGCTCTCTCACATCCAGAATCTCTTGACCTTCTTGCAGCATTGAATCCTTTAATTTGTGCGACACTATCTCTTTGATATATTCTGGAATTGTAGCCATTGTCATAAACTCTTTTTTGGTTAATCCCCAAATTTTACCATTTTTCTTTTTTAAATAAAAAATAAATAATAAATAATAATAGCAAGAGACTAACGATTTGACAAAAGTAGGTTGAGGAGAATTTCAAATATATAAAAAAAAAATCAAGCTATAATTTTGGATAAAATTTGGAGCCTAATCGTACCTCATTGTACCCAAAACTGGAGAGACAATTGAGATTCAAGGTCAAATTAATTGATTATTGGACAAATTTGCGTAAAAATTAAGTCTAGGGACATAATTAGATTTTTAATAGGCTAATTTGATTTAATCATGGGCCAAATTAAAGGATTTAATTAAGTACAAGGACTTAATTATACTTTAAATGGGTCAAATTAATTTTATTAAGGACTTAATTAATGAAACATTAAGTTTGAGAGCCTAATTTGGGTTTAATTGAGAAGATTATAATTTTATAGGACCAACCGTAATTTTTACAAAGTTAATTGGTTGAAATCAGGGGTAAAATTGCTAGAAAATAAAATTTTAGGTCAATTAGGGGTTAAATTGAAGAAGTTTGTAGTCAAGGACCAAAATGAAAAAGGCATCGAACTCTAGGACTAAATTAATTGAAATTAGGACTGAAATTGAAGAGAAATGAAAGTTTAATGATTAATTGAGGGTCAATTTGCATAAATCCTAAACTAAGGACCAAAATAAAAAAAGATGCCAAAATCTGAGGCTGATGTTAAAGTTCGGCCAGGGCAAAATTACATAAAATTAAAAGTTCTAAGCTAATCAGGATTGCAATTAAAAGGAATTGAAAGCTAAAGGATAAAATATACACCACCATGATGGCCTAACATTTGACTACACCCCGGTATGGTTCTTTCTGGCTGATTGACAACATGGCTGCCGCGACGCTATCCCAAAGAGGCTAACTCAGACAATCTTTAATTGCTAAAATTTGACAGTTCATGATGGCCACTTTGAGCCAACAATTGAGATCATTTTATGTTGAATCAAGGGCCAGGATTTGTCCCCAATAAAGATAAAATATCCCTCTTCTACCTTCTATAAATAGAGGTGGATTTCATGTGTTAAGGAGGAAGGAATTCAGGTGCAAAATTTGTGAAAAACCAGCCCCCTAGTTTTATTTTTGCTATTGCCACCAACTTTATTCTCTCTCTCTCTCTCTCTCTCTCCCCACCACAACTTCAGCTTCTACATCTATCCAACCACCTAAGACCGCCAGTCTCTGCCACCAACTCACCCTCAACCTTTGGTGACCAGCCACCACCTTTACACATTATCAGCATGTCATCATATTTATAAAAAACTAATAGTTTATAAATTTGCAATAACTTGGACAAACTAAATTTCAAGAATAGAGAGCATGAAATATGAGAAAAAAAACAGATGTTAGGATATAAAAATCAAAAGCAAGATATTATAAAAATGTGATGACAAATCTTGCAACAATATATTCATTGATTGGTGCAAACCTATTAATAAAATTGAATTAGTTACAAGAGGGGAAGATGTCGCTAATGATATCGGTTGAATGCTAGATAAAGTAAAGAAAATGAAAGATAAATTATGTAGAGTTTGGATAAAAAATTACAATATGAACGCTAGTTTTTCAAGTGTAAAGTTGGTTTTGATAGCTAATTAAAAGTGTATAATGTTAATGTTTTTAACTTGATATTGTTCAACATAAATAAATGAAATAAAATACATATATTCCATAACAAACAAAATGCATGAAACATAAGTATCAAATATAGCAAAAAAATGCACATTAAATAAAGTATAATCTATAATTTAAACCTTCAATAACAACAACAATGATCCATAATATTTATGTTCTTACTAGCTTTACACATTTTAAAACAAAATCCATATATTGGTTCTTCTACACCCTTTAATTATTGTAGCTAGTTTGTGTTGTGTATTGAGAGGAGAAAACACCAACACCAGTCTATAATTTCAAAGAATATTGATTAGTAATAGAACAATTATTAAACTAAATGAAACATTATGCATATTTATGAGACTCGCCTATGTTTGTGTTGAGGGTTTCGATTGGTATGGACCCGTGACTCTCCCACCATTTATACCAGCTCTTTCACCATTTATACCAACTCTCTCACATATGGAATCTTTTGAACTTCTTGCAGCATTGAATCCTCTAATTTGTACAACACTATCTCTTTGACATTAACTGGAATTGTAGCCATTGTCATAATCCATTTTTAGGTTATTCTCTAAATTTTACCATTTTTCTTTTTAAAATAATAAAATAAAAAATAATAGCAAGAAGATTGGCGATTTGGCAAAAGTAGGCTGATGAGGATTTCAAATATACAGAAAAAATAAAGCTACAATTTTGGACAAAAATTGAAGTCTAATCATACTCCAATGTATCCAAAATTGGAGAGACGATGCAGATTTAAGGTTAAATTAATTGATTATTCGACAAATCTGTATAAAAATTAAGCCTAGAGACATAATTAGATTTTTAATAGGCCAATTTGATTTAATCATAAGCCAAATTAAAAGTTTAATTATGTTTAAGAATTAATTTGGGTCAAATTAAAGGATTTAATTAAGTGTAAGGATTTAATTATACTTTAAATGAGTCAAATTAATTTTATTAGGGACTTAATTAGTGAATCATTAAGTTTGGGAGCCCAATTTGAGTTTAATTGAGAATATTAAAATTTTAGAGCACCAAACTTAATTTTTATAAAATTAATTGGTTGAAATCAAGGGTAAAAATGCTATAAAATAAAAGTTTAGGGTTAATTAGGGGTTAAAATGAAAAAGTTCGCAGCTAAGAACCAAAATTAAAAAGGCATAAAACTCTGGGGACTAAATTAATTGAAATTATGAGTGAAATCGAAGAGAAATTAAAGTTTAATGATCAATCGAGGGTCATTTTGCATAAATTCAAAACCAAGGACTACAATGAAAAAAGACGCTAAAATTCAAGGCTAATGTTAAAGTTCGTCAGGGGCAAAATTACATAAAATTAAAAGTTATAGATCAATCAGGGGTGCAATTGAAAGGAATTGAAAGTCGGAGGACAAAACATACACCACCACGATGGCCTGACATTTGACTACACCCCAATATGGTTCTTTTTAGCTAATTGACACCACAATTGTTGTGACATTGCCTCAAAGAGATCAACTCAGACAGCCTTTAACTCTCAAAATTTGACAGTTCATAATTGTCACTTTAAGATAACGATTGAGAACCTTCCAGGTTGAATCAAGGGTCAATATTTGTCTCTAATAAAGATAAAATGTCCATTTTCCATCTTCTATAAATAGAGATGGATTCCATGCAGGAGGAAGGAATTCAGGTGCAAAGTTGGCGAAAAACTAGCACCCCTGGATTTATTTCTGCCATTGTTGTCAACTTTATTCTCTCTCTCTCTCTCTCTCCACCATGACTTCAACTTCTACATCCATCCAACCACCCAAGACCGTCAGTCTCTGCCATCAACTCACCCTCAACCTCTGGTGAGCAACCACACCACCATGGGATTCTTCCTCCTCCTTTATACTATAGATTTCTTCTCCTCCAGTAACTAATGCCAGCCACCAACTCCTCCACCAATGCCACCACCAGTCTCACGTCGTGACCCACCATCAGGACCATCAACCAACCACTCTTTCCATGCTAGGTAGTCTCCTTCTCTTTTTTTTTTCTTCTTCCTCAGCCATGACCGCTATATGCAGGATTCATTCTGTATACAGCGACTAAAATAATTAACATGGTTACGAGGCTCGGCCAATGACCATGTGGGTCATGGGTTGGACCTATTTTAGCCCAACCTAAATGGCTAGGTCGGGTCCAGCCCAGTAGAGAGAGAGAGAGAGAGAGAGAGAGAGAGAGAGAGAGAGAAGGTTTTTAATAAATGATTAAGTCAGGTTAGACCCATTTCAGCCTAGCCCAGATGATTGGGCCAGTTCCAGCTCATTTAATAAATAAATAATATAATAATATTAAAAATTTTTAAAAAAGAAAAATATTAAAAAAAAGAAAAAAATTTAAATTTTCAAAAGGAAATTTTAAAAATATTTATGGGACCCTTGCATATTTTTTCAATTATTCTGCATAATATTATGTTGTAAACTGACACTGTAAGATACAGACCCAATATTAAAAATACCTGGTTTTCTACAAAATTTTTTAAATTTAATAAAAAAATTCAAAAAAATAAATAATCTTACTATGTCAGTCTATAGCCTGAATTAATCTTAAATTTACAAAAAATTAATAAAAATTCAAAATAATCATTAAAATTAATCATGCACATTTAATTGACATTGAACAACAAAATTGAAAAACAAATAACTAAAATTCTTCAAAATAACGAAAAAAATATATTTAATAACAACTAAAACTCAACACAAAATTGAACAAAAATAATGACAAAAAATAATGCAAAAAAAAAACCACAAATAAAGAAGAAAAAGGAATGAAAAATTCTTACCTTTATGGCGTGCTTAGTGTCGGATGAGAATTAAAAAAAAATGAAAAATGGATAGTTAAAAACCTAAAAAATAGAGAAATAAAGAAAGCCACCATACCTTAAGAAGAGAACATAAGATGATGCTTGATTTTAGCTTGGGATGTGAACAAAATAAGAGTGAAGAAGAAGAGAGAAAAATAAAGAGAGGATGAAAGAAGATGAAGCTCGTCAGCCGTGCTAATGGTCTTTTATATTAGGTTTCACTGATGGAATTCTTGACAGAATATTATATATTAATATTTTTTAAATTTTCGTTGGTGATTCTATATGTGAAGTCAAAGTAAAATTTTCAATTTGCATGAAAATTTTTAGAAACCCCTTCAAATATTACCTATGACTTTTCATTCCGTCAGTAAAAGAGTAAACAGTCAACAATCAGAAAGAGCATTAATTACCAACGCCTTGAAACTCACATTCCGTCGGGGAACGTGTATGTCACGACCCGATCCTCGGATCCATGACCGGCACATAGGAAAGGTTCCCCTCCAAGGTTCCATACCTATGTGAACCCAAACTTACACACAAACTTATCCTAACTCAATTAGAGTTCAACACAGCATTAATAACAAAATCAACTTCATAATATAATTGAATTGTCTTAATACAAGAGTTTATATAAGTTCAGAGTTTTGGAGCACTAACTAGACATAAAGAAAAGGTACAAAGTACAACCAAAAAGCAGGTTCTGAAGGTCCAACAAAATGACCTGCTATCAAGCTATAAGCCTGAAAAGGATAAATAATGAGAGGGTGAGTTCAACAACTCAGTGAGTAGATAACGT
>Ga0325403_1007549_pt1 | contig 10405 bp, 4 predicted proteins | sample PopdelMetagenome_19_FD_205665 | JGI IMG/M metagenome (GOLD analysis project Ga0325403, IMG submission 205665) | Populus deltoides microbial communities from Bellville, Georgia, United States - Xylem-PdKOR-R4 | ecosystem: Host-associated > Plants > Phyllosphere > Stem > Wood/Secondary xylem...
CAATACATGTTTATAATGTTAAATAGTCGGTAAAATCGTTTTGGTTTTGTTTTTACATTTTCAGTTGAAATATAAAATTCTCACCAAACTCGCCCTCTAGCCCTCTGCATCATAAGTCATACCCTAGAATCTCTTTCTCTCTGTCATTCCAACAACCACCTATATAAAACAACCCAAAATCAGATTGATCCACAAGCTGTCATCTCTTCCATGATGACCTGATGATCCATAGCTGCCACCAGCAGCAACAATATACTCAGGGAAAGGAGGAAGGAGGAAGGTTGGTAAACTAATAAGGTTTGAATCTTTTTCAGTACCATGGAGATTGAAACTTTTACTCTTTTTTTCTTGTTTTGTTGAGATGTGTATATAATGGGTACTACCCATTGGGTAGCATTAATGGTAGTTTACCTAGGAATTGAATTTAAAGGGTGGAAAGTTGGTATACACTATACCTCGTGCTTTTTGCAACATGAATATGATAGGAGGGGAATTTATATTTTTGTTTTTGAAAAAATTATGTTTGCTCAAGATTACTGATTCCTGCAAAAATTGTTATATTGAATGAATGAAATTGATTTCATTTGCATTCATTCATGGGTTTTGCTTGTAGATTATTTTTTAAATTAGGTAATTGTTAGTTAATGAAAATTTATAGACATGACTAATTGTATTGTATTTTTAAGTTATTGAAATGATGTATGAATTTTTATTTGAACCATGTATTTTTAGGTGATTAAATTATGAATGAAAAAAAATTTTCCCTGTGATTTTATGATCCGTTTTAACAATCCGAATTTATATTATATTTTTCGTGTCATGTTAAAAATATGTTTTTAACAACCTTGAATAGATCCCATATTTATGGGACAACGACAAATTTTCTTGTGTGCATATTGAATAAGTTATAGTAAAAGCTAGCTGATTGGTCCGTGCTATGTTGCAGGTTGTAATAAAAAAAAAATTAGCACAAAAAAAAATCTAAGGATTGGTAATGTGTTTTTTTTTAAAAAATAGATGTTCACCATGAATTGAATGATATCTTGATCTAATCTAAGATGAAAAAACATTTGATTCACATGGATTAATCTAATCTAGGTTGATTTGTGATTTGTGAAACTTGTAGGGATAATCTTGAAAAAAAAAAAATTAAAAAAATTCAATTCCAAATTAACTCAATAATGAGGAGGAAATTGATAAAAAACAATTTTTGATTAAAAAAATAAAGTGAACTTGAGTTAACGAAGCAAACTCATAATGAAAGTCATGTATGTTATTAGATTTAATAAATTTTTTATTTATATTATTTTTCATAGATAATTTTTTTTTATATGAAATATTATTTTTTTAAAAAGTAAAAAAACCGTGATAGGAACATGGGACTGAGATAGCAAAAGTAATTCATTGAAAATAAATGGTAAAATTATATTATTTTATGTTTGAGTTTAATTAAAAAATGATTGATAAAAAAAAAGAAGGTGAAATTGTATATTTTTTTAAATTGAGAGAAACAAATCATTAAACCAAAAAAAAGAAAAACAAATAATAGCCCGGATATTGTGGATTAACTTGTTAAGCCTGCTAGCTGGATAATAAACTCAATTGGGTTCATTGATTTATTCTATCATTTTTTTAAAAAATAAGAAGCCCAGTTGTGTGAGTCTAGGCATTAAAAGAAGCAGTCCAGACGCGTGGGCCTTCTAGCTCAGTTCACGTGCCTGGGTTTGTCTTATTTTTTTTCTTAAAGGGGCAAATGATTCATCATGTTTTTTTTTTTTAAAAAAATAGCAAATGACATGCCTCTGCTTTCTGCAGATTCCAGTAACTAGGGCTTGTCAGACAATTACGAGTTAATTTTTTTTGATGAAAAACTAATCTTCAATATATTTTTTACTCAAACACCCAGAAAACACCCAAAATATTTTGATAAACCTATTCATGGCCATAAAAACCTAAAAAAAACTTGAAAAATCAAAATCAACTTGAAGCCAAAATTATTCCCGTGGTCAAATCTACCAACCTTGGCAATGAAAAAAAAAAACACCTAGATCAATCTTCCCTGATGAAATGGAATTCATTGACACAAAATTAACTATTCTTGCTATTAGAATTGCTGACAACGATACATTTCTCTCTCTACATCGGAACCCTGTGAGTCTCTCTCATCTAAAAATAAAAGACTGAAAAATAAGAGAAATAATGGAATTGAATTTCAAGAAACTAAAGGGACCGGATACCTAATATTTAAAAAAAGATAAAGGACTAAAATGAGCTTTTCAAATGAAATTTTATGACACCATCTATTTTATTTGTCCTTTTTACTTTAGTCATTTGTCTTTCAATTCAACTCTTCCTTTCAAAGAATATGTAATTGGGTGGTGATTTGGGTTTAAAAGTGCTAAACTATGAAAAATAAATAAATAAAATATTCAAGAATCAATTTAATATTTTTTTTGAAAATTTTATTATTCTAATCCAAAATGAGAGAATAAACAGTGAAAAAGTTCTATAATCTCAGTCACTATTGGCATTATGTTTTTGTCTCTTGATTTGCTCCAAGAGGCTGTACCACTATTATGTTTTGCTCTCTTGATTTGCTCAAGAGGCTATTTGTACATAATCCAAGACGTCTCTTCAAGGCTCGAGTGTTGGAAGAATTGATAACATGACCTATTTTTGTATTTTAGCATTAATTTCAAACTGTTAAAGAAAAGTAAAAACTAAAATATGCGGCCATGAGTGTGTTAAACTAGAATAATTAATAAAAAAATAGAATAAGAAATTGACCCCATAAAAAATAAATCTTACTATTTCTTCTACAATGGATTGATTGTTTGGGTTTTTTTCATCTTTGTTTTTTTGCATAGCCATAAATTTTTTCTTTACATTCAAATCCTTTCATGATTGTTTTTTAGAATTGGCTTTATAGTTTGCTTTAATTAACTTATTATTGGGTTTTTGTTATGTTGGGTTAACATCCCGATATGAGGTTGATGCTCGAAATGCAAGAATTAATTTGGATTTTTGTTTGACAAATGATTATAAATATAGGGATTGAAGTTGACCTTGGAACAAATAAGAGAAGAAAGACGGAAAAGAAAAAATGGTTGTTGGAGACATAACGAGCGTGTATAGATTACACGTGTTGCCTTAGAAGAAAAGTCAAATTGTTAAGAGAGAGAAAAAAGTTACGAAACTAATTATGTGGTCATCTACACCTGAAAATAATAGCATGACTATTGATTTTTTTTATATTAACGTGGGTGTCTAGGCCAGCTTGCACGCACCTCGACTAATCTCACGAGTCGTGAAGTTAATAACCATGTAAGCCTCCAGTGGCCCTGAGGTTTGTGGAACTCGAACTGGTGACTTCTAAAGAGCAAACCTATGGCCTGACCAGTTGAGTTACACCGCTCAGGGTTAATGATTCCTTGCATGTATTAGTGGTGGTTGCTCTTGTGTCACTATTATAGAATCCATACTGACTTGGAAAATCAACTTGGTACTTGGTCAACTCGAGGCCTGAACAGGTTTGGATTGAAAAAAAATGGGGCCAAGTATTGACCCAGTAAAAAACCTAGATCGACCCGTGAACTAGTCAACCCGGGATGAAATTCGATCAAAACTCGAGTTTTTGTTTTTTTTTTTTAAACTAAAACTTTTCTGACTTGTAAAATTCAGCTTCTTTGCTATTTTCCTAGTAGCAACAGTAACCGAATCAACAACAACATTTTTAGAATCAATGAAAATCTCCATTCGGTTTTTTTTTTTAAATAAACTTTTGTAACCATTTTATTAAAGGTCAAGTTAAAATCTTAACCCGAGAAGGTTAATGGCATAAACCTTAACTAAGAAGGTTCTTTAAAGGTAATATATATATATATATTAAAGAACATAATCCATGAAGAAAAGGATTTATTGTTGTTTTTCTTTTGAATAGCCATAAATTGTTTCTTTTCACTTAAGTCCTTTCACAATTGTTTTTTAGAGTTGACTTTATATTTTGCTAAAGCTAACTTATTATTGGGTTTTTGCTGTGCCAGATTAACATCTCGGTGTTGGGTTGACACTTGATTTGCAAGAATTAGTTTGAATTTTTTGTTTGACAAATAATTAGAAATATAAGGACTAAAATTGACATTGGGAGAAAGAAAAAAAGAAAAAAGAAAAAATAAAAAAGAGAAAATAATTGTTGGAGGCACAAGAAGCGTTTCTATGTTACACGCGTTGCCTGAGGAGAAAAGTCATGCCTTCAATATAATAAAAAGTCACGGAACTAATTACATGGTCATCTACACTTAAAAAAGATCGAATGGCTATTGCTTGTTTTTTTTTTATTAACGTGGGTGTCTGGGTCAGCTTGCGTGTACCTCGACTAATTCAATGGGCCTTGAAGTTAATGACCATGTAAGCCTTCAGTGGCCCTGAGGTTTGTGAGATTCGAACTGGTAACCTCTAAGAAGAAAACCTAAAGCCTGACTAGGTCAATTACATCCCTTAGGGTTCCCAACCAATAGCTCATTGCTCTATAAAGAGGTGAGGCGAAAAAATCTTTTCATTACTCTAGCTTTATTCCTAGGCCTTTTAGAACGAAACGAACGTTGGAATAATTTTCATAAAATTGCCTCTATTGGTGGACATGAATTTGAGAAGATGAAGGAGAAAGCCCATGACAACTTCATGTTGGACTTTGCAGTAAGTAAAGAGCAAATTAATGACAAAGGTGAAAAGATGTATATTCAAACCCGAATGGAAAAATATGCAGAAGAGCTATGAGGATTACTAAAGAGAGAAAACATTGGTTATAGATAGGTAATGTGAGTTGTAATTTTTGGCTAATTTTTTTTTTATGAAGGAAGGTGATGTATTATTATGGAATTTGCGAACAAGATCTATTATTTGTTAAGAAATCATGGTGTGTAAAACATAAATGCATAAGTCAAATTCTATGATCTTTATTGAATGAATATTATAATTTCTTTAGAATTTGTTAGTTTCAAGCACACTTTATGGTAGTGAGTTTAGGATACCTATGTTTTGGGCACAATAAAATGAGTACAATTACCTTTAGAAGTAAAGAACTTAAAACTTGCATCAATGTGATTTTTAGTCTTTTCATCCTTATTTCTTTCATTAATATCAAGTGGAGTAAGGAATCTGGTCTTTTAACATGTGAAAAAAAAAATTGTTAGCGCATGTAGCACATGAGCCAACAAGTTGGGGGTTCTTGTGCCCTTCGAGCAGTGTATGCAAGCTCCTTTGAGGACCAAACACCGCCTTCCATGGCGGCTTTGGAAGAGTCACATCGAGATCTTCAAATGTAGGCAGTGGATTAAAACTCCTCCCTTTTCTCTTTTCTCCTTGGCAAAACACAAAAGTATCATTTCATTTGTTTTCTATATCCAATTAATCATCATTTTTTTATTCTATTTTGTTTTATTAATTTTTTTCTTCAATTTAGTCCCTCATCATTTGGTTTTATTTATTTTTTATATCAAATTTTGTTCTCATTCTTTTAATTGTTATTTATTTCTTTTTTATTCTTTTTTCTAATTGAATTTTATTTTCAATTTCATCCCTTAGCATTTGATTTTGATTTATTTTTATGTCAAATTTGATTTCCTTTCTTTTTATTGATATTTTTTAATCCTTTTTTGATTGCCATTTTTTATTTGCCAATTTCATCCATCATCATTTTTGTGGTTGAGAATTTACTTCATTATTTTTTAGGATTTGCCTACTATGTTGTAAGTCTCAAGCTCATGATAAAGGTAACATGTTTCAAATATTATCACAAGTTAACTTTAGTTTTTTTGTAGATTTTTTTTTAAATTTGATTTTTTTTCCAATCTCATCCTTCAACATTTGATTTATTGTGAGTTAATCTTTGAACTTTGTTTTTGTTTTCTTATCTACAGGGTCACCCCAATTCTATGCTCTTGGTCACTAGGTTAAAATGTTAACATGAATTGACTCAAATATTTTTTGTTGCTTTTATAATTTTTTTTAGTTCTGCCATTCGACAATGGGTTGTTTAAAAATTAAAGTTCATTACTTTATTCAATTCGCTTTTGACGGGGTTACCTTGGTATCATGATTGGGTCATGGATTTGATATGCTAACCCGGATGAGCTTGAGATAGTTTTTTTACCTTTTTTTGTTGTCAATTTTTTTGATAGTTTGTATGTTGTCGTTGCATTATTTGTTATTGAAATTATCCAAGCTTATTAAACCCAATCAATTCAATGACCCGAGTCTTGATGTTTTTGCTTCTTTAGGAACAATTGCATCACTTTAATTTCCTTTACTTATGGTAGAACAAATATGGGTTGGCTCATGGTGTAGCGTGGACCATCTATCTAGTAATGAGTCAACTCAGGTTAACCTGTTTAACACTATTATCGGGACATGAGACTAGAATAACCAGATAGAAAGCAAACAAAACAAATCATGAAGCTTAATTCTCAATCAATTCAATATTAAAGGATGAAATTGAAAAAAAAGTTAATTAAGAAAAAAAACTCGAGTCAACTAGGTAAACCAACCAAACTCGCAATCCGTGTCATGAGAGTGGAATAACTAAATCAAAGACAAGTCTAGTATCAAAGGATAAAAAAAACAAAAACATTGATTCAAAAAAAAATCAAAGAAGAAAGATGAAATCACTTGTGCAAATAATGTCAAAATAGGGTTTTCACTGTTGATTGCTATATAGAAAACCCTACATGTTTTAATATATTGTCCTAGCTATTTGACTTGCATTTCGCCGTAAGTCGAACATTTCTCTTTCTTAAAAAAGTGTATATGCAGACTTTTACAATGTGTTTTTGTACATAAAAAATGGCAAACAAAATCTAAAAAGTTCATGCATATATTTAATTAAATAAATTGAGAACTATCTATGCACCAAAAAAATTTATCAAGCTTGATCCCTACTCAGCTAAAGTTAATCAGTCAAACCTGTGATTCTGGCTATGGACTCAATTGAGTCTAACAATTTATTTTTATAATTTTATATCTAAAATAGACACCTATAAAATAAAAAACCAACAGAATATCAAAGTGATTGGAAAAAAAATCAAACTGAAACAACTTATGTTGCCCAATTAACAATTAACCAAATATTAAGTGATGAATCTGGAAAAAATAAGCAAGAAAAAAATGCAATTATAATGGATAAAAAAGTAAAAAAAAGGAGGCCCAGTCTCTCGGGCTAGGAAGGCCTAAAGCCCTTGGACCTCCAAAAAAGGCCATGCGCATGGCCTTGGAGCAACTCACGTGCCTGGGTCTTATTTTTTAATTTTATTAAGGAGTGGAAATGCTTTGAAAAAAATAGTAGGCGACACGTCACCTATCACGTTAAGGTAGACGACGCGTCGCTTGCACTGCCCAGATTTCAACAACCTCCGGTCGCCGGAAAATCAAGCTAGTCTGTTTTAGACCAAGAAAAGCCCATTCCAAAAAAAAAATCATAAACACCTTGTAAAACATATTCATAGTCTCTAAAAACTCAAAAATTACCTTCAAAACCCACAATCAACCCGAAACTGAAGTTCTTTTCGGGATTATATATACCATTTCAAGGAAGTTTAAGGGGAAAAACACATTATATATATATATATATATATATATATATTATATATATATATATATATATAGAGAGAGAGAGAGAGAGAGAGAGAGAGAGAGAGCTTTGACCATGCATAATACAAACGATTAGACTCTCTCCTCCAAAACTACCCACCTTTCTCATCAAAATCATTGTCGTCATCGTCGTTATCATAATTATTATCATTATCATCATTTATACTGCCATCTATCGCTACTGCTGTCACTACCATAATTAACATAATCAATAATACAATTCATTATCTTATATTATCATAATCCCTATCAAATAGAGCATAAGCCATTGCGCATTCAAATCTACAATGATAGATAATTTATTATATTTATGAGTAGAATAAATTATAAGAGACTTTTGTTCCATTAATTATTTTTAAAGCAAAATAACTGATAAAAAACTAATTTATGATTTATTAGAAAATTTTATTAGAAATATGATAATAATGAAACATAATTGTTTACTTATGTTTCGAAGTTGTGAGATATATTTTCTTAATAACTCCATAACTAAAAAAATTGAGATAATATAGGGTTTGATAAAGAACTAAATATTTAACCAATAATAAAAAATAGTAGTAACATATATAACTATATATTACTTTCCTATAAGTATCAAGGCTTGTTTGAAAATATATGTAATACACAATTAGTTTTATAAAATGTAATAACATTGGTTGAGAATGATTTATTATGATTGTCTAAGTTTCCCTGACAATATATTTTACACTGTTCTTGAATATTTTTGATTTTTTTGGTGGTTTATTTTCAATATTTTTACTTTTATGTTGTTTTTTCATTAATATTTTTCATAAGTTTTATGACTAAAATATAATGCACATCACAAATAATCTCAACATTTATAGATATTGTCGATTTTAGTCCTTTGGATTTGATCCAGCATGCTAGCTGACATTTTAAAGAAAGCCACCTTGAACCTTTTTTTCTCATCTCAAAACCTCAGCTACCTTCAAGCCATAGATAAAATCTATACCGATATGATATTTGAAACTTGAAAGATGTTTTAATTACTGTGTAAATTTGTCAAACTAACTTACACATTAAATATTAAGTAAATAAAATAATAAATTTCATAACATTTTAAACTATATAGGCATTGTATTCATTATCCAATCATCACAAAAAAACATCTAACTTGCTACGTTTTAAATGCAAGGTACTTCAAACTTGTATTCATTAAAATACAGTGTTTGGATCCACTAGTTACTTTCACTTGTAGTACAAATAAATGACCATCAATGAACAATCAAAAGTGATGCAGTAGACTTGCATTATTCAATAACTGTGATTGTCACACCTTGGTTAACATCAGTCGAGACTAAATATATATCGTGGGGAAAAATATGTATATCATCATGGAAAATTGGAGTCGCCACCTAGTAAGTTAAAGAAACTAGGGATCCTAAAATATACATTGATTCCAGAGATCTAAGTAAGGGGTTGATTAAGCTTAAAGGAAGAACAACGTTACTCTTACAACATCTTTTCTCATGAAATGTTACAATTACTATGTGTTTTCTTCTATATTTGTCTTTGTGATTTCCATTAATTATCCTAATTGTTTTTTATATTTTTTATTTATAATTTCTAATTATTTTGTGAAAAACCTGACATTGGTCTTTATACATGTTAGAAAATAACATCAGTCTCTAAAAATAGGAGACTCATCAAAGATGTTGGTGTTAAGTCTTAAAATAGAATTTTTGTTGTAATTCATAACAATAGAGCATAACCCATATTTGATTTTTAAATTTGGACATTGATCCCTTTTTTAAAAAAGAGACGTAAAAAAATAAATCTTATCCCTAAAAAAAAAAGGTTTCATTGAGGTTGTTGAAAGAGTAAGTGTTAGACCCATATAGATGATAAGAATTGGGCTTTGAAACCAAGGGTGGCAAAAATAGGAGTAAAAAATTGAGTTATGATAATGATAACAATTATTATTCAAAAAAAAAAGTGTAACTTGTTTGTATAGGTTAAAAGAGAATATTATACAACAAACTTCAAACCAACTTTTAAATGGTTTACTTATGAATATGAAACAATAATTTTGAAAGTGATATTGCAACTACTCTTAAAACTCAAATTTATTTACAAATGAATGCATGAGTAAACATAGTTGAATATCAGTTGTTAAAATTATCAAACTAACTTTTAAAGTTTACTATTTTCACCTAAAGTTCTTCTCGAATGCTCCTCAAATGCAATAACACTAGAAATTCTACAGTTCTAACCATTAGAATGTTAGGTAATCAAGTTCTTATACACACACAATAATAAGACAATTACATTAATGTTACAACAACTATATTAAGGAAATTGAAATTGTGGTGCACACAATGAAAGATTGGCTTAACTATAACAAAGAAAAATTAACGCAACAACTACAACATATTCACAATGCAATGCGATCACTATGATTTACTCCAGCCATAACGCTCTTATTAAAAGTATACAGTAAACAACAACACTATATTTTATCCAAACTATTTTTTTTTTATAAAAGAATTAACATTAAGATATGGTTTATAAAGCATATCAAACATACATTAATACCTAATGTTATCAGCATAGTAAAGACATTGTAATCACTTATTACATATATATGATTCAAATATCATAGTTAGAACACACATTGTACAAGCAAATGAGAAATATATGTACATAGAAACAACTCATATTATGTAATAAAAGTCAGTTCTAACATTATCTAAGAAAAATACAATGACATAAGTAAGTTAAAAAGACAGAACTGCACCTC
>Ga0325403_1007551_pt1 | contig 10405 bp, 5 predicted proteins | sample PopdelMetagenome_19_FD_205665 | JGI IMG/M metagenome (GOLD analysis project Ga0325403, IMG submission 205665) | Populus deltoides microbial communities from Bellville, Georgia, United States - Xylem-PdKOR-R4 | ecosystem: Host-associated > Plants > Phyllosphere > Stem > Wood/Secondary xylem...
CGAGATCGTGTATGTACATGCAATGCTATGCTCTTATTAGTTGAATTGACCCAAAAGTTGGATTTTCTTATTGGTTCCTTATTTAAATATATATAATTCTTCACTAGCTGGTCATCATCAATTTACTTATCAGAAATTTGAGAAGCAAGCCAAGTCCAAATCAAGAAAAGAAGCAAAGCTTGAAAGATTGCTAAAAACTGACAATACAAAATTTGAAAAAGCAGACACTTCTTTTAAGGTCTTCGAATTGCAGATATAGCTATTGTTAATGTGACGCAAATCTTTTATAAAGATTGGAAAAGGAAATAGTAAAAGGAATTGGGAGGATTGTATTGTGATAATGACAATTATCCAGACGGACTTTACACGACATAAAACGTGGCAAAGGACATTCTGAAATGCTGAAAGAACTATATATTTTTTGCTAAAAGGACATTCGAAATAGATGGAGATTATCGGTTTCCTTTTCTTATTTGGATATGTTGCTGACCCTCCTGATCTCATTATGCTCATTCTAGGAACGTCAAGTGAGAAAACTATCAATTTGGTGTACGGCAATATGTAGCAGTCTATGCACTGTACAATCCATAGAATTATCAACGCTTTATAGTTTAGTTTCAAAATTCATTGCGCGGCGCGCGCTCACACACACATGTATATATATATGTATCTTCAAGTGTAACAAGTAAGAACCGTGCTGTGATCAGCGGTGCCATTTCTCCCAATGGCTTCCACCTCATGTACACGCAGAAAAGAGACTGCCAAGTACCGATCTGTATGACCATATATATGAAGGGTGATTCCTTGTCTGATTAGAGATACGTACTGCGCCTGACATGGAAATGCTTCCTAAGTTCCTGTAATTTTGCACATGGTAACGTATACGTCAAACCCTAAAAAATTGCAGAGTAGACATTCCGCTTTTGCATGTCAGCACGTATATTAATACCCCATAAAATGTGTATTAAGGAATTGCATGGTCAAAGCACTTATTTTGGCAGCTAGATTTTCAACAAACGTCAGCCGCAAACAATACATTCAATCCTTTCTTGTGGGCCTGTGGCCTATGATCCTATCGTTCTCCTCATATTAACATAAAAAACAAACATCTGCGCCACTTCAGTGAATAATAACCAACTTTTTTGCCACACTTGTGTTCTAATCGATTACCACGTAATGACAATTGATCACTGAATAGTTTGTTAATTAGTCTTTCCTTCTGCTTTGTTCGACTGACCATCAGCACGTTTGTTTTAATAGATGTAGCTCTTCATGCTTAGCATAAAAACAAAATCTTTTCGATAACTTGTAGACACTGTAACAGTAAATTTTCATCAAATAAGCTGCTACCTTTCAATCACCATTGGCATTCAGCAACTATACATAAGAATGGGAAAAGCGTTTATTAAGTGGTCGAGTTTTTTCCTCGTATTGGTAAAGCGTAGGAAGAATATCACCAAATAAGTGTTTATTGCCATCATCATATTTATTATTATTATTCTATCTTGGCTTAATGTGATTATCATGCATACGCTGGAGGGTTCATTTCATGTTGAATTTGAAGGGATCGAATGATTCTTTACAAACCATAGTTAACATATATGGTCAGATAAAGCATGCATGTCTGAATCAAACTAGCTTTAGTGCCATGTAAACCCTTGCATGAAAAGCACTCGACTTTCTTAAATACAATATGGACAGTCACCTTTTTCTCATCACATTAGCGTGCTCTATTTATGAATATTACGGGCATGGATTGTCCAAAGGCGCCATTGCATCCCTGGTTAACAACTTGGTTGCCACTACACAGATTCCTTTTGGTACCATGTTGTAGTGTACGCCAGCTTTAGCTTGGTCGCAAACTTAACCACAACTCCATGCCTGTATTCCAATATTAGGATTTTTCTTTCCTCCCCAAAAAAACAATTGGGAAGACAGAAGTGAGATCTGTACCCACGCCCTCTTTTAGGACATGAACTTGGAGTTTTTTAAACTAGCACAGCTGTCACAAAAATAATTAAGGAACTGTCACGGCTAGAGAAAAATTAAAATAGAAAAGAAAAATCAAACAGGTGGGCTAGCGATTCCCTTAACAGCGCAACTATTCGGACCGGGTTGCACTACTCCGAGTAACGCAACCCTTTATAATAACAAAAGGATTGAATTATTGGGCAAACCGCAACTCATTTGATAAAGAGTTGTATTACTGGGAGCATCGCAACCTCTCCGATGAAAAACTCCCCCTCTTTTTTCCTCATTTTCTCTCTTTCTATATATATCCAGTGCTTCTCCCTGCACCAGAATTCTTTTTACCGGTTGTGTTACGTAGAAGTAGCACAGCATAAGTAGTTGAGCCACTCCTGGCAAATCAACCCTTTAAATTTTTATTATGTTGATAGCACTAGCTATTTTCTTAATTATTTTTTGAGGTGTGCTAGTTTGTAAAATATAATTTTTGCAATTGTACTGGTTTAAAAAAAGCTCCAAAACTTGAGTTTGACACCTTAGACCACTCGGTCATCCTGACTGCAAGATTTTTACATTTTGATAAATAAATTTAGCCTTTCCGATCGAGGCAAAGCTAAATCAAGAGAAACAAGGTGTGTCTGATACAGGAGGAGTGCAGTGCCTGTAACGCGGAATTTGATCAAAATGATCGGTCAGCACAGCTAGGAAAGATGAGAGAAAGGGTCCCTCGATCAAGTGACTTCCACGGCACCATGGACTCACTGACGTGGATGAGCATCCACATTTTTAAAATCGGGGCATCTTTTTTTGCAAATTTCAAAAGCAAAGGCGACTCCTCAAAGTTAAGACCTTCTTTTTGCTTTAAAGGTTCCACACTAGGCCCCATGTTTCGGTGATCCGGCTCGGCCCAATAGACTCTCGAGTTTTCTGTTCTAATCCAGTTCTTAATTAATGCATAATGATAGTAAATGTATAGTCGTCAGAGTCTTCCATAAATCCACCGAAGAAAAGTGCACAGTTTTCAAATAAGTTTTTTTTTTATCTATTAACCATTTGTTTTTTTTATTTGAAATTATATTTAGGTGAACTTCAAAAATGAATTTAATTTGAAAAGATATTAAATTAATATTTTTTTATAATTATAATGTATTGGATATATAAAATTAAAAAAATAATTTAATATATTTTTAAGTTAAATATATTTAAAAAAAAACATGATGGACTACAATATTAAACACTTGCTAAAAAAGAGTTATCTCTGTATCTAGATTGGTGTATTTATTAATAATTATTATTTTTTAAAACCTTGTTTGACAGCTAACATGAAGTAACGATCAGTGAAGTAAATCCTATCAACTAATGATGTTAGTATACCCTAAACTATTATTAATATTATAAATAAATTTTGTAAACTGGCTGGTGCTGGTTTGTATAACTTTATATAGCATCTTTTTCTTTTTCTTTTTTTAGTAATTAAATGATAATAGAGCATATATAGCCCTAATTTAGAATTATGTATCTGTTCTGGGTGTGTTAGGCATTGTATTTTGAGAGTGTTTTTGAAATAAAATTGAAAATGTTTTATTTTTTTATTTTAAATTAATATTTTTTTAATATTTTTAAATTATTTTGATGTGCTGATATCAAAAATAATTTTTAAAAATTAAAAAATATTGTTTTAATAGATTTTAAAATAAAAAATATTTTTAAATATAACTACTATTATATTTTCAAATATATTTTTAAACTAAAGTGAAGTCAGCCCGAGTTTAAGTGAACTGAGCCCGAGTTTGATCAGGAACCTTAAAATTTCGTCAGCTAAGTACGCGGATCTTTACTGTGTTTGCCGGCATTGGAAGGAGACAGTGTCTCATTGGCCGGCTGCCATGTTCAGTACACGTTGCAGACTAATAATAGATATCGATAGAGCTCCAGGCCTCCAGCCGTCCCACGAGCCAGATTCTTGGTCCGTGCAAAATTTCTCCATCTCCCACGCACTCCAAGCTCCATGAAAAAAATAAAGTACCACTCCATGGTAATAATAAGTAGACAATACCAAGGAAACACAAAATCAAATGCAGAATTTTAAAATCTGCCGTCAATGAATAATAAGTCCCACGGTTACTTTTGCTTAAAAACACAGGAATTAGCAGGGATTTTTCTATATATTAAGAGTTAGTGTGTACTCTTTTTTTAATTAAAAAAAAACAGAATTTATAAACGATATTTATAGTGAATCCCGTGCTTATAAGAAGAGAAATTATATAACATATCTGGATTACAATCCTACAGCATATAAAAATATATAGAATTCATTACTAAATAATTTATAATAATCTCTCCCAAATCATCAACAAGTTAGGCACGATCACAATCAGAATATTGATCAGTACTGTTGCATTCATGGCAAAGTTCTACCCTCCATGTTTTGACTGGTGTAATGTGAGCAAAGGAGCTTTGGGGAGTGCTTTATTAATATATAATTTATCATTTGATGAGACAATCCCTTTTTGAAACTCTCACACTTTAATGTGAAACAAACCCTTTGCGTGATACGAATATCGTTGCATGAAATTCAATTAAACAAAAAAATGCATTCATCAGATTTTAGGAATCTAATTCTATTTTAAGAGATGTCAAGATCAAGGAAAATTCGTGTAAGAATACATAGCTATCTACATTCATCAGTTATTGAAAACATAAAGGCTGAGATTCGTGAACATTTTAATTTCTTCACACGTTAGCTAGGTGTGTGTGTGTGTGTGTGTGTGTGTGTGTGTGTGTGTGTGTGTATAATTAGTTGATTTTAGAGAGAGACAACTAATTCTTGATGCTTTCAGGTCCATGTCTTCAAGAGGATCTGCACATCGCTTTCTTAAAGCATCTTTAAATTTTGTCTTCGTCAACTTATTCTGCCCTATATATATATATATATATATATATATATATATATATATATATATATAACCCAAGAGATAAACCTTGCACATGTACGCATCCCCTGCATTGGATAGCAAATTTCCATGACAAAGCAATGTGAAAGCGTTGTTCTGGAATTTCGTAAAATTGTCAAAAAAGAAAATTCATCATTTTGATGGAATCTCTCCGCATTAGGTTATCAGTTCCTGATCGAGGCAGCTAGGTAGATAGGAAGGTTATGGAAAAAACATTAAAAAAATAAGCTACTACCTTCTTTTTTTTCTTTTTCTTTTTTTGAGAGAGAAAAGGAGCAGTATTTTATAATTTTAAAATGAGTTCGGATCCGGAACAATATTCAAATTAGAAATTAAAAGAGTCAATTCAGCTGTGACAACCTCAAAACTTTAAAAAAAATATATCAAAATACTATTGTTTTGAAAAAAACAAATTCAACATATTCCAAGCTAGTTTAAATTCTAGATCAGCTAAGTCTTAAATCGACAGAAAAATTAATATGAGTTTTAAAATAATAGTGTATTTTTCGAGAGAAAAACAAAATAGTGTTTCTTATGTACTAAATTATTTATTGAAATTCTCCAGGGTAACACATCCTTGCCAAATTTGAGTATCTTATAGGTCATGGGGCATTGTGACTTTCGTTACTTTTGTCTTTACTAAGATTAGATTTTATTCGGACAACCACCTTATAAATTGAGGCATGGAGCAAGTGACATAAGTTTCTTAACTTCACATCAAACTCTGATCTCCTACCATTCCCATTTCTGACCTCTCTCATACCCAGCAAGTACCCTTTTATTTCTGTTGTTTTATGGGAAAAAGTTTCCTATCATTAAGTTCTCCTTTCACTCTCCTTCTTCGTCCTCTCATCAATAGACAGCTTGGCATTTTAGTCGCTAGAAGAAGATTTTTTAAAACCACACATCAGTGATTTATATGCATATCCTTGTGTTACAGCTTAGATTTCTCCAAATGGATCACGTCTTCTCCAGTTCTGCTCTACACATCACTCTCATTTTGCTTACAATCTGCAAAGGTATTATTTGAAAACTAATGATCATGCTAATTTTGATGTTTTTCTTTCTTTCCTTAAAGTTCTGTAGATTGCAGATGTTTTTAAATAATTTGGGACATGCACATTTATTACAGGAATATCAGGGGCTAAATTTACAATCATAAACAGATGTGACTACACAGTATGGCCAGGTATTCTTTCCAATGCAGGCAGCACTCCATTAGACAGCACAGGATTTGAACTTCCACAAGGTGAATCACGATCCTTTCAAGCACCACCAAATTGGTCAGGTCGATTCTGGGGCAGAACTGGTTGCACATTTGACCCGAATACCGGTCAGGGCACCTGCATAACAGGTGACTGCAGCTCCAACCAAATTGAATGCAATGGTAAAAATGCAAACCCTCCAGCCACTCTAGCCGAATTCACTGTCGGATCAGGTGTAAAGGATTTTTACGATGTTAGTTTGGTTGACGGCTACAATTTACCCATGATTGTCGAACCAAATGGCGGGTCAGGGAGTTGCTTGTCGACCGGGTGTATGACAGATTTGAACCAGCAATGCCCAGCTGAATTACGGGTTGAATCAGGGCAGGCCTGTAAGAGTGCATGTGAGGCCTTTGGGAGCCCTGAGTACTGTTGCAGCGGCGCGTATGGAGCACCAGACACATGTAAGCCATCTGTTTATTCGGAGATGTTTAAGACCGCATGTCCGAGATCATATAGCTATGCTTACGATGATGCCACTAGCACATTTACATGTACAGGAGCAGATTATGTTATAACATTCTGCCCTTCATCAACAAGGTAAGGATTGTATGCTTCTGTTTTATTTTTCACTTTATTATGTTGCATTTGATTTATTCTGTATCTATTTTATATTGTAGGTGTTGCCTGCATTTCGATTATGGATTCTTATCTGTAAATGTTATCTTCTTTTTGAGCAATCGATTTGGCATGCGTTCTACTTTTTTCCAACTGTAGTATGCTTTTGTATGCCTCAAGCTAACAGGGTGTCATTGCCATTGGCATGTGGAGTACACAAACGAAATGATTTGCAAATTGAAAACAGGAAAAAGAAAAGGAATATCTGCAGAAATATCTTAGTTTTCAGGCTTTGTAAAGAGCAAATTGCGAGTTATATATGTTTATTAAATTCTGATCATTTCTTTATTTTTATCCTGCAGTCAAAAATCTGCAAGAGACACGACTCCACCAGCAAGCACTGCAAATGGGGCTGAAACAGGATCAGGATCAGGGGATGGGCCAATTGGAATTGACACTTCATGGTTGCCGAACTTTCTCACTGGGGACTCACCCAGTGCCTTTCCCTGTTGGGCTTGGCAATTTACCTTGATTTTTTCTACACTGCCCTGTCTATTCCTCTTTTTGGTTTATTTATAGCCTCAACTTTGGACAAATGCACATGCAGCTTAAGTGGTCACTCAGAATTCGTTTTGCATTGGAAGGAAAGGCTGAACAAATCCAGATTGTAAAGAGAATTTTCCAGGCCACATGTATAGAAAGTTAAAATCTTTTTTCTTCACGGAAAATAACGTGTGTGTGTTGTATGTTAACCTTACTTTAGAGTATGAACCATTTGTAATCTAAAGCAACGAACTGGAAAGGAAGAGACTTTCGAGATTGGCAAAATCATTATTCAATTTTATTTAGATGGCATTGGAAAAAAGTGTTTGCTTCACTGTGAATCTTGAGTAGTATGTTTGGTGAGAACCACCATAGGAACCCCGCTTTGCTGGAATTGCAAGCTTGGTAGATTTGTCATGATTTTGGCTGCAATATGAGAAGGGTAATGATGCTGTTAATGAAGGGATATGCACCTATCATTTCCTTAAATCCATGAAATTAACCTCTGTTCTTTTCTTGATACTGACCAAAAATCAAGTGATCAACGTCAAAATCAGACAACTTTTGAGATTCATATATGTTAACCTTAAATAATCTAGCTTTCCTTCTAACAGAAACATCAGCTTTCTCCAAAGGCGGTAAGAGTAACATCAATGACTGTCCTAAGGTTAAAATTCGGCCCATAAGATGTAGATGGCAAACACTTATATCTTCCATGGAAGGAAAAGACTAGCACGCTGTCAAATCAATTACATATGCATGCAATATAGCCACTACCCAAACTGCTTAAAGTATGGATTCCCATCTTGTGTTTAATTTGTTAGTGAAATTGGATGAGAAACGTGATGTGAGATGTGAGAGCTAGTGACACAGACAGTTGTTCTTGAATGAGGAACTCTATGCAGATATAGTGATCTTCCTGATTTGTAGTTTAGAGGCTCGTGAAAGTAGAGAAATCAAAATTCATGCACCTGAAAGGTTACTCTTGCTTGCTTTAACTTGAAGGTCTCTATGCAATGATTTTATATTTGGTGGGCTTTGAATGCTATGGATAGAAAAGTTTTCATGGGTGCAACTTGGACCTCCACGAGCACCAGGAAAAGAAGCTTTTCTTCTAATGGGATATGCTCTATTTCAATGGAATGTACATTTTACTCTACCAGAAAGGACAAGGGTCCCCAATCCAAGCCCCAGTGGGCAATGGCTAGAAGTAGGATTTGCGGACGATTTCAAAGCAGACTCCCCATTCATTATTCATTATATAGAGAAGATCACCAAGATTTCGTGATCGCAATGGCTAGAAGTAGGATTTGGTCCCTCCATGATTTGGAATATATATAATTTTGTCACAAAGATGGTGTAGTTGGTCATGTAGTCCAAGTTGTCCACAACCAAGTTCGGAGAGACATTAGCGGCTTTAGAAATTCTTTTTTCTCAAAAACACATCGCAGAACAAGATTTTTCTGTCAGTGGGAAATCATCAGAGGCATCTATCATCTGGACTCTGGAGCCTCTTGTAATAATCATCAGCAATGAGAGAAACGTGGAAATGAATTTGTGTATCTACTTTTCTTAAGGGCCATGATTGGTAACCTTACAGGAAAATTCTTTATCATCCTGATGACCATAATGAAGTGAATTGGTCATGAAATGAGAAATCTGTGTTGAGACAAACAAAAATTAAAAACCTGAGAGTTGCAATCTCCAGACAATCAAATCTTCTTTCTTTAGTCTCTCTCTTTAATCATCCCCTTTTGGAAGTGGGTTCTATTGTTTATTCTTGGACGGCTGCCATGAAACAGCGTGGGATGAAGGATTTTGGTTCCTTACAGAAGCTTTATAAAATGAGGAATCTTGTGTTTTTTTGTCAGGAGTTCAGTGGGCCTCTATGGTAAACAAAGTTCGACGATTAGTAGGAGGCAAAAAAAAAAATAGAAATCATTAAAAAATTAAATCACACATTACAAATGATGTTTTTTTTTCCTATAATTTATTAACAACATGGCAAGGACGAGGGGAAAAGGCTGGAAAAAAAAAAAGCTGCATTGAAATGTACGCGGGATAGAAATGCTTTTCATTTTCATATCTTTCTCCTTTCTGGCGCTTTGCATACCTCCGATTTGTCCCAGCCCACCTTACTATGTCAGCCCAAATTATCACAAACAGAACTCCCGAAATTAAAAACGCGGTTATTTTATCGGTGGTTAACAGTACTATATAAAGTATATTTAATTTTTTTTAAAAATAATTTTTATTTAAAAATATATTAAAATAATATTTTTTTTATTTTTTAAAATTTATTTTTAATACCAATATATTATATCAATTAAAAAATATTAAAAAAATAATTTAAAATAAAAACATTTCGCCTAATAAAATAGTTAATAAATAAAATAAAATAGTTAAGGGTGGGATTACCATTATTTTTTTTATAGTGATGAATCTTGTATGTGTTTCTAGAAAAAAAAATTTGTCCATTTTTCGAGTCTCAAAAGGGAATGAAGTTTTTTTTGAAAACTTATAATCACATCGCCATAATAAATAGCGTAAAGAATAATTGAAATTATTTATTATTAATTTTGGTATTGTAGTGATAATTATTTTTAATTAGAAATGTATTAAAATAATATTTTTTATTTTTTAAATTTTATTTTTAATATTAACAAATTATAAAATATAAAATACCAAAAATAATTATTTTAAAAAATATATTAAAAAAATTAACACAAACAAAATTCTCACATAAATCCTGCCGCAATCCAACAAGTGGTGCTCTTTAAAAAAAAATTAAAAAAATTAATTTTATATATTTTAAATAAAAAAATATTTTTTGTTCTTCCCTGTCTTCTTCACCGTTATAACTAAAAAAATAAATCAAATTACCAAATTTACCCATACGATCCACGATCCAAAGTCCAGACGATTCAGAGTTCCTCGTAAATTGAAATGGGATGGCACACTAAGCCATAAAAAATCCTTGATCTCGGCCAAGGTCAGATCAATGTTATCAACTACGATCACTTGTTGGGCCTTATTGGAGCGAAAGCTCCAAACCCAGTATCCGTGTAAGGATCATGAAACAAGCAGGGAAACAAAAATGCCATTTGTTTATCATTT
>Ga0325403_1007554_pt1 | contig 10403 bp, 10 predicted proteins | sample PopdelMetagenome_19_FD_205665 | JGI IMG/M metagenome (GOLD analysis project Ga0325403, IMG submission 205665) | Populus deltoides microbial communities from Bellville, Georgia, United States - Xylem-PdKOR-R4 | ecosystem: Host-associated > Plants > Phyllosphere > Stem > Wood/Secondary xylem...
AAAAAATAATACCAATGTCTAAAAATAGAAGACTTGTTGATAATTTTGACGTTAATCCCTAAAAATAAAAGAATTCATCATTATTCTTGGCTTTTAAACGAATAATTTTGACATTAATCCATAAAAATAAGAGATTTTTATTTGGACAAAAATGTTCGATGCTAATCCTTAAAAATAAAAGATTTTATCGATTTATTTTTAAAAACAAAAAATTTGATATTAATTCCTAAAAATAAAAGATTTAGTCAATTTTGTTTTTTTTAAAAAAGCTTTGTTATCAATCCATAAAAATAATAGATTTTATTGATTTTGATTTTGATTTTTTTTAATATTAATCTCTAAAAATAATAATTTTTATCGATTTAGTTTTTAACAACAACGAATTCAAATTAATTAAGTATGGGATTAATATAGAGAAAAGAAAATTAAAAGAGAAAAAAATACTTGCTTATTGTAGTTTTATATGCATGCATAAAATGAAGAGAAAGCATCTAATGCATGATCAAGTGAACATGATTTGGGATCTTGCCAGCCATTTCTATTTTCCATACCCAAAATTCACACTAAGAGCTGATTATTATTCAAGATTCATGCCTTCACTTGAATCAAAAGAAACAAGAGACACAGCTCCACACACTCATGCATGCATGGCTCACCATTTTTCATATAATAAGAAAAAAAAGACTGATCTACACTCGTATCGTATATGGTTACATAAACACGACTTGAGACCTTAAAAGCCATTTCTACTCTTCAAACCCACGACCATTTAGACATATGGGAGTCACTAATGTTGCAAACAAAAGCATTTAAATCGAGGAAAAGGGAGAGAAACTCACCTGTTGAAGCTGCTGCGCTGCACTGTTGCTACGGTCTTCGCTGTTTTTGTTGAGTCCAAGCTGCTGCAAGGACAACTTAAAGCTGATGTTGGTGTTCTCTTCCACTGTTGTCACCTGAAGGTGAGGCTGAGGCTGTTGGATGTTCAGATCTCAAGAGAAAACAAGGGACACGCTACTGCTACCTTTACAACGTTACTTCTGCTGCTTTAGTACTATCGTTTCAGCTTGTTGTTGTCTTTCCTCTCTGTTTCTCTCTTTCAACACCTCTAAGCACTTTCCTTTTCTTCTTTTTTCTCTTCTCCCTGCAGCCTCTCTCTCTCTCTCTCTCTTTTCTTCCCTCTCGATTTACTACGCTCACTGTTTTTCTTTCCTCTTTTTCCCTCCAACTTCTTCCTTCCTTTTTTTTAGTCCTCCTCCCTCCTTCTACTAGAGAACCTCTATTTATATATAGTCCTAGAAGAAGTCCCTAGAGCACTGCTGTCTTGGCCAAATCATGGCCTTTGATTTGAGTCAACTAATCTTGGCCATCCAACCATACATAACTTGGCTGTTTCTGTCCTGTTTTTGCAGCTGTCATGGGGCTGCGATGACTGCGGTTTTTGAACTTTATGTGCAGCTAGTACAAGAGGATGAATGGAGGTATATTTGTCTTCATTTTGGAGCAAAAAAATAGGAACAAAGGTCAAGACAACATGTGCTGTATTGGCAGCGTTTGGAATGGTGGTATAATGTACCATCTTTTTGGTGTATTTGCAGCTTGAATGAAGGACAAGAGGGTGTGGTTTTTCGCCAGCAAGCATGAACTTGGAGGCCAAAGTGCTTTCTTTTCAGGAAGATAATGTCGAAATTAACAAGCATTTCTTGATTTTCTGTGGTTACGAGGCAGGAAGATGTCGTTTGTTTGTTTGTCTCGACGGTTAAAAATCGTGAAATGGTTTGAAAACACAATTTTTTTTAATTTTAAAACAAAATTATAAGAAAAGTGAGTCTCGGTAAAAACATTTTGTTAGAAGGGTCAAAATCGCAACGTGTTTTTATTTTGTCACCCTTTTTAGATTTTTTAAAAATATTTTGGAAACGGGTTAGGGTTCTGAATCCAAATTATTATGTTTAGGAAGCACATTGAAGCATATTAAAAAGTTGGAGGACTAACTAAAAAAAGGTTTTTCCAAAATAAAACTGATCCCACCTCTGCTGCACTATATAAATAGCCAAACCACACCGTATCCCACACAATTTCTCCCTCTTTCTGAATCCAAAATGGCAGTGGATCCGTTCCAAACACTTCCACCTCCAAGATCCGCTACCGATTTCTTCTCGGACCCGCTCGATTTCCACCCGTTATGGTTTAAACCGGACCTTTTCCTCTCTCCGAACTTCGACTCCGACTCTTATATTTCGGAGCTCCGAACTTTTGTCCCCTTCGACACTCTCCGATCGGAACTCCAAGCACATTTAACTTCCCTGAATCACGAATTAATCGATTTAATCAACCGTGATTACGCAGATTTTGTTAATTTAAGTACCAAACTGGTCGATGTGGATTCTTTTGTCGTTCGGATGCGGGCTCCGTTATTGGAGCTCCGAGAGAAGATTGAAGGGTTTAGAGGGAGTGTGGAGTCGTCTCTTGTGGCTCTGAAGAATGGATTGGATCAGAGATCGGAAGCGGCGGCGACTAGAGAGGTTTTGGAGTTGTTGCTGGATACGTTTCATGTCGTTTCTAAGGTATAAGGTCGTTTTGTTTGATTGGATTCTGTCGTTTTGGTGATGTAGTAAGATTTACTAGATCTAGCTACAATTTGTGTAGAATTGGAATGTCGTTTTATTGATTGGGAGATGTCATTTTTGGGATGAGTGTGTCTTGTAGAGTGAAAAAGGTGCTAGATCTTAGAAGCGTGTAGAATTGGAATTCATAATGAAAGGGATTGTTTCTCTAATTAGGTTTTCGAATATGCTGAATTCTTGTTTCATATTTTTTGTAGTAATTTTTATTTATATGTATTTTGATGAGTGCAGGTTGAGAAACTAATAAAGGAGCTACCGAGTGTGCCTGCTGATTGGTCGAATGGAGATGTGAATTCAACAGAGAAGAATGCTGCAAGCAACGGCAGCATTGAGAATGGGACAAATGTAAGAGAGACTCAAAGCATGCTTTTGGAGAGAATTGCCAGCGAGATGAATCGACTTAAGTTCTATATTGCTCATGCACAGGTCTGTGTTTGCTCATATCTACTATTTTTTTATATATGCGTAGGAACAAGTTTTATAGAATTCTAGTTCAAGGGCTGTTGAAAATGCATAAGCATATAAAATGAAGTAAAGTCAATGATTTTTTCATAGAAGGTCATACAATTTGTGCTCATGTCTATTCTCTCTTATGCCAGTACAGAACCTCCCTTTCATTCAGAACATGGAGAAGAGGATTCAAGGTGCGAGCTTGTTGTTGGATGCAAGTTTGGGACATTGTTTTGTAGATGGACTGGAGCACCGGGATGAAAATGCAATCTATAACTGTTTACGTGCTTATGCTGCTATTGATAATACCAGTAGCGCAGAAGAAATTTTTCGCACGACTATTGTGGCTCCTTTATTACAGAAAATTATTCCACATGGACCATCAGGAGGGGTTGTTGGGGCATCAGGAGATGGACTTGAAAATGATTACCAAGAAATCAAGAAATGCATTGAGAAGGACTGTAAATTCCTTTTGGAGATATCTTCTGCTGGTACTTTCATTTACTGATTTATCACTTTCACCCTTACAACTCGGCAAAGCCTCTTCTCAATTATTTGGCTAATCGGCTTGTATGAAATAGATCAATGTTTGTAGCTTTGTTTTTGGCCTGGAGTTGATCTGTTGATTCTTGTCAACATCTTTCTCTTGAGGTGCCCCTGATCCAAGCTGCATTACTGCTTAACATATTTGCTGATCTCAATTGCATGGGGGACCAATTTATCTGTCTTTATTTCATTTTTTTGGTGTCACCCTTCTCTGTCACCCTGTTTAACTTGCATGTTTTGGGTAAATGTTGTTTTACATAAAGCATTGGAATTAAATTGTTGTGCCCTGTTGAACAATCTTCTACATTATACTTGTATACTTGCTAGTTATCCTGCTGTTATTTTAGTGTAAATACATTTTCAGAACTTGTATCCCTTTTATCATGAAGGCATGCCATAAATATACCAGCTCTGTTCCTGTGTCTTTGAATGCAACTTATTGTTTCCTTTTTGTTTTTGTTTTTTTTTTCCCCAGAAAATTCAGGGTTGCATGTATTTGATTTCTTGGCTAATTCAATTCTGAAAGAGGTTCTCTCTGCGATTAAAAAGGGAAAGCCAGGTGCTTTTTCCCCTGGAAGACCTACTGAATTCTTGATAAATTACAAATCAAGCCTAGATTTCTTGGGTCATCTTGAAGGTAGCATGTGGCACCTTTTTAACACTTGATTCTGTTTTACATTACTTCCTCAGGATTAAGAAAGTTTGCAGGCTGATATGATTACTCTGTAAGATTATATGAAAATGTATTGTGTTCATTGTAATTATAATGTCCAATTGTCATGCAAGGCTATTGTCCATCCAGATCTGCTGTCACTAAGTTTCGAGCTGAAGCCATCTACGTTGAGTTCATGAAGCAATGGAATGTTGGGGTTTATTTCTCTTTGAGGTATGCAGCACAGCTTCTTTTCTTTTCTCGTAAGTTTATTTTGAATTGACATATCTGTTGGTCTAATTTTATTTAGTGCATTGGTACATCCTGTCATGAGGCTGATTGTGCATCTGCTAAAGACAGGTTCCAGGAAATAGCTGGTGCTCTGGATTCTGCACTTGCAACAACCAGTCTTATACCAGTTCACAATTCACCTTCTGGTAATGGAAGTTCTCAAGATTTAACATTAAAACAAAGCTTCACTCTTTTGGAGAGCCTGAGATCTTGCTGGAGAGAAGATGTTCTCATCCTCTCCTGCTCTGACAAGTTTCTTCGCTTAACATTGCAGCTTCTTTCAAGGTCAGTTTGATTGAGAATGGACAAGTCCATTGAGAATCAATAATTGACTACTATTATTTGCTTGTTTGGATACTTTTTTGGATATAATATCCAATAAATGATATCTAAAATCTTTGTGTTGATTAACAAACATTTGACAGATTTTCAAATTGGTTGTCATCTGGGCTGGCTGCTCGTAAGACGGGTAATACTGGCTCCAACTCCGGATATGAATGGGCAGCTTCAGCAGTTCCTAATGATTTCCTCTATGTATGTGTTGTGTCATGATTCTATTATTTGTCTTTTGTGTGACATGAATATAAACCTTGAAATCTTGATCAAAAGAATGCCTTAAGGTAAAGGTCTTGATATCTCATTGTGTTATACACCCCCCCACTCTGGACCATTTTGCAGTCTAGTGTGGCTAATGCAAACCATTCCTGGAACATGTACACCTACTATCCTTGGTCTTGCTCAAGTGAGACAGATACTTTGCATCAAGTGAGACATGAATTCGGAACTTTCTCTATGAGAGCTATCATCCCACCACTTACACTTCATAGCCCTAACTTTTTTACATTACTTGAGTGATGATGCTAAAGATAGCAACTTCTTTACTTAATCTATTTTACCAGCTAATGAAGCAACTTACACCACATTATATGGTAACTATTTAATGTAATCGTAGCAAGTGTGCACGGAATGTGTTAATTGTCTTGTTACTGTGATTTAAAACACTCCTAAATTTAGGTTCCACATTAATTTACTGTAAATAAGTATTAATCCCATATGCATGAGTAACAATGATTGTGCTTAACCAGCATTTTGATAGAGGTTCTTTGATTTGCAGATTATTCATGACATAAATTGTTTGGCCACTGAGGTTTGTGGAGATTACCTTGAGCATGTGCTTCAGCTTCTATCTTCATGTTCCGCTGATGTACTTGATCTAGTAAAACAAAGCATTTTACAAGGTGGGAAGTCATTAAATGACTTAACACCTTTAGCTATCAATGCAATCACAGATGCACTAGTTGATGAGGCCGTTAAGGTGAGCTGCATTTGGGATTGGCTTTGTTTAAGAATGCTTGGCTTCCTTCTGCCTTGGACCTTTTCTAGATGTAATACAGCCATAAAAAGTTATTTATTAATGGATAGTTTGACATATTGAAACATTATCCCTGACTCTTTTAAATTAGTGTTTTGAACATTTAGTAACAAAGATTGTTGCACAGGGCTTGAAAGACGTGAAGGCAATTGCCACGACTTTCAGGATGACTAATAAGCCTATTCCTAGCAGACATTCACTCTATGTATCCGGGTTGTTAAGCCCCTTAAAGAAGGTACATATAGTCTTCTTTGCTTGTTACTTTTTTTTTTTTTGCTCTGGTTCCAGCCTTCCAGAGATGTAACTTGTCCTATATTGTAATGAGCTTTAAACATACGGATGATGTCGTGAATTAGTTTTATTATGAACTTTGCATTGATCCCATGACTTTGCTTCTAGGATTTTCTGGATATGGAAAAACACAACCCTTATTTGACTAGGGAGACTGTTAAGGAGTTGCGGCATGGTGCTGCAACTGAGATTACTGGTCGTTATTATGACATGGTTGTAGAAATCGTCAGTGTGGTTAGTGTCCAAATTATATATTTTTTTAATCTGACTGGATCTTTATTTTGAAATTCTCGACTTTAATATGTCCATTCATCATGCTCAGGCTAGAAAGACAGAGTCTTCACTCCAGAGATTAAAGAAGGGTGCCCAAAGACGAGCTGGAGTAAGCTCAGATGTGTCAGATCCCTCTGTATCTGATACTGACAAGCTATGTATGCAATATTTCCTTGATATTCAGGTGAGGATTGTCCTTCATCTCCCTCTATCTTTCACCCATTGTTGTGCACCCATAAGCACAAGCATGCATACAGCCATAGTCACCTCCACCCATATAGAGGAACAGTTGGTGTGTATGTTTGCAAATGCAATGGTCTTTGCTTTATTGGACTTACATGTATGCAATTTATCAGGACTATGGACGTAACCTCTCTACCCTTGGGGTTGATGCAAAAGAAATTCCTGCATATCGATCCCTGTGGCAATGTGTCGCTCCCCCAGATAGACAAAACGTGATTGATTTGTGAGAGATGGCATTGTTTGCCAACCAGTTACTAATCTACTTTCATTTGTCAATTCCCCACACACTTATTTGGTGTAAATTGAAGTCAGTGTGAAGTCCCTTTTTTTTTTTTCTCTTTTTTAATCTTCATCCATGAAAATATCCCATGTTCCTTTTTTTTCTCTTTTTTTTATAAGAAAGAATTTTGTACTAGCTACTTTGATTTTTTTACATTATGTTTAATTCACGAGTAAATAAAGAAGTAACTTTTAATATTGAAACTAATTCTTTTTAATCTTGGTTTGTTTTTGTGTTATAAAACTATTTTTGAAAAAAATTAAATTAAATTTTATTTTTATATTTTAAATTATTTTTTGAATATTTGTAATGATTTGAAATGTTGATATTAAAAATAAATTTTAAAAAATAAAAAATATTATTTTAATAGATTTATACATCTGGAAACCATGTTTCCATCCACAAATGCCATAAAAAAATGAGTTAAATAAATACAAGGGTAAGAAACATGGGTTTTGTCCCTCAAATTCGATTCACATAGTTTGTAGTTCAGCAGTGTTTTTCGATTTTTTTTTAAATTATTATATTTTAGTATTTTTAGATAAGTTTAAATTTTTAAAATAAAACAATAAATTATTGTATTATATTTTTAAATAATAAATACGTATATGTTATACCCTCAAATTTCCCCGTCAGGCAAACTGGGCTGAACCTAGAGGTGGTGGTATCTTTGACCTCTAGGAGGGGCTTGCCTTTTCTTCTCCTTGGGAGCCACGGATTGGGCTCCAACTTGGAAAGCAGCAGTAAGTAGCTCTGGCTGTATTTTCCCGCTTAAGATTGCCACTTACATATCTAGCTCTACTGCGTGGAGTAGTCACAGTTGAAGTTCCATCCCTTGGAGATAAATGCTTGGCTTCCACGTCTGCCCTCCGTTTGCCATCACCTTTAGTACTAGGAAAACGTGTTGCACGAGTGGATGCAATTTCTTGACTCCAGTGGCTATCCTGAAAGAACTCAACAAGTTTTGTCTCCTTCAAGACAGGTGTGCTGCTCTTGTGATCACTGGCGTGGTCACTCCACGATGGATCTTGTAAGAGCTCAGCAAGTCTCTTGTTTTCATCTATTGGAGAAGCTTCTTGTTTGGACTCTCTCTGTTTTCTCTCCTGAATGGCACTTGGCATGCTATTACGATCATAGATGAGATCAACAAGTTTCTTCCCTCCCTTTGTTGGATATGGCTCCCGTTTGGAATCGCTTATTTCGTCAGGTTGGGGTGACCCCTTCATGCTGCTTTGCCGGCTCGAAGCATTGCTATAGTCTGAATATTAAAAACAACAAATCAAAGGATTTTCAAAACCCAGAAAATCGCTAAAAACCTGCAATTCTTTTTGGGTGATTGATGTGTTTTCTCTGGCTGTAGCCTCTCGTGTGTCATAAAGAGAGAATCGCAAGGAACAGACAAGGCATAGGATCATAAAATCTCATCCTTATCGAGCTTCTGCAGTGTGCTGTTTAGTCTATCAACTTGAAATTCTCGATGCATGCTTCAACTCATTTGCACAAGACAAGAAAGAAATGTGAAGAAATTAAGGCAGAGGAAATGTATCTTACCGTTTCTGACACTGAAGAAATCATCATCAGAGTCTGATCCTAGCCAGGCTTGACAATCATAGAAGTTCTCTTCGCTAACTGCATTTTAAATGCAACAATGATTTACGTTTTACGTATATAAGCAGCTTGCAAAGCTAGAACTGTGAAATGGAACATGGAATTGTCAAGAACGTAGGAAACACAAGGTAGTCAGCATCTATAGATTTCTGTTTCCAGTACCCGGAGGTCTATACTATACAGACTCTTTGCCCGGGACATGTTCACAAAATTATGATAAAATCTGAACATTTTACTTCATAATTCTGATTAAATGTCTTCGGAAACTGTGCGAGAATAATTGATGCAAGGAGCAGAAGAAATTAACCAATCATACCTGTATCATGGGATTTTGTCACCGGTGGTGCAGTTAAAGACTGATCAGAATCCAAACTGTTTTTTCCAATTGGATTATCTGCAATGACAGGACTTTCCGTGGAATAAGATGGATTAGAAACCTTGTCTGTTTCATTACTTGATGGGTTTGATGTTTCGCTGACTGAAATACCGATGTCTTGGGACTTCCTCTCAAGAAGCACCATGAAAAACTGATCAGAATCCAAGCTGTTTTCAACCAATCGATCATCTGCAGTGACTAGACTTTCCTCAGAAGATGGCATGGATAGTTTGGTTGTTCCATTACTCATGGCTGAATTTGGTGTTTCATTGACCGAAACACTGATGTCTTGGGAATTTGTTGAAGGTGGTGGTGCTAACAAAGACTGATCAGACTCTGAACTGTTTTCGGTGATAGGATTATCTGTATTGACAGGACCTCCTGAAGAAGATGGCATACAAACCTTTTCCTTTTCATTACTTGAAGCTGCACATGGTGTTTCGTTGACTGGAAAACTGGTGACTTGAGAATTTGTCACTAGCGGCTCCATAGATGCCTGATCAGAATCCAAGCTGTTTTCAACCAATCGGTCATCTGCAATGACCAAACTTGCCTCAAAAGAAGATGGCATAGACGCTTTGGCCATTCCATCACCCATGGCTGAATTCGGCGTTTCATCAACTGAAAAAATGATGTATTGGGAATTTGTTGAAGGTGGTGATAACATAGACTGATCAGACCCCGAACTGTTCTCGTCGATAGGATTATCTGTACTGACAGGACTTCCCGAAGAAGATGGCATACATACTCTGTCCTCTTCATTACTCGAAGCTGAACTCCGTGTTTCTTCGACTGAAACACTGGTGACCTGAGAATTTGTCACTAGCGGCTCCATGGAAGACAGATCAGAATCCAAGCTCTTTTCAATCAATTGATCATCTGTAATGACCGGACTTTCATCATCAGAAGAAGGCATAGATGCTCTGGCCGTTCCATCACCCATGGCTGAATTCCACGCTTCCTCGACTGAAAAAATGATGTATTGGGAATCTGTTGAAGGTGGTGCCAACAAAGACTGATCAGACACCGAACTGTTTTTGTCGATGGGATTATCTGTAATGACAGGACTTCCCCTCGACGAAGATGGCATACAAACCTTGTCCTTTTCATTACTCGAAGATGAATTCAGTGTTTCATTGATTGGATCGGTGTCTTGGGAATTGGTCACTAGCGGATCCATGGAAGACAGATCAGGATCCAAGCTGTTTATGGCAGGCTTATCTGATTTGGCAGGAGTTTCCTGAGAAAAAGATAGCATAGAAACCTTGTCTATTTCATTTGTCGTAGCTGAATTCAATGTTTCATTGACTGAAACTCCAGTGCACTGTGAATTTGTCACAGGCATAGCTGTGGTAGACTGATCAGAATCCAAACTGCTTTTGGAAATTGTATTACCT
>Ga0325403_1007555_pt1 | contig 10402 bp, 9 predicted proteins | sample PopdelMetagenome_19_FD_205665 | JGI IMG/M metagenome (GOLD analysis project Ga0325403, IMG submission 205665) | Populus deltoides microbial communities from Bellville, Georgia, United States - Xylem-PdKOR-R4 | ecosystem: Host-associated > Plants > Phyllosphere > Stem > Wood/Secondary xylem...
CAAAAGTCCTAGCTTGTATAGGGAACAAAGCCTCAATCCCTCTCTTCTTCAATACTTCCCTCAACGGTTCAGATATCCTAAACCTCGTCACAGCATTAGGATCCTCAGCCTTAACTTCCTCTTCCTCCTCCTCAACCTTAGCTTTCTTGCTTTTCTTCTTCAAATTGACAGGCTCGCAAAGCTCTGAGCTTGTTTCACTCCTCTCTTCTTCTTCATCATCAAACTCTACAGCTTTTCTCTTCTTTTTCTCCTTCTCTTTCTTCTTCTCTTTCTTGATTGAAACCATCAAAGGGTCAGTTTCTTGGGATTCAAGAGCTACTTTCTTCTTCATCTTCTTTTCTTTCTTGGAATCTGGAGAGTTGGTGGCGGTGCTGGTGTTAGTAAGAGATATTGAAGGCATCTTTTTCTCGCTTTCTATTATACTGGGGCTTTAGGGATTGTGGGTTTTTATTGTTTTCTCCTGCTACGCAAGAATGTGAAAGTGGCGGTGCAGAAGCAGTGGGAGAAAGAGGAGGTAAAACTAAGTAGGGTTTATGGTTTTATAGAGCTGGCGGTGGAAATATTTTGAGCGTTTGATGGTCAGCAAGCACAAAGCACCGAATTAATTTTGATTTTTGCTAGAAACCAGGTGGGTGAGAGGTATGGGCCACGGCTATGATGGAATGTAATCCAATAACTTGTCTGGATTCCAGGACCATGTCGTGGTTTTCCAACGAGCATGACTCCCGCTGATGGGCCTTCTTTCATACAGGGTTTAAGATGCAACTAATAAACATTTTGGCCCACTAATCTCTAAAAGCCTAGGCCCATTTCACATGGGCTTTGTCGATGTCTCCGTGTCTATCGTATATGTTCACCATCTTTGATTTAATAATTAGATAGATATTATTAAAAATGAAACTAGAAAATGAAAAATAAATATTTTTCATTTAATAAAATTTATCAATGTTTCATTTCTTATACTTTTTCTAATTTTTTAAAGTTATTTAAATATTTTTTAAATTGTAACTAAGGGTATTCTTGGTGCAAAAAAAAGTCTAATACTTTCTTAAACGTGGAGGAATTTTTTTTCAATCTTAGATCATCTTTATGATATTTTAAAAGGTTATTATAATTAACAAAAACTAACTACCACCTTATAAAATATTATTTTTTGTAATAATTTTTTTTGTTTTTTTATTTTTAATCTATGTTTTTTTATATAATTTTATCCTTTAATATTTAATTTATTAGTGATTGAGATTTATTATTTATTGTTGTTTGCTTTGTATGTAATTATTTCAATTTCATAACTTGTATTGCGAGTTTAACGAGCTAACCCAGTTTAACTTAGATTTTTTAATTATATATTTTTTTAATTTCATCATATAACATTAGATTGATCAGGAATTAGACTTTATGATTTATTTAGATTTACATTATATTAGATTATCCCGGTTTCATAGCTACGATCACAAGTTTTGTGAGTTGATTTAGATTGTTTTATTGTGTTCTTTTATAAGATTGAATTTTTTTTGTCAATTTTATTCTTCAACAATGGGTTAATTGGGAATTATGCTTATTTTTTTTCAGTTTGCTTTATATGGGGTTATTCTAGTCTCATGACCTGAGTCGCGGGTTTGGTAGAATAATCCGAGTTGACCCGAGTTATTTTTTTATTTACTTTCTATGAGGTTATCTCAATCTCATGATCCGAATCATGGATTTGATGGGTTAATCTGGGTTGACTTGGGTCATTTTTTGTGTTGTTTTTTAATTGATTTTTTTAATTTTATCATTTAATATTGGGTTGACTAGGAACAGGGATTCATAATTTATTTTGATTTAAGTTTTATGAGGTTATCATGGTTTCATGAATCATATGGTGAATTTGAAATGTTAACTCAGATTTTTTATTTTATTTTTTTAATTTTATCATTCAATATAAGGTTGATTGAGAATTGAGTTGCATGATTTGTTTTAATCTGCTTTATATTAGTTTATCATAGTCTCGTGACCCAAATCATGAATTTGACAGGTTAACCTGAGTCGATCCAACATGTTATCGTTATAATAATTTTTTTAAAAAAAAAAGATGCCATATTGAGTATTTTTTTAGTCAAATTATGTTTTTAATGATTGTTTGGGTTGTTTTTTAACCCGTCAAATTAACAAGGTTACAATGGACCATTTTTTATATGATATAAAAAGAAATTATACTACAAAAAACATTAGCAATATTTCAACATTTCTTTATGTTCAAACAAAATTTAATCCGACCTGCCAAGTATTTAGTTTACTCAAAAGATATGATCACCTGCCTCCAAATCAAGTTTGAAAATCAACCCTAAAGGATGTAGCTCAACTAGTCAGGTCCTGAATTTGCTCTCTAGAGATTACTAGTTCGAGTCCCACAAACCTCAGAGCCACTAGAGACTTACATGGTCATTAACTTTAGGGTCCGTCAGATTGGTCGAGGTACGTGCAAACTGCTCTCGAACACCCATGTTAATCTAATTTTTTTTTTGAAAATCCCATCAACATTACTTTTTTAGCAACAAGTTGATCTAAGCACAATACGAAAGAATAACAAGAAACTAAAATGTTTTATCTTCAGAAATTAAGGCCATGAATATGGAATTATTAGTTTTTGAGCATTATATGTTTAAACCCTGCAGACAGCTTTGAGCTTTTTTGACAGTTAAACTTGCTGAAAGTAACCTTGAAAAAGTGATAGTAATAGCTTGAATAACAAAACACAAGAAGGGTCAAGAAGTAAAAGAGAAGATCTTATGGGGTTTTTTTCTCTTTTTGGAGGTACTCATTAATCCAATTCCTGGAGTTAAAGACTGTAAAACCAGCAGAGGAAAATTTTGGTGCCCTTGTTTGGTGCTAGTTGCTTCAGTGAGGATATGCAGCAGCCAGTTTACTGGGAAAATGAAGTAAAATGTTTTTCAGAATAGCTAGGTACACTTTTTATTCTATCTGACAAATGTTGTTTAATATTTGTTAAGGAATACAGTGGATGACTTCAGATAAAAGCTTAGCCATGGAATCAAAATCATGACAGGCGATGTAGAAGTCGAAATCTTGGTGCAAATGATAGTAAAGAGTAGCGGTAAGATGATATGATCGAGTTGCAAGCAAAATCAAGTGCGATTAGTAGCTATATCTTCTCCTTAACCACTATTATTTTGGTATTAGAAATGAACAACACTTTGAAGTCAACAGTAATAATCATTAATCGTCTAATGAATATGCATTTTTCAATCATCGATTTGCAGTCCAATGAATATTTGAAATTTCTATTTTTCAGTTATCCTCTATCGACGATTTTCCAGCGTATACATTAAGGGAATCCTGCCAATTTCAAGTCACCAAGACCTGAAAGCCTGTATAAACATCAACTAACCAGCCTAACCTTAGTGGTAGCAAATGAAGTAAAAGTAACACCCAAAAAATATATATAAGAAAACTAGCTAAACAGAGATAACATAAGAGACAATGAAGAAAAGAAGATGACTAAATTGATGATGCAGCAATCGATGGCTAAAGAGTAACAAATATACCTGAAAGTAAAAGAAACTAAAAAAATGAAGAGCAAACTGGAAACCTAAGAACTCACCCCGAATAAAATTTCTGGTCACAATGACTCTTAGGAACTGACATGTCACCATCTAAGAAGCAATAGAAAGGAAAATCTGAAAATACCTTCTAGCAAAAGTCCATCACATGCACTAAGATAACGGCAGACAAACTAAAAGAAAAGGCCTTATCTGCAAACTAAAAAAGAACAAGAAAAATTTGAATTCTAGTCAAACCATGTTTAACGTCTTTGGTGATTCTGATTTGAGCCAAAACCACCGTTCTCGGATTGAAACATCAAAATTCTGTTGGCAGCCAATCTGTCCCTTTTGGATAACCAATTTTTTTTTGAAAAAAATAATATGGGTATTTGAGCTAGTTTATACGCATCTCGACTAATTTCACTAGTTTTAAAATTAACAATCATGTAAACTTCCAATAACCCTTAGATTTATAAAACTTAAACTAGTAATTTTTAAAAAACAAGTCTAAAACCTAACCAATTAAGCTATAACCCTTAAATTATTCCATCACTAATTTTAAGATAACTGCTCAATGAAAATTAAAGAAGCTGTTAGGTTGGAGAGTTCAAAATATACACTAGCGTGGTTCACATATTAAACGTACTATGTATTGAGAACAACTAATTGATACAAGAAAGTACTGACTACTTCCGACATTACCTTAGAAGTCCTATAATTCAGTCATTTGGTCCCTTGTTAACTTCAAGAGTTCACTCTTTCTTCTTTATCGAAAAGCAACTTGTTTTCAATACTTGGATAAAAAAAATCAAGTTTTTAGCTACATGATTAATTTGGCATGTAATTGAATAGCAAAGAAATAGCAGATTGGTTTCATACATGACAAGTAAATTCTATTTTTAGTATCAAAAAGCCATGATTTGGCCCTATTAATTTATATATTTTGTATTATTGTCCTTTTTCTTTTCTTTTCTTTTCTTTTTCTTTTTCTTTTTCTTTCTTTCTTTTGTTTCCTTTAATTTCTCTTCCTTTTCTTTTATTTTTATTTTCTTTATTTCCTTCCCTTTTCCCTTTTCCCTTTTCCTTTCTCTTTTCTCTGACCATATCAAATAAAATATTCAAAATGTTTAAAACCATGGAAAATTTAAAAGAAATTAAAATTATGGAAATCCTACGGTAAATGCTATGGATATGTTTCTAAAAATCATTAATGCCAATATTTCAATCACAACACACAAATATAACGAGGAAACAACATTTTTTCTACCATGTGATGAGATGGAGCAAATTTCATTTACCTTTTTATGCCTTTTTTTTGCTTTTAGTATTGTACTTCGTGACTTGTAGTTTTCAACATAGCAAGATATATGAAATCACATCTTAATTATCTGGGTGCCAAAAAGGGTCGTAATGCAAACCAATAGAAGAGATCAATGGCACTGCTCTTGATTTGAGAATCTTAATCCTCACAATCCGACCCTCGACAACTCCCTCTTCAAGCCTATGAAGCCTCTTGTGCCCTATTGTTGTACCTTTAGCAACCTTCTTCAAGCCTATTTAGCCTCTTGTTCGATCCTTTGACCAAGACCAATTGCCTCTTGGATTCTAATTACATTAAATCTCAATTCATCGATGCATTTGATCTCAATCCAATTATCTTTGAACTCTTCATCTTTTGATGCCCAATAAGTCCACAAATGGTCACTATCTAGCACATTTTGGGCCCCGAAATCGCTATCCTTGTCCCCTATTTGGCTGCTAGCTTTTGTAAGGCACTTGTCAGCTAAATTTATAGAAAATATTGTGTCAATTGCACCTCTAAACTCCCTTAATCTTTGTGCGTCATCCTCAGACACAAGGCCTGTTGAATTTGGGGGCACATTGAATAAGAGGACACAGTTTCGTCCTACCGATTTGTAATATATGTCAAGTAACATGTTTAACTTCTTCGGTGATTCTGACTTGTGCCAAAACCATCATCTTCGGATTGAAACATCACATTCTGCTGGCAGCCAATCTGTCCCCTCTGGGTCTCCGGTGTTAAGATAACTGCCCAATGAAAATCAAATATTCATGTGATTGTTAAAAACATACTGACGCGGTTCACATGTGAAACTATACATTGAGAACAAAAGCTTTTTATTCAAGTATGTTTTTTATTCACATACGGCAACCAAATCATATAATTAAAAGTTTTTAAGCAGAGAAAACTGAGGTGTGTATGTGGTTGCTAGAAAATCAAAATTACTTACTCAACAATGTTTCCATTTCCGATTGAGAGTGATGTCCTATTGATGGTGGACCAATATGAATCTCCGGCAAAACCATTTTCATTTCCAACCCATCTAACATCCGGGCCGGCGTCGGAAAATATGTTGATAGAAGCTTGCAACTCTTTCACCATTGAAAACCAATCTGAAAAATAATATGACATGTTTGGTGCATTTAAACCTTTTGCACCATCAAACCATATCTCTCTAATACTCCCATACCTCATCAAAATGTTAATTAAACATTGTTAGTTCTATGTAGTGGAACTAATAAAAAAAAAAGTAGAGACTGAGTTTTTTTAGTAATTCTTAAACTTACTTGTTAAGAAGTTCTTGCAATTGAGCCATGTAGTATCCATTGTACTCCAAATCATTACCATATCTTTTATCATGCCTATCCCATGGAGAAAGATACAGTCCCACATCAATCCCACCATGATTCTTGGCTGCATTGACAAGTTCTTGGACAACATCTCCATGCCCGTTTTTCCATGGACTGCTTTCCACGAAATGGCCAGTGTATTTACTAGGCCACAAGCAGAATCCATCATGGTGTTTTGCAGTTAATATCATAAGAGAAAATCCAGCTTCTGCTGCCACTTTTACCCATTGGTTAGCATTAAGGCCAACAGGATTGAAAATAGCAGGGTTTTCATGACCAGTGCCCCATTCAGAATCAGTGAATGTGTTGACGCCAAAGTGAAGAAGCATAATGACTTCCCTTTCTTGCCATTTCAATTGAGAAAATGATGGTAATGGTAGGATTGGTAATGGAGGTGTAGTGACTTGATCACGTTCTGAAATGACAAGTTTTGAAACTTGAAGCAGTGTGATTATGAATAAAAAACACCGTAACTTACCCATAATTCTCTCTTTTCTTTTTGATTGCTCTATGCTACAATCAATCTTGATAATGATAAATAAGGGCCTTCGGCACTATTCATTTATGGAAGAAAAAGTGGTGAATGACAAGGATCACAAGAAGACATGGGACAAGAAAAAAAAAGTGAAGAATCCTTGGCCAAAAGAGAAGAAAGAATTGTAAAGAACATAGTTTTGATTGGATCGAATTTGTTATGGTTCTCTTACCATTGGCATGGTACTTGTATTTGTTTTCATGATGCAATCATTCACGGGTGTGCTGTGTATTATATGTTATATCTGTTAGTGTATAAAATAAAAACTGAAAAAAGTCAGATTCCTTTTTCCAAATATTAGTTTATATAGTTTATGATGTTGAAAGATCTTCTAATTATTCGATCAAAAAGCGAAGCAATAAAATATATTCTAAATAAATCATGGGTCAAATGCCCTGCAAATATTATAACTTAATTGATGAAGCAGTAGAAAACTTCAAACAGAAATAGATTTTTATATATACAAAAATAAAATATACATGAAAATTTTAGAATTTAATCATATGACAGCAATATATATATATATAAGCTTTGTTTGACAAAAAACTCATTTCTCCTTGTAATAAAATTACCAAAATAGATCTAACGGGAGTTTGTCAAACACACCCTTAAACCAAAAAGACATTTAACAAAAATAAGGCAAACCAAACAAGGTCTTAAATTCTTGACCCGATTAGGTTGACCTGAAATTTGTTTTCTACCATAAACTGAATTAAAACTCCTCATTTGACCCAAAAATCAAACCAAAGCCAAAAAATAGATTAAACACCAATAAAACACAAAAACTCAAAAATTCTTGAACAAAATGGATCAAACATAAAAAAAAAAACAAAGAACACCGAACTCAGCCTAGCAACGTGAAACCCAAATCAGACTAAATAAAGTAAAAAAAAAAAAAGACATATACATGTTGGAAATCATGCAATGATCAATAATCTAGCATTCATGTTCTTCGATTATCACTTGAACATTATGATTTTGTCAAAATAGATTTATATTCAAAATCAAAACCCTATGATTAAAATCCATTAAAAACTTGTTATTTGTGGAAATAAACCCTAGATTATTGACTAATCAAGTTGCCCGAAGGGTTTAATGCAAAGAAATGAACCAAAAATTGTCTGAATCATGGGGATAAGATAATATTCTTTCCAAAAACACGAAAAACATGCCTAGAAACCCGAAAAAACCCAATTATTGCCTAGCACTATCAAACTCAAGAAATATGTATTTTTTGCTTCTAAAACATGCTTTTTTTTTAATCTCAGCATGTCACACTACCATACACAAACATGTTTGAATCTAAAAAACTAACATATAACATTAAAAAATCAAAATCATGCATGAGATAACAAATCCAAAAACTACCAACTTAAAACAGACTGCATGTTTATCTAATATGAATTCAAAATTGGTTTTTCTAAACTTATTTTGATCATGAACAAATCTAGCATAGCCAGAAAGAATATCCTTACTTAAACATGCATTTCTTAAGTTAAACAAAAACTAAAACAACATTATATATAAAAAAACAACTTAAACAATAACATTATTATATTAAAAATATCTGAAAACTTAAAAAAAATTTAGTAAATTAAAAAAAAACAGCATTAAAAGGTCAATATAACATCACTTGTTGAGCATTACAAACCTTTTTTTTTCATTCTTGTAAACATAAATATAAAATAAAACAAAAAAACACTTCTAGAGACCATAAAGACCTACTTTTGGACCAGAAAATATACCTAGAACAACTACTATCTCTTTTATTTTTCTTTGGAAAGTTTTATCTCTCACCAATTTACTACCCTTTCAAAGCTTAGGAAATCTTTCTATTAGGCTCCTAGATGTTTTCATTTAATTTTCTTATGAATATTTTCCTCCAATTTTCACTTTTTTTCCTATTTCTCTCCTTCTTGTCTTTCTTTCTTTTTAGCTCTTTTTTTAAATGGGTATTTATAGAGATTTAAGAGGTCTTGAATCCATTCCTGACCTCTTGATCTTGAGGTAAGTGTTGCAAACCCGTGATAAGAATCAATTTATGGGCCTTTGCATATGAAATCACGAAAAAAAAAGATCGGATCTTGCATAATTATGTTTCAGTCATGGATGACTGAGTTGCCTATATTCAAGGCCTCGTCGAAGCAATTCTAGTATCATCGTCACCTGAGACTACTTGAAGTTGATAAAAGGGATTCACACCTTTCATTTAAATCTAACCATGCACAATTTGAAGGTTTATAACTCCATATTCTTTCGTTTGAAATTGCATAATTGTGTCACTCATATTCTCTTAGCTAAGTCTGAACGACGCGTTATTTATGGTTTTTAATTGGGGATTGAAAATTTTTAATTGAGTTTCTATTATTCCTCATTCTTTTAATTGTACCTACAATTACTTTCAAACTTTTAATTTCATGCAATTTCACCAATGTCAAACTCAATTGTCAACCCCTAAGTTGACCTCCTTTTTCATTTGGATCCTTAGTTTTGAATTTATGCATTTTTATCCATAATTGACCAATAAACTTTCATTTTCTTCAATTTGGCTCCTGATATGGTCAATTTCAACCCCCATATTAACATGTTTTTTTTTCCAATTTGGTCCTTGGTTTTGAGTTTCTTCAATTTAGTCCTTAATTGCCCATCAAATTTTAATATTTATGCAATTAAGCCCTTAATTTGACCAAATTAATTATTAAAAATTGCAATTTGACTCCCAGACTTTAATTTCTTCCAATTAAAGTCTAAATTAAGTTCAATTAAATCCTTAATAAATTCAATTAAACCTTGAAAAATTTCAATCGAGTCCTTAAACATCCAACTTTGAATTTTTCTTCTCAAATTGAATTTTGTTTGTCAATAAAGCCTTCGTCAGTTGAAAGATGGCAAGGCGTTTAAACAATTAGAAAGAGATTTTGTGAAAAGTCAAGGGAGATTTATGTGCCAAATTTTAAGAGCGTGATACACCATGTTTGCTTGCCACCTTCAGGGAGGCCACTAATTAGAGAGCTTGCAATAGGGTTGAAGCTTGGTGAGAATGAAGATGAGGCTGCTTTGATGACACTCCACAGGTTTGGAAACCAGTCTTCTTTTTCGCTGTGGTATGAGCTGGCTTATATGGAAGCTAAGGGGATGGTCAAGAAAGGTGACAAGGTGTGGGTACTTGGGATGGGAACTGGGCCAAAATGTTGTAGTCTGGTCTGGGAATGTTTGAGGCCCATAGTTAATGATCCAGTAAAGGCCCATGGTCTGACTCAATCGATCGATATCCCATAATTACTCCCATGAAGTCATGATCAATGCGATTGGATTGTGCAATCGTTGGAAGATAAATTTAAACAGATAGTCTTAAAGAAATAATTTATTTTAAAAAATTATAAAATAATGAGTATTTGTGATGTATCAACAAGAATCTCCATTACTTGCTGGAGATTCTAACTTTTTTTCTTCTTTATTTGCAAAAATGGCAAAAATTGCATCACAGGGTCAATCGAGATCATGTGTCTAGCATTTTTCGTATAGAGTCATGGAAATGGGATAGTGTTGACTACGTTGCCTTTCTCATCCGATAAATTAATGCAGCATTAATGCACATGAAATTAGATTGGATGACGCCTTTAATGTTGTTGTCAGATTTATCGACCAACAAGTTGCTTAGCTCTTCTTA
>Ga0325403_1007556_pt1 | contig 10402 bp, 12 predicted proteins | sample PopdelMetagenome_19_FD_205665 | JGI IMG/M metagenome (GOLD analysis project Ga0325403, IMG submission 205665) | Populus deltoides microbial communities from Bellville, Georgia, United States - Xylem-PdKOR-R4 | ecosystem: Host-associated > Plants > Phyllosphere > Stem > Wood/Secondary xylem...
GCTATTAATATTATTATTTATGCTAATCATTATCAATATAATTATCATCAAAATAAACATTATAAATTGATGAATAATATTAATACATATATAACTCATTATAAATGATATCATTAAAATCTTCACGGTATATATCTTGATCAAAAGGCTACCCTCTCTGCTATCGTCCCTAAAATAGGTTTTTAAAGTTGATAAAAAATTAAATTAATTAATCTTCCATCATAAAATTTCCAAATAAAAGATCCTCGTTCAAAAAAAAGGAAAGCATATAAAAAAAACTCGTATATTTTATTTTCTTATTTGGCACCAATTCTACAAATTAACAATACACTAAAACATGTGGGGTTTTTACTGTAACAAATTTCATTATGTATTTTTTCATAAATCATTGTGGATTGGAATAGTCAACTTTTTTTTAAAAAAATCAATTTGATCATCAAATTTGATTTTCATAATTGAGTTTTTTTAGCCTAGATTTGCATCCAATTACATGTTTTTCAATTTTTTTTAAAATTATCCCTATAAGTTTAGCAGGTCCGTCTAAATTAACTCAGGTGTATCAAATATTTTCTCATCTTAATATTATATCAAAATATAATTCGATTGATGGTTAAAATGGATTTGTGCTTTTTTTATTTATTGAGAAAATGATGTGATCATGTGTCATATTTGTTTTCTTTTACCAAATTAACCCAAGAATGGTACGATACTCGAATGAATCTTGTTTTTATATCAAGCAATCTCAGACCAAATTGTGCTGGTAAGAGAGTTTTAATAGGGTTTTTTTTTTACCATAACTGTAATAAATTAAGAAAGCAAGATGAGGTGTCTCGTACGTTAGAGTCCAAAGATCAACAGCGCTTTGATGGAAAACAAAGATAAAGAACAGACACATCCCATTCGCTAGCTGCGTCATGGTGATTCGTGAATCTATTCAAATACGTGAAAGGGCCCACCAGAAAAAACATCATTGCATATCTTTAACTGTCAAAAGCATGCCTTTAACCATTCCATTTTCTGCCGTATTATAATTGCTCATGCTATCATTAAGCTGCTGTGTTCGCTCTCCAAGCTTAATCGGAGGTGGTGGTAAATATATAGGGTTGTTTTCTTTTTTATTTCTCTTAAGAAAAGAAATCTTATGAATATATCGATCTAGTAAGAGAGATTTGGAAATCATCTTCGTATATAAAAAATTGATGTAAAATAAAAAATCAAAAAAAGAAAAAGAAAAAAGCGCCAGGGGATGTCACAATTCAAGAGATGTTTCTTGTCGACCAGAAAATCACCGCTTCCTTTCATGGGACCCATCTCAGATGGACTGGCTTTGCTTATAAAACCACCGCTCCCTCCCCTCTACTTGACCCCTCCCCCCCTCCCCTCTACTCTCTTATCCTTATCAGAGCTCTCTTTTGCTACTTTTTTTTTAGCCCCTACCTCTTCTACTCTATATATAGCATATATCCTTTTCTTTTTAACCATCTAGCTTGACCTCCTTGTCCTTTCTCTGAGGCCAAAGTACCTTGTGCGAGTTTGCTCACAACAGTAAAGATTGTTGGGTTTAGTGTTAACTTTGAAAGGACCTTTGGCACCATGAAGGAGGGTGGCAGGAAACAAGGTGCACCCTCACCGTGTGCAGCATGCAAGCTTCTAAGGAGAAGGTGTGCCCAGGATTGTGTGTTTGCCCCTTATTTTCCAGCAGATGAGCCCCAGAAGTTTGCTAATGTGCACAAGGTTTTCGGTGCTAGTAATGTCAACAAGATGTTACAGGTTGGTTCCTGTCTAACTTTACTCTTTAATCTTTATAGCACTTGTAAAGTCTATCTTGCAGAAAATGAACTTAAGGGTGTGTTTGGAAGCAACATCTTGGTCACAGAAAATGACTTCATTACACTTCGATTGAAGCACTTGAAACCAAACTCTTGAACTATAATAAGAAGTCATTTTTTACATAATTTTGGGGTACCCATTTTCTGCTGAAGTTGCTTCCTTAATTTGATGCCCAGATTGGTGGTCGTTTGTTGATTTTTCAAGTCTGCACAATAAATACTCGTGAATTAGTAATTAGGCTGTTATGTCGATTCTTATAATTTAAAGAAAGAGCTTAATTCTATAGCAATTGAGAGATGCACTTCTTTAATGGAATTAGAAGAATTCTAGAAAAAAAAAAAAAAGAGGTTAAATGATCACTAATTACAATGAAGTGGGTAATCCATCTACATGATAAATGTGGTTACCCTCCTAATTCTTCATTGGAAGGGTTAGTAATGGTTTTCCTCCTTCCATCTCTCAAATTGTTAGTTTAAACTTGGGTTGTAAGAATATGGGAGCACAGGCAGGTTCTCGTAAAACCATGTTAGAGGTGGTTTTGCTTTCTACAAGTGGTTGGTTCTATGTGGTTTTTTTTCCAAATCAAGACTGTTTCTTTGATTTCTAATGGCACTCGATGATCTTAATAATTGAGGGATGACTAGAATCTGGGATTTCTCAAAATGACCCCCGGGATCTTAAACTCATATTATCATCTACAAGGAGAGGGGCACCAATGCCATTTCCGTAAAGAGGTTGGATTTTTTTTTAATTAAGGTAAAGATTTTTATATATAAAAAAAAAAAAATCGGTGCACGAAGGAAGCTTGTAATCCCAATAAGAAATGGCACAAAAGTGACAGAGACGGGCACCCAGAAAGAATCCAAAATAGAGAAGAATGGAGCACCTTGTAATTGACTGGATGAAAAACCATAAGAGAAATATACATATATTTACTAATTTCTATGACTCCTGCATAATGTAATCATGATATCATGTGCACTTGTCCAATGTTTATTTTATTTTCTTGGTGCAAGAGAGAAGAAAGCTAGTGCCTTAGGAAGGCCACCCTGACAACAGTCAGCCGGCAACAATGACGAATACCTGGAGGGGAGGGGAGCCTGTCAAATCAAATTAACAAGGGCATAATTCAATTGTAAATCGCATCTACCTTTGTTTTACCAAGTCAATAAGTTCATTGAATGATAAGAGAGAATGGAGAAATAATTGCATGAGAAATGGTCATCATGACTTTTTAACACAAGATAGTGGATCATGCAGTCATTTCACAGTGAGTCAGCATGATTATGTTGATATATAATTTAACTTCATGCATTGTAAGGCAGGTTCACTTGATATATTTGCACTGAAATGACTAAGGTTATGCCCATTCTCTTTCCAGGAGAGAACTAAACGGTCTTCCTTTTCATTTTCCAGGAACTACCAGTGCACCAACGAGGAGATGCGGTTAGCAGCATGGTGTATGAGGCGAATGCCAGGGTGCGCGACCCAGTCTATGGGTGTGTGGGTGCTATATCGTCTTTACAGCAACAAATCGATGTCCTGCAGACCCAGTTGGCACTGGCTCAGGCAGAGGTGGTGCACCTCCGAGTGAGGCAGACAGCAACTCTATCAAACCATGGGCCACCTCCTGCTAGCCCTGGCAATAGTGGGTCGCCTTCCTCTAGGCTCATGGGGTCCCAAATGAAGCCCATTTTTGACATGGAAATGGTGGACCACACCAGCTTGGGAGAGTCAATGTGGTCATGCTAGGGTCTGCATGCTACCTTTTTATGTCATGCCTAGCCTTCCTGCTACTATATCTAGGTTGATTTTGTCTCCTGTGTTTTCAATCACCCCTTTCTCTTTTCCTTTTTTTAATCTTGATATCCTCCTCACTATATATCAATATGGATAAAGAGGTATAGACCCTAGTAGTGGCGGTGGGTGGTGGTAATTACTATTGTGGCGGCGGTGATAGTAATAGCGATGTGGCAGTTGCTTTCAATTTAGGCTCTCCTTGCTTTCGGATTAACTATAATGTACATATAATTTAACTATATATATATATACAGTGAGTAATTAATTATATGCTGGTTGATTGTGGACTTTGTGGCTACACATTGGATGGAATTTCCATGTAAGCTCAGCGATATATTGACTTCGGTTCTGCTTTTCTTCCATGGTGCAATGTTCTTTACCCAGTTAGATTCTTAAATGATTTTGCCTTGTGATAATGTGTTTTATAGCTTGTTGATACAGAGACTTGAAAACGACTCAAGCATTGTTGATACAGACAGAGACTTGCTTTATCAATTCACGCTATTAGTAATTTGTACAATTTGTGTTCGTCCTCTGTATTGTTTGCTTTTAACTACTGGTGTAATCCATCATTGTTTACTAGTGAAGAAGGCGATTAGAAGCTACAAAGGCTATAGATGGGCCTCACATTTTATCTAGGGCTTTGGCCCACAGAGAGTATTTGTCGAACTGCAAGCTTTTGCTGTCGTGGGTTTCCATTGCTCATAGAAGCAAGCCCTGGACTTGTATAATCCTGTTGTTCAATTTTACCCAAACTGCAAGTTGTTTTTCAATTTCTCTAAATGAAAAAAATAAAGACTTGGTTCATCTAATTTTTTATATCCTTTTCTTTTGTTGTTTTCAATGTAAGTCAAATAAGTTTGTTGGTTTCTGTTCTTATGAATTTATATTCAATGAAAGTATTTTCTTAATTTCACAAGAAAAAACCCTTTTGAAATAATAAAAACAATTAAAATAGAAATTGAAAAACTATGTTATGATCGTAAATACAACCTTATTTTTAGGTTTGAGAGATTTCAAATTTCATACTTTGGTGTAAAATTCACACTTGTCTGGAACTCCCCCTTCTCATCAACAGACTCCCAAGGAATGCACCCCTCTTACACTCCTCTCCTTAGCCTGCCCCTCAAATATATCAGTGCCAAAAAAAAACATGTGGAAAAGGATTCTCAGTCCATTTCTAATTTCTAAGTGAATCGAGCGTGATCTAAGAGATTATACAAATGTAGGAAAAGAGACTAACCTGGGTGGTAATTTAAACATCCTTGACAACAAGATCACCATTGACTAGCTCCCTGTAGGCAGAAACAGGCCAAGAAAAGCCTCCGAAGACGAAGCTAGTAGCCGAATGCACATCAATAATGATCTCCTTCATTGCTGGCTTCTTCTCATCACTTATAGCAATCAAGTAACTCCTACCAACCCATCCAATCCATCCAGCAATGTATAACAACAAAACCCCCGGTGTAATAAACTCTCCCCAATGGGGTTAGGCCGGAGATATCAGCAACAGCTGGTAGTGGAGCGGACAAGAGAATGGAAGAGAGCGCGAGTGCAGCAGAGAATGCTTGGAGTGGTGGTGATGATTTCCCTTCTGTTGATGGAGTTTGTGATGCTGAACATACAATCATGGATCTTGGTTTTGTTGGGGTCACCTGAGAAACCCCAAGTTTTGGCTTCAACATGGAGAGGTTGTTTGGTATTGTAAGAGACATTTTTTATGTCTCTTTTTTTCCCGCTTTCTTTCTTAGGGATGTAGCGCGTTAGATCAGAAAGAAAGAAGAAAGAAAGAGAGATAGGTGAAACAAGGAGCATTGAATGAAGAGTGTGGAGAGATAGCTGAGTAAGGAGGCTGAGGTGGACAGTTGTCATTGGTTAGGAGTGTTTTGCTGCGGGTATCAGCTTCTCTGGCTATCTATCCTCCAATAACTTTTGGACAAGAGACTTGCCAACATGGCTAGTGTATTCGCGTGGTTACTATGAACTCAATTTTACCTACCTATCCGTGCAGCAGCTGATGAGCACATTTCTTTTTAGAAATCCCTTCGGTTACACGGATGAAACTTTCTGGGAAGTCGTTCAGGGAAAAATCTTCCTGTCGAATTAACATCGATAAATTTATTTAATTCGTCTTCACTGAGTAGGCAGGACACCTATTTCAGGTTACCGCGGCTTGGGATTACCGCGGTTCATCAAGCACCATCAAGAGCTAGAACCCATGGTCAATCCCATATATAAACCATCTCAAGTTTTTTCCACGTTGATCAAGAACTACGTTGAAAAACCATGGCCTTAGGAAACTGATACTCAAGAGGGATTGTCAGGGGTTAAGAAGCTCTCATATAACTTGGGGGGGTGGGGGGAGAAAATACTCAGAAACTTGCATATCAAAATTTACAAACCATCCATTCAAAACCAAGTGTTGAAACATGACTCGAATCCGTAACTGATAGCTCTTGATTTACATGTGGATTATGATTTGGACTTGTTCAATAATCTCGTGTCAAAGCCAACCAAGCAAGTGAATAAGAGTAGATCAATCAATAAACCCAGAATGATATGAAGCAGCAAACAGCATTTCCAGACTTCCAGTCTAAATCTCAACATTAAGTGAATAAATATGACAGCTTTCATTTCTTTCTTTTTCCTTTCCTTTCCTTTCCTTTCCTTTTCTTTTTCTTTTTTGGGAGGCTCTGCCATTTTCAAAATTTGAAGCGTCCCGTTCATTATCATGTATGAAGACATATGCCATACAGGCAATCCAAAATCAAACTCATACAAAGCAGTGTTCAGCCAAGATCATGCTGATCACATAACCAAAATACAAAGGGAGCCTTAACATTTACCTCACAAGTGATTATCTTGAGAATGCCTTCTGTGCTCCCTGTCCACATAACCACTTTTGCCCATCTTGTGTCCATCTTCTATGGTATCGTGGTTGTGATTCGGTATATAATCATGCCGCCTCTTTCCCTCTGACTGCCTTTCTGCTGGGCTCCCTTTTCTTTTTCGGCCATTCAGCACGGGAGAAGCATCATCTAACATTTCCCCTTCTTCTACATATTCTGCTTCCAATCCCCGTGATGACTGCCCTTTCATGATCATGTGGTTTCCATCCCCAATTTCTGCACGATCATTATTAGACCAGCCCTGTCTTCTCTCTCGTTTGATTTTCTCATCCTCAGCTGCCAACTCAACCCCATCTTCTAGTTCCCTTTCAATAAGATCATCCTCATCCATAATATCCTTTTTTCGTGTCGTCTCCCCTCGAGATTTCTTCCTTTTCTCAAGTGCTGCCTTCACCTTGTCCTTGTCTATCATCTTAATAGCATCTTTAGGGGACTGGTTAACTGGGCCTTCTCGAAGATCTAAATTTCTACCAACTATGCTGCTGGACTTGCGCGATACAGCATCATCCCTCCACTCTCCAGCTTCTGCACCCTCGTTTCTCCCTGCAGTTCTTTTTTGGTCTCCTTCCCCTATTTGCTCTGCCTCATACCTGAACTTATTGGGGTCCTCTCTAGTGATTTCCTTGTGGGAGACATGCTCATGGTGCTGATTGTCTCTAGTTTCTACCTCAACCTTGTGATCGGTAATAACACTCTCAGTTTCTCCACTCCCATTTTCATTATTTTGAGTATGGGTGTTTCTTGGTGGTGCCACGTTGATATCTTGGCACACAGGTTCAGGGGCTGCTCGTGACGATGTCTGCTTTGAAACAGGGTCCTCACTTACAGCTGGAGTTCTAGTCAGCAGTCGATGCCCTGACCCACCTCCAGCACTTCCTTCTACCTCACTCCCCTGTGATTGGGGCACTCTGTTTTGCTCATATAACTCCAACATTTGATTGCTAACCTCTGCAAACAAATCAACCTTAATGATACAACAAAATATCCAAATGCATATTGAGTAAATAAAAGACTCAAGAGGACAGCCAATCAACACCAGCAGTGACTGTGGGGGGTAAATGGGCAGCCTGCCTATAGCCTGCCCAAACTCCTGACCCTCATAAGAGCAGCCCATAGTCTCTTCTGGTTACCATCAAAGTAATTGCATAAAAAAAGATACCTAAAATCATCTCATCAGGGTCAAAGCTAGAATCATCCGATCAGGATCAGTTCTAGCAAAATATCATGGGTCAAAGTGCTGCTATGATTTTGTGCAGCACTAGTAGTGTCATGAGGTTTTTTGAAGACTGTCCAATTGAGTCCATACAAGTCTTACAACAAAATTAAGGGGAGGGAACCAACCCTCCAACTGGCGCGGGGTGACATCAAATTCTTGCCACCAGACCTTCTCACCATCCGATGGAAGCTTCACTTTGAGGAACTTGGCAGCAAGGAAAATGGCACCTGCCGCAATGTGATGGGGCTTAAATTGCAGGCAGAGCGAAGTCCTCAGCCTGCAAGCCGCATTCCAGAGTGTGAAGAAAAGAGGAGAAAGCATTGCATTTGATTATTAAGAGCTCAAAAAGGACATTATGCATACCCGTCATTGACAAAATTCCATGCAACTTGAGCAAGGGCATTTTGTGCAACCTTAAATTTCTTTATTGCTTCAACTAGAGGTTTGTAAGGGTGATGAACATTGAAGTCAAAACCCAACGTGGCAAGTACAACCCTCTCCCCAATTAAAATAAGCTCTTTCTGTTGCTCATATACTTCCTGCATGATAAACGTTGATCAACGGGTAAGCTTTAGAAACTCCATAGTTACTGAAACCGAGAAGGAAAAATTCAAGGAGCATACAAGGCAGCAGGGAGATTATTTGCCAATGCTCGGCAAATGAAAAAAAGAGGATTCTGAGCAAGGTTTTTAATTCAAGAGAAGCATGGTGATAAAATTCTGAAAAAGATCAGTACAACACCCACTAAGCAACTTTTGCCAAGTAATTCCATGTACTTTGGCAATATAATTCACCATGTGTCATATATGATAAACCAGTCTTTCAAATGTGAACTATAACGTCAAGGTACTACTCACTAACAACCATGTTCGGTTATCTTATATAAAGCATGAAGTAGAATTAGTGGGGTGAAAATTTATGTTCTAGAGATGGGGGTGACGGTGATGGACAGCAACAACTAAGATATGGGCAGAAAATGCAGTGAAGAGAGACTGGGGTTGTTCAGAAATATTGTAATACTCCAATAGAAAAAAGAAAAAAAAATTCCAGTATTTCAAATTTCTACTAAGTTTGGAAAACACATTTTAGAGGTTCTCTGCAGTTTTCCTTTACAAGTTTTCTACTGTTTTCCAAATAAAGGTAGTGTCATAAATTTTATTTTTATTATAAATCTAGTATGATTTTCTTCTTTTTTTTTAGTTTACAATATAACTTTTCATGATCATTTTTAATTTGAATGAAATAAAATTAATATTCTACAATTAGATTATCACGAACACAAAATATTAAGATGACTATTATAAATTATTTTTTTATTTTTTTATGAAAAATGAGAAATGAAGATGTTTTCCATTAATATATTGAAAAAAGAAAACTAGAATAGGAAAAGAAAACTGGAAATGGAAAAGGAAAATGACAATAACACCACAACTTGGTAAGAATCAGAATGATGCAGTGCACAAATAAGCTGGTCAAAACACCACTAAAATAAAGAAAACCTTTTGTTTGATCCTCTGGGCTGCAGCGGGATCTTTTTTGTGCATTATCTCATAGGAAACTACAATAACATCCTTTAGTGGACGAGGAGTCTCTTCCACCTTCCCAGCAAGGAACATGCACACAGTTGCTACGGTCTGCAAAGTAAAAACAAAAAATAAGAGATGGATGGAGCATGTGAACAAATCAGTATGAATTTCAATTCACCGAATCTTTTTTTTTCCAGTCATTTTCCTTGAACTGGATTGATCTTGTTTTTTCTTAAATTATTTTACAAAATACATTCGCATCCAAAGGATCATTTGCAAGTCTCCATAGGTCCACATCTATCACATAAGAAAACGACCTAAGGTATTGCCAACAATTTTCTAGTGACCAGCTTCTATTTCAAAAGATATTCTCACAGCATTACTTTATGAGTCTCTATGACCTAAATCTATCACCCTTAAATTTCTGTAAAGACATACAATTCATATAGAGGTACAAAAATATCAGATTCAACAATTGATTCAATGCAAGCATTAAAGGTTCAAATGGCTTAGAAAGCATAAGCAATGTTAGTTTGTGCATCAATTGACCCACCCTTCTATCATTATTTGCATGTGATTGGCGAATGAAGAATCTGTGACAAAATATTATTGCTGTGGCTATGGTTACCTGGGGCCTGCACAAAAACAAAATGTTAGTTTCATTTTCCAATTGTTGTCTAGATCTCTTGTGCTAAAAAATACGTGTGAAACAGGTATGCTGGACACAAAGTGGAAATCCCCCCCCCCCCGGAAAAAAAAAGAAAAAGAAAGAAAAGGAAAGAACGAATGAAAGAAACACAGTTCAGCTAGGTAATCAATCAATTTCACAAGACAATGCCCCACCCTAAGAAACAGATGAAAACATTCATTTTGTAGCATAAGTATTAAGTGGTTTTATTTGTGCAAGCTGCTGTCAGCTTTCCTTTTTTTAGACAAAATAAGAAACATAATTATAATAATAAAAAAAGGAGCATGTAGTTACAAATTTGGGGAGCAAGCCATTCTCAAAAGTAGGATGAACAAGACAATAACCAAATTCAATTATTAAAAAGAAACAGCCACAGTTACAAATTCAGGAAACAATTCATTCTCCAAAACAAATACAGTAACCAAGTTCAAAA
>Ga0325403_1007558_pt1 | contig 10401 bp, 8 predicted proteins | sample PopdelMetagenome_19_FD_205665 | JGI IMG/M metagenome (GOLD analysis project Ga0325403, IMG submission 205665) | Populus deltoides microbial communities from Bellville, Georgia, United States - Xylem-PdKOR-R4 | ecosystem: Host-associated > Plants > Phyllosphere > Stem > Wood/Secondary xylem...
TTTAGGTTATGTGCATTACTTCTTGGGAAATGAAGTTAAACCTACCTCTATGAGACTCATGCTCACACAACACAAATATGCTCTTAATAACCTTCACATAGCATATATGTCTTCATGTAAACTCGTTAAAACTCTTTCCTCTGCTTCTTCTATGCTGACCATGATATCTGGTGCTTTATACTTTGATCTTACACGTTATAGATAGATTGTTAGTGCTCTTCAATAACTCACTTTTACGAGGTTTGATATCTATTATGTTGTTGATAAAGTATGTTAGTTTATACATGTTATTTCTGATGCTCACTAGGCTGGGGTAAAACACATTTATACATGTTATTTCTGATGCTCACTGGGATGGGGTAAAATACATCTTGCATTATTTAAAGGCTACAACCTCCTATGGTTTACACATCACTTGTAACTTTTCATTTTCTCTTTATGGTTTCACTAATGCTAATTTGGCCAACAATGTTGATAATCGAAAGTTCATTGGGGGCTATCTTATGTATCTTGGCTATATGCAAATATCATGGAAGTCTGGGAAATAAAAAACAATTCATCACTCTTCGACTGAAGATAAATACAAGGTTTAGCTGATGATACTACTTAAATTTTATGGATTCCTTCTCTGCTTTCAGAACTTCAGCTTCCCTTGGCTCTTATGACTATATTATGGTGAGATAATTTTGGTGCCACATATTTTTTTATGAATCTTATTTTTCATGCTCATGCTAAACATGTTAAAGTTGACTATCATTTTGTTCGTGATGGAATTGCTAAAAAGAAAATTTAGGTTCAATTTATCTCTTTTTATGATCAATTAGCTGATGTTCTTACAAAATCTCTTCCAAATGCTTCTTTTTCCTACCTTTGATCCAAGCTTCATGTGGCATCCTCACTTTTAGCTAGAGGGAGCTATACACTTCAACTGGTATATATATACATGTTTTCCTAGTATAGGAGTATGATTATGTGTAATGCATTGTATATTTGTTATTGTATACAACACTACATATATATAAATATTGATTGTTGTCTCTTTACTGAACTTTATATTATACTTAGAAACTTCATCTCAAATATTTTCTCAACTTGTCCACATCGCATTAAATTTGATTGAATCTTCAGCGATGAAATTATTAAGTTGGAGGATGAACATCACAAACTACAATAATTTGTGAAAGCAACATTTAATTGAAATGGTCAACAACCTTCCAAATAGAACAGATCGTATTGAATATTTCACCAAGAGACCTTGACATCTCCAAGAGATGATAGCTATATCAAAACCCTAATTGGTAATCTAGGAGCCCCACTGGGCTTCACCAATTAAGGAGTTCAGTCTGTTCATTTCTCGTATTAAATCCCAACTTGTATTTGGTACTTTGCCTTCTTTTTCTTTCCTTATCCCTTGTTTTATTAGTTCCTGGGAATAGGTCCCAGCAATGAAAGCAAAATCTGAGCAACATTTTACGTGTAGCTTATACTGTTTGAGTTGAATATAATAGAGATAGTTTCCCGAAATGGGATTGAACATGATTTTTTTGAACAAGACCTTAGCATATATGCTATCTGACAGTCTGATGTAGAAGATCAAAGCCAAGTTAAGAAAGAAATTAACTCTGAAAAGAGAAGAAAGTGGGACTCTTTGACAAAAAGAAATATTTGCTCGAAAAAGCAAATCCGAGCCCACCCACATTGAATTTGGAAGGGCTGACTAATCGTACCTTCCAACTTGGCAACATGAAGACCCCTGCTCTAGGGTTAGCTAGGTGCTTGCCTCGGAACGTCACCATAATGGCCATGACTGATTCACACCGTACAGATACATGGAAATATAAGCAGACTTGATCTCGCAAGTCTCTAACATTGAAATCCTACGTTCAGACTCCTCCTATGGGAACCAAGGGAAATCAAGAGCAAATAATGAAGCCAATTTTTTTGACAATTTTGGTTCGAACTTATTGTGGCCTTTTTAGGCTTTTCGAAACAATTATTAATTATGGGTATGGATGCTAAATTTTTCACATAAAGTGTGCTCAATAATATTAATACTCAACTTATTTAGGTTCCGTATGAATTAATTAAATATAGTGTCCGCACATGGTCATGGAACACTTTTCAAAATCTATTCTTAAGAAACAATTAAAATAAATATTAATAAAAAAGAAGTAATTAAGATTCTAGAGGGGAAAAACATTATTTTTTTTCTTAATTATGTATTTTTTTTACAAATTTTTTTTTATTAACAACATAATTAATTAATAAGAAATAATGACAATTAAGCAAATATTAGTAAAAAATCTAATGATTTGAATTAAAGAGAGAACATTTATCTTTATAATCAAAATTCCCTTTCATTATTCATGTATTTCTTTTTTGTTTTGGCAAAAAAGTGTTTTTTTATTAAAATCTTTTCTTTTTAAATAAAAAATTATTATAATTTTAAAAAAAATCAAGAATCAATCCTTTTTACGCAGTTATACAAAAATATAAGAATAATACGTCTAGAAAAGTATATAAAAATTTTAAAATAAAAAATAGATATTTTATTATCATTTAATATTAATATACAATTTTAAATATATATATATATATTCATAAAATAATTATTAATGTTATCATGAAAAATCTCAAACCACAACTGGTTAATTCTTTAAATATCATTATAATAAATTTATTTAAATATATATTATTCTATTTAAAAAAATTATTAAGGGCTATTTTACAAAAATAAAGCCTAGCAGGCCAGGAACTATCTTAGAAACAAAGGCCATTATGCCCGCCCACCTAGCTTTTTTATATATATAATGAGTGGATAACATTTTTTTTTTTTTTAATAGAAATGGTTCCTCTTCACCCATCTTGTTAGATAACACATCACCTTTTACTTCACAAAAACCTAAAATTTAATTTATTTTACCCTAAAAATACCTTTAAAACATTATAAAATAATTTCCAACCCTAAAACACATTTTAATCAATTTGAAAACCATAAATCAAATCAAATCAAACAAAGTTCACAAGCCTCAATCTATTTTTAGCATGTTTAAAAAGCAAAACCAACTTCATTAAACTCCTCTCTTTAAAAAAAAAAAAGACTTAATGAAACACAGATCGACCATTTATTAGCCTAAATTATAGCCTATGAAATATTCTCTCCTCTATCTTTTTCAAAAACTCTATATTCTCTAAATATACAAGAACTGAAACACAACAAAAACCATAACTACCTAAAAAAACATAAAAGCCTTCGTTTCTAAGCTTCGAATAAAAGCCTTTTCTATTCCATAAAAGCCTTTTTTTATTTTTAGATTGATCATTTTTCTTTTAATTGTGTCTATAAGCTTCGAATTCAAACTCCATCTCATTTAATCAACCTTTAATCGTGTTTGAAAATCTGTTAGAAAGCTTTAATTACCAAGAATATGCAAATATAAGCTACCACCAACCCCGAAAACACCACAAATAATATATGCACGGATAATAAAAAGCCAGAGTCATCCTACGAGCCTTGTTGCCCGATAGCCGGATGCTTCTGTGGTCTTGGAATAAGAGATACAGGATAAAACCACAATTCCCATAAACACAGTTACACAATTATGCATTTACGATATTATGATGGCTGAATATTCAAAACAACGAAAGCAGAAGATGCTATGTTTGTCCATGGATAAAATGGGGACATCAACATTTTGACTGTCTCTGCTCACGAGGTTCCACAAGGTAAAACAGTTTGAGATATGACACAACTAGACACGGGGAACACTTGTTTCATTCGTCGAATTCATGCATGTGGTCTAATAGATAGTTGGCCGCCAGTTCTTCATTCTTGTTGCATGCAAAATACACCTCCAATACTATGGCTCGGTCAAAGCCCATTGCTTCAAGCTGCCAAATCGACATTTTCAATTTAGTAGACCAACGAAAAGATTGTTTTAAAAATAGGAAATTAGAGACTTATCAAGCTCTTCGGTTTTTCAGCTCGTGTGCTCTTGAGCATCAAAAGCAGGAGAAAGGAGATTATGATCTGATTAAATGCACAATTCTAAATGCATGAAGACATCAAGTAACCATGGAAGTGAGTTTTCACAGATGCATGCAATAGATAATTCAAGATTTCAATGCATGTGGCATCAAACACCTTGCCCCTAAGGCGCAAATATCAATGAAATTCACAGATGCAATTCCTGCAATACATGAAAATCTATGCGACAGAGAACTTCAAAACTGTGACTTGGCTGCAAATGTTAAGTGATGAATGAAATTCAGCACCAATAATTAAGAAATATATTGTGTCAAGCGATGAACTTACACGTTCAATTGCCTCGCGCTCCTCAGGGGTGACAGTCACTGCTTGTGGCGTTGCAGAGGCCAATTGGCCCAGCACATTCCTGATTAAGTAAAGGCAATTTAGAATCACATGCAGGGAATTCTGTGTATATATCATTCTAAATACAGATTCATCTCACCCCTCTCCTTCAACAGGTTCGTTTATCAAGCGCAAGAAATCAGCCTGATGCTCTTGAATGAGACGCATCAGGTATGGATTTTGCTTCCCTAGCTCCTGAAGCATCGGCTGCAATACATGAAAAGTCATTGATCATCTTTAGGTTAGCACCTAAAAGTATGGCAACAAGGAGAAACAACCACATGAATTAAAATCCTACTAGGTACCTGTAGGATTTGAGGGTTTGCTTGCACCATAGCTCGCAAGGCTTGGAACTGAAATTGAGGAGGGTTGCATAAGAAACTTCAAGCCAATTAATGAATTTACATAGATCCACAATAAATATCTTCAATACCTGTTGGCTATTGCGTAAAAAATCCAAGTTGCCTGTACCAGCATTAGAACCCGTACTGTGATGGCCCTAGTTCCATAAGAATCATGTTCATCAATTGACCCACCCTAATGAGGCTTTGAAAGTACATATAAGAGAAATACACACCTGTGGAAAGAGATCTAGTGGATTTGCATTCGGACCGCTATTAGGAGCCACAGCTGGTTGTGGAGCCAGAGCCGGAGGATTCGCAGCGTTGCCACTTGCTGGACCTTGGACAACTTGGGCAACTGGTGGAACTTCAGCTTGCTCTGGAATACCCTGGTATTGTAAACCAAATGCTAAAATGACCACTACTATAATAATATATAAACAACCACAACACATAAAGAGTAAAATACTCTTGTAACAAACTAAAATCTCACCAAAAAGGGAGGAAAAAAAAACTCTGAATCAAAATATGAAAATGTTGATCTCATTATCATTAATTCACATACAAAATGTTGATGCATAACAAATAGAGGTAACAGAGACTTCTGAGGGAAAAAAATGTTTTTTTTTTTTGCGAAGTGGGGATTGTTGCCGAAGTACAGGTCTTAGGTTGGATGAACCTAAATATTAAACAGCATACTGCTATTAAGGTTTAACAGTATTATACAAGAAAGACAATGAGAAGATGGACAGGGGAAATAGAAGAGCTCAAGATGATCCAATAATATTGAAGACAGGACAATATATACCAACACTCTTTAGTTTACAAGTTTTGTGAAGAAAAAGATGAATAGAACTGAGCATAACCTAGAACCAGTCACCAAGTTACAAAATTATAGACCCACAGTTTTTAAATGACTTACAGAGTATAAATAATCAACAGCTCGTTCAGGGTTGTTGAATGCAGCGCGTAGAGCACGAACAACTGTTTCTCGGTTCCAGTCTCCTCCACCCATATCAAGAATCTCTTGAATGGTTGCTTCTAAATTACTTCCTGCAACGAGATTTGATGCTGCTTGCCCATACATGTTTGTATCTAAACTGCTTCAATGACAGGGAAAAAAAAAGAAAAAATATATATATTATTAGTTAAATTTTAACTGCTATTTGATACCTTGTTAATTTCACTTTAAAAACACATTTTATTATTAAAATAAAACTTTAAAACGTGTCATTTTGCTTCATTTGATTGATTACAACACATCGAATTGCACATGTTAACCAAACACTTTATTATTTAACTACATACAAAACCTCACGTTGCTTTGGTTTATTGTGATTTTATTTCTTTTATTGTCTATTTTTAGTTTTTAGAGCATCAATTGTTTTTTAATTTTTGACGTAAATCATAGCAAAATTTATTAGATCAAGATATAATCTCAAATCCTTTAGACCACTAGCAATTTTTTTTCTACTTATTGCATTTTCTCCAAACTTTTCTAGAAAACATACATATTATTTTAATCAATAATAAAAATACATAAGCATATAAAATATTATATAAATTGATTCAACATGTGAATGTAATAAAAACAAGTTTAATTAAATACATGTACCATATTTAATGGTTGAAGATTGACAATCCAAATAATAAAATTATTGACATGATAAATAAAAACTCAATTGAATATAGAATTAGCCATTAAAAAATTTCAATTAACTGAACCCATGAAAAAGATATTTTTATTTTCTTAATTATTATAGAGAGAACTCTAAAAGACGTGGGGGAAACACTGTAGACTAAAACGGGAAACACTGTAGACTAAAACTCATGGGCACTATGGATTCACTGTGCCCATGAGCTTCTTCTTCTTTTTTGTTCTTTTTTTAGTTTTTCCCTTTAAGGGCGTAATTGGAGGCTAATTTGGTTAAATTTGTTAAAGAATTGTGAAATTGAAAGAAAAGGAACTAAAATGAAATGTGCAAAGAACATGGGTGGTCTTTTCTAAATTTTTATGAAATGTTCAACTTAGTCCTCATTATTTACTAATTATAAGAATTGGGTCCCTTCAATTTTTGAAGTTCCAACAAAAATCAATTTTGATCCAAAACTTTATTTTTTTTATTCTTGGTTTGAGAGATGAGAGAGAAAGTTGTTGGATTCCAAGGGTAAAGAGAAAAATATCGTTGACACCGTTTTCAGCCACCAAAACAGTCGATATCTTTATGTCAAATAGTTTCATTTGATAAGGGGAGTTCAACTTAAGTGTTTTTTTATCTTGAAAATGCCTAAAATAATATATATGAGCTCGAAAATATTTTTGGTTTTGCATTGCTTTCGGGTTTTGGAATAGTTTTTTGAGTTTTTTAGGCCATGGATGGGTTTAGAAAAGTTCCAATTGTATTTTCTATGTGTTTTGAATCAAAAATAAATTGAAAAATAGGTTTTAAAGTCAAAAAAGCTTCTGCCCCGATTTACCAACCACCGAAGAGAACGGAATCTAGCCGTCATCTTATGTAATGGGTAGACGCCCCATCTGTAATCAAAAAAAATTATGGGCCCAAGCTCATGAGCCCTTCCTTTTTTTTCTAAATTTTTTTTTTTACTTGATGCTTGTTTATATGTATTTTTTAAAAAAAAATTTATTTATATTTAAATTAATAATTCTTTTCTCTTTTATTTTGTTTATATAGTCTGTTTTAAATAGCAATTATTTTTTAGTTATTTTGTATGTATTTAATTTTTGAAAAGATTATTCTAATTCATCTGTAATTTTTTTATGTTTAGTATAAATAAAAAAATATTTATTTTTAGATAATATGTATAACCTTATACATAGTATTTTTTTTCCTTTTATTTTATTCAATCAATTTTATGTGTATCTATTTCTATTATCATTTAATTAAATAAAAATTTGATTTTAGTAAACAAATTCAATACATTTCATGTGTATCTATTTCTATTATCGTTTGATTAAATAAAAAATTAAGTTTGGTAAACAAAGTCATTCAACACAATTGGGTCAAAGTCCCGTGTTGTAAAATCAAATATCTTGATCTATAAATATATCTATCGATTTTTTTATTTTTATCTTCATTTATCGTTAATGATTTTTTTTTATTTTTTTACATACAGTTCTCGATTTATTTGATTACATGCATGCATGAATTTTTTTTATTTACACTTATAATTTTTCAATGAACAAATATGCGTCGAAAAAGCCTACATATAATTTTTTTGTAGGAAAAAATATATCTGACCGGTGGCGTAGCACGGGCCAAATGGCTAGTTATATTCCATTTGAATTCAACTTTCATTTATATGGTTATTGTTGAATATAATAATACATGCCAATGGTAATTTCATGATTATGAAAAAAATAAATAAATCAGATAATAAAAACATAATTGTTGTCTAAATAATATTTGGAAAGAGTAAAAAATGAGATAAAAAAAATAAGATCAAAATCTTGAAATTCAAATTATAGATCATGATATGAATGCATCTTCTCCATGAACACGAAATAAAATGATTTTTTTGCAAGAAATCTCAAGACTGGGTTCAAACTTGATATTATATATGTACATTTTATCATATAATAAAAACTATATTCATATGTGTATAATTTATCACATATAGGGAGTAGAAAAAATAATTCAATGCATAGGACAAAAAACTGTCAACGCATATTCCTCCCTCCTTTTCCATATATACTTCACAAACTCTACTACCCAAAGCACTAGTATAAACTTGGCCAAATATCTAGCATTCCACCCACCAATCTCAAACCTCCTTTGGCCAGATGTCAACTTTTTAATCCAACTTAATCATATTCATTAAATGTTATAGATGATTTATTGTAGTTGGCTAGCACGGCCCCACTAATAATTTAGATTTGTAGTTCTCATTAAAAGCATAAAGAATCCGATCAGAAAAAGTATTGTCAGTTTGAGAGCCCTAGTTTTGATTGCAATACAGCTCAAGAATTTAAAAATTAAATAAATAAACAGTTGTTTCCTTTGCGATTATAATTGAAATAGGTTATGTCATCTTCAAGATTTTAATAACTTGAAATTGTGTAAACGAACTCAACAACTCAAGGAACTTACAATAAATTTCAATTCATTGCCTAATTTAAAAATCACTTATAGTAGTTAAAGATTTAATTGACAGATTTCTTGATCAAATGAAGATTTATTACCAAATAATATCAAAAGTTGATAGGCTACGTATTTTCCGCGATCAACATTAGGGCTACAAATAATTTTCTTATTCATAGGAGTGTCAATTGCATCCGTATTATGTTTGTTGACCATTAAAATTAAATATTTTAAATCAGTAAGGATGTAAAATAGATTGTTACCCTAGTAGCAAAGGAAGTGAAAACAATATTGATTTCTAAAATTCAGCTAACATATGAATTTTACATCTCTTTTACAAGCCATGATGATCAATGCATCTGTTTCTTGTTGCTGATCTTTCTTTTTATCACTAACCTTTTCTCTTAGAAAAAACTCACATATTAAAAAAAAAAAAAAATCCATGTGCAAAAATGACATGACATAAAAGATAGGAAATTGAAAAGGGAAACCATCAAATTCAAGCTCAAGATGCGTACAAAATCCAGTGACTTGAATTATGAAAGCTGTAGATAATGAAACTTATGTTTTTGATGATCATGGTATCATGCCCCTTAACAGTGATAGTAAAGAAGATTGGTTAAAAACCAGTACAAGAAAATACTCACAGAGCTGAAGTAACTACAGCAGGACTGGATTCAGCAGCAGATTGTGGCCTGCAAGATTCACAACTTTAAAATAAATAAAAAAAGACCAGAAAAATACAAACCCAAGTAATGGCAGAAAATGAAAAGATATTCTGATATAAACAAAACAGAGAAAGAGAAAGAAAAAGCTTTAAATTCAAAACCCACAAAGCAGCAGCTGGTACAGGAGCTTGAGATGTTATTGATGGTTGTGTCACATTAGAAGGCAAGGAACTCGCAGGTGGGGCCTGTGCAGCAAGCAGTTGCATTAATTGATCTCAGACGGAGCTTAACAACACACTTTGAATCATATTGCTAACAGAGCATCTTTAATTGCTGCTTGTTACGAAAATAAACAAAAGATGAAAGAAGGTTGAAAAAAAGTTTAAGATCTGTAAAATTAGATACTACAGTTATCCTCTTCCAAAATCAAAAGATATCTAATAAATGGGTATTTGTTAAGCCAATAAAATTAAAATGCATGTATGATGAGAACATCTTGGCAGAGTTTTGTTTCTTGGAGAGCCATATGGAAAATCAAAGTCACATTTAGAGTGTCCTTTGCTTAACAAGGGGTGCTGGGGGTATGGCTTCAACCATGGATAAATACAATATAAGGGAATGGTGTGGATAAATCAGTGCTATCATTGCAAGGAAGCAGCTGAATCCTTTACTTGTTGGTATCATTCGTGGAGTAGAGCTTTATGGAATTAGCATATGAGATCGTGGCTGTCGCTTGGATCATGTCAGGCATATTGGAACAGGAGCTGAATGTTTACACCGGGAAAACTGGAGAATTTTGCAGAGGCAATAGGGACCTCTGGGGTTTGTACTCCATCAGCCAAAGTAAATGCAATAAATGAGCATTTGACAGGCGAGAATTAGATTGGGACACTAAACTTTTGGCACAAGGAAAATACTTT
>Ga0325403_1007559_pt1 | contig 10400 bp, 8 predicted proteins | sample PopdelMetagenome_19_FD_205665 | JGI IMG/M metagenome (GOLD analysis project Ga0325403, IMG submission 205665) | Populus deltoides microbial communities from Bellville, Georgia, United States - Xylem-PdKOR-R4 | ecosystem: Host-associated > Plants > Phyllosphere > Stem > Wood/Secondary xylem...
TCGTGTTTTAATCTTAATATTGTATTTGTAATAATAACCAATAATTGAAATAAGATTTAAAATTTTTAATTAATGGCTTGTTTTTATGAAGAGAAACAATGATTTTATAATAATAGTGGAAATAATAAAGATGTTTGATTGTTTCTGCGTTCGTGATAGGAATAGCAATAAGAACTGAGAGTGGTTGTACAGTAATAATATTAATATAATATTTTTTAAAATGGTGGCGTTGATCACGGTTGGAGCGGTGATAATAGTTGATATATTGATATACAATGAATATAAATAATATATTATTTATTTTTATTATCTTTAAAAATAATTTAATGGTTAATTTTCATTCTCATCCATGCTCTTATTTTTATTTCAATCTCATCACAAAATATATCTACAGAGGGGAGAATAGAGCTTTTATTTTCGTTGCCGCCGTTGCATTTTGTTTTTTAACCTAACAATATCTCGAGGTTCAGCTTAATTAGCGGGTAGGTATGCTTTTGATATTACCATCTCAATTTCTAATTCAGCTAATGTCACTGTCTCATTTCGAAATCAAAAGAAACCGTAAACACCCACTATAGATGCGATGACTTGTTTTACACTTCAAAGTTACTGCCCTAAAATAAAGCCTAGAAAAAGGAAAAATTACATCGAGGAACTACCTAAATTATTATTATTATTATTATTATTATTATATACCTGGATAAGAGCTTATTTTGATAGTGTGATATAGGATTGTTTTTTAAAGTATTTTTATTTTAAAATATATTAAAAAAATAATTTGAAGTAAATAAAAAAATTTTAATTTTTTAAAAAGCGTTATTGCTATGCAAAAAAAATAAAATTGAAGTTTAAGTTTTCAAAAAACATTTACAAGTTTAATTGCTTATAAATTCCTCCTAAATTCATGATCACTATTGCATAATAAGATTTAAATCTCCATCTGATTTATTAACAAAAAGATACATATAAAAAAAAATACCACATTGCCATTTATCTTCTTTTTTTTCAAATATTTTTATAATATATCGTGTTAGATTTTTTTTTATTTTTTTTATCCATTAAGATAAGAATATTTTTCAATTTGTTTTTTTAAAAAAGCCATAAAATAAATTGAGAATAAATACGAGTTACACTAATTCCCAATAATTCAATGTGTAAAAAAAATAAAAAAAATTAAAGATGCATGAATTCAGATTAAGCTACTATAAATTGTCTAAAATCGAACCTAAATGAAAATTTGACCAAAAATCACACAAATATCAAAAAAAAAAAAAACAAATGATGTTAGTGATTGAATTGTGATAGTAGTTATTTTTAATTAAAATAATATTTTATTTATATTTAATTTTCAAATCGCGATCATCATTCATTCTTTTCAATCACACACAGTAAAAACGTGAAAAATGGTCTCACGCATACAAAAAAATATTCCCTCTCTGTCCAATCTTAATTAATTTCATACACTATTAATTTAATCAACTAATAATCTAAACATAAAAACGAGAGCCGTTGATTATAAAACAAACCACCCGAAAACCCGAAAACAAAGACGAAACACCCAAAAACAAAAACCCGACAAAACCCAGAGCAATCGCGATATCTGACTGCACACAGAACGGCTTGTTATCGGTACACGCGTCTTTCATTGTCCTAGCCATTTCCGTGCCGGTTGAGTTCGCTGACAATAACAGGTACGCAAACACCTGCACCACGCGCACACCATCAAAACTCTCTTGCTCACTTCCAAGATGATTAAAACACGCATGCATACTTTAACGGACGGACGGAGGGATACGAATACGATACCTGATCATGGCCGAAATCGAACCAGACTTGGCAAATTTCAGGGAAGAGCGTGGCGTTTCTTGAAATTTCCCAAACGGCGGCAGTCATTTCGAATAGAGAGTAAACGGCGACGATCGCATTCGCAGCAAAAACGTATCTGTCAACATTTGTAAGTTATTTTAGGAAAGAATTTTGATAAAATTAATTTTACTCTTCTCAGACATGCAAAAATCGTGAGGAAGTGTAGTTGGGTCAAATGGTCAAATAAAGAATTTTCAAACAATTTTGGACTTCCTAAAAAAATCACGAAAAAGCAAAAAGCGGGAATAGGTAATTTTTTTTTTAAAAAAAAACTGAATCTAGAGCATTTGAAGAGACATCCCTTTTGATTCTTACACTTTTTTTCTCCTCATGAACCAAACAGGAATTTACAGCAAAGAAAAGAGCTTAAAAAAGATAGAGAGAGAAAGTAGTTAGAAATCTGTGATATAATATGTACATATACCTGAAAGCGTCAAAATTGTACCAATGAAAGGAATCAGATCCTCTAGAGTTAGTGAGCATGAAAACAGCAGAGGCAAGAGAGAAACAAAAGGCAGAGAATCGAAAAACAAGAATGAGTGAGTTGAAGCGTTTCAGCTTCTGCGAGGAGATGGTGGAGTGGAAGTGTTGCTGGGTCTCGCCGCCGTTACGGTGGGGATGTGGAGACCGCATGATTATTGATGATACAGCTGGTAATTATTCTGCGGTCAGAGAAATAGGGAGGAGTCGTGAGAGAGAAGACGGGTGAAAAGGGTCGTTAGGTATCGAGTAGTGAAAGGAAGATATGGAGAATTTTGAGGTGGAAGGTTGAGATTGAGAGGAGGAGAGTTGTTGAAAGTCACGGGACATGACATGGGGTTTCAATGTTTCATGGGATTTTTGAGAGAAAGAGGAGTGAAAAGATTAAAAGAAAATAATGAGTCAGTCAGGTTTTGAGGAGAGATTAGAGAGAGTTTTTGTTTGCTAATTTTGTTCAGACTAGAGAGAAGGGAATAAATAAAAAAGAGGTAGATGAGTCGAGAGTTTGCTTCAACTCTCTCTTTCTTCTTCTTCTTTTCCACGAACAAACATCTTTTCGTCTCGAAATCCTGCTTCTTTTTTTTTTTTTTTAATCTTTTGCTGATTGATTTACATTGTAATAATTCCCCACTCTCTTTAGTTAAAGCGTGAACAGTAAAGCACTGCCTCATTTTCCCATCTGATAATCATCAAGTCAATATTCCAGACATCCTGGTTCTACATATTCACACAGCCATTGACTTTGATTTTTCTTTGTTTTTGTAATTGACTCCGGAGTCTGGACAAGTCAGCTAGATATTTTTGGGTAAGCTCATGGGGGGTGTTGTACTATCCATTAATTATGCTGTTTTTTAATTGGATGTAGTGAATTGGTAAATTCAATTAGTTTAAAGCTCTCTTGTTGTGGAGACATGTTAGAAAAATGTCATGGTCATTTGCATGATGGAATTTTTTTATTATTATTTCCTGAGAGAGAGCGAAATCTCGGCACCTAATAATTTATTTGCATACCCATGGGTGTGTGTTTTGACTTCGAGACTCGCCGAGCTTGAACAGCATGCAGGCCGCTTGCTTTCTGGTACCTGACCAATTGATTAAGGTTTTGATGCATTTGTAGTCTGCTGCATGGCTTTGGTAACTTGCATAGCAAAGGATATATTGCAATTGATTTAGTTTTGGAGACATGTTAGGTGAGCTTGGTTGGTAGCTGTGGAATGTTTTTCTGATGTACTGGTGTGAATAAAGAAGGAAGAAGAAAAGGCTAATCCGCATTCTTGCTAATTATTTGGAGATTAGTTAAGCACGGCCCACGGGAGTCATAATTAATTTGAAGAACGCACGTTGAAAATCTAAAATGTGGCCGGAATCCAGTGAGCGAATTTCTCTCAACAGCTAAAGTGGGAAGCCAAATGGCATAATTACGGACACCGCAGAGTTTTAGCCTCTTGCAGGACAATTCATGAACTCGAGTGCAAGATAACTTCAAATCTTGTTAACACGGGCTATTAGACTCATCGGATGTCTATCCCATAAAAAGCTCATCTGACGTCTTATTTCCGATAGATGCTGTGGTCTCCTTCCCTCCCTCTCAAAAACCATTTCCACGCACAAAACCCATTAACTTCATCTTAACAACGTTTGGACCGACCGCAGGAAATTCAAGCTAGGAATTGCATTTAGTTCCACTCCTGGCAAGACATTTCATAGTCTGGAAATTGTTACCGAATTTTACCATATCTTTTTTTTTTTCATAAATAAAATACAAGGGGCAGTGTTAAGCAACGGGAGTTTAGATTTTCAGCTATAATTTGCTAAGAACATTTTTTCCAGCAACTACTCCAATAACAGTGGACACAAGAGCCGAGAAGGCTCCCTGTCTTGAAAGCCAGAATTCAGTCCACGTCAAAGGCCTGGTAACCTGGACCAATACCTTCTGAAACTGTTCCTCCAGGTCCTCCAAAGAGCCAGAGTTGTCGATGACAATATTAGCCTGTGACCTTTTCAAATCCAGGGACATCTGCGCGTTTATTCTATTCCTGGCATGTTCCTCGTTGATTCTGTCTCTTGCCATGAGTCGCTGAAGCTGTGTTTCAGTGTCAACCCATACAACAGTAATGGGTTTTGTCCACTTATCCATCTTGGCTTCGAACAGCAAAGGGATGTCTAAGACAATTACCTTATACCCCTTCAACCATAAACTCAAAATTTCCCAAAAGATGCCAGAGGATATATAAGGAGCCAAAAGCCTGAAAGCATACAATAGCCAAGCATAAAAAGGCGTGTAAAGTGCAACTTTTGTGACATTGTTTGACAGAACACTATCTCAATCAAGAATGCCTCGGCAAAATTTAGGCAAGGCCAATAAAGTTTTTTTGGGGGCATAATATCCCAGATATAAAGAAATGACGAGATTAAAAGCTTGAGATTTAACTTGGACATATAATCACATGAAATAGAAATTTACGGGTGTGACTTCACAATTCAAAGGAAATGGCATCGATAAGACCAGGCAAGGAATTTGGTTCTTGTTTTATTTTATAGACAAGAGAAAACCAACGCAAACTATGATATTTGCATGATTCCTCAAATCATACATCTGCAACTCTAGCCAAAAGAATGGGCTTTTTCTCTGAGAAATTTAATGTATTCTTTCACGCACGAGTTGAGCCCATATAACTTGGAGCATAGACATAAAAAGATGAATGACTTGAGACCATGTCATTTCATTAAACATTTATTAACTCCAGTCTAGGACCTAAAAATTAAAATGCAGCCATTCTTTTAGATACTTCATTTCATAAGTATATTTTCCCTTCCATATGGTCCAAATGCTATAAATATAATTCATCTGTTATTCCTCAAACACAATATTAATTAAACTGTACCGATTGAGAAGTTGACGCTTCCCGGGGTCAGAAAACACAACCTGGCCCAGCTTTGGCCTATCAACTTCCCCATTAGCTTGCAGTATGTCCTCTCCAAATACTGCAACCACACCCTTATATCCACCAGTGCCTTTCCTCAGTACATCCTGCAATCCATTTGATTCATAACCATAACCACAACCAAATTAGCTTTAATCGGGAATAATTCTTTCAAGCAGCCATGAAAAGTTATAAAATTTGGCAGTCATGTCTGAATTTTATGTGATAATCAGATTGTTCCATCCAAAACAAGGAATCATTCGTGAAATTTACCAAATTTAACAAAAGCAAGAGATAAGAAAGAATCAAGGGGGGGTACCCACCCGAGCAACAATATCAGCATCAACGACAGGAATACCATGGGACTTGAAAAGATTAGAGACAGTACTCTTTCCCGATGAGATTCCACCTGTCAATCCCACTATCCTCATTTTCACTCACTCAATTTCTGTATTGTCAGTGGTCTTCCTGCCCTTCTGCCCGTGTACATAGATAAATGTATGTAATTAATTAAGCAACATCACATACATCGCATAAGAATGCAGTTCCACTTCGGCAATCACATAAGCATATAGGATTATTTTCAAAACATACTATCATTACTTGAAATCGACTCTAACTTCAACAAATACATTGCAATGCTCAAAAATCACATGTCGTTTCCTTGTTGCAAATTCTCGGCCTTTAATAATAATGATAATGAAGAAAAATTTGGACACCTCCAGTTTTTAATCTCTAACTTTTTAATTCCAGCCCTATCACTTGCCTAGTTTACATGGAAGATAGAGAAATGACAGCACCAAGTGCCCGTTAGTCAATGGTTAGAAGCTGCGGGGTTCAAATCTATAACAAAAGGAACAAAAGTGCAGGGCTAGGAGTTCAAAGTTCAACCAAAAAGATTACATGGACAAGAAGCACACCATGTAGTATATTGATAAAACAAAACACAACAATCAATTTATATGTAATAATAATAACAACAACAACAAATGGCAACACCACCACCTCCTCCACGCACCACCATGCTAGCCTTTGAACCTTTTCCCTCCTGAATTGTGTGTATCAGCACAAGCCAGTAAGCTACTATGGTGTGTATCAACAAATGGCAAAGGTTCAAAGGCTAGTATGGTGGTGCGTGGAGGAGGTGGTGGTGTTGCCATTTGTTGTTGTTGTTGTTACATATATAAAAAAAAGTATTTTAGGATCCTTGTATGTTTGTAAAAGAACAAACTCAAATGTGCTGGAGTTCCACCATGGTGTTTCAATGCAGTGTGGCAATGAAGGAATTTAGTATAGGTCAACAGTAAGCGCTTTCACATAATCCAGGTCACTGGTCTATCATGTAGGGCAATAGCAACTATCTCGACATAGAATTGCAACTTGCAGGTTGGATCATGTTGGTCAGTTGTTTACGTTGAGCTTGTTGCATGAAGCCAAACCAGCCACTAACCATGATCGGCATGTATATGCAGTAAAAAACAAATGAGCTGATAAAATGAGTCTAGTATGGATTTCCAATCCCAATTTTAAATGCGTGCCAAAAATGTTCTGAAGAGCATGTGTATGGATCAAGTAGTGAAAGGTTCATAGCATCTAAATTCAATATTGGAGACAAAGAAAAACGGGTATAGAGCAGCACCTAGTTCCCCGGTACTAAACAAAAAATCATACCCCAACCAGACTCCTGCTGTTTTTAAATTCAAAACAGAAGTCTTGGGAGCAAGTCTTTAGCTTCTGTATTCAGTTTAAACTTAAAAGTGTCCACATTCTCATGTCATCCAACTCAGCATCTCAATTACTGAACTAATTGCATAAAAATTCAACAAAGCATACCCAACATGCTCAAAACTCTTAGACCAGATTTCAAAACAAGACAGTGAACCTGGTTTCCATAAACAGACCCCACATGAGCACAAACACTTGATACAGTACAAAATGTAGTCTCACTGGGTTTGATTTACCGAAAGTAAGGAAAGACACCATCGAGCTTGCCCCAATTTGAATAGCTCAAAATCGTAGTGTTCCACGAAATAACAGGACGTACTGGCATTTTATCGAACAGGAAGAGAGCAATGCCCAGTAGGTCAATATTTGGCACGTGTGGTCATTGCAATGTTTGTAGAAACTATGTAAGGGGAATGGGTTTTTGGTGTTTGGTAATGGGTCTTGGTTTCTCTAAGAGCACATTTACTATTCACTTTATTCAACAGCAAAAAAACTCCAAACAACAAAAACAATCGACAATATCTCGACCGACCATTAAAATAGAAGTGGGTATTTAACAAATTATCCAATAAGGCTTCTTCAAAATAAGGTCGCAAACTTAAACCTCAGAACGTGAAAGAGGGAAGCTTAGTTAAGGAGGATGACGAGGAGAAGTGGGATGAGTGGGAGGTTTTAGCAGATATATATTTGAGGAAGACAGTGCTGAAATCTGACGCTAAGCCCGAGTAACGGTCGCCGGAGTGTAGGAACTTTGAGACTCGAGAGAGCCAGGGATGCTTGTCGTGGTTCATATTTATTGGTAAGGAGGCGTGAACTTCATCTTAGTCCTTACAAAGCCACCAACTTTCCATTTCCACCCTTGTATATTTAAAATCTACAAACCCACTCTTCTAGTGTTCAGAAGTTTCAGTGTTGACCCTACAATCAAAATCCCGTACGTTCTGAATTTAGTAGAACTCATGGTTAATTGGGATTTTAAGTGTGTTTTTTTACATGTCTGGGGATCTAATGGGGGGAAGAGAGATAAGATAATTATATGAAAAGGAATCAATTTTTTGTTGGTAATTTAACAGGAAGGGTAAAATTGGTTTCTAAAAACATATTTTTACGTTATAGTCTCGTAAAACTATAGGGAAATTTGAAATTATAAACTTAAAAGTGGAATATTTATGACATTACAACGTAAAAATATAGCCTGCCCAACATAAACTTGAAAGGAATAACGAATGCTCAGTAATTTCATGTCTTCAATTTGAACAAATTATATATATTAAGAGTGATCATTTTCGATTCGGTTCGGTTTTTACCTATAAAAACCAACCAAACCGAATTTTAAAAAAAAAAACAACCAAAACCGAGTCAAATCAACCAGTTTTGGTTCGGTTTGGTTCGGTTTTTATGTAAAAAAACCGAGAAAACCTATAATATATTTTAGGCTATTTGTAATGGGTTTTTAATTAAATTTTTGATGGGCTTGTAATTAATGATAATATTGTCAACTTTTCTTATAAGATTCTTAACCAAATCAATTTTTTTTGGGTTGTTTTTTGCAACTGAATATGCATTTGTTGCTTTCCTAATAATTTTTTATTTGTTTTGTTTGGGTGAGCAGGACTCCTGCTGCAAATAAGTTTAAATAACACATACCAATAAGTTCAAATACAAATTTCAAAGCATTGTCTTCAAAGGGCTTAACAAAAACAACAAATAACATTATCATAAAACACTCCAATCGTCCAATTGTTGCCATCAAAACCTGAAATTAAAAATATAAAATTATAACTTGATAAATTAAATTAGAAGGTAAAAAAATAAAAGTATTCCACATCAAATTTGGGTAATTTTTAAAAGAAATTCTAAGCAATAGAATGAAAATAGAAAGTTGAACAGGGAAACAAAAATCCAAATAGAAGCAGAAACAATTTTTCATATAAAGAATAAAATCAATATGATTTTCCGGCAACAAGTACACTGTAGATCAAAATACTGAATCTCTTATTTCCTTAATTATCAACGAAAACAAAGCACAAACATGGGTTTTCAATTATGCCGACTTGGTTTGAAAAACAATTTTACATATTCTGCACTTCATCCTATTGTGGTTGTCAATCTATCTAATTTGAAGAAACAAAAAATAATTGCAATTCTAACTAAATAATTTGCAATACCGCAAGCACTAGATCAAGATATATACATTCCTTCCAGTGCTCAAACATGGGTTTTTAATTATCAATTAAAATAAAGCACAAACATGGGTTTTCAATTTTGCATACTTGGTTTGGAAAACAGTTTTACATATTCTGCACTTCCTCATATTGTTGTTGTCAATCTGACTAATTTGAAGAAACAGAAAATAATTAATTTGCAATTCTGACTAAGTAATTTGCAATGCTGCAAGCACTAGATCAAGATATATACATTCCTTTAATTGCTCAAGAATAAAAACCCAATTAAAGCAATTACAAACATTTACGCAAGCAATACAGTAAAATAAAAACCCAATAAAAAACTACAAATTGTTACCTTAGATATGGATTTTTGAGCATTCAAAACAACAACTGTGTCTCTGATTTCTGCATTGAAAAGCAAATACAATAAATATAATAGAGGATAGACTAATTAATTAATTAAAAAGGAAAAAACATAATTAAAACTTACTGCTATAAAATCAACCTTTCTTCTTGAATCTATAGTAATACAGTGTGTTTTAGTCTTTTAGATCCAACATCTTATCTGCAACCATAAAATAAAAATAAAATTGCCAAAAGAAATTCAACAAGGTCATTAATCAATTATGATCTTGTTGTAGAAGGGGTTGAAAAAAAATGACAATGAGAGAATGTTGACAGAATGCATATGTGAAATGTTATAGAGATTCAAAGAAGTACCATGTGTCTATGATTTTGTATAGATGAAGAGGAAAGGCCAACTAGATAGGTTCTGCCGTTCTGGAACACGTTGATCTATTATTGAGACTTGAGAGGCTTGATTGGTTTCAACTTTCAAATTTCAGTTGATGCTTGGCGTTTCTCTGGTTGTTTGTGTTTGAGAGTCTAAGACTCTAAGGAGAGGGGGCGGCCGCCGGTGCTAGTGTTGGGATTTCAGCTGATGCTTGGCGTGTCTCTAGTGTTTGAGAGTCTAGGGAGAGGCGGCGATCGCGGGTGCTAGGGTTAGGATTTCAGCTGAGCGTGTCTCTGGTGTTTGAGAGAAAGAGAGGGGGCGGCCGCACTGCTAGGGTTAGGTTCCTGGGCATGAGGCAAAGATTTTTTCTATTTATAGAATTTTTTTATTAAAACCGGTTCGGTTCGGTTTGGGTTTACTGATTTCAACAGTACAAAACCAAAAACCGAACCGAACCGGAAGTTTTTCTAAAAATTCTAATCGGTTTTTTTTCTCGATTCGGTT
>Ga0325403_1007563_pt1 | contig 10398 bp, 5 predicted proteins | sample PopdelMetagenome_19_FD_205665 | JGI IMG/M metagenome (GOLD analysis project Ga0325403, IMG submission 205665) | Populus deltoides microbial communities from Bellville, Georgia, United States - Xylem-PdKOR-R4 | ecosystem: Host-associated > Plants > Phyllosphere > Stem > Wood/Secondary xylem...
TTTGTCATCTATTGGCTATTACATGTCGTGGTCTTGCTTCCTAAAAGAGTTCATCTTTATATATATATATAAAACTGTATTAATAGTTATTTTTTATTTGAAAATATAATAAAATAATATATTTTTTTATTTTTAAAAATTTATTTTTAATCAATACATCAAGATAATCTAAAAATATCAGGAATGGTTAATTTTAAAAAAAATTAATAATAATAATTTTTTAAAACACAAAAAAATAAATAGTCATTAATCTTTGTACCAGCAGTGTAGTTTGGATTCGTTAACACTAGAAAAATGTTACTGAAATATGAAATATAATGATAGGGTTAGAAACTTTACAGCTGTTGTTTGTTTTTATGTTTTAAAAATATTTTTAAAATAAATTTAAAAAGTTTAAAAAATATTAATATTTTTTTAATATTTTTAGATATTTTAAAGTCTTAATAATAAAAATAATTGGAGAAAAATCCTCAGATGGAGTGGCAAAAACCAACTCCACCTCGTCACAATTGTCTAGACATGATACGACGAGCACTGACGAGTCCAGATATATAGGGCAAGACAAGCCTGTCTAGCTGACTCAGCCATGACAGCATGATATACTCCCGCAATAAAGGTAAATGCAAGGTCACTTTTGCTGGTGCGACTGCTGTGGCTGGTAATTTGATATTCTATTGTTATAATTTTGACTGTCTCTGGTAAAACCATAACAGTAAAAATAGATGAGACGTATTTTATTACAATTAATTATTTTAAAAATATAAAAATTCACTCTAAATAATATCCCAAAAGGGGTATTCATATGTCATGTAAACTTTATTAGTAAGTAGTCAATGTAAATGAATAGGAATGGAATCACAGCAAAGGCAAAGCTGTGGATGAACTGTTGTAGAATTGATTTTTATTTAAAAATATATTAAATGATATTGTTTAATTAATTTTCTTTTATTCACTTCAAAAAAATACAAATATATTTTAAAAATTAATTAAAAAAACAAGATTAAAAATAAAAATAAAACTCGACAATACCTTCAAAACAAACGTACTTTTGAGTCTTAGCTCTATGGGCAGTAGCCAGTAGCCGCGTCATCTTAGACTGTTTCACCGTTTAAATTCCGTGTCCGGGATGCAGAAAGGTTTAATTTTCTCATGTTGTTGGCTACCACCCAGGATTAAACATATTCCATGGATAAACGAAACCCAGGTAAAAAATGGAACCCTTGCTGGATCCATGGTATGGCTATAAGAATTGCTTTGACCTGATTTTAAGGCTCACATGACAGATTGCATGACTTAATCTGGATTGATATGATGCTGTTTTAATTTTTTAAAAAAAATAAAACAGCATTATTTAAAAAAAACCAATTTTTTTACTAGCCAGGTTCAAATTAACCCCTGAATTAGTAAAATACTAGGCTAACCCGCCAGGTTCGAAATCCAAGGCTAGTGCTTGAATTAGTAAGCATGTTTGAGAGTGTAGTTGCAGTTGCTTTTTAAAGTATTTTTTATTTTAAAATATATCAAAATAATATTTTTTATTTTTTTAAAATTATTTTTGATATCAACATATCAAAATAATTTAAAAATATGATAAGCTATTAATTTAAAAAAATAACCTTTTAAAAAAATATTTTTAAAATATAAAAACAAACCACCGTACTTAATTTGGCTAGTAACCGTTGTATCTGTTATTGCAACCAGGAACCATGGGACCGACAGGTAGTATTACTGTCGATGGCACATGAATTCTAGCATGGAATCTGTTTTGATTGGTCATGCCAAAGATTTAAAAACAACTTAGTTAATTCGTAACCCACTTTTTCCGAAAAAAGACGAAGGGAAACTGGTGACTTTGAGTATCCAGCGATTCAGGGGGCGACAAGTGCCCCAGGTTCCGAGATGTCGCATTCCCGAGTCACATGGTGAGCACATGAATACAGAGGATGGATTTATTTGGATAAATGAGGAAGTTAGCATCCAAAATATAATTAAATATTGAAACAGCTAAAGATAAAAAAGTTTTGATAAAATAATATAGTTTGAAGATATTAAAATGTCGTGGTTCATCATTATTCTGAAAAACAACTGGATATAATATGATCTAATCATTTTGATTATTTTAAGGTTTTTGGTTATTTTGTGTTTTAAGCCTGAAAAAAAATATATAAAATCATAATTTTTGTTAATCTAAAATTTTATTTATTTTATGTTTTTATAAAGTTGAAATATTTATAATTTTATCAAAATTTAGATAAAATTTCCTCCGTGTAGGAATTATGTCCAAAATTTATCTTATTTTAAAAAATCTATAAAAAACCACAGTGAACAAATTCTAACTAAATTCAACATATTCTCATAATTCATAATAAAAAATAGGTCAAAAGATGCAAAAAAAAAAACATATACATGCAAAATTATTATAAAACAATCCAACAATACAATATTCAAATAATCATAAAATATTTAACATAAATCATCTACATATCTACGTTTACATCGTCTACTAGATAATCCAAACTTGTTAGTCGCATGACCAGATCCAGCTCGACCTCCTACCCGAGTGGCCTCGTTCTCTGCCACAACATCATCAAGAGTTAGCTTATCTTCAAAAGTTTCAAGTCCAATGTGACAAACATTAACTACTTTGACGCTACAGTATGAAGTTTTCTTTCTTTGTCAGTACTATAAAGATAAGATGCGGCATCTCGACCCCTTTCGTATCAGGAAATCAACATAATATTAACAAGACATTAATGTTAAATTAAAAAATAAATACATAAAACTCAATGGTTAACATATATTAATCATAAAAAACTTTATTATTTACATAATGTTGAATCTGCTGAATTGTCGCATTACACAATCTAGGCAATGTAGCTCGACCATCTTAAACCATATTAGCAGGACCACTGTTGTCCATATATTCATCCTGTTGGTGTAGACAAGGAGCAATGGCTAACCTTTCTTTCGAGCAAGGCATTCAAATGACCTGCATGTTGCAAGTTAAATAAATATCAAACAACAATAATTTTGTGTAATTAAATATTTTACTTAACAAATAGTTTAAAAAAAAAATACATGGATAGCAAGTTACTTATAAAGCTCGCTCCGATAAAATGCCAACACATGTGATGGATTATTTTCAAAAATTTTTCCAACACACCACCTAACATTAGAAACATGTTAGTTTAGTTGTTTTTTAAAAGTTTAAATAACACAATATAAATGTATATGGTTGCAAAAATAACATCACAGTATTTACATTCTAATGGGAGATTAAATGTAACCCTCGTAGTTTGGACGGTTATGTTCGGCAACCTCGATATCTAAGGCCTGCCCATGTAGAGATGTTCTCACAATCACAGTTGTTATTAAAGAAAATCATTTTTGTTAATTATTTTTATACATGAAAACATTCAAATCTAAATTGTTATTTAGATTTTTTTCGATTTATTCCTGTAAAGTAGTAAACATCCCCAATCTACTTGGGCCCTTTCATGCATACAAGACATGAATGTATGTACAAGGATGCCATTACAATAGATCTCTAGAAATAAAAATAATTTATAAAAAAATTAGAATTTTTATTTATAATATTTTAAGGATAATTTAGGTCGTTCATTATGCTAGTTAGTTATTATGTGTTGTAGATGCTGATATCTGAACAGGATTAATTGCTATGGAAAGGTTGGCGTGTCAGTAGATGTTATCATTTGCAGTGGGAGATGATGATAGATTTTGGTGCATTTTCAATTTCCTATTTAACGCCACCCCAATACTTCACACAGTTTGATAATTTCCCGAGGTTTCTGCACCAAAATACCACCATGTTAGGGTCATTTTTTAAAATAATTTTATTTAGAAAAGGTATAATTCATGTTTATTTGTACATCATTAGTTTTAATAACACAATTAAAGGTTTTATTAAAAAAAACTATATATTTGGGGCGGGGGATTTGCAGGTTGCGTTAATTTATTAAATGTGCTATTTTTCAAATGTATTGCCTTCGCTTTTTATTTTTTTTATTTTTTTTAGCAATTTTTCACCATTTTGGGACGTCCAAAGAACTGTTTGAGCCAATCTACCTTTCACTGGGTAGGACCTCTCGAGAGTGATTTGCAAAAAAAAAAAAAAAAAAATCCATCAACTTAAATGACAATAAGTGATGATATTTTGATGCTTGAAGGGTTGAGTAGCTGCCGAAGAAAAATAAATTAAGGACGGGGTCCATCCAAAATAGTATGCAAAATATTTTTTCCGTAAAAATGAGATCCATTTACCAAACAAAGAGTGCCAAAAACATTTTTTTTTTAAAAGAAGAAACTTGATCTAATCAACTAACTATGCTAATGTATTTTAAAGTAGGATATTTAAAAAAAATAAAAAAATTATTTACATATGACCAATATCAGTTTAATTAATATTGTGATAACTCATGTTTATTTTTAATATGATAAATCATGTGAGATAACAAGAATTCAATGAATATGCTTTGCTATAATTTATTTTTAATTACAATATTTAATTTTGTATAATTAGGTCCATGTACATTCAAATTTCTTTTTCATGACTAGTTTAATACTAAGCATCCAGCTAGTATCTCATTTTTTTTTTATTTTTTCCCCTTTTTAATGAACTTTCAATTATAAACTTACAACACAGTAAAAAAGCCCTTAAATGATCTCTCTCTGCTGCTTTTTAGTGTGTGTTTTGTATTCTGGTGTAAAATATTTTTTAAAAATATTTATTGTTTAAAAATATAATAAAATATATTTTTTTATATATTAATACATCAAAACTATAAAAAGAAATAAAAAAACTAATTTAATGTTTTTTCAAGCAGATATATTTTTAAAATGCTTTCAAGTGTAATTTAAAATACAAAAATAAATAGTATGTTAATAAAACTCTCGGATAAATAAGATTTAAACCTAGTCGACTAGCAAAGTATAATACTACATTTGATGCAGCTTTTCAATTAGGATCGGCAAAAGCAATAAAATCTCTATCCTGTAAAAGCACAGACCGAGAAAAAACCAGCACCAGCAGCCCAATTAATGTTTCGAAGCTCAAGAAAATCTCATCAATCATGCCATAATCTTCCATGCTGTCCACACCTATCATTTTTTCTTCCATGATTTTAAGTTGCTACCTATTTCATCTAATTTAATTTATTTTTTTTATAACTAGATTTTGAAACACTTTACTTATTCAAAAAAACAACGTAATGTACAACTCTAAATCATGTGTGTTTGGCAGTGTGGTTGTGGTTGCTTTTCAAATAGCTTTTCGTGCCAAAATACATGCTAATGATGTTTTTTTATTTTTTAAAAATCATTTTTGACATCAGCACATCAAAATGATTTGAAAACACTAAAAACATATTAATTTGAAGTTAATAAAACAATAAAAAAATTTTAAATTTTGTCAAAAACACTTTTAAAACGCAAAAACAAACAGGCCTATAACAATAATAAACCTCGAGGGGATAGTGTAATGGAGGCATTTAGGGTGTGCTCCTTTTCAGGTTTTAAATTTTTTTTTTCAGTAAATATTATTAGACTCATGAACTATAATACATGTTTAAAAGTATAGTTAAAATTGTTTTTCAAAATACTTTTCACTTAAAAATATATTAAAATAATATATTTTTTTAAAATTATTTTTGAAATCAGCACATTAAAATGATCTAAAAAACTAAAATAATATTAATTTGAAAAAAAAATCAACTTGTTTTAAAAATATTTTTAAAATATAAAAACAGACAATTAAAAATTAACTCCAATTAGTTTTTGCTTGAAGATGACACAAAAATATATCAAATATCATGATACAAGGAACAAGGATGCATGGAGATATGAAATGAAATATATTTTATTCTTTATGGATTTAATAATATTTTTTTAATTCATAACGGAGTAAAAATCTAATCTATAAATATCTTTACTATTAGAAAAAAAAATTTGATTCTCTCACTGTTATATAAAAAATTAACCTAAAAATATCCTCACAGCTGTTATTTAAGGACACAGTTCATGTGTGTGGGGACGTGTACGTGATTTTTAATTTTTTTTAATTATTAAGTTGAGATTTTTTTTTTTCAATGCGAAATTTGACTATATAATATATTTTGTTAGTTGACAAAAAGGAAGCAAGTTACTGAACTAGCCTGTAAATTTCAAAAGTAGGGGGACTAATTTACAATATAATTTCCTACATTTAACACGGGCTACCCGTTTGTGTTTTATTAAAAATAAAAAACCTAAAAAAAAACTCTCCTCTCTCCAAACAAAAAGTAAAACTAAAAATAAAAAATCCAAATAAAGAAAAGCAATAAAAATCATTCTCTCTCTTCTCTCCCGATCTTTCAATAGCCAAACGCGCCGGAAAGGGCGAGAAGCAGCGGAGATAAGGATCGGAGAAGCAGCAGCGACTGTGACAACCCCAGTAACAGCGGAAAAACACAAGAAACCGACCCTCCTCAACTCCGATTCCCTTGCGGGTTAGCGGTGAGCCTCACAGCCTTCAAACACACTTTTCTTTTGGTGGGTTTTTTTATCGCCTGATTCGATCTGTCAGTGTTTTTTTCTCTTTTTTGAAACGGAAATCTGGCTGATAATTGAATCCCATTTTTAAAATTACATGAAATTTGGGTTTAATTTCTGTAAAACGTGGATTCGCAGCATCTAAAATGGAAGGAATAGAGCAGTGGAAAACTGAAGCGCAGCAATGGTTGCAACAGGGGATTGAATATGCACATCAACTACCTCCTACTCAACTGTACGCGGCTGTCGCTGTCTTGCTTTTCACCACCCTTTTGCTCTTAACAAGTAATTCTCTACTTCTGTTTGCTTATGTTTGTTTCATCTCTAATTGTGTAGCGTAACGCAAATGGCTCTTACTTGATCGTCTATTTGCTGTAACTTCAAGAGATTGAACTTAAGCACACAATTTGATACTTAGTGTTGATTATAAGGAATTTGGAAATCTTTGACCTCATAAAGTGAAGCAGAATTATGTAGTGTCGGGATTGAGGAAGAATCAAATAGAGCACTTGATGTTGCAATATGGCCTGTAATTTGTTATCAGTACTGGCCAATTGGACCTCATTTTTTTATTAAGAATATCATGGATTTGGGCAGCAAAATCTGCAAAGGATGTCCGGTGTTGCAACTTTTGATCATGTAAAACTCTCTTACATTTCCATGTAAATTTAACTCTGTGGGCAGGATTGCTGTTTAGGATTACGGAACTAATGGATGTAAATTGATGTAAAATCGTGGTAGGACTGGTTTTGAGGTCTAGCTGGGGCTCTCTTGAAGATATCAAATGAAAAACGTAGATGTTTCACTACCTATTTACAAGGGATTGAATAGTTTTTGGAAAGAGAGAGGATTATCCTTGTTATTTGAATAGACCTCCTGAATTAATGATCTCTGTTTTGTGTTTTCTATGTTTCAACTGCATTGCATGTTTAGCAAATGTTTTAAGAAAAAAATGCAGATTGTTTCTTTTTTTAGATGTTTGGATTTGGAATCATATTTAACTTCTTCTTATATACTTTTCTTTGCAGTTCGCTTGCTGAAACGCACAAAATCCAATACCATTGTGCTCTCTGGGCTTAGTGGGAGTGGTAAAACTGTTCTTTTTTATCAAGTAATCCCCCACATTCCTTTGAGATTTTAGAGTTTGATCATTGACTTTTGAAAGTTTAGTTATGAGAGTAATCTTGTTTGTACATTACAGTTTTTGTTCTAAATTTTATTTACATCCCCGATGCATTTGCCAGCTTCGAGATGGCTCTTCACATCAGGGTACTGTCACCTCAATGGAACCAAATGAGGGCACTTTCTTACTACATTCCGAGAGTGCTAAGGTGATATATTTTAACTTGATGTGCTCAAATTTGACTCAGGCTGTGTTGATTTCTAATGACATGAAATGGGAATATGTTTTCCAAATTCAGCGAGGCATTTTAGGCGGTGCTAACCCTTCGTTTTTCCACTTCTTTATGTCCTCAACAGAAGGGAAAAATAAAGCCTGTACATGTTGTTGATGTTCCTGGTCATTCTCGTCTTCGACCCAAACTAGACGATTTCTTGCCTCAAGCAGCTGGCATTGTGTTTGTTGTTGATGCTTTGGAATTCTTACCCAACTTGAGTGCAGTTACAGAGTAATTACAAACTTCAACACATAGTTTCAGATAAAGTGCACATGTATTTGCACTCTGAAGATATAGAAATGCGGTATTCTAATTTTGATGGCCTGTATGTTACAGATATCTGTATGATATTTTGACCAAGGCAAGTGTCGTAAAAAGAAAACTTCCAGTTCTCATCTGCTGTAACAAGACAGACAAAGTGACAGCACATACCAAGGAATTCATCCGAAAACAGTTAGAGAAAGAAATGTGCGTTCAATTTCCATATATTCTCCATTGTCCTGCACTTCCGATTAATAATTTCCTATTGGCATCTCAATGAGAAGTTGTTGAGATCACGTGGTCAGTTAGGCTTTTATGCCCCTTTGTTAATGCAAAGCCATCATATGAGATACTAGAGGTGATTACCTGGGTGCTAAGGTGAGACAAAGCACCCCTGCCTTGAATGCCTCTGCCTCAAGGCAAGGTGATTTGCTTGGGTGCTGCCTAGGCGAATGCTTCTTGCAAGGTGCCAGGCGTAGGGGGCAATTTTTATTCAAAATCTACACTTGACAGTATTGTGTCAATTTGATAACATAATCTAACTTAAAAAGATGGAACATCATAGGGTCTGGTTTGCAAATTTGCTCAAGCACTTTTAATCATATAGCTTTCTGTTTTATGATTTTTATATGATTTTAATATGGTGTTGTTTTAACGATATTTGTGTTTTTCTCTATATAAAAACAAAAGAAAAGGCTTTTCAGCTATGGATTTTGTTATCAATGGAAATAAATATGTATGAAGTTGTGAAACATATATTTTGGTCAAGCTTTGCAGGAAGATATTATTTAGTGAAGCCACCTTTTCCTGTTATTATTATTTTTTGCAAAATATATACAATTTGTTAAACAAGTGCATGGTTTTACTGGGTTAAGCACCAGGAGTTGGGCCTTGTGCCTTGGATGATAAGTAAGTCTTGTTGCTTTAAAAAGTCTTTCACAGTTTAACAAACTGTAACCCATACATTAGTTAAAACTCAAGGACTGGATGAGACCTATCTACAGCTGCTTGTTCTCTAAAAAAATGTAGCCATTGTGTTTGTTATTTGGTGCTCTAATGGATGTTTTTGTAGTCGTGTTCAGATAAGATTTTTGCTTTAATCCCATTTAAAAATGCATCTCTCTCCCTCCCTCTCTCTTTCTGCTGTGCATTTCATTGTGATTGATGCAAATGCAAGTATACTTAGTCCATTTGTTCTCTCTCTCTCGGCTGTGCATTCCATTGTGATTAATGCAAATGCAAGTATACTTAGTCCATTTGTTTTCTATCTTTCAGTGAAAAATTGCGGGTATCAAGGAGCGGAGTATCAGATGCTGATATCGCAAATGACTATACTCTTGGAATACCTGGTGAAGTGTTTTCATTCTCACAATGCATTAATAAAGTTACCATTGGTGAAGCTTCTGGTTTGACTGGCGAGATATCTCAGGTGGAGGAGTTTATTAGAGCACATGTAAAATAATAAGTGGATGTACTGTTTGGCCTTCCATACTTTTTCTTGTGCATGCTTTGACAGCTGGTTGTTGTAGCCTACTGACTGTTTGAAAACTTGAGGAAGCTGCAGGGAACCCACCTGAACTTGCTAGAACAAAGTGGTGGGGAAGAGAGGATAAAAATGAAAAAGAAATACAAGTGGAGATATCCACCTAAACTATGCAAGGAGCTTGTATTTAAATAACTGTGGCAGAGGAATGTTGATTTTCGACTGATTTGATGAACATTTAACCCTTTTTTTTGGGAGCTTGGATTGACATTTAACTAACCACCAGCTTTGAATTTATTCATGGTTTATTTGGTTGAACTTTAGCCTCTTGGTACGGCCGTGTTTTTTTGCGAGGCCCCCAGTTCACTTAATGAATGGATAACATGAGAAGATCTATCTTGTTTATCAGCAGGGAGGATTACAAGGTTGTGCTGATACTCTGCGAATACCTCTTTTTTGTTTTGTTATGTGGTTATCAGTAGATGAATTGCTGTTTGTTTATAATGCCTTGATTCATTTGTCTTGAGGCTTTCATAAGTGATACATTGAAAGGAATCAGTGTCCAGTCGTTGACCTTCGCCATCGAGCATCCTTCCTTGGGCTAAAATATGGTCTTTGGATGATCACCTGGATCGTTAGGCGAATGCGTCCTGGCTTTATGAGACATAGGGCTTAACATTTCGAGTAATGATGGTGATCTATAGACTAATA
>Ga0325403_1007565_pt1 | contig 10397 bp, 11 predicted proteins | sample PopdelMetagenome_19_FD_205665 | JGI IMG/M metagenome (GOLD analysis project Ga0325403, IMG submission 205665) | Populus deltoides microbial communities from Bellville, Georgia, United States - Xylem-PdKOR-R4 | ecosystem: Host-associated > Plants > Phyllosphere > Stem > Wood/Secondary xylem...
TTTTTAAAGTACTATTTATTTAAAAATATATTAAGATAATAATTTTTAATTTTTAAAATTTGTTTTATATATGAACACGTAAAAATAATAAAAAAACACATGTAAAAACAACAGTTAAGCTTAAAAACAAATCCAACACAAAATAGATTTTAATGTGTTTGAAAGTATAGTTGAAATGTATTTTTGAAAAAAATAATTTTTTATATTTTAAATGATTTTTTATATTTTTAAATAATTTTAATTGTTGTGATATCAAAAATAAATTAAAATAATAAAAAAATATTTTTTAATAAATTTCTAAATAAAAAATAATATTTACCGCATTTCAAAATCTACTCGAATAAATATGCTTGCTTGGGCTAACGTTTTAACTTCAGTTTATGACAACAAATCTATTAGGTATCAACTCAAGCATTAATGGATTAAATTGTTTAAAACTACTTGTTTTTATTATTATTATTCTACTTTACATTCAATATAAAATATCTTGATAGACTATTCCATCCCTAGTTTTCAATAAAATTAAGGAGTATCTGTTTTGCACTGAAATATTTTTTTAAAACATTAAAATTCAAAGAAAAAAAAGTATATAGAAATTGTAAAATTTTAATTTCCCTATTAGATTTTTTAAAGATAAATATTTTATTAATGAATAATACCTAAAACTAATAACATTACCTTAACAGTTATCATCATCTATGAAAAATATAACTAGGTATATTTTAGTCTATCTAAGTAAATAAAATAAATTATGGAGTGGAAATGATAAACCATGGAGTGACAATAACACTGCATTTTTTTTTAACTTTGAGATTGGATGAACTTTCTAATATCATGATTTATTAGACTGGCTAAGAAACCAATAAAAATATAAATATGATGACTGATATAACACCAAACATGGTAATTATAAATAAAATAAATAAAAATAAAATTATTTAAAAAATTTAAACACTTCAATTTGTATCTATAATTCTTTTAGATTTTAGAATCTGACGAGTACAACACTACTCTAGGATCCACTTAGTGCGATCAATGTAGCTATACGTTTATTTTAAAAAAATTGTTAGATAAATTTAATTTACCACATTATTTATAAACTAGATAAATAAATACTAAAAAAATTTATTTGTCTATACTTGTGGTATATCCGATGTGGTAAAAGTCCACTGCCTTTTTTAACTTTCGTTCACGTCACTAACTCAACCGGGACATTATCCTGTTTATTAAAAAAATAAAAGATAAACCGGGATAGTATATGTCTATTTTATTTATTTTTATGTTTTAAAAATATTTTAAAAAAAATTAAAGAGTTTTTTTTTAATATGATGATATTAAAAATAATTTTAAAAAATAAAAAATATTATTTTAATATATTTTTAAATAAAAAATATTTTAAAGACACCAAAACTCGGTAAATATCTAGGTTTCAACTGTGCACGTATAAGTAATCCAATAACCCCACCTCAGTTTTGGACTCCCAACCTCAGGCTTATCCCTCCAAACCTGAGCTCCGGATCCAGCTCAAACTCCTCTCTCGAGTCGACTCTCCCCACTTTCACTCCGTTAAAACCTCCTTCTGGCGTCTTAAAATCACAAACCCCCAAGACCTGTTCTCTCTTTCATTAATCGCATAAATTATAGAATTCGAGGTAATAAAAAAATTAATTATTTTAATTTCATTTTTTTGTTATTTATTTATTTATTTATTTGTCTCATAATTCAATTCAGTGACAATGCTTGGTCAATGGAGATCGTTATCACACAGAGTCCGTGATTAGTCGTGCATACTTTTTTGATCCATCTAATTCTTCAAATTAAGGTCTGTTTTTTTTTAATTTATTTATTTAGTTTTAACTTCCTTCGAGCCACTGATTTTATCTAAACTTCGAAATTCAGGGAACTGTGATTTGAATTTGATCGGTCAATTTTATTGATTGAGAATTTATTTATTTTAATTTAGGTTATTAGCAGTTTTATTTGGTGATTTTTGAGCTGAAATCATGGCACAGAGTAATTGGGAAGCAGATAAAATGTACGTGATCTTGTATTTCTATTTCTTTGATTTTTGTTTTGTTAATTTTTTTTTCAATTAAGTTAATGATTAGGTTTTTGATCATGTTTTGGATTTTTCTCTTAACCGGCTATGTTTGGTAGGCTTGATGTGTACATATATGATTATTTGGTGAAGAAGAAATTGCTTGCCACCGCAAAATCTTTCATGACAGAAGGGAAAGTTGCCCCCGATCCAGTAGGTAATGTGCGAAATCCTACTTTTACTTTGCTTTTTGAGGAGCATATTTTGACGGGGAAAGTAGTTTGTTACATTGGATATAATTATGCGGGTGTTTTTGAAGTCAATGGAAGTGAAAGTAGTCTACTTCTTATGGATTGGCTTTGAACTAGCTGCTTAAACACGGTGTAAAAGAAATTGAAATGTTTAAGATGTAATTATAATTTCTAGTTTGAATGTGCGTGCAGCAATTGATGCTCCTGGGGGGTTTCTTTTTGAATGGTGGTCTGTCTTCTGGGATATTTTTATAGCAAGGACTAACGAGAAACATTCTGAGACTGCCGCAGCATATCTAGAGGTGAGTTTTTAGATTTTAATGAGTGTTGTAAACCTCCCTGTTGAATATGGATCTTGTTTTGATAGTCTTTAGCTGGACTTGTGGTATTGATATATAGGCACAGCAAAGCAAAACAAAGGAACAGCAACAGCTGCAAATGCAGCACTTCCAACTAATGCATCACGCTCAGTTGCAACGAGGGGGTAATAACAACCCAACCATGGGTGGTCCGGTAAATGCTGTTGGTTCCGAAGGAATGCTCAGGCAATCAAATGCGAGTGTGTTGGCTGCAAAAATGTATGAGGAACGACTGAAGCATTCCAACCAAATGGAATCTGAAACATCCCAACCGCATCTTGATGCTAGGATGGCCCTTCTCAAATCCACTACAAACCATCCAGGGTAAGTTTCGTTATAGATGTTAGTAGACAGTGTTTTTACCACTTATTTAAGTGCTGATTCTTTTGCGAACACAGCCAGTTGGTCCAAGGAAATCATGGGAATGTTACTGCTGCACTGCAACAAATCCAGGCACAAACTCAACAGACTACTGTAACTACTTAAACAGCAATAACCATATTCTCTGGGACTATGCTTTCTGTTTATTTGCCTTTTCATTTTCATGTTCTTGATTCAATTTCAATTTGCAGGATGTCAAACAAGAAGTGAACCTGGGTGCTGCCCAGAGATCTTTGCCTATGGACCCTTCAACCATTTATGGGCAGGGAATCATGCAGTCAAAACCTGGAATTGGAAATTCAGGTAAATGCACGGGATCTTGTATTGCATAACCGGAACTCAATACGAAGGCATATAATTTTCACTGTATCCCAGAAATGGAACTCAATACGAGGGCATATAAACATGTGAATCTACAAATTGATTTTCACTGTATCCCAGAAATGGAACTCAATATGAGGGCATATAAACATGTGCATCTACAAATTGATTTTTACTGTATCCCTGTTTGGGAAATTAATCACCTTACTTTTAAGAATAAAGTCTTGAGCTAATCCTAAATCTTAACTAAAAGAAGAAACTAGAACTTCCACTGCCCGTAAATTACTTTCCTTATTGTTTCCTATGAGATCTCTTGGCCTTTTGACAAAATCTCCATGCAGTTTACAGTTAGTTACTTCAAAAGTTTTGGTAAGAAATAAAAAGAAATATAAGCATGCAAGTACCACGTGCTTCCACTCTAGATGTGGTGATCCAACTATAGCATATAGTATATCAAAATGGGAAAGGTAAAACTGCAAAGTCCTGCAGAGTGCTTGCACTTTTCTCAGTTTATTCGTGCTGCATAACTTGCTTCACTTGATTTTTAACTATTAATTGAGATATTAATGTACTAGCTAGATCCAAAAGATTCTTTTTCCACCAGTTTCCAACCCCAAGAACGGTGTTATAAAGGTTTAGAAGGCTGAGTGTCTCCTGTCTATGTTCATAGTGCTGTATCAACTATTCATTTTCTTATTTAAGTGAATCCATTAAGGATTCCTCTGTTAGCTAGGTACCTGGCTACTTGCACATCTGAATTATTTTTTGAACAAAAGTCTGCACATATGCCCCTTTATTTTGCATGGTCTAACATGTGGGACTGTTTTTCTATGTACTTATTTCCTACAGTATGGGACAAATACTTTGGCCCACCATCATTGTGCAGAGTGAAGCCTTTTTTGAAATCCAGATCTTGCATATTAACAGTAATCAACTGTTTCTTGCATATCCAATTGACAATCTTCCGTCATGTCCAAACATATACAATTGACCATCTTCTGTTATGTCCAAAAAATTAATCCTGTCAATTCAAAATGTATAAATTGTAAACTGACTTGTTTATGATGCCATGTATATCAAAATAGATGTGTCTCATGGTTGATTTAGATTTTAGATAACTAACAAAATGTATCAATTAACAAAATGTATGCAGTGCATAGAGGAATGGGGTATGTGGAATCAAGAAAAAAGATAAATGTCTATTCACCATAAGTCTTTCCTCCAGCTTATTCTTGAAAATTCCAGAAGAATTCTACTGTACTAATCCTCTTAAGTTTTATGTTTATAATATTTTTTTTAATTATTTCTAATTTATGTATCCAGGATTGAATCCTGGAGTCAATGGTCTTCCATTGAAGGGATGGCCCTTAACTGTAAGTTCTATATTGGAGTTCATTTTTATGGGGGTATAATTAAATATATAGCTTGCTATTCACAACCTAGGCCATTATAGAATATACAGGGAATTGAACAAACTCGGCCGAGTTTAGGTGCACAAGTTCAAAGGCCTCTTTTACATGCTGCAAGTCAGTTTCAGCTTTTGCCACAGCAACAACAGCAGCAGCTCTTGGCACATGTCCAGGCACAAGGGAACCTTTCTGCTTCGCCAATGTATGGAGATATGGATCCACGGAAGTTTAGGGGGTTGCCTAGAGGTCCTTTGAATAGCAAAGATGGCCAACCTAATGTAAAGGATGGATCTATTGGTTCTCCAATGCAATCAACTTCATCTAAGGTAGGATTTTCTTCCTTATAATAATTCAAAATTTGATGTTCTGAACTATTCTAATTGGGTCATGAGTTCGTAATGCTCATTGTGGTGGGTTTGTCTTAAACAGATGAATTTGCCACAGATGCAACAATCATCCTCTCAACAACAAGATCCTTTGCAACCACAGCAAGGACAGCAGGTTGTGTTTCCTTAAATACACATTATGATATACACCTGGTTTAACCTGGAACAAATTGTGAAGTTACTTGAAACCACATGCTTAAGTATCCACTCTCCTGCACTTACTCATGAGTTTTTTTATTAACTAGTGCCATGATGAATTCCTTTTTTTAAATATGCAATGCATAATAATATTGGTAAATCACTGACCAATGCTTGTTTATGGTGTAATAGAATAACCGAAAGAGGAAAGGCCCTTCATCTTCTGGACCTGCTAATAGTACTGGTACAGGAAATACAGTAGGCCCTTCTAATTCTCAGCCATCTACCCCATCAACTCATACTCCTGGTGATGGAATTGCCACAGCAGGCAATTTGCAGCATGTCAATAGCATGTCAAAAGGCTTGATGTATGGTGGTGATACAACTGGAGCTCTTGCATCATCCACAAACCCACTGGTATGTGCTCTTAACAAACTCACTTGCTTTGACATGAATAACCTAGAGATGCGAATGGAACATTGGGAATCTGCTGTTTGGAACCCACAACTACTCCATACTGGTTTATGGAATTCAACTAAAGTTTTAGGACAGAAGAACATCAATTATTAACATGTCTTGCCCTTGCTTGGTATTCATAAACATAAGGTAGTTGATGGATTTATTATCTGGAATATATGGTCACTAGATAATATTCCGTGAAGGAAATTCTTCAAATTTCATCTTCATGGTGATTCAATTGTGATGTCTTTTGATGATTCTGTTTGTTGGTGGGGGAGGAGGTTGTTGTCCATGTTGTTCTTGGTCCTGCTAGTGGAAAAAAATGTCAAGTGCAGGGTTCAGTTTTTTGTATTGTTACAAAATGCAATTATTTTATATTTTTGCCCAATGAAATTTCTTGTCCAAGTATATAAATCCTTTATTGAGTTCTGAGCTTGTGCTGGTATGTTAATGTATTCCTCACGGTAGTGCCCAAAGTTGGTCCTACCCATTGCCTGTCTTTGATTTTACATCTCTCTGCAGGAAGACATTGAACATTTTGCAGATGTTGGCTCCTTAGATGATAACGTGGAATCTTTTTTATCACCTGATGATGGAGACGGAAGAGATTTGTTTGGTACCTTAAAAAGGAATTCTTCTGAACATGCTGCTGAAGCTTCAAAAGGTAAGCAATGTTTTCAATTTCTTCCGCTATTATTTTGTTCGAATTGACCACAGCAATGCTTGTTCCTTAACATCTCAGGTTTCAACTTCAGTGAAGTTAGTTCGATACGCAAAAGTAATGGGAAAGTTGTTTGCTGTCACTTCTCCACAGATGGGAAATTGTTGGCCAGTGCTGGGCATGACAAGAAGGTATAATCCATTGTTTTGTAGCGAGCAAGAATTAATTTCATTTCTGATTTACATGTTTGGGGAAATTTTGATTATTGAACCTTTTACTTCTGTTTTGCTTGCGTTGTTTTGAACTGAATTGCTGATTAGTTAATGTATACCTCCACCAACGTGGAGAAATGTAAAGAGCTTATAATACCCATTTTAAATCCTGTTTTTGATTGCCACCCAATTATTTGCCTTCACCATGTTAAATAGATGATTCAAGTTGGTTTAGAAACCATTGCTTTCATTCCAAGGTTCAATTAAACAGAGCATGAAATTGATGTGATATGCTTTGGGAAACTATTCACTAAATCACTGTTATGCGAGGGTATACATAAAAAATGCAGTAATTTAGACAACATCTTTGTACTTAAGTGATCATTTTCATTTATTTTTTATGTATATGGCATCATCTTGTTTGCCCTATGTGCTTCAGCTTTCTATTCAGCAATTAATTGATGGATAATGGACCAAGATAGATTAGCACTGTTACAGTTATGTAGTACTTGGGTTTATCCATTGGGTTAATACTTAAGCACGAACCTGCCGTTGTTGTATTTCATTGTTCTTGCTGCTGCATATGCTAGGCTAGTTTGTTATTCTTCTAATCTTCTTTTTGTCATCGTGGTTGTTTCCTGTATGCTATCTCTGTATGGTTCTGTTGGACCTGCAGATGAAGAGTGAGCCATTCCTAAACCTGAAGAGCAAAGGCCTATATAGACCTGATAGGCTCATACAAGGAAGCTACCATGATTAATGTAGCTTATCTCAAGTTAACTAAGACCTTGTTACTTGTTGAATAGGAAGTCAACACAACTAACCTTCTCAAGTTTAACTATTGACACCAACCACTTTAGGTAGTTTAATTGTGTCAATTTACTATTAAATGTTTCAACACGTCAACTTGGTATGTTCAGAGATGAGCAACTTCACCAGTAGAATCGCAATCTCAGCCAAAGCTTCATTCATTACAAACCATGGTTTATATAGTTCATGTTTGTTGGAGAAAGTAGAAGCATCATGAGAATACAGTGAAGAAGGCAGATGATTGTAGAAGGGACATGATCTCTGAAAAATGAAGACCAGAGCTCCCTCGGTTTTCTCAATTCATTTAAGATGATTGCTATACTTCAAAAGTAATTGTACAGTTGCATACTATGGAAAGAAGTGTTTACAGTTTAGCTGAAATATTCTCTGATAAAAATGTGATAATGGAAATGTCTCAAATAACTAACTGAATGCGCGAACTTGGTAACCAAAATGTGGATGCCACATCAGTACACTTATGTGTTTTACTTTTACTCTATCCTGTTACTGCAACTTAATGAAACATCAAGTTATAGCTCCCATAACTTCCAAAACTACCCTTTTTTGTTTTTAAATATTCCCATTAAGAGAAATAGTAAGTTTCATGTATACTATGCTTTAAAAATTGAAGCAGGTATACATTTTGGACACCTTGAATGGAAAGGTGGACATGTTAATGTAGGACTAAGCCAGAATAAAACCATTCCATTAGATATCTGTTACAAGTTTGGTTTTTTTTATCAGCAAAAGCAACTATGAACCGTGAAAGTTGATATCTTGTTGATAAGAATTGATGTGGATTTATATGTTTTCACGTCAGTAGGTTGTTCTTTGGAACATGGAAACTCTGCAAACAGAGTGCTATCCAGACGAGCATACCCACATTATCACTGATGTTCGTTTCAGGCCAAATTCAACTCAGCTGGCAACATCTTCATTTGATTCAAGTGTACGTCTCTGGGATGCTGCAGGAGTGAGTTTTCTACCTCCAATGCTTCTCATATTAATCATTCATTCTTTTGGATCAACTAATTGTCAGTTCCACAAGTTAATTGCTTCCTTTTCCTTTCAAAAACTTTTGGCCATGGGATAACCACGTTTCTATGCTTGCATTTGTTTATTTAATTTCTTGCTTTTGGGGGTGCTAGTTTTTTAATGTAGGTAAATCGTCACTCTTTTTATTTGAGATGCATGTCTTTATTAATGTCATTTCAATGATCTTTACAACAACATGAATCTCACCTTTTCATATATTCATTCTATTGAAAGCAATTTTCAATTTAGATAGCAATGTTTTGAAGTGCTATTTTATTCCCTCGATTCATCTTATGTTACATTGAGGTTCTGGTTAGGATGTTCATTGAAATGTTTTGCTTCTACTCAGCCTGTACACTGCAGCTTCTCTTGTATTATAGTTTGCCAAATACAGTTGGTAAAACATGGCTGTTTGTCCCTTTGATCTTGCTGATGTAAGTTTAGATCCTACATGTGATTTTTTGAGAAAGTTTGATATTCTGGCATCCCTTCTCTTTTAAGTTATAGCCTTTTTATGCCACATTATATTCTGAACTTATGGAAATAGAATCAGATCCTTTGTGTATTTGAAAGACACAAAAGGAATTGGCATCAGTTACTTTATCATGGAATACTAGGATTATAATGTGGTTTATCCTCGCAGCCAAGATATTCCTTGCAAACATATGCGGGGCATACCTCACGTGTGGTGTCCCTTGACTTTCACCCGAAGAAGAATGATGTTTTCTGCTCCTGTGATGATAACAATGAGATTCGCTTCTGGAACATCAATCAGTATTCTTGCACCCGGATATCCAAGGTTAGCCATGAAGCTCCTTTACACGCACACACCGTGCTTTTGTTCTTGAATTTCTGATGGATTTTAGTTCTTGTCTATTCTAAATCTTGGTCATTTGTTGGAGCAGGGAGGTACCACACAAGTTAGATTTCAGCCTAGATTCGGACAACTGCTGGCTGCAGCTGCAGAGAATGTTGTGTCCATCTTTGATGTTGAGGCTGACAGACAGACACACTCATTACGGGTATTGGTCTTAAACTTGGAAGTTGAGAAACCCAATGAAACTCTGCTCTTTCATGTTTGTTATTTGATCGCCATTAAAATAAATAATTTTTTTTTGTTGCTCTAGGGGCACTCCACAGCGGTACACTCTGTTTGCTGGGATGTGAACGGAGATTACTTGGCATCTGTCAGTCAAGAATCTGTTAGAGTGTGGTCATTGGCCACAGGAGAGTGCATTCATGAACTTAGTTCAAGTGGGAACAAGTTCCATTCTTGTGTTTTCCATCCGAGCTATTCCACTCTCTTGGTTATTGGAGGCTACCAGGTACATTTGCTTGTCTTATGGTGATGATATTTCGTGTTTAAGTTCTGACTGTTTTTATTTGCCATGGAAATGAGCTGTTTCCTGTAATTGAACCTGCTTTGGAGATGAGTACTTCGAGTTCCATTTTATTTAAAACAGATCAACCTTGTTATATTTATAGGAAACGTACCAAGGATAAAAGGATTTTTGTTTCAGTTCTAACCCGCCTTATGTTTGTTCATAGGAAACTCTTGTGCTTGTATTTTGGGAAACGAAGTGTCTTATCTTTTTAACTTCATGGGGTCATAATATCCATTTTAGGAGAACTATTGCACTTACAATTCTTGATATTTTTTACTCATGTTGGTTTCTATTCTCTCTTCCCTGGTTTTAATCATTGTTCTAATTCAGTCATTGGAGCTTTGGAACATGGCTGAGAACAAGTGCATGACGGTTGCGGCTCATGAGTGTGTGATATCAGCTTTGGCTCAGTCACAAGCTACAGGGATGGTTGCTTCTGCAAGTCATGACAAATGTGTGAAGATATGGAAATAAGTGTCGCCCATTTGGTGCTTCAAATCCCCATCATCAAGCCTAATGGTCCTTCCATTCTCTGACATGGTCTTCCAGGGG
>Ga0325403_1007566_pt1 | contig 10396 bp, 2 predicted proteins | sample PopdelMetagenome_19_FD_205665 | JGI IMG/M metagenome (GOLD analysis project Ga0325403, IMG submission 205665) | Populus deltoides microbial communities from Bellville, Georgia, United States - Xylem-PdKOR-R4 | ecosystem: Host-associated > Plants > Phyllosphere > Stem > Wood/Secondary xylem...
CACAGTTGGTGTCGCTAACCCTGCTAACACCCACCCCCGCAACTAGATTCCCCCTCTTCTATTTACTTTTAATATTTAGATTTTTTGTTTCTCCCTTCAATTTTCTCTTTCATTCGAAGTTTTTTTTTCCCTTCTTTCTGTTGGCTATGTTTCTACTTGATTTTCTTTCTTCAATCCTTGCATGAACTTATATAATTCAGAGGGAATAATTGGTTTTTTGTTTTATTGTTTGTGAATGCACTCTGCTAATTAGTTTTATGCTTGGTGATAATTTTTCTTCATTGCAGTAATTTCTTTTCCAAATGCATCATGTGTCAAAAATACTTTTAAAATTTATGTTTATTTGATTACATTTCATTTCAATAATTAGATTGAATGTATATGATTTTTAAAAAAAGCTAGTTATCAACTGATTTCATAAAATCCTTGATAGGGATGATGTTTAGGCATGGGTGTCAGGCAGCTAAACATATTTAAGTTGGTTGAGGATGCACAAATTGATAAAACTTGTGAGCCTACTAGAAAATGAATGATCAGATTAACTAGGAGAGTCTTTTATGCATGACAATGCATGCCCAATTGAGCTAACTAGGAACAATGCAATGATCATTATGCAAATAAGAAACTCAAAATGGAAATATGCCTCTGAATGAATGGGTCGAGCTAGGGGCAATTTGGCTTGAAAAAATCCACTGTAAATAATAGTCAAATGATGATTAGGTAAACCTCATCAAAGTTATGAATGGCATTTAATAATGATAAATGCAGATGAATGAGTAATACCAGATCAATTAGGGGCATGGTTGCTCAAAACAACCTATGATAGTGGATGAATTGGTGTACTCTCTTGGTAGTTGAGAGTAACATCATGCTTGAAGAGACAGTTTACTCTTTAAAAAATGGTTATAATACCAAATGAAGATCTTGCCAAGTAAGTACCTTTTAATGAATATAAAAAGGATGTACACGACTAAAAAAGTTAGAGGCTAGTGTGTTTGAAATAGCTCAAGATAATAAATGACTTGATGAACTTCTTTAATATTGAGAATAATAGAGCATCATTTCTTCATTAAAGTAGATGAAAAAGGGGCAATGGTGCAAAAAAAATACCATACTTAGGGGCATCATCTAGAAGAAAGGCAACATCATAGCTGAAAGACAGTTTGTCACTTTCAGAAAAATAGCCAACATGCTAGAACTCCTTGTAATGAAGGTAAAAGCCCATGGGATTAGTTAAGGTGCGTGCAAGCTGGCCCGAACATCCACGTTAATAAAAAAGAAAGACAACAATTGTTACAAAAAGCTGAGATCACATTATATATAAAAAACTAGAAAATCTATAGCGAGCTGGCAAGTCAAGCGTTCATGAAAGGCCATATCAAAAATAGCAATTCCTACTATTAAACTAAGAAGATGAATTGCAAGAAGAGAGGCCTATATTCCTAAACATGGAAAGATACATGCATGTTATTTAACCCATAATATGTGGCATTGTGCAATATTTTTGTAGAAAAATCTTCTAAAAAAACACAGGTAAAAATCATATATAGAGTCTAGTGAGATTTCAGTTGTTGATTTCAAACCCAACAAGGCTTTAGCAAGAAAGAGTCCAACAAGACTCTAGCAAATAAGAACTCAATAAAGTTCTGAGCCTAACAAGGCTTCAATTAAGATTAAGCCCTGCCGTCAAGAAAAACAATCTTGTAATTAAGAAATCAAGCCCTATAATCAGGAGAGTCAGTCCTGCCATCAGGAATTGAGCCTTGTAATTAAGAAGTTCAATCCTTTTATTAGGAGATCAAGCCCTGATATCAGGAGAATCAATCTTATAATCAAGAAGATCAAGCATTGTCATCAAAAGAAGCAATCTTACAATCAATAAGTCAAGCCCTGCAATAAGAAAATTAACTTTGCATTAAACAAATAAGAAGAAGAAGAAGGTGAAAGTTAAAAAAAAAAAAGAAGAAATGAATGAAGAAATCCAAATAACTCTCTAAAGTGTCATTCATGATGATGCTAAGTACAAAGACAAAATGTGAACAATATAGCACCAAATATAATTGGAAGAATTGAGATTGAAATGAGATCAATCGTTAAAATAACAAAGTCAAGGTGGCAAGCCTAAAAAGATTTTTACATTAAATAAGTAATCTTATATCTTTGAACCTCAAACATTATTTGAGCTTTACATATCTTTTTTTCCATAGCTATGAACCTTAACCTACATTTCATGTATTGGAAAGTCATTTCTGATTAAAACATCTTGTTTATGGCGAATAGTGTAGAAAAAAATGTTTATACTTCATATTCATTATTAGAGCAATAAACGAACACACTTAAGCAAGCCTTCCTCTTTTTGAAGAGCCAAAACCTTGTTCTAAGTTTTTAACCAACTATTTCTAAAGATGACCTCTCATCATATAAGTAATCAGTTGCTCTTCTTTTTAAAAACCAAAACCTACCTTGGAATGCAACCTTTCCTTTCCCAAAAATGACTTCCCATTAGATAAGTAATCAGCTACTCTCTTTTTCGGAAGCCAAAAACCTATATTAGACTTGAATGGTTGCATTTCCTTTCTTAAATCCAATTATTCTTTCTCGCAATCTCATTCAGCTCAACAAGACACCTGTAAAATTACATCTTGGCATCAAATGACTTGTTTTGGATTCTCAAGCAAAAAATTTTAATCTTCACAAAATATTTTCAAATTTACATCACCATGATTTAATTTCAATAATTAGACTTGAATGGATACAATCCTCAACATTTAAAGTTTGATTAAAAAAAGGATTTTTCAAAGAATCAATTATTAAATTTGCAAATTTATTGACTAAGATAATGTTGATGCATGTGCCTTTCATGATTGGTTACTAAAAAACAAGCAATTATGAAGCCATTCTGATAACCTTATAATGGCCGATGAAAACACAAAGATTAGCTAGGGTTAGCTAGAAGAAATCCATTGCAACCAATAGTCAAATAATGATTTGAGGAACTCCATCAAAGTCATGAATGGTATCAGATAAGGATGTGGCCACATGAACATCTTTTGATGATTTCCAAAACAATGAACACGGTCACCGATTTGGGGGTAATAATGTTTGAAAGAATCTATATCAATGGATGATTTGGTGAATTCCCTCAGTTATTAAAAGTAACACCATACTTGAGGAGCATGGTTCGACTAAGGGGCATCTTAATGGATGAAGGGCGATTTACCCTTTGAAAAATGATCAAAATACCTGATTAATATATCACCTCATAAGTGCATTTTGATGAATACTGAAAGGGTGTACACAACCAGATTAGTTGAAGGCAACTTGAAACAGTCCCTGGTAGTAGAGGATTTGATGAACTTCTTTAAAAAGTGAAAACAATGGAGCACCACTTCTCCATCATGATAGACAATGAATTCAATGATGCACAGTAACCCAAGTGGATCACACTTTTTTTTCAAATATAAGTGAGAGATTACAAAAAGGAGAAATTAGAGAGAGAAAAAAGAAAGAGACCTCGTAAACTCACCAATGCTCGAATAACGACATCATTGGTATAATCAGAAAAAGTGGATTTCACATTCCACCCAAAAGGAAGTGAGTCACTCACTGTGTGCGGCCTATTCGGGTCATTGTTTATAACCTTCCTTGGTGAATTTTGATTTGTCTCGTTGAAATCTTTTTATTGGTCATTGAAAAGAGATCTTTTTTTATAATACTAGTGGTGTCATAATCGAAGCTTCAATGTGCTTCTAGGATCTCTTTCTTTTTTCTCTCCTCTGTGCTCAATGTAATTTATCTTTGTCACATTTCATAATCATGACAGCTTTAAATATCACCATTAGAGTTTTCTAATCGTGACATGTAACAATTATTTCACCAAATTTTTTTTCTATTTGTGTTATTTGAACATTATATTTTTTTTAAATGGTGTTAATAAACAAAAGGACCCCTATCATGAAAGTATCTTTGGGATCATAAATGGCCATTACCAAATGGTAAAATTTTAAAAAGTTGATTCTTAAGGACTAGTGACCTGATTCTGTGCCCTCTCCATCTCATCTCAGAGAGATTTTGTAATATTTTTAACATCAACTTCTACATGTGTCTCTTTGATGAAAAGTGATAAGGTATTCATCCCTTGTCCCATTGGAATTACAAATAATTGGAGTGTAGGAGTTAGTGTTTGGAGGAGGAGGAAGAGAAACAAAATCAAAGGAACAAATTTAGATGCCATGAGATCATAAAAAAGAATGGTTAGTTTTGCTTTACAAGAAGAGTTTTTTTTTTTATATGCACCAAGAGTTATATTTATCTCATAGTCTCTGGTAGAGTGAGATAAGGTATGAGATTCATGTCATGCTATAATTCTATTACTATATGAATTTCTAAGGGAATAAAAACCCCATTTTTCTAGGAATTTTTATTGTGCTATAAATAGCGTTTTTAATTGATTATTTATTAATTAAATATCAATTCAGATGAAACACACCCATGATGCATTTGGAAAATAAACTTCTTTGGTCAAAGACTTAAAACACACCATTCAACGCTAAAATGTATTATGTTGATGATTGACAAAGTATATGTTTTGAAAGAAATATTAGCTTAAATTTGTCTCTCTGGCTCAAATGAATTTCTTGCATTTTGAAAATAGAAATTAATCCGATGTAAGTTAAAATATATATATATTTTTTAATTTCTTGTAATTCCCTAAGGGTTTGTTTTGTTAACTTTTAAGGAATGATGATTTGGTCATTTATATAGGCTAAATTGTTATTGGTGAAGGAATGTGATAAGGTGACCTTTATTTTGTAGGTTTCAAATTAAGAGGCTCGAGTAAAAGCTCAAGATTTTATTGGAAAAAAATTGTCTCTTTTTTAAGTGCTTGTTTTATCAGCATGAATAATAATAAGTAGCTTGTTCACAATGTCATGGTTTTTATGAAAAACTTCTTTGTATTTTAAGAACGCCACTTATTGATCCAGGTTGCTTGTTTAATTAAAAAGTACTTTTAAATGTATGTAATGCAGGCAGGGGCAATCGACTAAAAACTTAGGATCACTGTCATTTGTTTGACTTGTTATATCTTTCAGTCTTTCCTTGTCATATTTCTTTGACTTTTTTTTTTTTTTTATTGTTTTAATGGAGCACTCTTATCTAGTCTTGATGTTGTCATTTTTAATTTTGATTTAGACATGCCTTCAATATTTGGATTTTTTTGGGCTCATTGGCTTTTGGATTTCTCATGACTTTTCTCGAGTTTTTATCTTTCACTTGCCTCTTAGTATTTTCTTGGGCTATTTGCCTTTTAGATTCCCATTGGTATCCTTTCAACCTTTATACCCTATTTGTTTTTAAATTTCAAAACGCTTTTTAAAAAATTTGAAATTTTTTTATTTTTTCTTTGCTTTAAATTAATATTTTTTTGGTGTTTTTAGATTATTTTGATGCGATCATATCAAAAATAATTTTTAAAAAATAAAAAAATATATTATTTTGATACATTTCTAAGTAAAAAGTACTTTAAAGAACAACCGCAACCACACTCCCAAATAGACTCTAATCTCTTTACTTTCTTCTAGTGTGAGGTATGATCCTAGTCAATGTTTTCATGAAGAAAAATTCACACAAGCTTAAAAATGAACTACAAGGGATTTATTTGTTTTTTGAATATGAAAGGAAAAACAAAGATGATCTTTTGTCATTGCAAGTGTAAGCAGTTGAAGTTGATAAACTTTGGCCTTATCCAATATAGTTTGTTTGGACTTACAAAGAACCATGTTTTGCGAGTCTATAACTACAAAATCCATTACATGCTATTAAGTATACATTTAAAACATAGTTTTAAAGACATGATATGTAGATTATATAATGTTTATACCAGGTCAGGTAGGGTATTTGATGTTTCAATAGGCCTATGGGAGTACAAAGGCTAATCCAAGATGTTCTTTAAGAATCTCCTAATGTTTTCCTCCAAAAGAGGCTTTTTACGGTATACATATCGAAGTAAGTTGTGCTTGAGGGTTTTTTTCCAATGGAATCTCTATTTTGTTGTAGGTGACATCGAGGTGAAATACAGGTGAAACATGTAAGAATATGAAAAATCAGCCGCCACCTAGTTTTATGGTAACTAGGAATCCTAACTATTTTTCAGAGGTTCTGGGTAAGAAGTTGGTTATATAATAGAAAATATAAACATCACCTTATACATCTTACGTAAAATAAGATGCATTTTTATTTGTTTTTAATGATAAAATATGTACTTTCATGCTAAGGTTTGTCTAAACTGATATATATGTATTTTTTTATTATAAAATACAAAATCATATATTAATTGCTTCTATTACCCATTAAGAAATTTTATATAATAATGTTCAATGATAATTCATTTATCTTGTATTGCTTTTATAGATAAATACAATTAACATGTTATTAAAATATTTTTTAGGTGGATATTTATGATTAAGTCACATATTAAAAAAAATTATTATCTTTTCAGTTAACCTCTCAGGATAATGCCAAATGCTGATCTATTTATTCTTAGTCGATCATAAATAATAAAATATTTAACCAAAACTTCAATAATTATTTAATTGAAAGGCGAGCAGAAAATATTTTTACTGGTAATTTTACTATTCTTTTGGTCATCTTTTAAGGATTAATCTCGTTGAGAGTTTATTTGTCCTAACTAGATGCATGGATAATAAAATCATAACCAAATATTTATGACTTAAAAATATTTTTTTCAAGGTAATTTGATCGAATTATAAGGATAAAATCTGCTAAAAGTATTTTTTTTTATTTCTAGAATAAAAACCATTTTGAGATTTTGTTTTTCATTTAATATCAATCTATAATAATAAACCACAAATGAAAATCTACTAGTTGAAAATATATTTTTCTAAAGTGATCTTATTATCATTTTTAGATTGATTTTTAAGGATAGAAACGGTTGAGGTTTTTTTTTATCCTATATCAATCTACGATAAGAAAACCTCAAACAAATATTTACTAGTTGAAAATATATTTTTTTCCTAAAGCGATTTTATTATCATTTTTTAGATTGACTTCTAAGGATAAAACCTGATGAGGATTTTTATCCTATGTCAATAAATGATAATAAAACCATAAACAAGTATTTACGAATTGAAAATACATTTTTTATAAGAGAATTTTATTATTATTTTTAGATCGACTTCTTAGGATAAAATCATTATTTTTTTTTATCGTATGTCAACTAATATTAATAAAACCAAAAATACACTGCACAATCATAACAACAACTACTACAATAAATTGACCTGATAAATCAAATTAATTCTGTCACAAAAAAATCTATAATTACATCACCATATCATAAATCAAACCCACCCTAATCATTCAAGAATGCACACATCCAATAATAACTCTTAATAATCTCGATCATTCATAATAGATTGAAAATCAACACTAATAATCAATACATTATCACAAAATCTCATCAACATGTTTTTAAAAAATATTTGGGTTTGAAATTGACCTTTTGGATTAGTTGAAATTGACTGAAGATCACTAAATAAGAGTGGAATAGCTTCAGGGAGTGCAACTCTCGTATGTCTGTGGTTGGTGGTGCATGGAGTCACGCACTGTTGACCTAAATAAATTGAGACACACTAGATAAGGTAAACTATCAACCCCTCTTTATTTTTTTGGCAAGTGGTAAGACAAATAAAGGTTTAAGGAGGGAGATCTGACCATTTTAAGCTTATACTCTCTTTTGCTCTCTCCTTTTTATGGGATCGTTTCTCTTTCTTAGTTTATCATCATTACTTTCTACTGTTAGTGGTTGTGGAGGTTGAAAGAAAGGCTATTTTCGTGTACAATGAAGGGGCTTGTTGTTATCGTGAAAGAGGAAATCTTTGTCGATGTTAATGAAGGTCACGGTCGATGGTGATAAGGGTTGTGTTGTTGTTGTTATCGTCCATTACTCACTTCACGTGTTTTCTCTCTTCTTCTTTTTCCACACCTTTATCTTCTTGAACTTTCCTTTCACATTTTTTTTAAATTTTGTTCTTTCCGTACATTGTTCATTCTCTCTATTATTTATACTAACACTAAAAGCTCTTGACCTTTTCTATTCTATAACTTTTCACAACCTTCCTTTTTATTCTTGTATTTACCCATTCATTTATTTTTATTATTTTTATTTCTGAATTGTTTGGAGGTGGGGTTTCTAAAATTCAAATTGATCCTATCCCTTCCGTATTGATTTTATACTCACTACTAAAATCTAACTGATTTTCTTCTAATTAATTTTGTTCTTTTATTTTTTGAAAAGTTTGTTAACATGAAAATGATACCAAAATGATCAAAAACTATGAAATGATCGAAAATTGGCCAAATTACATTGAAAATATATTTTTTAGGATTTGTTTTTGCATTTCTATATTTTTTTTCATTTTTGTTTTGAAAATTTATTGAAAACAAGGGGTTAAAAAGGAGTTACAACAATTACCCCCTCTTTACAATATTTATTGTACAAGGATGAGGAAAAATTCAATTTCCCTTGACTTTGTCTAATAAGTTTGTAAAGAACAGAAATAGGGTATTTTTTTTTCTTTTTTAGACACTAAACATCTTGCCAAATAAAGCCACATATGTATGAGCATGAATGAGAGGATCAACTTGATATTCATACAAATAAAAAAGAATGGATTAACCTGGGATCCTTGTGAAAGGATCAACTTAAGATCTATACAAAAAATGATCAACTTGGGATCCATACAAAAAAGGATCAACTTGGGATCCAAATCAACTTGAGATCCATGTGAATAGATCAACTTAGAATTTATATAAAAGGGTCCACCTAGGAACTATATGTAAGGATCAACTTGGAATCCAAATAAATGAGAGGATTAACTCAGGATCCATGTAACAAACAAGAACAACTTTAGATCCATGCAAATGAAAGGATCATCTAAGGATTTATATTGATGAAATAAACATGATCATCTTAAGATCCACACTACTAAAAAATAAATGGGATCATCTTGGGATCCATCAGATGAAATGAAAAAAATCAACTTGGGATTTTTCTAAATAAAAATGAAATTGGTTCAATAACTATAGAGTTGAGCTTGACTTACCTGGTAACAAAATTTGGCTAAATATGTCCAAATTAAAGAATTTAACTTGCAATTGTTATCTGTCTCCTTTAAAAAAAAAAACATTACATTTATCTTCTTCAATTATAACAAGACTTATCAATTATGTCCCTTTATGGTTTCTTGATTCATTGACTCGATTGAGCCTACCATATGCAAATCTCTTGCTTGAATAGAAAAGCATAACTCTGTCTTTTCATAGTGTTTGTTGCCTCTTGTTTTCAGTACTATAAACTTTTTGTTTTGTTGATTATTTGAAAGACTCATGACATTGCCCCAGAGTATGGTATTTGTGTGTCATTGCACTCATTGTCTACATTAATGGAGAAGTGGCGATCCTTTTAAAAGAGTTCATCAAATCCTGTACTACCAAGAACTGTTTCAAATTGCCTCCAATTGATTTGGCTATGTACACCCTTTAATATTCATCAAAATGCACTTATGTGGCGATATATTCCTCATGTATTATGATTATCTTTCAAATGGTAAATCACCTTTTTAGCCATAAAGATGCTTTCTAGTTAGACCATGCTCCTCAAGCGTGGTATTACTCTTAATAATCGAGGGAATTCACCAAATGATCAACTACTATGGATTTGTTTTTAGCATCATTGCCCTCAATTGATATAATCATGTTCATTCTTCTAGAAACCATCAAAAGGTGCTCATGTGGCCATATCTTTGTCAAATATTATTCATGGCTTTGATGGAGTTCCCCAAATCATTATTTGACTATTGGTTGCAATGTATTTCTTCAAGCTAAATTGCCTCTAGTTGATCAGTGTGTTTTCATCGACAATCATAAAGTTCTCATAATTGCTTCATGATTGTTTGCTTTTCGATAACCATAATGTATCAACATCATCTTTGTTAAGAACTTTACATATTCAATCAATGATTTTTAAAAAATTTTTTTTTTGTAAAATCAAACTGTGAAGTTTGAGGATTATATTTTGAAGTCTAATTATTAAAATGAAATTATGACAACGTAAATTTTAAAATATTTTAAAGATTAAACTTTTTTAGATGAGAAACAAAATAAATTACTTGATTCCGGACGTAATTTTATGAGTGTCTTGTTGATTGAGATAAAAAAAGTAATGATTTACTTATGTTATTTTATTTTAAAAAAAACTGATTTTAAAATGAATCAATATTTAACAACACCACCATCACCATATTTGCTCCCTCGAAAATTGGATCCCACTTGATGACCAGCTTGTGATATCAAAGAGTTGATAAAGAAGCTTTCG
>Ga0325403_1007571_pt1 | contig 10391 bp, 9 predicted proteins | sample PopdelMetagenome_19_FD_205665 | JGI IMG/M metagenome (GOLD analysis project Ga0325403, IMG submission 205665) | Populus deltoides microbial communities from Bellville, Georgia, United States - Xylem-PdKOR-R4 | ecosystem: Host-associated > Plants > Phyllosphere > Stem > Wood/Secondary xylem...
CTATGATTGTTTATTTTAATTGCTAAAGCGGACTCTAAGTTATTATTGTAGACAATCTATTGCTAAGTTTGATATCAAAACCGGAGTTGTGGTATATGAACTTGTGAAGCAACTGAGTTTAATAATTATGGCTGATCTACATTATTAATTTTAGGGAGAACATGCAATCAAATCAAACATAGACTACGGACAGTTATGTTTTCTTGATTAATCAACTTATCTAGTTCCTAAGGCTGCCATTAAATTAAATTACTAGTGCGGACACTGTGGTTGTTTGATGGTTAGGGTTAGTTATAAGGCGGATCCGTTAACTAACCAATGCTAAGAAGAGATAAATATTCAGAATATAAATTGTTGTTTCGTTTCCATGATCAGTTCTGATTTCTGTAGGTGGATGTATGCTTGTGAACAAGGTTTGTTCTCTTGATAATTTTCTGATTTTATTAAATTTCGTTTGATAGTTTTCTGTTTTCTTTTGCTTTAGCCTAGATAACGTCCAAACCCCCCCAAATTGCATATCATCTAGCATAAAAATCTGACTTGATCTTCCTCGTGGGATCGACCCCTTGCTTGCTCTATATTATCTTGTGTGTTGTGTTTGAAGCTAGGGTAATTAATTTGTGCGACTGCGATATCGCAACATCACTCTTGATAAAAGATCCATATTAACATTTTCAGTGCTTTTCTTGTCCTTGATTTCTTCCTAAGAATAAATCATTTGCAATTCTTTAGATTCATCAAACTCAATTTTACTCAAGGTAGATTCAAATTGATCATAAACTAATTCTTCAATAAGATCTACTTCTTGTAAATCATTATCATGTCCAGGTTGCTTGTAAATGTTGAAAATATTTATCTCCAATGTCATGTTTCCAAATGATATCTTCATCAGTCCATTCCTACAATTAATCAATGCATTAGAAGTTGCAAGAAACAAACGTCCTAAAATAACAAGAAATGAATTACATGCTTCAACAGGTTGTGTATCCAAGACAATAAAATCCACATGATAAATGAATTTATCAACTTGTACTAACACATCCTCAACTATTCCTCTAGGCACTTTTACAAATCTATCAGTAAGTAAAAGAGTTACAGAAGTTGGTTTTAACTTACCCAGATTGAGACTTTGAAAAACTAAATATGGAAGTAAATTCACACTAGCTCCAAGATCAAGTAAAGCTTTTTCAATTTTATGTTCTCCAATAAAGCATGAAATTGTAGGACAACTAGGGTCTTTATATTTCAAAGCATTATTGTTTGAAGAATGGCACTTACTTTTTCGGTTAAAAAGGCTTTCTTTTTCACATTCAGTTTTCTCTTCACGGTGCCTAAATCTTTCAAAAATTTAGCATAAGAAGGTACCTGTTTAATAGCATCCAACAAAGGTATATTGATCCTTACCTATTTGAAAGTTTCAAAGATTTTAGTGTTATGATTGACTTTCCTTTGTTTGGTCATGATATGAGGAAATGGAAGTGCTGGCAGGGAATCAGTCTTTTCTTTGCAATGTTCAAATTCAACCCCTTCCTTACCCTCAAAGATTGACTCATCATCTTTCTCACAAGGTTCAAGAATGGGTTTTTCAATAACCTTACCACTACGAAGAGTGATGACTGATTTGACTTGATCTATGTGTTGGCTTTCAGAACTACTTGCATTTGTATTATATTGCCCCTTTGGATTTTACTGTGGTTGAGATGGAAACTTACCTTTCTCTTGAAAACTGAGAATAAATATGAATTTTGCAAGAGCATCTTTTAGATCTGTCATGGTTTGAACATTTTGAGTGTTGATTGTCTCCTGCTTTTCAATGAATGCATGCAATGTTTCCTCAAGATTTTTTCTAGGAGGTGGAGCATAAGGAAGTGCATATCCATGAGAATTTTGGAAATTATGGTGTGCTTGAAATGGTGGTTGTGAAGTTTGTGCATCACTCTTCCAACTGAAATTTGGATGATTTCTCCAACCAGGGTTATACGTTTGTGAGCATGGTTTATGATTAGGCCTTTGGAAACTGTTTAAAGCATGAGCTTGTTCATGATGGCATTCCCTAAAAGAGGGCAAATTTGGACAATCATTTGTTGAGTGTTCATTGGTTTCATAGATTTGACATACAATTTCTTGAACAAATTTTAATTGATCACTCTTTTTCAATTTTAGTGCCTCTACTTTTCCAGCTAAAGATGCAAATTTAGGTTGGAGGTCATGATCTTCCCTAAGGTTGTACATTCCTCCACTAGATGTATGAGGTTGAGTTTTACTTGGTGCCTCATAAGTGCCTGTAGTGTCCCAATTTTGAGCATTTTCAGCTAGCAAGTCTAGGTACTCCATTGCTTCATTATGGTCTTTATCTTCAAAAGTTCCATTGCACATCAATTCCATCATTTCTCTATCTTTAGGTGTTAACCCTTCATAAAAATATGAAACCAATCTCCATGTTTCAAAACCATGATGAGGACAAGTATTAAGCAAGTCTCGATACCTATCCCAATATCGGGAAAATGTTTCTCCTGGTTTTTGAGTGAAAGTGGTGATTTGTCTTTTGAAAGAGTTTGTTCTAAGAGACGGAAAAAACATCTTTAAAAATTATTGTTGTATTTCATCCTAAGCACGAATGGATCCTAGTCTCAAATTTTGTAGCCATGTTTTAGCTTTATCTTTTAATGAAAAAAGAAAAAGCTTTAATTTGATGGTGTTCATGCTATAATTTAAGTCATTTTAGGTGTTACAGACCTCCTCAAATTCTCTCAAATTCAAGTATGGATTTTCTAGATCTAAGGCATGAAAAGAAGGTAAAAGTTGAATAATGTCTGGCTTAAAATTAAAATGAGATGCATCAGGGGGGAAACTATGCATGAGGGCGCACTTGTTCTTGTGGGATTTATGTGGGTTCTAAGTGTTCTAACACGATTATTCTCATTATGAAGCGACTGGTTATCTTCTTCGGTCATATTTTCTGAAAATAATGAGGATACCCTACAAAGTCTACCACTTAATGTACGTGACCACACTCTCATGCACGTGTAGGAAGAGAATAAAAGGAAGAAAAGGAAAGAAAAGGAAACAAAACAAAACAAAAGAAACAAAGTTAGATAAAATAAAAAGTGAAAAATAAAATAAAATAAGTATTATAATTTATTCAAGAATTTATCTCCCTAGCAACGGTGCCAAAAACTTGACACAACCAAAGAGTTGATGTCTTCTCCGAAGTGCAGGAGTGTCGAAGTAATAAATAACCCAGCAAGATCAGGGTCCAACCACATGTAGGTTAACTGTATAAACTACAAATAAAGAAATAGATAATAATAGAAAAGGGGTTGAAGAGAGCTTTGAGATGTGATATTGATGTAAGGATTTAACAAGGGTAAAATAATTGTCAAGGTTAGAGGATCCACTAATGGTATTTCAAACAAGTATAGTATAAAAATCTTTTTATTTCTCAACTGAAAAACACACACAAAGGAGGTTCCAATCAGATTATAAATTGTTAACATGATTACATTAGTTATCTTATTTGAAGAATGGTAATACTTGTAAATGTTGTCAGGTATTCATGATTATAACTTATGTTAACAACAAATCAAGTTTCTTTCATAGCACAGGTGTCGGTTATACCATACGGTTAGGCTACGAAAGTGCCAAGTATTTCTTGTACCAAGGGTTATACAACATAAATCTAGATTAACCATTTAACAAGCAAAGTATTAAAAGTGAACAAGATAACAAATACAAAACATGTTAGTATCAAACATTAAAGTTCATGTTGAGTTTATACTATACTTATTCTTACACCATTAGTGTAACCTTTCACATTGACATAATAAACTTAGCTAAACATAATAAAAGAGAGAAACATAAATAAACAAGATAAGAACATAAATAAGATATACATTAACTAAGTAAAGGAAAGGAAATGAAAAGCATAAACAAGAGATTAATATAAACATTAAAATCCATGTTGAGTTTATACTATACTTATTCTTACACCATTAGTGTAACCTTTTCACATTGACATAATAAACTTAGCTAAACATAATAAAAGAGAGAAACATAAATAAACAAGATAAGAACATAAATAAGATATAAGTTAACTAAGTAAAGAAAAGGAAATGAAAAGTATAAACAAGAGATTAATATAAACAAAACTTAAGCATTACAAAAACATAAAGAAAGAGAGCAAGAATATGATCTTGATCTGAAAACCAAGACGCCTAAATGCATGGCAAATGCCTCCTTTTATAGGCCAAAATTCAGAACTATTGATTTGATGACTAATTGTTGAGTGAGTGGCCACATCTTGACTTGGTGACAATCTTTATCTTCTTGTCTGAACAAAACGCCATTTCTAACGTCCGAATTTGAACATATTGTCCACATGAAAGTTCTAGGAAATTTTCTCAGCTTTCCAACAAAAAAAGAATCGGTGCATTTGGACTTCTAGAACTCGAGATATGGGCTGAACACTGAACAATATCTGGGTTGTAAGACAGATTCTGACTTCTCCGTTGTTGCTAAGATTTGGACTTCCAAACAGCAAAATTGAGTTTTGGAATCCCATGAATATTTTATGCCTATGTCTTAGCTTGTAGCCATATAAACGAAATTGAAATCCAATATCTACAGCTCCAGATATGACCGACTAAACAGTGTTCGAGTTTGGGCTAAACCAGCATCTCTTTTCTAAACTTAACCCTCTCTTTATCTTCTCAATTTCAGTAGTTGAACTCATCAATCAATCATTTGATTTATATGATAGGCCTACATTTAAGATGAACATTTACTATAAATTAAAGTTATCTTATATTATTAGACATGTTATTATAAAACATGCTCTGGTTAATGATTTATTGATACTTCAAGTGCAAAATGATAATATAAAACCTTGATAAAAATGCACTTTTAAGTACTAATCATTCGGTTAAAGGGGATATAACAGAAAAACTTGTGAAACTAGATAACATATGTTATTTTTTAATATTTGCTCTAAATTATGTAAAATTCAATTATTGTTTTTAATTTAGGTACATGGATGTTCAATTGTATTATAAAGGCTAATAATATGTTGATACAGGACCTCGAGGAAGGTATGGTTTGAACTAGAGGAGGTTCTACAATTTCTAAGAGTGTTGACAGACAAGACCACCTGGTTGTTGAGGCAGATCCTGATGATAGGTCATTTCTATATATGCAGGATCAACATTGCTATGATGATATTTGGAGAGGAGATGTTAGATCTTTAGATTAATAGCATTTTTAAATAACTATTTTAATTAAGCATTATAAATTATTAAATTTGAACAACTTTAATTGTTTAAATAACTAAATTACTTGATTTTCAAGGTAATGATCTTGTAACACCTTGATAGCATACATTGATGGAGATGCATGAGTGTGTCCACCAATTAGTAATCGATGTTGGTTCTTTTAAAGATTATTTAGTTGTGTGACATGCGTCTTGACTACACATTGATTATGGCTTTAGTTGAGCAATGGAGGTGCGGGACACACATCTTTCATCTATGTGGTGGTGAGATGACACCGACACTTCAAGATGTCATCAAGTTGACTGTTCTTCTAATAGATGGAGCCCCTATGATTGGACATGGATGGTCGATTAATATATATGCTTTATGTGATCGTCTGTTATGATGAGTGCCTTAACTAATACTTATAGGGATGATTGTATCAAATTAACATGGTTAAACCCTCAACAAATACAAAAAAGGACTAGTTGATTATGTATGCTCAAGCATACATATTATATATGTTTGGAGGTCTTAATTTCATGAGTACTACTGGTAATGCAGTACCACTATTCTTTCTTACACTACTTGAGGAGTTTTGGGTTATTTCTAATTACAGTTAGAGGGCAGTGTTTCCATATCTATACTGGTAACTATGTAAAGCATGTCTAAAAAGAGAAAACAAATTGTTGAGTGTCTATTATTTCTTCATGTATAATTATTTTAAATTCTTTGATTGTTAGAATTAATAACATTTTTAAATACTAACTTAAAATTGTTAATGTTGATTAATATAACTCTAGTCATGAGAGCATATTTATATCGGATGTCTAGAGAGTTGGGGTAACAATATGTTTGACAATATCACTCAGAGAGGCGACTATACATTTGTTCTAGGTAATAATAAAATAAAATTGATTCCAATCAAGATGCTATTTATGTAAATTGAATGTAAAAAATGAGTTAACTTTGTAGCATTTTAAATTGTCAAATAGTGTGGGGCTAGATATTTCATGGTAAATCCCGCTAATGACCACGAGTTCTACTAGGATAACTTGGACACACAATAGTTATATCATGTATATGTTACAAATATAATGTATTTTTTGTTATTTAAAAATAAATTATTTAGTTTCAATTTGTTATCTAACATAAGTCTTTCATATGTTCTGATAAGTTATATGGATGTCATATACAGAGGAACTGATACTTTTAGCTTCGCCTATATGCCATGAGAGATCTTACCTTTAGTTAACATATGTTTTATTGCACTGCTTCAACATTGTTAAGATATATTGCCCAAATCGGGTAATGCGATAATTTGAACTATCTTAGCATATACCATATTATATTGATACCAGTGATGAGCTGCATAGTATTAGTCATCAAGTTAAGCGCAAGAGGAATTGGTTGGTGATTCATACATCATACCTAGATCTTTGGGATGTTAGGAGAGAACATGTTTTTGAAGGGTGACATCCGATGATTGACGTAGATACCTATATGAGATGGTATTTGTCCATTATACATTGTTTCATTATACTTACCTGGTCACAATTCCCGATGTGTCCATGTTATCCAATGCATTAAACACCCTAATATATGAGACAAATTGTTTAGGATGTAATATTGTTTTACATGCAACATTTATTAAAATATTGTTCATGTTATTATGAATGATGACTACTAATTAGTCTTGAATGTATGTATATAGATTTATTACATAGTACGAGAGGCTCAAAAAATAGCAATGACTATTCATGAAGGTATCAATGAAATGAGACAAAATATGGCTAACACTACGCTCAATTTATATTATGGTGGACTTCAAGAAGCTAGGGAGGCTAAGCGTTTTGAAGTGGTATTAGTGAAAGATGAAATTACTTATCATGTGAGTGTTGGGGATGTTTGTCCATCCATAAGCATCCTAGACCCATCCACAAGTTTCCTAGGTCCATCCACAAGCGTCTTAGGCCCATCCATGAGTTAAGATGATTTTAGTCCTCCTCACATGCACATGGATATTACATTCTTGTCTTTGACTTGAACGAGTTAGGGTAATACTTCAGACCCGTCCATGAGTGCTCTATGCTCTTCCATGTAATGAGACGATTATTAGATATAGTTACATGTTATTATATGTTATGAAAATTATGAATAGATGTATAGTTAGTTTAATTTTAATAGAATGTTATGTTATGTTAATCGCCAGTCTAATTTTGTTACTCATGATTGAAGATGTTATGTGTTACTTATGTAAATTGTGTTTTGATGTTGAAAAATTGATTATTTGAATTGTTCGAATTGTGATTTTTTAGGGCAAGGAGTTAATGGTAGAAGAAATTGTCCAAGGATGAGTCTCTTAGTTGGGTCACAGATAACATTTGCGACTAGAGTGTTGTTGTTGGCATTTTAAACTCGAGTTGTAGATAAAAAAAATATGCAATTATTAAGTCGCAGGTCTTGCATATGCTATAGACAACTCCATCAAATATGCTAGATTCCTAAATATTTTTTCACCTATATTTTTTTACCAAAATGTTTTTTACTCGTAATTGTAATGATAGTGACTTTCATATAGTTTGCTTTGCTCCAAATCCAAATGCAGTTCTTGTTTTCATGTTGGGTCCACGAGATCAACTGATGTTCAATAGGCCAGGTCACCTAACATCTCAATTTTCTTAGGTTTTTTCTTTTTAATTTGAATAATAAAATAAACGAACGAGCAAAGGGATATGAGAAAACAGAACTCCTCTTTCTTTTATTAATTTGGGATTTTTTTTAATAAATGCTTTACATAAACAAAAGTGCGCAAGTAATATAATGTATTGTATTAGAAAATGTTATCTTACAATACTGTCCAATTAATTGATGTCTTCTTTCTTTTTTGTTTTTGTTAAAGATAGAAATTCCATTAATAATATTAAGAAGAGTGATTAAGTGCTTACAAATTAAAATGCAATCTATCATTAGAAGGAAAAATAAACAAATAAATAAAACAACCAATATGGTGTTTGTTTGCATATTCTTTTAGATTATACTAGTATATTGGCCCGCGCTCTACAGCAGGTCAATATCATTTTTTTTAATATAAAAAATATTAAGAGTGTGAAGAATATTTTAGTAATGTTATTCAACCTAACCAAATGAGTTAATTTTTAAACCTCCACTCAACTCTTTGCTAGACTCAAGTGTTAAGAGTCTTGTAACCATGCTAAACTTAAGTGACTTAGGTCTGACAACCATGTTAGCATAAGAGCCTTCAGTTTGACAATCATACTAGACTCACGTTACTTAGGTCTGACACCTAGGTAAGTTGGATATGACATGTTTGCCACACCCAAGTAAACGTGGGTCTGGTGCAACTTTTCAAATTTAAAAATAATAAAACAATATCAAAAATACCAAAATGTCCATGATTATAGAAAATTACACAAAAATAGTGTGGAAGAACAAAAATACTCTTATATGCAAAGCTTAATTTTTATCTTTTCCTAGGCTAAAGATGTATTTTAACAATTTAATAGTTTGTGAAAGGAAAAAAAAACCTCTGAGCAACTAGTCTTAATTTTATTAACCTTAAGGGTAGAATAGTATTTTACTATACAAATAATTATGAAAAGACTACCATACCCCTCGTTCAAACGTTTAATGATCAATCAACCTATGAAAAATACTAAAATATCCGTACAACTAGAGCTTTAATTTTTTTTCAAAAAAGAGGCAAAGTGATAATTTAACTTTATGTGAAAAAACAACATTAGCCCTATCCCAAGCCTTCAGAGCTTGAAAAATTCACTGTGCAAGTCTACAATGAATTATGTCTTGGTCTATAATACACTTGCACAGGGTTGCCAAACCCAAACACCTTGAGTCTGGCAAACATGCGAGACTTACGTTGATAAGCATGTCTGACCCACATTATTTGGGTCTGACGTGTTTGCCAGACCAAAGTAAATGTGGTTTTGGAGCAGCTTTTTGAATTTAAAAATCATAAAACAATTTAAAAATACCAAAATGTCTCCTATGATTATAGAAAATTACACAAAAAAATAATGTGAAAGAACAAAAATACCCGCATATGTAAAGCTTATTTTTTTTTTTTATCTTTTCCAAGGCTAAACATGTATTTTAACTATTTAACAATTTGTGAAATGTCAAAAACCCTTGGGCAACATGTCTTAATTTTGTTAACCTTGGGGGTAGAATAGTCTTTTTACTATGCAAATAAACATGAAAAGACTACCATACCCCTACCCAAACGTTTAATGACCAATCGGCTTATGAAAAATACTGAAATACTCCTACAACTAAGGCGTTAATTTTTTTCAACCAAATGGCAAAATAATAATTTAACTTTCTGTGAAAAGACAACGTTAGCCCCATCCCAAGCCTTCAGAGCTTGGAAAATCCATTATGCAACTCTATAGTGGACTGCATCTTGGTCCGCAGTACACTTGCACAGGGTTGCCAGATCCAAGCCGCTTGAGTCTCGCAACCATGCCAAACCTAAGGTATATGGGTATGATAAACACGTCTTATTTGACAAACAACAAACAAAGAGGACAATGGTGTACTTTAGTTGTCAGAAGAGAGAAAATAAAGAAAAAACACAAACAATCAATTACCGGTGGCAATCCAATCATTATTTGTCTACACGTGTCACACCATGTGCTAGAGGGCACGACTGCACATCTAGTTAGATGACAGATGGTCAAATTTGGTGCGGGCGCCGCCTATTTGCTGGGGCGTAAGGAAAACGCGCCAACAGCTTTTCGATTAAAAAATAACAAATAAAACGTGACAAATACTAAAACACCCTCATAGTCCTCTTAATTACACAAAATATCTATGTAAAAAAACCAAAATACCCCTAAAAGCAGCTTCTTTTTTGTCTTTTCTGATGCTAAAAGCATTATTTTATTGTACATGGAAATCAAAAAAATCTGAAAAGATGCATACACCCCCAAACAATCTTCCAACGATCACTGAGCTAGATGAAAAGACCCAAACGCCCCTAAACCGAAGGCTTAAATTTAAGTCACTAAAGGGTAAAATGGTAATTTCACTGTCACAATCCACAATAATCTATGTCTAGAGTTACTTTGAAATCCCCCCGCCATTTAGCTTTCTTTTTAACTAGTG
>Ga0325403_1007572_pt1 | contig 10391 bp, 8 predicted proteins | sample PopdelMetagenome_19_FD_205665 | JGI IMG/M metagenome (GOLD analysis project Ga0325403, IMG submission 205665) | Populus deltoides microbial communities from Bellville, Georgia, United States - Xylem-PdKOR-R4 | ecosystem: Host-associated > Plants > Phyllosphere > Stem > Wood/Secondary xylem...
GCCAAGGAGATGGTGATCGATTTCATCATTGTCAAAGAAACAAAACTTGGCTTGGCACCCAAGGCTAGGATTAAATTCCAAGTCCCATGCGTGGACACTCTATTGTTTTTCTTCAAAGAAATTCGGAGCACTGAACTGATATTAGTTAGACAACATTGGCATCCCATTGTCTTCAGAAGATAAAGATGACTTGCTTGAGATCGTATGTTTCCATGCCACTAAAATGCATTGTCGCCTCGGAGACAGACGATGAGAGCAGAGTGATCATCAAGTTTAAACTGACGACTGGGGTTCATTTACATGATGACAAAGCAACCTCTTGCGATTCATTTGAAGAACCTTTTTGATCAGGTGTTACAAGCTTGCAAACCACCATTTCCATGCTTAAAGAGAAGTAAAATTGACAACAATCTGGGTTCCATGGAAGATTTGTTCTGTGCATTTTGTTTGACACCTTCTCATCGGATCTGAAGCTGCTTGCACAACATGCTCTCACGTGTAGGATTGTTTGCCCTCTGTGCCGTTGTTGTTTGCCTGTAGGATTGTTTGGCTATTGAGTTGACTGGCCACCTGTGCTGCTTGTTTATAATATAATTTCTTTTGTAGGATGAACTCCCATAAAAGAACTGTATAAAATCAACTGTCAATTAGTTACAAGTACGTATACATGAACCCTAGCAGGACTATTCATTCGTTATGTCCTTATTTGTTGTGACAAGTCAAACAAACTTCGAAAGAATATTGTGAATTGTGAGTATGAAACTGTGCATCCTCATCGTAAATGACCCACTGATGCAAATCGAAACTGGTTATAACTATTTCTTGCGTGAAAGGTAAAAGCCTGAAACAATAGCCACACCAGCAACTGCAACACCTAGAGATGCAAGAACCTTCCGAGCTGAAACAGCTGGTTTCTGTGAAGGAATTTCCATAAGATCCTTCAACTGCAACAATGGGAAGGTAGAACTGGTGAGTCTTAAACAGTTAGAAAATCTAAGTGATTGGCACACAAGGACAATGCTAATCTGGTAAATTTTAAGGTTTCATTAATACAATTAACTGTATTATGTGTCACCGACTTTTGTCACTAATTGAATTATTAATGGACTAGCTAACAAGTTTGGAATTCTGTAATCAAATAGCACACAACTCAAAAAATATTCTCAACCAACCTCAAAAGGTTGCCCCCAATGTTTCTTAATCCCTTGCAAATGCCCCTTTCCAACTACTGCAACGACTGAAGTGTGTTCTTTAGCAATTCTTAGCAGCGTTGACGACATGTACCTGAAAGTTGAAATGGATATTAAAATTTCATTAAAAAACAGAAAAGTTCTTCATAAGGAGCTCGTACCCCTAAACTATCACAGTTGTTCACAGAGAAGCAGTTCCTGATTAACTTCCTGTACATAAAAAGATGAAAGGAACATGAGTTCCGGGTGGATTTTTCCAAAAAAGTTTTCACAGAACAAGAGCATGTAGGTCAGACATCAAACTATAAACATGCTCCTCCAAAGTGAAATAGGCAATAGAAGTTGCAAAATATTTCTAGCAATTCCATTCCCTTTGTAAACTCATATAGAAACAGAAAACTGTTTACCAATAGACTCTGCTTCTTCCTTTTTATAAAAGCCAACAACAGAGGAAGGGATTGTCATCTTTTCACAACTAAAAAAGTATCAAAATACAAAAATAACCAAAGGCAAAAGACTACTAACTGATCTCGCTCATGCACAAGGGTATCCATTAGAGTGGGGAACTGCTTGCTCATTTCTTGAATGACAAGAGTCAGCATGTCAACATCATCCATTTCTTTTAGCTGGAAATAAGCAAACAAATTGACTGTCAACAACAGTTCAACAATATTGAATAATTTCTGTAGCTAAGGAAAAAAATTAAAGTTTTTTGGAGGAAAATAAGTAAAGAAAAGGGAGCTTAGAGAATTTACCATTTTGTCAAGATCCTCAGAACTTGGTAAAAATAACGCTTGAAAAAGTAACGAGTACAGCAATTTCACTTTATGCCAAAGTGGCATTTTACCCCATGTCCTCTGCAGAGTAATCTGTTTCAATTGATGCCATCAGAGTCAGAGTAGTTTGTAACAGCAGTAAGAAGAAAGAAAAGAATAAAATCAAAAGAGAAGTGAAGAAAATTAAGTAAATAAGCTCATAAAATGCTAGGTGGACAAGACTTGATAGAAATTAAAATGCGAGTTTATTGTTTTACACCGTCTGCATTCATGAATAATGCTTCCAGCAATAAACATTTGACAAATCCACTAAACACGAGATGTATCAGTCCAAAAGCCAGGGTAATGATAGGCACTTTAGATGGACGGCAATATATGGCTGGATGAGGAATTGTTGGGCCCTAGATTAGCAATAAGAAATGCTAACCAGACTAGGAAAGTAGCCAGTACCCAGCACAAAAATATGCACCTATGCATCCCATGTATCAAATCTCACAGTCAACCTTCATGGTGGTTAAACCATCCTCTCTTTTTTTTGCATATTATTTTATACTTGAAAACTGATTGCAATAAAAATAAATGCTTGGGTATAGGGATACTGGCATTAGATGTAGATTTTGGACTCGAAAATGCAAATATGGATAGAGAAACTAGGGGCAACTGTAATGACCAAGTATGTGATGGGCAGACCAAAATTAAACCTCCTAATTGGCCTTCAAGGAGATTACTGTAAATATTTTCTCACATCCTCAAAATCAGCCTAAAGGAGGCTATACCACTAAATTTCTCTTACGAGAAAACTACATGTGAATGGCAATCAAATAAATCTACTAAATTCATAAACACAACCAGGAATTTCTCTTGCAGTAACAGGAAAGTATTCCACCCAACTCCCAAGCAAGAAGTGGGCGGGACAACATGGTTAAGCCAGATTAATAGATAATCCAGCACATCAATGTCAAAAGCAACAAGCACTTCCAACTGGCAATACAGCAAAAGGATATTACCTGTACAGGACGATCACCAAGTACTACCTTACCCTCATACTTTCTCGCTTCTTCAAATGCTACCCGGAACTCAGAACCAGGAAAAACTTCAAGCTTATCAGAAACCTTACATAGAAAATAAAATAAAAGTTGACCAAATAATCTTGATGCAAGAGTTAACTTGTATCATTATTAAAGTTTAACGTTGCAGTCTTGATCGAAAAGCACAAATAAGAAATTCATCTTAAACACTTACCTTGGCAAGAAACCAGCTATAAAGAATTCCAAATGTGTTATGATTTTTCTTCCACATCTCTATCATTTCCCCCATAGTTGGCACCTGAACAATCAAAAAAGAACACATCAGAATATGAAAACTTAAAGGATAAAGAACATTAATGAAAGAAAGCAAGAAACTTTCCGGAGGCAGACCTTTAAATTCTGAGGAGTAAGCACAGCCACTCTACTCGCACACAATTCCAGAAATACAACCTGTAATCAACAAATGCTAGCTTCACTTTGAGGAGACTAAATGGGACAAGTAAAACACCATAAAAACAATCTAAATGCAGGCAGCTAACCTTCTAAAAATAGACCTTTGCATTAATATTTGGAATCAAAATGTTATTGAAGTTTCACAAAAAGGGAAAAAGCACCTGTGGTTTCAAGTAACTGACTACAGCTTGTACTTCCCGGCATGATTCCTACAATTCGCAACCCAGCAAAAATATCAACATAAAAATTTACATATTTTTCAATTCTTGCTTGTGCAAAAAATTAAAAGATTAGCCATTTGATACTCACTGGAGAAAAGTTTTACCTTTAGTCAAGCATCCCAAAACAACAAAAAGTTTTAAAATTAGGAATTTCAGCTTTTTCCTTCACTTTCTCAGCAATAAAACAGAAAAATGAAATCAAAACCAAATAAAATACACATTCTTCAATGCCAGTTTAGTTTTGCAGAAAATACAAAAGTAGCCTTTTTAGGCTCACTTAAGCAAAGAATTTCCTCTACACTCAAGCAAACGTCAACAATTTCTCTATTTTCCCTTCACTTTCTCAGCAACCAAGCATAATATTAAAACCATAACTAAATACTATACATTTTTCAATGCTAGTTTAGTTTTGCTAAAACTTACAAAATTAAAGAGTTTATACTCACTTGAGCACAGAATTTTTTTCTTCTTTCTCAGGTATCCAATACTAACACAAAAGCTCCAAAAAGTTACAGCACCAATACTTCCTCACTTTTCTTTCATTTGCTCCGAGACAAACAGAAAATTCAAATCAAAACCAAATATTTTGCTCTTTTCAATACTACTTAATTTTGCAAATGTTAACTAATCACTCGTTTTATACTCAATTAAGAAAAATATTTTTTTTTCTCAATCTAAGGAATCAAATACTAACACGACAAGTTTCAATATTTAATAAGTTTCGTGCTTTTTTTCCTTCACTTTCTCCATCCAAAAACACAAAAAGCTTATATGGAGACTGGAAAAAGAAAACAACACAAAGAAATTGTACACAGTATTCAATCCTAGCGTTAATATTCACTAGCCATTTAAACTCACTTAACTTCATTTTGTCAGCAGCCCAATAGAAAATCTAAATCAAACTAATTAATTCACACTGTACAATCCAAGTTTAATTATTTTGCCAAAATTTACCAATGAGACATCTTATGCTCGCTAATTAAGCAAAGGATTTTCTCTTTCTCAATCTCAAGTATCCCATGCTAACGCAAAACACAAAAGTTTCTCACATTTTCCTTCACTTTCTAAGCAACCACACAGAAAAACATAAATTAAAACCAAGTAATTCACATTTCCACTACTTTATTTCTGCCAAAATTGAACAAAAATAAGCATTCTGCACAGAAAAAAAGGTCCCAATCTTTCCAAATTTCTCACAATTTCCTTCATTTTCTCAACCAAACACACACAAAAAAATAACACAGAATTTCAATTTTTCACCTGAGAAACATGAGCAGTACCAACTAAATGCACGACACAAGTGCCACCTTCAGCTTTCGACTCGCACGTGAGAACCATAACGCTTCTAGAAAGTTCCTCTGGCAGCTCCTTCCTCCCCATCACGACGTCGTTTTTGTTATCATCCTCGCTAAGTTCAATAGCAACATCAACTATGCTTTCGCTTAAATGATTATCGTTATTGCTAGGGCTTTCGATGTGAACAAAATCCTCTTTAGAAGGGTTCGGATCCATAGGATTCCGGTTCGGGTCGGCAATTATAGGATTGCTGGGTTTTTTGGTAGCAAAGGTTATAATTTGGGGGAACTTTCGGCGTGAGTAGATTGAGTGAGAGAAATTGTAGGTGGTTTGGGGGTGGCGGAGAGGGAGTTTCTTGGTGATGGTAGTGAAAAATCGGTGTGAATCGGGTGAGTGAAGGAGGGAGAGTTGTGAGCGAGTCAAGTGATTCATTAATCGGGTTTTTATGGTGGTGGAGGCTTTATATGGACGCTGACTCGGTGGTTTTAGTTAACATGACGTGGTGATACCTGTCTTTATAGGGCTTTGGTGGGTCCAGTTTTACGTGGCTGACTTGTTTGGATGGTAAACAAGAGAGTGCAGTGTTAGTTCCTGCTTTAACTTTATTTGCTATTTTTTTTTCTTTTTTCATGTTTTCATCTATTTTTTTATTTTCTTTTCAAACAAATAATTTGTATTGACAATTTAATTCATTTTTTAAACTAAAATAAAACTTTATTTCATTTAAGAAAAAAACAATTTGATAAAAAAAACATTCAAAATAAAACTTAACTGGGACAAATTACAAGTTATATAAACTTTTATATTACCTTGGTGAATATTTGAAGAAATAATTTTTTTATTTTAAAATTTAAATAATTAAAGAACATAAAATATCTTTTAATTATTGAGTTAACTTGCATTTTAAGTGTAAGTAGTGTTTAAAATTGTAATAACAATTACTTTTAAAAATGATTTTTTTTAAATGTATTAAAATAATACTTCTTATTTTTTTCAAATTTATTTTTAACATTATCATATGAAATAATCTAAAAACATAAAAAAAGTAATTTAACATAAAAATTCTCTAAATGCATTTTCTGACGGAAAAAATATATTCCAACTTTGTATTCATTAGTTTGTCAAAAAATCACGAGTTAATTGGAGAATTCAGAATTATATAAAAGCATGGACAGAACAATCTCCTCAGAAAACTGTGCATCCTGTTCCTGAATTCATTTGATACAAATCGAAACTCTGGTTAGCTATTTCTTGCTTGAAAGATAAATGCTGAACCAATGGCCATACCAGCAACTGCAAGAACCTTCAGAGCTGAAAGGGGTGGTTTCTGAGGAGGAAGTTCAAGAAGATCCTTCAACTGCAACAGAGGGAAGGAAGAACTGATGGTAAACAAGGTGGATGCTAATCTGGTTGTTCTTATGATTCCATTAAATATAAGGGTATAATGTGTCAGATTTCTATCATTGATGGACTAACAGCAAACAAGTACATCACTAGAAAAATATTCTTAACCAACCTCAATAGGCTGCTCCCAATACTTCTTAATTCCTTGCAAATGCCCTTTTCCGATGACTGCTACGACCGAAGTATGTTCTTTAGCGATTCTTAGTAGGATCGATGACATGTACCTGCAAGTTAGCCAAATAGATATGAATAAATTCATTCAAAAAGAACTTTGTAGAGAGCTCGTACCCCTGAGCTTTAAACAAGTTAATCACAGATTAGAGATTACAGATTAACTACTCTCCTGTACATAAATAGATATGCAATGAGTATGAGTTCAAGGTGAGTTTTTACAAAAACTCTTGTACCAAGAGTATGTAGCTTTGACATCAACTATAAACACGCTCCTCCAAAGAGACTCGGGCAATGGAAGTTGCAAAATATTTCCAGCAACTCTATTCCTTTTGTAAACTCATGCAATCAACATCAAGCAAAGAGAAACAAAAAAAAAAAAAAACGATTTCTTAATGGACGCTGCTTCATCCTTTTTATGGAAGGCAACAACAGAAAAGTACCAGATTACAAAAATAAATGGCAGGAAAAAAATATTAACTGATCTCGTTCGTCCACAAGGGTTTCCATTACAGTGGGGTACTGCTTGCTTAGTTTTTTAGTTGAAATAGTAACCTTCTGAACATCATCCAAGTCTTTTATCTGAAAATAAGGGAACAAATTGACTGTCAACCACGTTTAGAAATCTTCAATAATTTCTGCAGATAAAGGATAAAAAAAGAATTGGCCGAAAAAAGTGAAGGCAAAGAGAGTTTAGAGATTTTACCATTGTGTCGATACTCTTAGAGCTCGATGAAAATAATGTTTGAACAAATACAGCACACAAGAATTTTACTTTATGCCAAAAAGGCAACTTACCTTGTGTCCTCCTAAAAGTAATCTGTTTCAGTTGACACCATCAAAGTCAGATTAGTTCGTGACAGCAGTAAGAAAAATGAAAAAGAGTGGCATCAAAAGAGAAGTGGAGAAAATTAATTAAAGAAGCTCACAAAAATCGCTAAAATGGACAAGACTTGATAAAAATGAAAATGCGAGTTTATTGCTTTTACACAGTAATTCATTCAAGAATCAAAGTTGAAGAAACAGTCCAGCAATAGAGATTTGACAAATCCAATAAATTTATCCACTCGAAATGTCTCAGTCCAGAATACAGAGTAACAGATACTTTAGATGGATGGCAATATATGTCTGGATGTGGAAGTGTTGCCCGTAGATTAGCACAATGGAATGCTAGCCAGACTATGAGAGAAGCCAGTACCTAGCACAAAAGGACATAACATGCATCCCACGCACCGAATCTCTCAGCAAGCCTTCATGGTGGTTAGACCATCCATTTGTATATGATAATAGACTTGAAACATTATTGCTAGCAAAATAAACGCTAGGCTGTAGGGATATTGGCATAATATTATATTGATGGTCATTTTGGACTAAAAAATGCAAACCAAATGGATAAAGAAATTAGTGGGGACACTAGACTCGAGACACGGTTCACACATGTGTAAGGTCGAAGATGATAGAGGATAGCCTAACCCCAAAATTATTAGATTTTATTTGGGATTATTATTGGGCTAAATTTATATTATATTGATGGTCATTTTGTTTAGAGGGTTATAAGCCCACTTATTGGTGTTGGGTTAATTAGTGTTTTACTATTTATGTGTTTTTTCACATTATGGACAGTTAATGATGAATTAAGAAAAATCTGTGGATTTCTCCTCCTCCTGCCTTTCCCTTCCCTTCTCTTCTTCTTCCCAGCTCCTTCTTCCTCTTATTTCTTCCTCTCCTCCTTTTCTTTTCTTCAAATTTTATTGTCCCCCGTCAGAAACTAGTGTGGTTGTACAAAGCAACCAAGTGACCAATTAGGCAAACCATGAAACTAAACCTCATGATTGGCATTCAAAGACATGGCTACAATTTTTTCAGAGTCTCAAAATCAGCCTAAAGGAAGCTATACCACTAAATTTCTCTTATGAGAAAACTATAAGTGAATGACAATCAAATGAATACTGCTAAATTCATAAACACAACCATGAACTTCTATTGCAGTAATAGCAAAGTAATCCACACGCTCCCAAGCAAGAAGTGGGAAGGACAACATGAGTTAAGCTAATTAATAGGGAATCCAGCATATCAGTGTCAGAAGAAACATAGCAGAGGTTAAGTATTTCCAACTGGCAAGACAGCAAAAGGATCTCACCTGTGCAGGGCGATCACCAAGTACCACCTTGGCCTCACATTTTCTTGCTTCTTCAAATGCTACCTGGAACTCAGAACCAGGAACAACTCCAAGCTTATCACCAACCTTACATAAAAAGAAGAACAGAAGTTGATCAAATAATCTTGATGCAAAAATTAACTTATAACATTCTCAATGTACAATAATCTAGTTTTCATTGAAAAGCATGAATAAGAAATTCATCTTAGATACTTACGGTGGCATAGAACCAGCTAAGAAAAATTTGAGGCGCGTTTTGTGTTTTCTTCCACTTTTCTATCATTTCCTTCATTGTTGGTGCCTTAACAACCAAAAGTAAAGACACCAGAAAGTGGAAAATTGAAGGGTAAAGAACATAAATGAAAGAAAGAAAGCAAGAAACTTTCCAGCGACAGACCTTTAAATTCCGAATGGTAAGCAGACCGACTCTACTTGCACACAATTCCAGAAATACAACCTGTAATCAACGAAGTTGCGAATCTTCATGGGGCAAGTAAAAGCCATAAAAAAAATTAAATTCAGGCAGCTAACCTTCTAAACAATTACCTATGCATTAATATTTGGAATACAAATGTTATTGAAATTTCAAAAAAAAAAAAAAAACAACTGCAAAAGCACCTGTGGTTTCACATGACGGATTACAGCTTCTACTTCCCTGCATGATGCCTGCAACTCACAATCCAACAGAAAAATCAAGGTAAACAATCTGTAAATTTTTCAATTCTGGCACAAATTTGATAAACTTATAAATCTAGCCATTTTACACTCCCTAAAGAAAAAAGTTTCCTTTTCTCAAGCATCCCAAAACACAAAAGCCTTCAAATTTTAATAATCCCAGCTTTTTCCTTCACTTTCCCAGCAATCAAACAGAAAAATAAAATGAAAACCAAATAAAATACAAGCTTTTAAATGCCATTTTAGTTTTGCAGAAATTACAAAAGTCAAGCTCTCTCAAACCAAGAATTTCCCTTTCTCGAGCACCCAGAACCAGAAAACACACAAAAAAAAAAACATGAACTATCAGCTTTCACCTGAGAAACATGAGCAGTGCCAACTAAATAAACCACACACTTGCCATCCTCAGCTTTCGACTCGCACGTGAGAACCACTACGTTTCTAGAAAATTCATGTAGTGGCTCCTTCCTCTCCGACGCGACGTCGTGTTTATTATCATCCTCCCTAAGTTCGTCAGCAGCATCAAATATGCTCTCGCTTTTGGCGGCAAATGTGGTAATTTGGAGGAATTTGGGAGGCGAGTAGATGGGTCGAGTGGAAATGAGGGTGGTTTGGTGGTGGCGAAGAGGAGATTTGGTGGTGGTAGTGCTCGAGAAGAAGCGTTGCGATTGTGGTGAGTTTAGCTGGGTGAGTAGTGAGCGAGTCAACCGCTTTACATATCGAGTCCTCATCGTTGTGAGGTGTTTATACGGACGCTGACACTGGCAGTGCTATATGGGTCAGGTTGATTAGCTTGTTTTATTTTTATCTTTTTGTTTGAGTAAATTATAATTTAGTCCATAATTTTATAATGAGTTTGTATGTTAATCCTCTTTGTTTTTAAAAAATAAATTAATTCCCTTTACCAAATTTGATCTCGAAAGTTCTAAATTAAAAGGTGTTTTTAAGTTTGTATATAGGGAGTGAGGTTGTAAGACTTGGTTAGAAATAAACGATGGTTAAAAAAATAATTTAATTAT